>ERZ808051.188-NODE-188-length-80512-cov-7.443414_pt1 | contig 80512 bp, 75 predicted proteins | sample MGYA00380199_ERZ808051 | MGnify/ENA primary metagenome ERZ808051 (study PRJEB31490, sample SAMN06133391) | mouse gut metagenome | isolation source: J11 | host: mice | place: China: Chengdu | collected 2015-05 ... | reverse complement strand
ATCTCGTGAAGTTAATTGCATGGAGCTAATTTTCAGCTATTCTCCGAGTTTGCGAAGCAAATCTCGTGAAGTTAATTGCATGGAGCTAATTTTCAGCTATTCTCCGAGTTTGCGAAGCAAATCTCGTGAAGTTAATTCCGAAGGAATTTACTTCTGTTATCGGCAAATATCATAAATAAATTCTGCGTTTCTGTCCATCGCCTCGTATGCCGTCTTAAAAGGCGACATCTGGAAAACATGCCACATCCCCTCGAACGTATCTAATTTGACGGACACATTCGCCTTCAACATTTTCCGGTAAAGCATGGCGGAATCGTCAAGCAGAATCTCATTACCGCCCACCTGAATATAAGTAGGAGGAAAACCTTCATACTCACCGAAAAGCGGTGAAATATAAGGATCTTCCAGATTCTGTCCCGCCGCATAATTTTGAATCATATCCTCCAGATATCCCGCGTTTAGTACAGGATCAATATCCGCTTTCGTCTGATGCGATTTTCCCGAAGAAGTAAGGTCCGTCCAAGGAGACATCAGCACCAGCCCGCGCGGCAGAAGTCTTCCTTCCTCTTTCAATTTCAAAGTCAGTGACAGCGCCAGATTGCCTCCCGCCGAATCGCCCGCCACAATAATATCTCTGGCGCCGTATCCGAGTAACATCAAGTAGTTCCACACGCGCATGGCGTCCTGCGTCGCCGCCGGGTACGGATTCTCAGGAGCCAGTCGGTAATCAAAACTGAGCACGTCCATAGACGTTGACATCGCCAGTTTACTCGTCAATGTTCTGGCATAAAGACTACTTCCGGTAGAATATCCACCGCCATGGCAATAGAGAATAATATATTTTTTCATATGCGCACGGTTTACATAATTCCATTCAGCGTGTAAGACACTCTCATCGGCAGACTTCGCCGGAATATCAAGAACCTGTGTCAGTACATCCTTGCTCGCACCCAGCAGCGCACCAAAATGATCCTGCGACTGGCGGTGTTTCTCAATATCTGTATTTTCCACCACACCATGCATTCTCTTGATCAAATTCATCAGATTCGCATTTCTTCTATCCGTAATTGCCATACATTTTTCCTTTCTTGTATAAAAGATGTAAATACTATAACATAAAATACTTTATTTATGATATTATATCTATGATATGAAAAAGACAAGACATCAAAATACTATAAATCAAATAGCGAAACCTTCTGTCAAGAGCAGAAGAGACGTCTGGTATAAACTGGATTTATCCGCCATTGTCTACCCGACCTTGCAGCGCCGCGACTTTTCTTCCGTCTACAGACTGTCCGTGGTGTTAAAAGAGGCTGTCGATCCGGCAATATTACAACAAGCGCTTGATATGACGCTTCCACGTTTTCCCACTTACAAAGTAGCAATTCGTAAGGGCTTATTCTGGCGTTACTTGGAACCTAACAACCGCCCCGGTCCCTACGTGAAGGAAGATATCAAAAATCCGTGTATGCCCATGCATTTCAAAGGTAACAACCGCTATCTTATAAGGATATATTATTACGGCAGCCGCATTGCTTTGGAAGCACATCACTGTCTGGGTGACGGCACCGGCGGTATGTGCCTGTTACAGACTCTGACCGCCACCTATTTGGGTCTGCTCGGTCACCCCATAAAACCCGAGGGATTCGTCTTAAACATCAACGAAGAGCCTGACCCCGAAGAGTTGGAAGACGCCTATATGCGCTATGCCAACGCACAAGTATGTCCACCGCGTCCGGCGGAGAAAACATACCGCGTGCGGGGCACCAAGGAACCTTTCTATACCTTAAATATCATAGACGGAATCATGTCCGTTCGGGAAGTCATGTCTGTCGCCAAGAACTATAATGCCAGCATCACAGAATATTTAAATGCCGTTCTGCTCTACGCTCTGCTGCAAAAGCAGACCACGGATTTTCACATCAGGCTCCGCCCGGTGCGCATCGCCATGCCCGTAAATCTGCGCCGTTTCTTTCCCTCTAAAACACTGCGCAATTTTATTACCATGGTATACCCTTTTGTCGATCCGCGGTTAGGCGATTACACATTTGAAGAAATTGTTGCACATGTACACAATCACATGCGTTATTATATTAATGAAAAATTCCTGCGGGGCGATATCACCACTAACGCCTCTACCCAGCGTAATCCGTTTATCCGTGTTGTGCCGCTTTTTATCAAAGACTTTGTCGTGCGTACATTCTATACGAAAGTGCAGGATAAGAATTCATCCGCAGGACTCACCAACATGGGCGCCCTGCATGTTCCAGAAGACATGAAACCCTTCATTGAACGGTTTGACATCTATATGGGACAGCCCTTCTCCTCCCGCACCAACTGTGCGATCATCAGTTTTGAGGACGTCCTGACCATTAACTTTGCAAGCAGCATTATAGAAGCCGACGTGGAGCGCTATTTCTTCCGCAAACTGGTACAGGACGGCATCCATGTCAAAATCGAAAGCAACCGCGACCTGAATGAACATTAGCACACTATCCATTGGTTAACATAATATATCTACCAAGTTATTTTCTATTCACATATATTGAAGAAAGAAGGAAAACAATATGTCTTACTGCGTAAACTGTGGTGTGGAACTGGAAGCTTCCTTACAGGAATGTCCTCTCTGTCATACCCCTGTTATCAATCCAAAAGAGATAAACAAGCAAAGAACAGCTTCCCCCTATCCTACTGACAAGGGACAAGTCGAAGTCGTCAAACGTAAAGACCTCGGTATTTTGGTCAGCGTAGTACTCATCGCTACCGGAGCAACCTGCCTTTTGCTGAATCTGCTCGTATTTAATTCCTCTCTGTGGTCGCTTGTCGTAATCGGAAGCTGCCTCTGTCTTTTCGTGTTCAGTTTTCCGGCAATTTTTTATAGTAAGACGCCCATTTATCTGTCACTGCTTGCCGACGGCATATCGGTGGCTGTCTATCTGTTTCTGATCACATTTTTGACCGATTCTAATGAATGGTTCTGGCATCTGGGGCTTCCCATCGTGGCACTTCTTACCGTATTAGCAGAATTATTTCCCCTATTAGCCAGATTCCTTCCGTTTAATATCTTGTCATGCGCACTCTGCATATTTATAGAGATTCCTGCTTTCTGCGTATCATTGGAACTATTGATCAGACATATATTAGAACGCCCGTATCGCATCACATGGTCCGCCGTGGTCCTGACAGTATGTGTAATCATTGACATCGCCCTGATTACAATTCTCGCAAAAAAACGCCTGCGCAACGAAGTGCGCAGACGCCTGCATTTCTAAATGTCAGGATAACTTCCCATGCTTTTCTTCCGCTTCTTCCAAGGAAGCATAACCGTAGAACAAAGTCTCATTGGCGATGGTCTGTTTCAACAGGCTCTCGCCTTTCTCATATGCCTCTCTCGTCTCCTTGTAAATCAGTTCCAGTGTATGCATGGAATATGTATTAAGTTCACCTCTTAGATAGCTTTCCATCGAGGAACCTGCCATGATGCCGTCTTCTGCCGTAGTAAGCACCCTGCCTCTGTTGCGCAGATTGGGGTAATCACGCAGCATATCCGCATCCCATTCCAAGTTTATCTTTACAATCTTCTCTACAATATCGGTCTTATCAGACACATCGGGAAGATGGCACTTAATCTCCTCATACTCCTCCGGATAAGTGCTCTCCATCATCCTTCCGTACTTCTCAAACACAAGGTTTCTGCCCTCTTCTATCGCCTTCTTACAGTCATTCCGATAACTTTGAAGCACCTCGTCGGAATAGACCATCCACTGACTCATACGCATCTTAAAGAATGTATCCGGGTCATCCTGACAGGATGCTCTGCCGCCGGTATTATAGACTTGTTGAAACAACTCCCATTCCGTCTGTGCTATTTCAAAAATAAGCTGTTCGCGTGCGCTGATATCCGCCATGATATCCCTTCTTTCTATTCCTTCTCCTGAATCAGAGGGAGCTTTCTTTGCGTTTCACTTGCTTCTTCTGCTTCACCTGCTTCTTCCGTCTCTCCTGCTTCATTCATATCCAAAAATCCTGCAAGTTTCATCAAAGCCTCCGGTGTGCATCTCCCGATCGGTTCCACATACTCCGCGTCAGACACTATGAGTGATTTACCTTCTACCATCAAATATATCATATCTGCCTGATAGTTCTCTAAGAAAGTATTCGTGAGTGATGCGATAATGATACACTCTGCTTCGTTGGACATCGTTCGAAGATACTCTCCTGCTGCCTTGGACAAATCAAGATACAGCACTGTAAGATCGCCTTCCTGTTTCTCCTCAAAAGAAAGTACTTTCGTGTCCAAGGACATGATATTGTGTCTCGCCAGCGCGCCGATCAGTTCATCCGCCGTTTTCTCCTGAAGCGTTACCGTCTCTTCAATCAGTTCCAGCGTACCGCCTTTACCATAATAAATTACCGCCGTCTCTCCCTGTACATCCGCCGCATCCTGCTGTACATTTTCCGCCTCGCCGGATGCTTCTTTCTCTTCCTGTGCCAAGTGCTGTTCCTTCAGATCCTGTCCGCCTTCTTCCTCATCGTCTAACAACAGATATTCTAAAGAGCTTATCAGCAAATCCTCGGAAGACATCTCTGGCACCACAATCTCTCCGGAAGAAACAGTCCTACTTGCTCTTCCGTCGCATGCCACCAGCAGAATCGCTGCCACTGCTACCGCTAAAGTCGCCTTTTTTCCATTTTTCATAATCTCTCCCCTTGTGAAACCACTTCAGTTTCATTAAAACCGGGTTTATTCTATCATACTCAATGGAAAAAAGCAAAAGAACTTTTATATTGTCTTTCCGCCCTTGATTACTTCCTGCAGCCGGAACTCTTTATCCGCAATAAGAATATCCGCTTTTCTGCCCTCTATCAGACTGCCGCATTCATCTGCAAGCCCAACGGCTACAGCCGGATTAATGGTTGCCGCCCTGACGGCGTCCTCCATGGGAACGCCCATTCCGATTGCCGTACGCATACAGTCATACAAATTCGTCGCGCTGCCGGCGATGGTTCCATCGGCAAGAAGCGCACGGTTTCCTCTCACCTGCACAGGCTGTCCGCCAAGCGCGTACTCACCATCCTCCATGCCTGTCGCCATCATACTGTCGCTGATCAACACCACACGATTCGCCCCGAACAATTTGAAAGTGCTTTTGACAACGCTCGGATGAATATGAATGCCGTCGCAAATCAGTTCAACTTCCGTCTGTGTATCTTCCGCCGCCGCGCCGATAACGCCCGGCTTTCTGTGGGTAAAAGGCGGCATGGCATTATAGAGATGCGTCACATGGGTAGCTCCCGCCTCAATAGCCTCCTTCGCCGTCTCGTAATCGGCGCAGGTATGCGCAATAGAAAAGCGGTATTTCCCTTTTCCTTCCCTGATACAGTCCATCGCGCCTTCCGTCTCCGGCGCAATTACCGCTATTTTAATAAGTCCCTTCGCCGCCTGCTGCAGCCTGTCTAACATCTCCATGTCCGGCTTATGGATGTATGCCGGATTCTGCGCGCCCTTCTTCTCCATAGAAATGAAAGGTCCCTCCAGATAGATTCCCTTAAGTATATCGCATAGCGGAACATTCTCTTTCAGCACCTCAGTCTCTACCGCTGCGGAGCAGGCTGCACAAATATCCATCAGCGTGTCTTCAGCGAGCGTCATGGTTGCGGGAGTAATGGTCGTAATGCCATGCGTCAACTCATAAGAAGCAATCGTACACATCGCCTCCGCCGTACCGTCACAGAAGTCAAAACCTGCGCATCCGTGAAAATGAGTATCCACAAGTCCCGGCAGAATATATGTCTCTTTCTCTTCCTTGGTCAGTTCCTCTTCCGTGAAACATTCAATCTTTGCGATTCTGTCCTCATCGATTGTAATCCCGCCCGGCTCAAAGCACATCTTATCCGTATAAATCATTCCTCTGACTGTCCGCATAAAATTACTCCCTTCCATATTTATTTATATTAATTTATTACACATTCTTGTTATATTCCGCCAGTGCCGCTTCATCGCCCACCAGTATCACATCGCTGTGAAGCTGCAATACAGATGCCGGAACTTCCGGTGTAATCGGTCCTAGGAAAGCACGTTTGACAATCTCCGCCTTACCCTCTCCTGAGACGATCACCATAATCTTCTTCGCCTGCATGATCGAGCCGATTCCCATCGTATACGCTTCCTTCGGCACGTCGTCCATGGATTCGAAGAACCGTGCATTGGCGGATATGGTGCTCTCTGTAAGTTTCACACACTGAGTTCCCTTAGCAAAAGCGCTTGCCGGTTCATTGAACCCGATATGTCCATTATGTCCAAGACCAAGAATCTGTAAATCGATTCCACCGTGAGAACGGATAATCTCATCATAATCCCTGCATGCTTTCTCTGCATCCGGTTCCGTTCCGTCAGGCACAAATGTATTCTTCTTGTCAATATTAATTGAATCAAATAAGTGCGTGTTCATAAAATAGCGATAGCTCTGGTCATTGTCTGCCGGCAATCCTCTGTATTCATCCAAATTGATGCTCTTTACCTTCGAAAAGTCGAGATCCCCCTTCTCATACCACTTGATCAACTGCTCATATGTTCCGATCGGAGTAGAGCCGGTCGCCAGTCCAAGCACACAATCCGGTTTCATGATAACCTGCGCCGATATAATATTTGCCGCAGTCCTGCTGGCATGATAATAGTCCTTTGCACAATATACTCTCATGATTATTTTCCCTTTCTCACTGTCTGCATTTTAGTTCATTTTACTATACATTAATTCTTTTCTCAACACATAAACTGCCAATTTTTCTCATCCTGTAAACTGTCGCTATCTGTTCTAATGTGTATTCCGATACTCATTAGCCGACATCCCCTCCATCTTCTTAAAAACTCGGGAGAAGTGCGCCAAATCCTGAAATCCCACCATCTCCGCTACATCACAGATACGAAGCGCAGGATCTTTCAACAGTTCTTTCGATTTGTCCATACGCGCACCGTTTAAGATATCAGAAAACGTCTTTCCGGTATGCTTATTGAGCAATTTCGACAAATGCCACTGGCTTACATATACCTGATCCGCCACATCAGCCAGACGAAGCTTCTCCTGAGAATTCTCCCTTATATATTCCAGTGCATTTTTTACGATAAAACTGTTTGCTTCATGGTTCTCAGTCTCTTCCTCCTCTTTCAAGGATTGTTCTTCCCATCCTGCATTATTTTTTCCGCCAGCGTCGCCTTCCTTTATACCGTCTACAGGTATATCCGCAAAGTTCTCCGCCTGCTCCAGACGCTTTGTCACAGCCTCTATCGCCTCTTCCAACTCATCCATTTTGGAAGGTTTTAACAGAAATCTCGACACACCGAGTTCAATCGCCCTTCTCGCATATTCAAATTCCCGATATCCGGTCAGAATAATAAGCTGCATATCGGGAAACTCCGATTTCAGTCCCGCTATCATCTTAAGTCCGTCCATCTTCGGCATATTGATATCCGTGATGATGATATCCGGTCTTTCTTTTCGTATTAATTCCATTCCTTCCCTGCCGTCGAAAGCATAGCCAGCCACCTGACAATTCCATTTTTCCCACGCCATTGTCTTGGACAATCCTTCCACGATTAAGGGTTCATCATCGATAATTGCCACTTTGTACATCCCAATTCCCTCACATCAAATCTATATCTTAATCACGTTCAATAACATTATTCTATCCTATATCCGCTTCAGATAGAAGTATATTTCTTTATCCTTTCACCGCGCCCGCAATCATACCTTTGATAATATACTTCTGCAGGAAACAGTATACTATAATGACCGGAATAATGATAAGCGCTACTACCGCCGCCATCATACCGTAGTCGGTTCCCTCTTTGGCGCTGATGTTATTTAACATCATGGTGATACTGTACATATCCGGTCTTCTAAGAAAGAAGGACTGCGTGAACAGATCATTGTAACTCCATAAGAATGAAAAGATTGCCACCGTCGCAAAAGAAGGCTTCGTCAAAGGCATAATCACCTTAAAATAAATCTGGAACGCATTGCAGCCTTCCATATAAGCCGCCTCTTCCAATTCAATCGGAAGTCCTTTAATATAACCGAGCAAAACGACCATCGCAAACGCCAGATTTCCAGCCACCTGCGGCAAAATTACGGATAACATATTCAAAAACCAGCTGCTTGTGTTGGCGATTCCCCATGCATACTCCATCTGGAACACGGAAATGACTGTGGCGAACGCCGGAAACATCATTGCGCCGACAACAAGTGAATTGATGAATCCCGAGCCGCGGAACTTATATCTGGCAAGCGCATATGCTCCCATACCCGCTAACAGGATAACGAGTATCGCAACCATCGTGGATATAAACAAGCTGCTCTTGTATGACCCTAATATATCCGCTGTCTTAAATGCTTTCCTATAGTTTGCCGTCGTAAATAACTCTCCTATCGGCATGGCAAAAGAATTTGCCAGAATCTTATCTTTAGCCTTGAATGAATTCTGTATGACCCATATGATCGGATAAATCGTCGTCAAAGCCCAAATAGTCAACAACAGATATACTACCGTCATACCGACAGATTTCTTAACCTTCTTCGTCATCGTTCATCCCTCCTTCTAATAGTCTTTCTCACGGAAAATCGAATTGACTATCTTGGCAAGCACTACACCCAATACGACGATCAGAACGGCGATTGCCGCACCATAATCCACATTCTTCGTTTCCATCGTGTGATAATACATATATGTACCTGTCAGGAATGTTGATTTAAGCGGCATGCCTTTCGGGAACATAACCCACGGAAGGTCAAATACTTTGAGCGCGCCGGTCACTGCCAAGACGCTGCAGGTACAGATTACATTGTGCAAAAGCGGAATCGAGATGTAGCGCACTCTCTGCAATGTCGTTGCGCCATCGATTTTGGCCGCCTCATACAGTTCATCTGAAATATTATTCAGTCCGGTAACCAGAATAACAAAATAGAATCCTACATACTGCCACATAACCGGAAGCATCATCGTAACAAGCGCAATGCCCTCCGCTTTCCAATCGGTAAGATTCTGTTTGCCAAGCGCTTCTAACAACTGGTTGATCATTCCCTTGTCATACAGGAAAATCAAGTTAAACAACAGACCTAACGCCGTTGCTGAAATCACGATTGGGAAGAAGAAAACGGTTCTGAAGAAGCTTTTTCCTCTGCCGATATTGTCCACCATAAGCGCCAGTACGATCGCGATTCCCACCTGACCGACCAAGGTGACAATCATCATCACAATCGTATTTTTGACGGAGGTCCACACATTCTCATCTTGGAACATCTCCACATAGTTGCTGTACCACGGTGAATTGAAACTCGTTCCTGAGCTGCCAAGCTGTTTAATTTCCATGAAACTGTTAAGTATATTCTTTAAAAAGGGATAGTAAAGAAATACTATCATAAACAGGAATGCCGGAAACAGGAACACAAGCGCCGGTTTTTTATTACGATAAATATTTGCTCCCATAAGACACCTCTCTTTTCAAAAGGGGCAGGGAAATCCCCCGCCCCACATAAGCCTACCTTGTAATACGTTACTTCCTATTGATTCTGATAAGTCTCAAGACCTTCTGCTACTGCATCTTCAGCCGATACTTTGCCTGTTACGATCTCGGGCATACCGTCGAATGTAGGTACACGGCAATCGCCTTGGAATAAATCCTGTACCGGAGCTGTCAGAGATGTTGCGCCCGACATCATATCCATTGATTTAATCTGTAAGATATTGAATTCGGATTCGTCAACTTCCGGCGCATTCTTGAGCGCTGACGCTGCATGCTGTGCAAATGCCGGGATCACGCTGTCAGAAGTCATATGAGATACAAAGCTTACTGCCGCCGCCTGTTTCTCCGGGTCTTCCCATGCTTTTCTTGTAATAAAGTAACCGGAAGAGATACCGCCAATCAAATCTGTCGCTTTTCTGTCGCCCTTGCCGGGTACATAAGTTACGTCAAATTTCGCAAGTTTATCAACATCCAATGTAGAAGGATCTTCCGGATCAGACTGGCATGCGCCTACAATACCGCCGACTTTCCAGGAACCGTCGATCAGGAATGCCGCCTTACCCTCCGTAAACATTGCGAATGTCTCATCGTCTGTTGCGGACAGTGTGTTGTCAGGGAAATATCCTAATTCATACAGTTCCTTGATATCGTTCATACCTGCGACCCAAGCCTGACCATTCGCATCATCCACACTTGCAGGAATGTCAAGGTGTGTTGCCGGAGACTGGTTGTTAAAGATCGCGAACTCCCACCAATAATGCGGGATGTTGCCAAGCGCTGCTGCAATCGGTGTGTAGCCTGCCGCTTTAATCTTCTCGCAGTCCGCTTTAAACTGATCCATTGTATAGTCCGCACCCGGTGTTGCTACGCCTGCCGCTTCCAGAATCTCTGTGTTGAAAAACATTGCTTCCCAGATTCCGTTTGCCGGTACTGCATACTTCTTATTGTCAACCAGAGAATTGCTCATCAAATCATCATTCATATTCGTTGCATATTCAGGATACACCGCTCGGATCTCATCAATTGATACCACCTTGCCTGCCTCGATAAAGCTATTGGAGTCTGCTCCTGTGAAGAAGAACAGTACGTCCGGCTCGGAACCCGTCTCAAAGTCCGTAATAACTCTCGTCTTGAAAGTCTCAGAAGATGAAGCGGAAGTATCTACGATCGTGTTGCCTGTCTCCGCTTCCCATGCCGCTACCGCGTCTTTGTAATTCTGTGCGTTAGTGTCCTCACCGGCAAATGTGGTTGTTACTACTAATTCTACCGGGCCTGTCGGCTCTGCTGCCGGCGTTTCCTGCGCTGCGTCACTTCCTGCATCACTGCTGCCTGCATCGCTTGCCGCATCGTTCTCTGTGTTAGCTGCTGCCGGTGCATTTCCTTCTCCACCCTGACCACCACATGCTGTTGCGGATAATACCATTGCTCCTGCGAGCATTGCTGCGATTACTCTTTTTCTCATCATATGTTTTCCTCCCTTTCGTTTTGAGATGTGTGTTTCATCTATGGTCTTATCATACTCTGTTAAGAAAGAAAGGGTAATTGTTCAGATTGTGCTTTTTTGCCTTTTATTGTTCTGTTGGCACATCTGTTTTTAACAAAATTGTACTAACGGTATGTTCCTTATCATTTCCTTCTATAAACAATCCACAATCCGCACCATAAATCATCTTCAATCTCTGGTCAACATTACGAATGCCGAGGCTTACGCGCTTCTCTTTGGACACCTCTGCATCCGGCGATAAAAGCCTGTCAATCTTATCCCTGTCCTCTTTCGTCAGATGTCCGTTATCCTCCACCTCTATACACAGGTATCCGTCCTCCCGCTCAAAGAGCCGGATATCCAATCGTCCCTGCTTCGTGATATCCATTCCATGTTCCACCGCATTCTCCACGATAGGCTGTATGATCAGACGCGGCACCCGAACATTCATCAGACGCTCATCAATTTTCTTCATACACTTAAATTTCGCGCCGAAACGCTGGGCTATGATATAGAGATAGGCATCCGCATATGCCATCTCTTCCGCCACGGAATGAAACTGCTCTTCTTTCCGGTTCATGGTCGCCCCCAGCATCGTGGAAAGCGCTTCTATCATGCCACTCACTTTATAATTGCCATTTAAGCGCGCCTCCCAATTGATAATCTCCAAAGTATTATTCAAAAAATGAGGATTGATCTGAGATTGCAGCGCCATAATCTTAGCGTCTCTCAGGGCAACTTCCTCCAGATAAATCTTATCAAACTGATTCTTAAGCTGCTTAGACATATGATTAAAAGAATCCTTCACCTGCCAGAATTCTTCATTGTCTTCCTCATTCACAATCTGCGTGCCGAGTTCTCCTTCCCGCACCGCATTCGCCGCGGTGATCAACTGTCTAAGGGGAAGTGTCACCTTCTTATAGAAGAAGCGCATCATCTGTACCACAAGCGGTATCATAAAAACAATCAAAATTATAAAAAGATATTCCAAGGCATTCATCTCAGCATGGGTAATCCGCTTATCAATCGTCACTGACGCTACCAACGTCCCTCCATATAGGTTCGTCCTTCTGTACACATGAATGGACTCCCATCTGCCACCCTGCACATACAGTTCTTCTTTATCCTTCAACGCATTGACAATCTGCTCAGGAAGATACCGCTCGCTTCCTTCCTGTTCCGCTATCAGCAATTCTCCATTCCAGTACAAATCCGACTTCTCATATCCCCACATACCGGCATAGCTTTCCATTAGGGACTCTTGATCGAGTTCCAATGCTAACACCGCATACGGCTGAAATTTAGACGTCATCAGATTTCGCACCATATAGACTCTTCCTTCCACACCGACCAGAGTCGTACCGGTATCAAGCGTCCTTGCGACCTCGCACAATTGATCCGCCGCCGTATTATAGAAAAATTCAATATCACGATAGGTGCCGCCGTTACTGTTGTTCATCACATAATATTTCTCTTCCGGAAAATCCAGCATAATGAGTTCCGCCGTCTGGCAGTTATCATGCCATGCGTACTGCTGCTTCAAAAAATTCTCTGCTTTTTTTCCGAAAGTATTCTGACGCTCATCCTTAAGATAATCCTCATATGCCTCGGCAATCGTCGGAATATACGAAGCGTTCTTGGATGCCGTCTCACAGTCTTTAAGCTGCATACGCATAATCTGAACGCTCTTCTCTAAAGACGTCATAATCGTCTGCTCAATCTGCTTGTGATTATTTACCGACACAAAGAACACAATGATAAAAACGAGCATAAACAGTGGAAAAAACCACCCGAACAGAAGCCGCCTTACCATGCTCCATCTGAGTGATTTCCTTCCGCCAAATCTTTCTCTGATCATTTCAATCCATTTATTCATATGATAAAATTCCTTGTTCCGCGTTAATGCAATTTCCTATTGCATATATAATCTCAGATACTCCGCCGGGAATCCCCGGCGGAGTATCTGTAAATTCATAGTTCCAGATAACTCTCAAATATTTCACAAAAAGCGGCAGCCGCAGTCTTATCCTTCATCTCACAGAAGATTCGAAGAAGCGGTTCCGTACCTGAGAATCGAACCGATATCCATCCGCCGTCCTTCAGGTAAATCTTTAATCCGTCCAGATAAGAAACATTCTCAACTTCATAAGGTATCTCCGGAAGCTGTTTATCTTCCAGAAGCTGTTTGCGAATCTCATCCTTTTTCTTAGGACTGAAGCGGTAGTCTCTTTCTTCCAGCGCCATGCCGCCGTATTCCTTGCGGATTGTCTCCATAATCTCCGACAGCTTCATGCCTGTCACGGCAATCATCTCCACCAGAAGCGCTGACGCATAGATACCGTCTTTACCTTTGATATGTCCTCTTACCGCCATACCGCCGGATGATTCACCGCCGATAATCGCGTCGGTCGCAAACATCTTGGCGGAGATATGTTTAAATCCGACCGGGACTTCATAGCATTCCTCACCGAAGCTTTCCGCCACCCTGTCCAGCAGATGTGTGGTACAGATATTTCTGACTGCCGCTCCATGCCATCCCTTATATTTTACCAGATAGTAATATAGCAGCACAAGAATATCATTCGGATGCAGGAAATTTCCCTTATCGTCGATCACACCGATCCGGTCCGCGTCACCGTCGGTCGCAATTCCTAAATCACAGCGTCTGTCAATCACATAATTTTGCAGCGTGCGAAGCGTTTCCGCCGTAGGCGCCGGTAATTTGCCGCCGAACAGCGTATCATGTCTCTCATGAATCGTTTCCACCTCACATCTTGCCGTCATAAGAATGGTCTTTAAAGAAGTCTCACTGACGCCGTACATAGGATCAAGAGCAACCCGTAAACCGCGCTTCTTCACTTTATCCATATCCACCGTATCAATAATGCTGTCCAGATACTCGTTGAGCGGATAGATTTCCTCGATCAAACCCTTCTCGATCCCTTCTGCATAGATCATCTCATCTACCGGAATATCCGTCACTTCATTGATGTAGCGCTCAATATCCGCCGTCTGTACCTCATCCGCATCCCTGCCTCCGGATGTAAAGACTTTAATGCCATTATAGATCGCCGGATTATGGCTCGCCGTAATCATCATTCCATAATGAAACTCATGCTTCATGACATAGAACATAACGAGCGGGGTGGGCGCCGATTTGTTGATCAGATATGCCTTGATGCCTTCCGCCGCAAAGACCTGCGCCGCCCACTGCATCGCTTCTTTAGAGAGGAAACGTCTGTCATATCCGAGAACGATTCCTTCCTGCTCCACCTTTTCTTCTTTCATCTTATCACAGATCGCTCTGGATAAAATCTGAATATTTTCTTTCGTAAATTCATCACCGATGACTGCACGCCATCCGCCTGTTCCAAACTTGATCATGACCATTCCCTCCTATTCGACTGACATGAAGATTATTTCGCTGGAATTTCCTTCTATCCCATTACAACTTCCACTACATGACTGCTTCCCGCCTCCTGCGGTATAACCTTCGTAACGCTTACACCATCCACGCGAATCTCCTTGACCCCCTTCATGACATTCGCAGGATTACTTACCCTTATATCATACTCTGCCCCTCTAAAGACACGCCGCACCCGATACTCCTTCCAGTCTGCCGGAATACAAGGATTGATAATAAGCTCATCATAATCCGGCATGATCCCCAGCATATATCTGGTCGCTGAGAAATAAGACCAGCCGCCCGAACCCGTCATAAACGGATGTCTCGCCCTGCCGAACGCACTGTGGTCTTTTCCTGCAACAAACTGGCAATAAGAATACGGCTCCGATTCCCTTATCTCAATCTGATCATTCTGCCGGTACGGACAAAGCGCGTCGTAGAATTTCATTGCCAGATCGCCCCGTCCCCTCATACATGCAGCCGCCCATGCCCAAGGATTCGGATGTGAGAAAATCGCCCCGTTCTCCTTCAGCCCCGGATACACTCTGGTGACAAATCCGATATCATCATCCGGCACGGTATAGGACGGTGTATTCAGAAGGAGTCCGTAAGGCGTATACAGATAGCTGTCAATCGCTGCAAGCGCCATATCTGCCTTCTCGTCATCAGCCGCACCGGAGAGAACCGCCCATGCATTGGACTCCAAGTGGACCTTGCCCTCCGCGTCCGCCTGTGTCCCGATTTTCTTACCGTTTGCCGTGATGCCTCTGATAAACCATTTGCCGTCCCAAAGCTGTGTATTACACACATCCTTTACTTTTTCGGCAACTGCCGTGTACCGCTCCACATCTTCCGTATTGCCCAAGCGCTTGGCCAGTCCAATGAACTGCTGCAGCGCCCAATAGTGCAGGAAACTTACCATTGCGCTCTCGCCGCCGCCTAAGTTCAGGCAATCATTCCAATCGGCTCTGAGTCCTTTGCAGATACCCGTCTGCCCCACCTGCTTTGTGGAAAAATCTAATATTCTCTTGAGATGCTCATAGACCGTTTCCGTCTCTTTACTGCCATTCATGTATGTGTCCGCATAAGGAAGCTGCTTAAAAGCAAATGCGGCGTCACCCGTTTCCTTGATATACTCCGTCACCGATGCCACAAGCCACAGCGCATCGTCGGAACACGCATCCTTGATCCCGTGTATGATGCTGTCTTTGTCCGGCTCCGGAATAACCGTGGGCGATTTGAAAGGTTTCGTACCCGTATTCTCCATAAACCATTCCGGCTGGAAAAGATGCAAACCGTATCCGTCGCTGGTCAGTCCCCGCAGCAGCTGCTCGATACGCTCCTTACATTTCTCCGGATTGGAATGCGGAACCGTCATTGCATCCTGCGCCGTATCCCTGTAGCCAAGTCCCACTCTTCCGCCGACCTCAATGAACGAAGCAAACCTTGAAAACATGACGTTAATTTCCGACTGGTATAACGTCCATGTATTAATGAGCGTGTTCATACCCTCATTCGGCGTCTGAATCTGCAGCTTCATGCATTTATTCTCCCAATACTGCCGCAGGTCCGCATAAACCGCATCCACTACCGATTCATCCGTATATTTGGCGCGCACGCGTCTGCCTTCTTCTCTTCTGCCCTCGCCCAGCATAAAGATCAGGCGCGTCTCTTCACCCGGCTGCAGTATCAAGTCCTTCTGCAGACTGCCGCAATGGTTGCCGCCTTTTTCATAAGAAGAAGAACACTTACCTACTGCCACCGCCTGCGGATTTGTCTCCGTATTGTATGTTCCGATAAACCGGTCGCGCATACAGTCGAAGCCGTCCGGCTCAAAATTCGCCGTAAAATACTGATAACCTTCTTCCTCGTAAAACAAATCTTCCTCGATGATACCGTCGTCATAGGAAGCGCCCGCGCAGTATAAGCTCATCTGATAATTCTGATTGTCTATCATAATATGATGGAAAGAAAATTCCAAATAGGAAAAGACACTCAGATTCCGCGCCTTGCCCCCTGTATTCTTAACCCTCACATCCCAGAGCTGTACCGCTTCCCCTCTAGGTATCACCATCGTCTGCGACGCCTTGATTCCTTCGTATTCGCACTCGTATACCGTGTAGGACATACCATGACGGCAGCTATATTTGGCACATTCAAGCGGTTTGCCCACCGGCTGCCATGACACGGACCAGTAATCCGCGCTATCGTTGTCCCTCAGATATACATAAAACCCCGGCCTGTCCATCGGCACCGCATTCGCCCGGAAACGGCTGATTCGATGATATTCCGGCGTCTTGTAGAACAGATATCCGCCCGCCGTGTGATTCACCACCGCAGCCATGTCTTCCACGCCGAGATAGTTCGTCCACGAACACGGAAGGTCAATTCTGTCAATCACGTACTCTCTTTTCTCATTGTCAAAATGTCCGTATTGCATAATACCCCTCCATAACCCTCCAAAGTATTGTCTTACTTATGTTCTATTATAGAGAAGGTATTTGTCTTTGAAAATAGTATAAGATGTGATAATTTGCCTTTTCTTGGTGCGGTAGACGGTTAAACAGATAAATTTCCGAATCAATTTCTGTTTGCACGGTGCGTTTTCCTATAAAGTTAAAAGGCACCACACGATTGTGATGCCTTTCTTATCAGTGCAGGAAAAGAGACTTGAACTCTCATGGTATTGCTACCACACGGACCTGAACCGTGCGCGTCTGCCAATTCCGCCATTCCTGCGAACAAATGTTATTTTATCGTTTTTTAAATATAATGTCAAGCCCATTTATGAATCTTTCTGAATCTTCTTTTCAATGCTCTTCTCTTCAACTGAAAAAATATGGAAATCTAAATTTGAAAATTTAAAAAATGAAAAAATTCATCAGAAATCTATTGACTTTTTGCAAGGGTGATAGTAAGATATTACTTGCGTTGTGAACGTAAGCGGAAGTGCTGGAATTGGCAGACAGGCTAGACTAAGGATCTAGTGTTGGAAACGACGTGAGGGTTCAAGTCCCTTCTTCCGCAGTTAACTTTATGAATATGTGAAATGGGACTTGAACCTGTTCAACTGTCCCTTCTTCCGCAGTAAATTAAACTTCGGGAAGCTTGAGAATCAAGCCTCCCGATTTTCTTTTTGACTGTGCGCGAAGCGATTAGTTTACCGCGCTGCTCTGCTTTGCCCGATTACATAAATGCCAACCAGCATTTCAACGATTGATAGTCCTAGAAGGAGTCCCGAAAAGAAGTCTTTCACATTGGACCCTCCTATGGTATGTGAAAGCGCCTGTAAAGCTATTCCCATTACAATTAATAAAATCCCATACAGGATTGTTTTTTGTTTCTCCAGTTCTTGCGTTCGTCTTAACAAATCCATAATCTGCACATCATCGTATGTCCGTACGCTTTTTTCTTCTGTTTCTTCGCCATCCATTAATTCCACAACGGTAATTTCAAGTTCTTCACACAGACTTCTTACAATACTATAATCCGGCATACATTTGCCTGTCTCCCACTTTGAAATGGTTTTATTAGAAACACCTAATTTTTCAGCCAACTGTTCCTGCGTCAGATTTTTCTCTTTTCTCTTTCTTAATATAAATTTTCCTGTTGCTAATTGATCCATTTGTTTTCCCTCCATTGATTTATGTTTACAACGGAAGCATATCTTTCTTTATGCTGAAAAGACATCCCTTATTTGGAGAATTTAGGTGGAATCGGCATTTCTCTTAATAAAACAGGAAGACTCGGGCTCTCATCCAATCCCTATTTCTCATAAAAAACCAATGTAAGCTTATCGTTAACGACTTTTGTTTTACCAGTCCGCCGATACCCCATTTTCTCATACAAATGACAATTCTTTGGCTCCTGTAGAATGGTGTCCAGTTCCCACTTTCCGCTCCCGTGTGTTTCTTCACATAGCCGGATTGCTTCCTGCGCGATGCCCTTACCCTGAAATTCGGGCAGTACAAATATCGGAGAAATCCTCTTGTTTTTTCCGGTTTCTTTGCTGTCAACAATGCGGACTGCCCCAGCCTTCTGCTGTCCGATACAGATAAAATAGTAATATGTAAAGTCCTGCTTCAAACGCGCTTCCACTTTCTCCACGCTCTCACTGCCGGGGCTTGTATCATAATCCTGATATTTCTCCAGCAGCTCTTTGAACGCCGCTACCTGCATTGCATGTAATTCTTTCGCATCGTCAACGCCTGCCCTCAATAAATGGATGTCCATATGCTTCGCTTCCTCCACTCTAAATACATTTTATCATCGACCGATCCCGCTACCCGTTCTTCCGTACCACCCTGCACGGATTGCCATATGCAATCGTATTATCCGGAATATCCTTAGTGACAACGCTTCCGGCGCCTATCACTACATTATCGCCGATGGTGACGCCCGGCATAATAATAGCGCCGCCGCCAATCCATACGTTATCCCCGATGGTAACCGGCGCTGTCCGTGTCTTACAGAATTCAAAAGAGCCGTCTTCTTTCGGTTCACCGAAGCGGTCGATGGCGTTCGTCGGATGAAACGCCGTATAAATCTGTACGTTTGGTGCAATCAGCGCATTGTTGCCGATACGAATCTCGTTGTCATCCAGAAAAGTACAGTTCATATTGACTTCGCAGTTATTCCCGAAATAAATATTATTACCGTAATCAGCAAAGAACGGAGCCGTAATCCATAGATTCTTCCCTTTTCCACCCAACAGTTCCTTCAGAATCTCCTCTTTCTTCTTCGCGTCTGCAGAATCCGTTTGATTATAGTCTCTCACCAAGTCCTTTGCCTTATGCCATCTGGTCAAAAGCTCCTCATCACCACAATCGTAAAGTTCTCCCGCCAACATCTTTTCTCTCTCAGTCATGATAACCTCCATAAATATGATATTTTCCTAGACGACTCCTGCTATAAAAATTTCCAATCCGATTGCAATCAGTATCACGCCTCCGAGTATCGCCGCCCGATTGGAAAATCTTGTGCCGAATTTCTTACCGATCGTCAGTCCTGCCATGCAGATGACAAACGTTACCGCCGCAATGATAAGCGCACACGCAACAGCCATAACCAGACCATATCCGGCAATCGTGAATCCAACGGATAAAGCGTCTATGGACGTCGCCACACCTTGTACGAAAAGAGCCATCATCCCGACTTCAGACTTATGCGTCTCATCATCTTTCTTCCTGATTCCTTCCATCAGCATCTTGCCTCCTATGAAAAGAAGCAGCACTAACGCAATCCACGGAATCAACTTCTCAAAAGCCTGAAAATATTGTAGTATGGTGTGTACGCAGATCCATCCGGTCATCGGCATAAACGCCTGAAAAAAAGCAAACACACCGGCAATGCCGCACATCCTGCGCTTCCCCATGTCCGGTTCATTCAGTCCGTTCGCCAAAGACACCGAGAAAGCGTCCATCGCCAATCCCACGCCAAGCAATGCGCTGTTAAAGAAAAATAAAATACTCCACTCCATCTTTTGTTCCTCCTAATATAAAAACCAAGTACAGCCCTAAACTATACTTGGTCATATGCCTTAAGAGAATACAGACCTCATGCATAGTTTCAGCTATACATGAGTCTCGCAATTTAAAACAAGCCAGACCGGAAGGTCAGTATGTTGACTTGCTACGATATACGCTTGCTACTCCCTCATGGGATGATATTGATATTAATTTATCATCAGGAACTCTTTTTGTCAATCGTGTTTTATCCGCATAATGCCTTTTTACTGCGGCTGTCTCTCACTCCCTCGTCCCGCCGCCGCGAATCCGACACAAATAGCCCCTTCCGGACATGCCCCTACACACTCGCCGCACCGGATGCACTCCGCAGAATCCGGCGACTTGACCGGGTCAACCTCCATCTTACAAATCTGCTTACACTTCCCGCAGCCTATGCACTTATGTTCATCCACTTCCAGTCTGTATATACTGATTTTATTAAGTAGTCCGTAAATCGCGCCGAGCGGACAAAGTGCCTTACAGAAAAAACGGTAAATCAGTATACATCCGATCAAGACTACCGCCAAAATCGTCATTTTCAGAGCAAAAAGCGATCCTATCGTCTGTCTGAGCGCTCCATGAGATAACAGCAGCGGAACACCGCCCTCCAATGTCCCCGCCGGACAAATATACTGACAGAAAGCAGGTTTCCCCATCCCCATATAATCAGTGACTGCAATTGGCAGTACCAACACAAATATAACGAGAACAACATATTTGAGATATAGGAAAACTTTTTTCAACTTGAATTTCGGCGTCGGAATCTTATGGAGCAGTTCCTGCAGCAGGCCAAATGGGCACAGCCATCCGCAGACTGCTCTGCCGAGAAGAATCCCGAAAGCCAAAAGTAACCCTATCACATAAAAACTGACCGTATAATTCGTCGAGCCGTTCACGGACTGCAGTGCGCCAATCGGGCATGCCATTGAAGCCGCCGGGCAAGAATAACAATTGAGTCCGGGATTACAGAACTGCTTCCATTTTCCCTGATACAGTTTTCCGCCCTTATAATTCATCAGATACGGATTGGAATACCCGAATGCCGCTATCTGTATTAATTTTCTTTTCAGTGCATGTTTCATCTGATTCTTCTCCGAGCCTTATATTTTATCACTCATGACGTTTGCGTCACATTTTATATTCTCCGCACACGATCACTTCTTTTCAGGAAACGACACTATCCCAGCCCAATGCACTCAAAACAGATATTGACCGCCTTATTCAGCACAACTCCCGCTTCGCCTCTTACTACTCCGCATAAGACAAAGATGCCGGCGGCTATCATTCCCCCGATCCTTATCATCTTTCTTGCCTTACTGCTCATCCAGATATTCCTCCACAAACTGCTTATATGCAGCTACGTCCGCACCGATTACAGAGTCTCCCACAATATTTCCGTCCTTGTCAACAAATATCGTGGTCGGCACCCCAATCACGTCTTTCAGAATATCGGCAAAATCCGCATTTACAATCATCTGCGTAAAATCCGCATCTGCATTCTGCATGATGTTTACCGCCTGCTCACGATGTTCCGTATCCTCTTCGCCCGCAATATCAATGACCAGTCCGACTATCTGCACATTTTCCGGCATCTCCTTTGCCCATTCTCCAAGCTCCGGCATCTCTCCAACGCACGGACCGCAGAATGTTCCCCAGATATTTAACACTGTCAGATCCTTTTCGCCAAAAATGGCCTCCGTAACTGTGTTGCCGTCCAAATCCTTCGTCGTAAAGGCGGGCATTTTCGCTTGATCGTCCTGCTGGTCCGATGCATCACTTTCACTTGTCTGAGTCTGACCTTCTCCGTCCATGCCGGTTTCCGTCACTGTGGATTCTTCATTTGTCTGCGGCTGATCTGCCGCTGTATCATTTGTTCCTGCACCGCATCCTGCCGTCAATATGACTGCCGCAAGAAGAGCGCCGCTTAATTTCATCCGTATGGCTTGTTGTTTCATTACATGTCTCCTTCAATTATTCCTTTAACATTCCTTATCAATTGAATATACTATAGAATTTCCGTACATGCAACGCTTTTCGGCGTAGCGGCTTCCTCTTGGCGGCAACTTCCCCTTGCGCCTTCGCCGTATTCCGTCACACATTCATCTCTCCATCAATCTGCCGTCCTTCATATTCAGAATCCTGTCACATTCTCCCGTCAATGACTCATTATGGGTGATCATGATAACCGTCTGTCCAAAATCCCTGACCGCACTCGTCAAAAGCTGCATAACGTCATCCGTCGAAGACGAGTCAAGATTGCCCGTCGGCTCATCCGCCAGAATAATGGCAGGTGTGGAAATTAACGCACGGGCAATCGCCACCCTCTGTTGTTGTCCTCCGGAAAGTTCCGAAGGAAGTCTGTGCTCCAAGCCCGTTAACCCGAGCGACTCCATAATCCTTCCTAGCAATTCCTTGTCTTCCAGATGTCCTCCAATCTGCACCGGCAGCACAATATTCTCATATACTGACATCACGGAAATTAAATTGTAATTCTGAAAAACAAAACCGATTCTTTTACGCCGAAACTCTGTCAGCGCATCGCTTGACAACTTCCCGATATCTTCCCCTTCTATGTAGATTTCCCCGGAAGTAGGTCGATCCAAGCCTCCGCAGACATTTAAAAGCGTGCTCTTACCGCTTCCCGAAGCGCCCACGACCGCTACGAACTCACCTCTGTTTATCACAGTGTTCACATGATCTAAAGCATTCACCACATTTTCACCTTCGCCGTACTGACGGCATACATCTACTAATTCTACTACTTTTTCTTTCTTCATTGTCATCCGCCTTTTCCCCTATCATTATTTATACTGCCGTTATATTTTTTTATTCCCGCGAGCAACGAGCCAAGCGATTGTTTGCAAACATTTGCCTTAAACCCACACTCGATTCGCAACGTCAGAAACACCACTAGAGTTTACGATCCCCGACATCGGTCTTTCTATTCGGATAAATCATGGATAGCGCAACAATTACCACCGCTAATGCAACCCCCGGAAGAACCGTTCCATTCCACTGGAAATAAGGAATCGTCTCAGAGAGTTTGCCTATTGCCGCCGCACTTACAAGCTGTCCGATTAAGAACCCCGGCACCACAGCCCACAACACCGTATAGAGATTCTCCAGCCGCAGTACTTTCAAGAGAAGCCCCTTCATCATACCAATCGCCTGTAAGGTCGAAAACTCCTCCTTGCGTTCGGCGATGCCGCTGACTGTGCTGTTTAGGAAATTCACCAGCGCCATCACACCCACCAGAACCGCCAGACCGTTACCAATCAAGCTGATCTCCATAGCGAATTGGTCCAAACCCTCTTTATAAGTGCTTCTGGAACGGATCGATACGACGTCCTCCCCGCCCATTCTCTTAAGACACGCCCGCACTTCCGGCTCCACCCGTGTAAGCGTATCTGCATCGGGTGCATCCATCGTCACCAGAAATAACTCTGGCTGTTCCCAGAAGCTGTCCATAAGCTGCGTGGGGAGAATATATTCAAATCCGCTCGTATGCGCGTCTCCCCATGACATCCGGTTATGGTATGTATCACCGACCACCGCCAGTACCGTATACTCTTTCATGGGTAGGGAATCATATAATATATATCTTCCGTTCTCGTCCTGCGTCTTGTCCAGTTTCTCCGGGAACTCCTCATACAGCCTCACCACATCCCCTGCGTGATAGCATGTGTTCCCATAGCCGTCCATCGCCACTGCCAGCACATACTCTCCCGACTCATATTTCTCCTTGTCAATCTCACCCTCAAAGACTTCAAAGTCTGCAGTCTGTTCATAATCGTAAAAGCGGTAACTCTGCTGTACCAGTATAGGCGTTCCTTTCTCCCTGTATGCCTTGGCACGGGGCATGAGCATTTCACGCGCGGTACTGTCTTCTTCCAAGCCTTCCTGATAATCGGCATTGTCCAGCATAATCTCGCAGTACTTTTCCGCATCTTCATCATATAAGAAAGAATATGCATCCAGATTGTAGTGATAGACTGCCTCCATGCCACCCGATACTTTCTCCAGTTCCATGCGAAGCTCCCTCGGGATTGCCTGCACATTTTCTGTCCCGCTAGTATCCATGAACCGCAGCATCTGGTCTGTTGCTATCTCTATATCCGCAAAGAGATTGAACTGTGCGATAAAAGCGTCTACATTCATGCTATGTATGATATTCATGGTCATCACAAAAATCAGCATTACGATGCTCACAGATATGACTACAAGCGTTGTCTTTTTTCTGCGTTTCCTGATATTCTTTCTGGCAAAGCGTCCCGGCGTAAATCGCACACTGTGCACCCTGCCGGCTTTCTCCTTGCGGCTGTCCGTGAATCCCACCGTATGGACCGGCGGCGTCTGTGACAGGACACGCACAGGCTTATTTGTACCCACATAAACCACGATGAAGGACAGTGCCGCCGCATACAGGAAATATGCAGGCTTTAACATAAGTGACTGCTTCCCACCAAGCCCCGCATAGGACGCCAGCACCGGCATTAGCACATAACCAAATAGAACCCCGGTCAGACATCCTATAGGAAGTCCGGTTGCGTACTGCCTGATAGCATGACGGCGCACGATGCGTCGAATCTGTCTCTCCGTCACACCGATTAACTTGAGCTGCCCGTACTGCACTACATTTTTGACACTGGAAATATAGTAAATTGTATAGACCATCAATCCTGCGCAGATTACGGTGATTGATACCAGTCCGCCCAGCAGGACCACCGCTCCCACACTCAGCTTATCGCCTGCCGCCGGATTGATTACAGTAAACGGCTCCCACTTCATAAATTCCAGTCCGCGCGCCTCGTACTCCCGCGCCAATGCCTCATTCAAAATGTTCGCCAAATCCTCACTGGTATACTTCCCATTCTCAAAACGACAGTAAGTTATCAGATTGTTGCCGCTAGGATGATTCCTAAAAAATTCTTCTGATACATATATCCTTGCTTCATTCAGTTCATCGTTGGCTGCGCAGATTCCGCTGACTACCGCATCCTGTTCCATTTCCTCCGTCGCTGTTGTCAGCCTGATATGGATCACATCGCCCACACGGACATCGCCGCCGTGGTTTTCGATAAAATGTCCATCTACTGCAATCTCCCCGTCCTTCTGCGGCCAGCTTCCTTCAATTATCTCGTTGAAATTCCATTCGGCAGTCTTTTCATCGGTATATATAAGGCAGTTTCCGGTCTCTGGTGACATGTCCGTCTCATAAGTCCCCATATACACCGCATATGTCACCTCATCAAAACAGCCGCTGTCCTGTAACAGTTCCTGCCAGTATATGTTTGGACAATACATGTAAACGGCTTCCGCCTGCGAGCCGAACAACATCTGCTGGCTGCGCCTCGTCAGCGTCGTGATGGATATGATTGTGGAAAACACCATCACAACCATCATCGCCGATAATGCGATTGCCACGATGGCGGTGATGTTCCGCCGCCTATCTGCATGATACAGCTTGGATGCGATGTTCCTAATCATTCTATTGGACACTTTCCGCTCTTGTATCCGGCTAGTCTTACTATCCTTGTTCATTGTAGCTTCCTTTCGCGCCCGCTTGTCCGCCAAATGCACTTAGCAGTTCCTGACATAAAGTTTCCATATTCATTCTGCCTTTTCCTATCATTATACTCGCACCACATCCTGTTGTGCAAGAAGTCGCTTTACTATTTCCTCCAAATAAAATTCTCTGACCGCACAAATCTTCCACTTGTTCCGGCAATACGCTTGTAGTTATCTGGATTGTTTGTGTGCCATCAATTATAAATCGTCCGATTGGAATATCCTTCCTTCCCAGCACCCCTATGCAATGCGGACTTTCTGCTGGAAAACTGCTTTTTAACCCATTCTTTACAGCCGCAACTATAATTTTCCCTTGATCGTATAGTTGTTTAAGAACATTATTAATCTCAGTAATATTTTCCTCACTGTTTACTGATAGGGAAATATTAATCATGTCTACCTCAACGGCAAGAAGATATTTTAACGCTTCCAGTAGTAACTCGGATGAAGTGACTAAATTATTCTGATAAATATTAATAATAAACAACTTCGCCTGCGGGCAGTACTGTTTTATACAAGAGGCTACCTTCGTTCCATGTCCGATTGCATCATAATTCCCATCCGCTATGTATATTGCATCACCCTCTATATAAAATGAAATATTGCCAATAACATCTTTCAAAAACGACGCATTCGCGCTAATTCCCGTGTCAATAATTACAATAATCGGATTCCTATTAAGCATAAACTATTCCCTTCAAACATATCTTCTATAAATTCATACACTTATAAAGTTTGCAGTGCATCATATGAGGCACTGCAAACTAAAAAGCATTTTCTACACACCGCTTCTGTTACCGATATAGCCGCTGCTTATGATAATATTTTGTTCTATTCTTTATTACACAATAACATTATAGAAAAAGAACATAATAAAATTAGTTATAAGGTGGCCACCCCTTCATTGTTTGTTTTATTTTAAGGCAATTTGCAATCCCACCATAAGATGTTTCTTCCGTAAGTGCTTCCCAATAATGTTCCAAACATTTATCCGTACACCCTTCCGGTGTCGTATCAAGATTAATCTTTTTGCTAATCTTTTTTATTTCCAATTTCATTTCTCTACCTCCTTGCAGATGAGCAGCTGACTTGTGTAAAAATATGCTTTTATACAATATCCGGAAATTCTAAATTTCTTCTATGCAGTTCACACAGTAACGGTATCGGTGACAGATAATCTCCCATAACCTTTTTGTTTACAAATTTGCACCTCACGTTAGAACAACTTGCATAGCCTCCACAGCCTTCACATGTCGGCATTTCCAAGGCAGATAGTTCTCTTAAACGGCACTTCCAATCTTCTCTGACACCTTTCACAATATTCCCAAGACACATCTCCAAATCTCCTACCGTCATTATGCAGGGATATATTTTCCCCTCAGGATCAATGCTGAATCCGTCTATGCCTCCTGTACATTCCGCCATATTTGAAGCACTATACCCAATCGGCAACCCCACTTTTTTCAATCTGTCATCTTGCATCCGCATCTGCTTAATCTTTCTGCATTCGCTCTCCAGAATATCAACTGCTTCAACCGTCCACCTTTGATCAGTAAAGTCCGTCTCTGAGTTGATTAACATAAATCCTTCATCTAACAAAAAAAATATATTTTCTGATAAGTATTTGCAGCTCTCTGTATCTACTGTCATTCTAATTTCCAAATTATTAAATTTCTCTTTTAATAATTTCGCGTTATGAAGTACCATATTGAAAGTACTCTCTCCCTGTATACTTAACCGATTCAGATCATTCGTTCTCTTATCACCGTCTATGCTGACCGTAATTACATCCATATGACGCGACAGATATTCAATGATTTCTTTATTCAGGCAATAACCGTTTGTCGTAATATGATATGAGAATTTAAGTGGTGACTTTTGCGCTAATTCCTCAATAATATATTTAATAATTGGGAAGTTCAACAAAGGCTCTCCCCCATGAAATCTTACCGGATAAATCAATTTTGGGTGAGAATCAGCAGTCTTAATAATCCAGTTGACCACCTGATCCGCCGTGTCACTGGTCATATATTTATTTTCTTTCTCAATCCCTTCATAGCAATATCTGCATTTCATATTACACGCTGTTGTAACCCATATCGTAAACACCTTACACCATCCCCCATACAATCTTTGTTAAAAAGTCTTTTTTCCTTTTACACTCAGAATTTGAGCGCTCCTGCATATAGGATTCAACTCCCACACAATATTTACAAAATGGCTCTACATCGCATTCTGCACATTGTGGATCTGTTCCTTTCAATAATTGTTCATAGTTATGAAGACCTTTTGTTCTGATTCCCTGATTTTCAACAATCATGCTATATAAATCCTCACATATCAGCGCATTGCCAAGCAGAAACTCCTGCTCCATCAGCACTTGACACGGATAAATGTTCCCGTTTGAATCTATGGAAATGATTCCTCTTCCTGCCGTGCAACTCCTACATTGAAACGTTACTTGTGAATTGGGAGCCTCTTGCTGTATCTCTTCCTCCTCAGCCCTATTCAATAACCTTTCCCATTTATCGTTATCTTCCTGCTCCAGTTGCTTCGGCATAAGTCCGTCACGATTTTCTTCTCCTCTCCCAACAGCAGAGAATAGTCTGGGTACACACTTTACTCCCAACGAATCACACAACTCCCTGAATCTGTCCATTTTTCCATAAGTAACCGCTGTTTCAACCATCGATAAAGAGATAGCATTTTTATCAAATCCACGTTCTATTAAAAGATTGACTGCATTGATAACCCTATCAAAAACACCTTTTCCTCTTATTGCTGCACATGTCTCCTCATCATATCCGTCTATACTCACAGAAATATGATCATAATTTCTAATAATTCTGTCTACATTATCATGGTTGATCAGCAAGCTATTTGTCATCAAATCTAATTTCCCAGTAAAGCGCTTCCTGATATATTCGGTCAGCTCGAAGAAATCTTCTCTGATCATCGGTTCGCCGCCTGTCAGGACAATCATTTTCGGTTCCACCGCAAGCACTCTATCAATGATTACCTTCCACTGCGTTGTAGATAATATCTCTTTTTCTGACAGTGTCCCTGCCGACGCGGCACAATGCTTACACTGAAGATTGCAACGATTAGTAATTGCAATATCGACAGTTTCTAACCATTCTCTATCCGACACCAGAATCCTCTTTTCAACCATTAATTTAAAAATCTGTTCATAGTAATCCCGGTCCTCTTCACACGCGGCATCACAAATCTGTGCCGGGGTATATGCCGTAATATATTGCTCAATGGTCTCCCAGCATTCCACCGGCATCTTAAGATGCGTTCCGCATCCGGTATTGCAAGCAATAACTGTGTCGCCTCTTTTCAGCACATCAGTAAAAATTGACATCTTAAACATTTGCTTGAAACTCATTTGTATCTTTTTCTCCTTTTGGAAATTTCTTTTCAATAATTCTTCCTTCCTCTAATACGACAATCTGATCTACTTCCTTTAATATCTCGTCCCTATGCGTGATGACAATGACCGTTTTGTCTCTTAATCTGGTATGCAACAATTCATTAATCTGCTTTTCTGAATACTTATCTGCATGGGAAGTTGCCTCGTCAAAAATCACAAATGGCTTATCATGTATGAGCGCTCTTGCAAGGGCAATCTTCTGTTTTTGTCCTCCGGACAGCATTGCGCCATCGTGTCCGACTATGTAATCAAGCGTCTTTTCTTCTATGAATTTCCCTAAACCGCAATCAAGACAAATTGATATCATTTCCGCCTCTTCCACTTGCCTGTATAGGCAGATATTATTTCTCACCGTATCATTAAAAAGATAAATCTGCTGACTCACTACCGATACCAAATCCCGATATTCCTGTAATGGCAGTTCTAAAATATTTTCTTTCCCCAACAATATTTTCCCGTTTGTCGGTTTGTACATTCTGGTAAGCAGATTCATCATTGTAGTTTTACCCGAACCGTTATGTCCCACCACTGCTGTCTTGCTGCCTTTTGTAAATAAAATATCAATATTACGCAAAGCTTTTTTACCATTTTCATATGTATATGAGACTTGTTCCATTCTTAAATCATCTAACCTTAAACCTATCGATTTATTGTTATTTGTCTCTTCTCCCAATTCCATAAAAGCATAGTATCTTTTGGTTGACGGAATAATACCGGATAACATATACCCTATGTTAAGAATTACAGAAATCGGACTCGTAACATACGCTGAATATGTAATAAATGCAAATACGCTGCCTACTGACAGCCTCAAATCAAATACTGCATTCGCTCCAAATAAATACAACCCTGTCGAGAGCAGTTCAACCATCACTGTATCGCAAATTGTATTCCAGCTGCTATGCATATTTATTTGCTTTTGTTTTTCTATTACTTTGCTTTGTCTGTCAGAAAATTCTTTCTCTTTATTTGCGTAAATGCTGAATAATTTTACTTCCCGTACCCCGCCAATCGTATCACCAAACCATTTCGCATATTGTTGATTCGTTTTGATATACTCATCCACCAGTTGTTTGTGTCTTTTCGTAAAATACTTCATTACAAGATACTTCACAGGAATAAACAGCAAGACCAGCAGCGTCATTCTATAATCGATCAAAAATAATCCGATTACCCCTCCGGTCATACTAAATAACTGTGTAATAACAAAGAACACATTGCTGTCGGCAACAGATGCCATTCTGTTAATATCAACAGTAATATTATTCAAAATTTCCGCATTATTTTTATTGTCAAAATACTGTATTTGTAGTTTTAAAAGATGTGAAAATGACTGCTTGGAAAGAAAATACTGTATTCCAGATAAAATACCTACCCTCTTCTTTTCTTTCACCACATCTATCAAAGAATTAATAATATAAATTGCCAGTGAAACAAATACCATTTCAACTAATATCTTCTTGTTCCCACCAATAAAACCCTCGTCCATAATTCGTCTGCTGACAAGCGGCACACATAGGCTTAAACCTGTAGAAATAAATAAGCAACAAATAATTTCAATTATTTCTTTATGATATTTACCTAATAGTTGAAGCAGTTTTTTGACAGCCTCTTTGTTACTCATTTCTTTCTCCAATAAATTAACAATCAACAATTAATTGCTTTACATTTGAACTATATACTACATTCTTAATGATATCATAAAATCAAGACTTATTCTATTCTATTTTTACACATATTTACTATCTCAAATAATCAAATACAAATTATAATTGCGAAAATAATTTGTGTCCTATATAATAACATGGATAAAAGTAAATGTTTCACACCGGAGGAATCATGAGCAAAGTAATCTTCTTAGATATTGACGGCGTATTAAACTCCAATTTCTGGAATCATACCCACCAGTTTGAAATCAGTGACGGCACCTTGATTGACCGCGATAAAATAAAACTGTTAGCCGAACTGGTCCGTCGTACCGGCGCCGAAATTGTACTGCATTCCGGATGGAAATATTGGTTTGATGACGGGTTAAACCCGCTTCGTTCAGAATCCGAAAAGCTTCAAACTCTACTATCAGGGGAGGGTTTGCAAATTTCTTCCGTCACCCCGGATCACGCCACGGAAGAGATAAAAAGAAACAAAAAATTCAGTCTGGTTAAGGCAGAAGAAATCCTTGCTTATATTGAGGAGCATCAGGATGTGGAAGAATGGGTTGTCATTGACGACCTCGACTTGCACAATGCTGAAGTGGAACGACATCAACTACGGACGGATGCGCAGGTCGGTCTGACTGCGGAAGATATTGCAGTAATCGAGAAACTGTTAAGTCATATATCGGAGGAATCCAAATGAGTATTATAGAAATTGACACCGACAGACAAACAAAAAAATATGAATATGTTAGCGAGGATATTGATACATACATTATTAGTGGCGATGATATAGATTTGTCTCACGAAGGCTTTATCGTGAAACAGAAAAATTATCATGACGGCATTATTTAAGAAAAGATGTAAGCTCATTAAAAAGGATGAGGCCCTGCTACATTATCATGATTGGAATGAAACACACACGAAATAAATGAACGAACAAGAAAGAAAACCATTAATCATCAAATATCTTATTAACAAATTTGGTAACGGTTGTTTTACAATTGATAATTTCAGAGAGTTCAGCGCTTTGCTCTTCGGAAGTTACGGGTATAGAATTCCTGACAAATTATATTCAACAGATTTAGATTCAGTCTTTGACAAAGTTCTGCCATGTGCATATGAATTATATTCGCCAAGGGGTCCATATGCAGGCAATAATTTTTTAAGGGTTCTTGGTTCGGTCATTGTAAATGGATATTATCACCTGAATAGCGTAGGTCGATTTGCAACTAATCTGTTCTGTATTGAGGATGGAAAACCCGTATACCCTGCTTGACCTTAAAAATATATATTATTGGTTTGAGCGCAGATATGACAAATATCTGGCAAGACATAATCCGGTTTACTGGAACAATAAGGTAGTTTGTGACAATTTGGGTGATTATGTAAAAGAAGCAGCGAAGGAACTAGTTTATTTTAAACAATTTAATTGAGAAGACAAAAAACTTATTTTCAAGCATTATAAAAATTTATTGACACTAAGAGTACAATTTGTTATCTTATCATTAAGATTACACGTTGTACTCTTTATTTTAAATACTAAATCGGGACAAAAATAACGCAGAAATGGAGTAAATTATGCATCAAATATCAGACTACGAATTAGAACTTATGAAAGTTATCTGGACAAACGGAGGCGCCGCGCTCTACGCAGACATTGTTACAGCGTTGTCCGCGAAAGGAATGGACTGGACGAAGAACACTATCATCACCCTGCTCTCCCGTCTGACTGATAAAGGACTTCTAAAGACAAACAAAATCGGTCACCGCAATAAATATACTGCAATCGTGTCCGAGGACGAGTATCAGTCTTCCCAGACAGAAACCTTTCTTTACAAAGTCTACGAAGGCAACGCCAAAGGACTTGTTTCTGCGCTGATTCAGAAAGACCTGCTGTCCGCCGCGGACTATGAAGATTTAAAAACGTATTGGGATGAACTTAACCGCCATTCCTCCTCCGGAGAATAGATTTGCCAACCAAAACATTGGCTGACTACATCAGGCATTACACCGAAACAGAGACTACATACGAATCGAGGACTGTACTATGAACGAACTGTTGAAAATCATATTATCCCTGTCTGTATCGGGAACCATATTGATTGTGCTCCTGCTTCTGCTTAAGCCGCTGTACCAAAACCGGTTGAGCAAACGCTGGCAGTACTATATCTGGCTTCTGGTCATTGTGCGTCTTCTTCTGCCTTTGACGCCGCAGACAAGTCTTATTGGGAATCTTTTCGGACAGATGGACGAACGTATTGTGCAGCATACTGCTTCCTCACCGGCACCTGCCTTGACAGACGCCCCATCTCCCGGCTCTCTTAGAGCAGGACGCGAGTCTGCAGACATCCTTGCACAAACCGATGTCTCCATAAGCGCCGGCGATTCCCAAAACACCAACATATCCGAGAGCCAACCGGAAGAAGTTCACACCGTTCGTATACCTGACAGCTTACTGTCTGCACTGGCCATAATCTGGTTGATGATTGCCCTGCTTTTGTTTGTTCGTAAAATGACCATCTACCAGAGTTTTATTAAATATGTAAATGCCGGAAGCGCTCCCGTTGAAGATATGAATTTGCTGGAACGTTTCGGGCGGATACTGGCTGAGAATCATGTTCGCAGAGCAATTGACCTTCGTGTCAACAGCCTTGTCGCTTCGCCGTTACTGATCGGATTCATGCAGTCCCGTATCATTCTGCCGACCGTGGATTTATCGGAAGATGATTTCTATTACACGATACTCCATGAACTGACACATTACCGTAGAAAAGATATGCTCTACAAATGGCTGGTACAGCTTACTGTCTGCCTGCACTGGTTTAATCCTTTTGTCTATCTGATGGAACGAGAAACAAATCGGCTCTGTGAACTCTCCTGTGACGAGAGAGTTATTGCAACTTTAACAGAAAATTCCCGCAAGTCTTACGGTGACACTCTGTTGCACGCCATCAGTACAGGCGGCTCTTACAAGGATACTCTTTCTTCTGTCACCTTAAATGAAAGCAAAGAACTACTGAAAGGAAGGCTGGATTCCATTATGAAATATCACAAAATCCCTAAACTCGTACAGACCGCCGGCATATTTATCACCGGTATACTGGTTGGAGGCGCAGTCGTTCTCGGTGCCTACGCCGCACCCGGCAGCACTCAGGACCGCCGCGCAGTAAACCCTGCTTCAGAGCAACGCGTAGTAAACCCTGCTTCAGAGCAACGCGCAGTAAACCCTGCTTCGGAGCAACGCTCCGCAACCCCTGCTTCTCTTCCGAATTACACGATACAGTATGAGGATGGCACCTATTATATCATGGTTGACGACGCCACAGAAGACGACAAACCTGTCTCCGGTGTTACGCCCGGCTATAAGCAACTTGTTTTAGTCCGTAAAGACTATTATGCCGTATTCGGAACTTTTAGTGAACACGATATGACTTCGCTCGCAAATCACATCACTGAACAATGCAACACCATGCTTGACAACAATGAAATAACTCAGGAAAATGCGAACATCGTCATTCGGGCTGCAGAGGAGATTCAGACTTCTTATCTTGCGCAAGAAGATGCGGGCGTCGTCTTATATAAGTATAGACAAGCGGTGTATTACCAACATCCCTACATGATCTATATAGGTTACAACCTGACTCCCGAAGCACAAAACAGCTACAGCAGCACGCTGCTCACCTTATCTGATCAAAGTACGATGTGTATCTGGTTCAATGAGGAGTCCCAGAAATTCCTACTCGATGAAGACGCCCTCTCGGCTGTGACTGCTCTCGTCGAACGCATAAAATTAGAGAAGGCAGGCTCTTCTCCTGCGTTTGAATCGCCGATTGTCACCCATGTGGAATATGTCGGTGACAGCGATGTAAATACCTTGGCGCAAAAATATTATAAGGAAGATGATCTTGCATATTTTAGTGCTATTTTCTTCGAACTGGACAGCCACGCACAGCAGGAATACCTTGACCGCATGTTTGAAGATGATAATATCTCATTCTTTGCCGCCTGCATCAGTATGCCCGAAGATACTGAACTGCAAAAAGAACTCGTCGAACGCTATACCCTTAAGGCATATGAGGACGACGATATTGGCTTCTTCGCTGTTTTAAGCGGAATGCTGGATGAAACATCGTTGAAAGTATGGAAGGAAAAATGCAAAAAAGACGGCAGAAGCAACTTCTATTCCCTGCTCGCAGATTACGAATACGCTATCGCAGACGAATGGTCAGATGCAAAAGTGCAAAAGCAAAAAGACGATACGAATCTCATAGAACTAAATCGACTCACAAAGAAAGAACTCACAGATAACCTACAGACTTTTCTGGATTCCTGTGACGACCGGACATGGTATCTGATCGATGACGGCGACGGGCAGCAATATATCTATTACAACGGACTGCCACACACCTATGCCTATGAGCCTAACATCATACAAAACAATGGTACGAATGACCTGATTATCATTGACATTGTTAATTTTGACTTCTTCAACACTCCTCGCGACCGCGATATTGAGGAAAACTTAGGCAATTATGTATTACTGGCATTCTCATACACTCCGGCTAATCAGGATGCAGGTTACAGTCTCGAAGTCACATATAACGGACTTCCTGTTACTTATGAGATTGTTCAGAGCAGATAGTCAGAACGATAATCTTTTCACCTCTATATTTTCTATGCATAAAATAGAGTAAAACCACATAGGATTATAGGTTACAGATTATGTACTATGCTCTATTTATATTATTACTACTCGTTCTTTTCGGCACAATCTTTTCCTGCGTGCGCAGGAAAAGAATTGTCTGCCGGATCAAATGCATGGACAAATGCCAGAAGTGTTCACTGATGGAAGAACTCGCCGCCCCTTTCGGTTACGACTATCACTGCCGCTGCGGCTTCTTCTCTTCTACGATAGACGCATGGCAGAAGGCTGCAGGCTACACTTGGCTTTATGATTATCTTGCGCCTCGCTTTCAGATGGTGTTCGACGCACTGCCCGTCTATTTTGAATATCGTGGCAGAACTTGGCTGATTGAATTATGGAAAGGTCAGTACGGCATCAATACCGGAGCGGAACTCGGTATTTATCACGCCGACAAGATTCTATCCGAATCAGAATATAAGACCGCCCTCTTCTCTGCAGCCGATGAGTCCGAAATGCTTCCCTGCACGATACGCCTGTGCAATCACAAGGACCACAATTGCGACAATATTTCTGAACGCCACTGGTGGCTCACAATCTTCCTGCCCGGCTGTTTCTCCAAGCCCTCCGACCTTTGTCTCGAGGCTTCCATCTGTTTTCCGGATATGCAAATGTGCAATGCATTCTATGAAGCGCTATGCCGGAAAGGATATTCAGCAAAGGATATCTCTGTCCAAGGTCTTTGCATTTCCTTCACTTTCGACGCCCCCTTGAATGAACATTTTGGACTGCTGACACGCTTCCATCGGTGTATTTCTCAGTTTCTCAACCGTTTATTCTGCAAATTGTATGTATGGGTTACGAGACCTTTTATCTGTACGGAGGATCGTGTTCTTTTCTTATACTACTTTCTTCCCGCCGCCTTCAGAAGGCTCTTCAGAATGCATAGGTTCAACCGGCGCTGCCACAAGAAACACGGCTGCCGTCCGCCCAAGTGCTATCATAAATGCAGACCACCCAAACGACACCCTAACCGGCGTCACTGACATTATAGCACAAGAAAGGAATAACCATGGGCACATCGTACCGTTTAGACCGTGCGTTCGCGCAGGCTCCCGTTCTCCCCTTGTCATCCCGCTCCAAATATGTACTCGTGAGTGATTGTCACCGGGGAGTGGGAACCTCCTCTGACAATTTTCTCAAAAATCAGCACTTGTACTTCGCCGCCTTAGAATATTACTATCGAAACGGCTTTAGCTACATTGAACTGGGGGACGGCGAAGAATTATGGGAAAACAGACATCTACGTAACATCACGGAAATACACAACGATGTCTATGAAATGCTCTCCTGCTTCGATGAGCGTGGCAGACTTCACTTGATCTATGGCAATCATGATATCATACAAAAGAAAAATCCCGCTTATCATGAAGCGCTGATTCTACGTTCAGAATCAGTTCCCGGCATATCATTATATCTGACTCACGGTCATCAGGCGAGTCTGCTCAATTCCACATTCTGGCGCGTAGCACGATTTCTTGTCCGCTATTTCTGGAACCCCTTGGAAAACCTCGGTATCCTAGACCCAACCAGTGCAGCAAAAAACTATGAAGTAAAAGAAAAATGTGAAGAAAGCCTGCGCCATTGGGCAGAAGAAAATAAACATATTCTGATTACCGGTCATACACACCGTCCTGTCATGCCCGAAGAGCCGGCTTATTACTACAACACCGGAAGCTGCGTACACCCAAGATGCATCACATGCATTGAAATTGAACGAGGTAAATTGACCTTAGTAAAATGGAGTATGCAGTCAAGAATTGACAGCGTGCTCTATGTAGAGCGTGAAGTGATTGGCGGTCCCGTGGATGTTCTGCGGAATCGCAACGTATAAGCAGACAAAGAGACTGCCGCTTCTGTCGGAAAATCCGGCATTGGCAGCAGCCTCAATAGCATTGGAGTGTATGCCCTTATTTAATTAACCCTTAACCGCTCCTGCTGTCATACCTTCGATAAAGTATCTCTGGAAGCAGAGGAATACGATAAATACAGGGATAATACCAAACATCGACCCGGCAATCAATACATCGTAGTTATTGCCGTAAGGTGTAAGCAGGGTATTCAGACCAATGGGAAGTGTAAATTTCTCGGCACTTCTGAATACAAGCATCGGCCACAGCACATTATTCCATGCGCCCATTGCACAGAGGATAGACATCGCTGCAAATGCCGGTTTTGTAATCGGGAGCATAATCTTAAAACAGATACCATACTCCGTCGCGCCGTCGATACGCCCCGCGTCCAGCAGTTCCTTGGGAAGCCCCGTCATATACTGTCTGAAGAAGAATATGGTGGACGCCCCGCATAGTCCCGGCAAGACGACGCCCGCCATCGTATCGATGAGCTTTAAGCTGATCATTTCCTTATATAACGGAAGAATCAGAATTTCAAAAGGAACCATCATTGTCGCGATTACTAAGAAGAACAGGAAATTCTTCAATTTATAGTTGTACATGGTCAAACCATAAGCTACTATGTAACAGATGAACAGTGTACCTACAACAGAAACTGCTGTCAGGATCAAGCTGTTTTTATACCACATGAAATATTTCTGACCATCTACATTATTGCCAAACAGATATTTATAGTTGGCTAACGTCATGGAACTGAAGTCCAAATCCACACTCAATCCTCTACGAATCAATTCCGTACCGGGTCTGAAAGACGCAATCAAACCGGCAAGCAGAGGAAAGACGATAATGAAAGAAAGTATTGCAAAAAATGCGGTAGCAATCACCGACAAAACTGTTCTCTTTGTCTTCATGCCCATTGTTTCTTTTTCATTTACAGAGGATGTATTTGCCATATTAATCTTCCTCCTTCTTAAATGTTCCGTTCAATACAAGCTGAACTATATTAATAGCTAATGCAATTACAAGCAGTACAATACCTACCGCGCTGCCGTAGCCTAACTGGTTCTTGGTAATACCACGTTTGTACAGATAGCCTACAATGGTCAGACCGATATTGTTCGGTGAATCGGGACCTGCCCATAACATATATGCTTCCATGAACATCGCCAAACCGGCGTATACACTGATTGTAAGTACATAGATCGTAGTCGGTTTTAATAAAGGGATGGTGACATATCTGAACTTCTGCCAAGCCGTCGCACCATCAATGTCGGCTGACTCATATAATGCCGTGTCAATCGCTTTCAGACCTGAGATAAAGTAAAGCATGTTAACACCGGTCCATCTCCAACACGCAACAACCAAAAGCGCTGTCAGACCAGTTGCTTTCATCTTCAGCCATTTAAAAGTACCGAGTCCTAACGCAGTCGTAATCACGTTCATCTGACCTGTCTGATACTCGGAAAACATCAATCGGAACAAAGTACCAGAGATAACTACGGAAGTAAGCGCCGGAACATACAAACATGCTTTCCAGAATCCTTTTGCCTTCACCAGTCTGGAATCCATCAGCACTGCAAAAAGCATCGGGAACGGTATCAACAATACCAATGTCAGAATCATGTATTCAAAACTGTTTAAAATTGCCGTGTGGAAAACTGTGTCCTTTGTCAACTTGATAAAGTTAGCAAATCCAACCCACTCCGTACCGGCGGGTTTGATATCCTGAAAGCTCATTGTGATCGTACTGCACAACGGATATATCCAAAAGAATGCAAAACTTAAAATGAATGGAAGAACAAACACATAGGGCGCCGCCTTCTGCGAATAGAAAAATTTCTTAAACTTACTCATACGCACACACTCCTTACCCAATACATTTTGACAAAAAGGGCAGCCCATTTAAAAGCTGCCCTATATTGTTATATATCTCTTGCCTTGAAATTTACTAATACTACTGTTCGAGGTCAACTACATCCTGAGCTGCCTGCAATGCTTCTTCAACAGAAACGCCATTCTCAAGAACGTCGTTCAATGTTACGTTACACATCTGCTCGTTGATTGTCGGGCTGATTCTTACAGTGTAAATCGTGCCGATATCATCTTTGATGTCGTAAAGAACATCGTAAGGATAATTTCTGAAGAACTGATTGTACTGATTATTGTCATCGTGTGCAAATGCATCATCATTCCAAAGTACTGTGTTACATACGTCGAATCCAAGGTTATCCCAGATTAACTGCTCACCTTCTTCAGACATCTTAGCCCAGCAAAGGAATTCAGAAGCGAGATCTTTGTCACCAGCCTGCTGTGTTACAACAGTACCTGTACCACCGATACCTACGGAACATTTCTGACCTGCTTCAAATACAGGACATTTAGCAATGTACCAGTTGCCTTTTTCTTCAGGCATATAGTTTGTGAAACGGCTCATATACCACATAGCCTTCGGGAAGGATACGATGTTATGGTCAAGGATGTTCTGGAAACCAGCCTCTAAGTCAACGTGTCCGTCAGGAGAAACCATAGCCAGACCATTGTTTACCCAGTTCTGCTGCATTGTCAGCATCTTACTAACGGAATCAAGCTGTACGTTAGCCGTACCGTCGAAACCACCTGTCCAGTCTTCGCCATGCTCAGCCATGGAAATCCATAACCAGTCACAGCCTGCCGTATCAACGGATGTCCAGTATTTGCCTTCCGGATTGCCGATTGCTGCAAGATATTTCTCACCGAGTGCCTGATAATCATCCCATGTAACTACTGCGTCAACTTCTTCCTGCGTAATGCCAGCTTCTTCAAGAACTGCCATGTTATAGTACATAACAGTTGCACCTACATGGTAAGGAATACCATAGTAGTGACCGTCAGAACCTGAATAAACATCCATTCTTGCCTGTACCATTGTATCTAAGTAAGGCGCTGCCGTATCATCCTGAGGAACAAGCCATGTGTCAAGACCCTCGACTACGTTCGGGAACTGACCAATCTCAACGTCACAGATATCAGGTGCGCCTGTACCTGCCGTCAAGGATGTAAGTAACTTTGTATGCATGTCTGCATAAGGATATGTAGTACAGGTAATCTCGATTGTTCTGTCAGGATTCTGCTCATTCCATTTCTCAACCATGTTACCGTAATGCTGTCCGTGTAATTCAACGAATGTCCACATTTCCATATGTGTACCGTTGGGATCACCAAATGTACTTGTAGGAATCTCTTCCTCTGCTGCTGCCGCGTCGTCTGCCGGAGCCTCTTCGCCTGCATCTGCTGCACCGTCGTCAGTCGTTGCTGCGCCATCATCTGCCGCTGCTGCACCGTCGTCAGTCGTTGCTGCGCCGCCATCTGCTGCCGGAGCATCACCGCCGCCACATCCAGCAAGTACTGAAGCGATCATAGTGACACTTAACAAAGTAGCCAATACTTTCTTTTTCATTTCTTTTCCTCCTTTAATCTAATGAAAAAAATAATTTGCGACATTCGACCAGAAATACCAAAATAACAACCCAATAATTAAACTAATTTAGCTTATTATATAAAGTTATCATTTTAACGAATAAAATGTATGCATTTTTACTTTCGCTACCACCCAGCATTTAAGCAACTTGCATATTTTTTTTCGTCTGACCGTTGTCTTATGTTCATATTGTACAATACCCCCCCCCATACGTCAATACCCTTTTTGAAACATTTTATATATTTTTAGACTGTTTTAGATTTATCTAAATAATTTAGGTTGTCATAAAATATTTGCACTCTTCCATTTGTCATACGGACATCCGTTTTTGCGTATAGCGGCACGCAGCTCTACATAGCATCCGCATGCCCTGCACATACCATCTGCCAGAAGATCACATTCTTTGCACAGAGAAAGCCGCTCTTCGTAAAGCGGCTTCTCAACTTTGATCTCGTCATCTATATTGGCTATATAGGTATGCAGATTCTCGAAGTACGCATCTTTGTCCATGTCCCTTGTCAAACATTTACGGCAAATACGCTTTGTCTCTATCTCCATATCTTTCATACATGCCTTCCTTTATCTCAAACAGACCTGTCTCCTTTTACTTATTTCGTCTTGATGCGCAGACTGATCACGCTGCACGCCGGTGCTGTCAGACAGATTTTACCATCCTTAAATTCATAGGAAACGAATGCCTTTTCTTTCACATTCTCCGGCTCATCAAAGGTATTGTGCGCATGCATCTCCTGCTGCAAAATGGATGCATCGAGGTGCATGGGAATACTTTCCGCCAACGCAATCTCCACCGGAACATCCTCTGTCACCGACAGATTGTTAAGCGTCACATTAATGTATCCTTTTTCATCCACCGATACTGACTCGCTGAGGAGCGGCACCTGATACTCCTCTTCCTCGCCAATCATCTTATTTCCTTCAATATAACTGTCCACTAACTCTGCATCCTGATGATTCTTGTACATACGGAACACATAGTAAGTCGGTGTGAGAATCATCTTGGGACCTTCGGTCAGAATCACTGACTGCAATACATTGACCATCTGCGCAATACATGCCATCTTCACGCGGTCACAGTGTTTATTAAAGATATTCAATGTCAGTCCGGCGACAAGCGCGTCACGCATCGTATTCTGCTGGTATAAGAATCCCGGATTCGTTCCCGGCTCTACCGTGAACCAGCATCCCCACTCATCGACCACCAGACCGATCTTCTTATCCGGGTCATACTGATCCATAATCGCGCCGTGGCGTTCAATCAGCTCTTCCATATATGCTGCTTTTGCCATCGTCTTGTACCATACTTTATCATCAAATTCGGTTGCGCTTCCCTTAATCTTCCATCCTTCGGGATGGACATAATAGTGCAGCGATAATCCGTCCATAAATCCTCTCGGTCCAAATTCCTCATTCGGCTGCGGCGGTGCGAAACATGTCTTCAGTACGCCCTCTGTCCAGAAGTAATCCGCCACATTCGGTCCGCCGCATACCTTGCGAATAGGCGCCGTATGATCGTAATTTCTTACATAAGTCTGGTATCTTCTATATAAGTTGGCATAATATTCCGGCGTCATATTACCGCCGCATCCCCAGTTTTCATTGCCGACACCGAAATAATCAATCTTCCACGGTTTCTCATGACCATTCTTCGTTCTTAAGTCCGCCATCGGCGAGACGCCGTTAAAAGTAATGTACTCTACCCACTCGCTCATCTCCTGCACGGTGCCGCTGCCGACATTACCGTTCACATAGGTCTTACACCCTAACTGTTCACACAGTTCAAAGAACTCGTGCGTACCGAAGCTGTTATCTTCCACCACACCGCCCCAGTGTGTATTGATCATCTTCTTCCTGTTTTCTTTCGGTCCGATGCCGTCCTTCCAATGATATTCATCCGCAAAACAGCCGCCCGGCCAGCGAAGTACCGGAATCTTCATCTCCTTTAATGCGTCCACCACGTCTTTACGCATGCCGTTCACATTAGGAATATCAGAATCTTCCCCCACGTAGAGACCTTCATAGATACATCTTCCCAGATGTTCTGAGAAATGTCCGTAAATTTCAGCGTTAATACGCCCCTTCTTGTTTTTCTCGTTAATATACAGTTTTGCCATATTTTTCTGCCTCTCTTTAATTATTTATGATTGTGTGCTTTCCTTTTTCCCAAACACAGTATTTAAAAGTGAAAATCAGGTTTGCCATCCTTCCAGCCGAATTTCATCAGCATCGCATGCCGATTCGGATTATAGAGCGGATCGCCGATAATCTCTGTCTCTGTTCTCGCATGGTAAACCAGAATATCGTTCCCCTCTTCATCCACTGTAAAGCTGTTGTGTCCCGGACCGTAAGTTCCCACGGAAGCATCCGATTTAAGTACCGGATATCTCTCCTTATGCCATGACAGAGGATCCAGAAGGTCTGCGTCCTCATCCGCCGTCATCATACCCATACAATATGCCACGCCAGTCTCCGATGCGGAATATGTCATGAATATTTTACCGTTTCTCTTTAATATGGCCGGACCTTCATTCACCCAGAATCCTACCCTCTCCCAATCATAGTCGGGAGTCGTCAGAAGCACCTGCACCGTTTTAAGCTGGTAAGGCGTGTCCAGTTCACCGATATAGAGATTGGATATCTGCTTGCCGACGCCAACCTTCTCCGCCCAGATATAATACCACTTGCCTCTATTCTCAAACACGGTGGCATCCAGTGAAAAGCCTTCAAACGAGAACTCATCTTCCGGCGCTCTTCTCATCTTACCCTTTTCCACCCAAGTACCGGTCAGCGGATCCGCATCCTTACACTCGAGCACATACGGTCTGATCGCCCAGATGTCATCCTTATCGCCGCCCGCATAATATATGTACCACGCGCCGTTAATATAATGTAATTCCGGCGCCCAGATATGGCAGCTCATAATGCCGGATTCATGTTTATGCCATACTTCTGTTTCCTCGGCATCAGCAAGCCCTGCAAGCGTATCGGACCTGCGAAGTACGATACCGTCATAGGCCGGCACCGAAGCCGTAAAATAATAACTTCCGTCCGTATGCCTATATACATAGGGATCTGCCCTCTGCATTATCCACGGTTTGTTATAAAGTATTTCCTTTCCATCACCCATCTTGACCACGCTCCCATTTCATTTTTTGCTAATCTTAAAATATTTTAATCATAGCTAAATTATATTGGATTGTGAGTGATAAAGCAACCTGTATTTTTCATTTTAAACAAAGTTTTACCAAATTTTTTACCATATACATGCAATTTCACCATTTTCTTCCCTATCTGTTTTCGTCCGCTGACACTTCATCATCTGCATACATACAATATAGTAATGTTATCTGTTCAGAGGAAAATATATGAATTCTCCTTTGGTTGCTATTGTCGGCCGCTCCAAAGACACCGTCAACTATGAAAATGCCATGCGCAGACTGGCCATACCTTATATAACCACATTAAACGTCACAGAATCCGAACATGCAACTCATCTTATCCTGCCCGGCGGCGGAGATGTCACCCCAGCTTTCTACGGCCAGCTTAACAATGGTTCCCGCAACATCGACACGGAACTGGACATCTTGCAGATACAGGCGTTCTCTTCATTTATGACACAAAAAAAGCCCGTACTCGGTATCTGTAAGGGGCTTCAGCTCATTAATATACAATTAGGCGGCACGGTCACACAGCATATCGAAAATACCGCCGCACATATGTGGGACGGATGTGACAAACAGCACTATGTCTATCACAGCGGTGTAAACCGCACCGATTTCTTCTATCAATTATACGGCACGGGAACAAATGTCAATTCAGCCCACCATCAAGCCGTAGACCGGTTGGGACGTGGTCTGGTTCCGGTGTGCCGCGCAGGAGACGGCGTTATGGAAGGCATTATGCACACATCCCTGCCGATCATCGCCGTGCAGTGGCATCCTGAACGCCTCCTGGACGAAGGCGGCGAGCTGCTCCTTACTCATTTCATAGGATTCACTCCGATTTCGTAAACATCTGTTCCAGCTGGGAAATCCCCTGCTCGAACTTTTCTCTCTGCAATTCATTCTTACTCTTTCGCCTTTCTTTCATCTGCAGCGAGATAATATCGAAAAGTGATTTCATAATCTGAATGATATTCTTGCGGGTCTGCGGCTCAATTTCTTTAAGCGCCGCGCCGATCTTATGGATGCTCTTATGCCAGTTCGCCGTAAAATCAATCAGATTATCCGTCTCTGAAGCAAGAATCACCTGATACAGCGTATCCGAGAAAATGCGCACCTGTTCCTGCGAAAGTGAAAGAATCCATTGGTTGAGCGCCTCGTCCAGAAATTTGCGTCCCGCGTACAGTTCGTTAACCATCTTAAACCGATCCTCATTGACCAGCCATGTATACGGATTGTGCTGCGCCAAGCCAATCGTCTTACTTTCCACCACGCGATACGCACCGTCCGAATAAAGCAGCATTCCCACTAACGAAGAGTGCGGTATCGTCTTATGAATCCGATCCGCAATCTCGCCGTAAGCCCCTTGTGCCATTATCTCTGGTCGAAATCCCGGTCCGTCATGGTCATAGATTGCCATAATACGGCTGCGCACTTCCTCATCACAGTTCATACATGCATAAGTTGCCAGATTCCCTCCTTTGGAATGACCGCCGACATAGAAATCTCCTGTGATCTCATCCGCCACCCGGTTCAGATAATCAACGCTCATAAGCTGTCCTCTTACCGGTTCGGAGAAGGCGAGATTCAAGTCTTCTTTCCATCCTACAATCGTCTCGTCCGTTCCGCGGTATGCCACATAGTACACACCGTTTGGCAGCCGGAATGTCACCGCTGAAAACTGCGTCTCTGTCTCAAGGTCAATTTGGTTTACATAATTTCCAACCTTCATCTCATGAAACCGTTTGCTGTGAACAAGACCGAGAAACAACGCCGTATTGTCCTCTCGGTAACGCTCGTCGGCATACAGACGGTCATAATCCCGATGTTCAAACAATTCCTGAAGACTCACCATCGGCTTACTCTCACCGACTTCCGGCGCTAAACCGTCGAATTTCAGATAAGCAAACTGGCTGAGCGCCAGACTGTCCACCTCATTAAATCCTTTCTCCTCAAGCATATAATCGCCGTATTCTTTCAGATAATCTATGATTGTCCCCATATTCGCAGATACTCCCCTTTCCTGTCAGATCTGTCTGATAGCGATATTAAAATATTCCGCCGCCTATGCCACTCTCGACCACTTATTATATTTTTGCTTCCAAATGTTCACTTATTATATTTTTGCTTCCAAATGTTCAATATTCTTGATCAGCACGGAAATCGTCCCATCCGGATTCGTGATAAATTCCACACTTTTCGGATTCTTATACTGCTCCATAGGAATCTTAATCTCGATTCCCGTGTCGGTGTACAGATGCTGGTTCTGATACTTGCGCACCGTATTTTCACTCTGCGGCTGTATCTGTTCCTTCACCATATCGTACTTTTCCATCTTATCCTGAAAAGCCACTTTTAATTCCGGCTGTTCGTCAAATATTTTTTCCGCCAGTTCTTCTACCACAAAACCGCCTTTATCTTCAATCTCTTCCTGAATGATACTTTTGGCGCGCATCTGTTTCTCGAAGCGTTCCGTCTCATCATATCCTTCCTTCTGTATGCTCTCCACCGCTTTACTCACAATGGATAACTTGGATTTGTGTGACAAATGTGCGCTGCATTTTAGGAAAAGAAATGAAAAATAGTTCGTTTTCTCCCCGTTCACCTCGTATTTTCTCTCAATTACCCACAGAGCCAAATCTTCCAGACGTATGATTGCCGCCTCTGTCAGCCGCTGGCTTTCCGAGGGAAGAATCGATTTATGTCTGATAATCTCATTGCTGTTGCCTTCGCCGTCCTCAAGCGTCATCGTCCTGTGTGTATAGAGCGCCTTGTAATTCATCTTAAGAAGCGCCAGATACTCATCTTCTCCTTCCTTGAAACGCACCACCATCAAATCTGCCGGCGGAATGTCGATATTACTGTTCATAATCTCATACAACATGGAGGCAATATCTTTGCTCACCGTCACGAAATCTTCATCCGCATAAGCGTTAAGCATCTGATAGACTTCTGATTCTTCCTTATAAAATCTACACTCCTTCGCATCGTCCCCCGAACTGATCTTCGCGATATGTTCCTTGAGAAATTCTGCAATCTCCGAACCGTATTCCAGTTCCGTATCCGACAGCACCGGCATACCGATTGTAGAATCCAGAATATGTACAATTACATGCTTGATTCTGATGTCTTCTTTATTCATCGTAAGTTTCTCCTGTTCTTCGTCTATCCGTTTCAATTATATTTCCCGGGATAATCTGTACCCGTCTCGGTTTGCATTAAGTTTACATAATGCTCCGGATTCTGTTCCATTCTAAGCAAGGTGTCAAATGCCATCAACAGCATCTTGTCTCCGTTGTTCTTCATATCATCTTTACCCCTGTCCATCTGCGCCTTAAAATGATCCATCTGCCACACCATGATATCAACCACACTGTAGCCAGACACTTTATATTCGCAGAGAAACTGCTGATACTCCAGATAGTGCAGAAACTCCTTATAGATCTCCGGCGACTGTTTAAGCATTCTCCAGAAGTTTGTCAGGAATTCCTCGTCTTCCCCCGCATAATAGCATAAAGCCTGCGCCCATTCATACGCCTTTTGTTCCATAAGTGATTCCTTTCCTCAATATTTTTTGTCTCTCTTCACCGTGTTCCGGTTCTTTTTGCCTCTCCCTCTCTATATAATATGATATCAGATTCATTTCACAGAAAGCGGCAATCCATGGCGATATTGGAACAAATCAATAATTTAATCTGGGGCTTACCTCTTCTCGCCCTCCTGCTCGGAACACACATTTATTTTACCATAAAATTGCATTTTCCACAGCGAAATCTTATCTACGCGCTGAAACTCTCCCTCGGTAAAGCGGACAACGCAGGAATGAACCTTTCGCCCTTCTCCGCGCTTGCCACCACACTTGCCGCTACGCTCGGCACCGGCAATATCATAGGCGTCTCCACCGCCGTAGCGCTCGGCGGACCGGGGGCTATCTTCTGGTGCTGGATTACCGGTATCCTCGGTATGTCCACCGCCTACAGTGAATGCTATTTAAGTGTATTATACCGCAGTCGGAATGAAGATGGTACATACAAAGGCGGACCGATGTACGTTTTAAAAAATGGTTTACATAACCAAACGCTCGGCAGATTATATGCACTCTGTACACTAGCCGCCGCTTTCGGCGTAGGGTGTACGACGCAGGCAAACTCTGTCACACAGGCCGCCGCAGCGTCCTTCCGGCTCTCGCCGCATCTTGTCGGAATCACCCTCGCCTTCCTAACCGGACTGGTCATTCTCGGCGGCATGAAGAGTATCGCCAATCTGTGTGAGCGCACGGTTCCCGCTATCAGCTTCGTCTATCTGTTTGGCTGCGGACTGCTGCTCATTCTCTATCGGGAAGTCTTACCCGCCGCCTGCCTGTTGATCATCAAGGACGCATTTTCCTTCACTTCCGTGGCGGGCGGTATGGCCGGCGCCACGCTTCAGCATGCCGTGCGATACGGCATCGCCAGAGGGCTGTTTACCAACGAAGCCGGTATCGGTACTTCCGCGATTGCCGCTGCCGCCTCGCATGTCGATGAACCGCGCATTCAGGCTTATGTGTCCATGACTGCCGTATTCTGGGACACCGTGGTAATGTGCCTGATTACCGGTCTTGTCATCGTATGCAACATGCTCTATGACCCTGCATCCGTTGCCGGGGTAAATGAAACCGGTCTGACCGCCGCCGCATTCACACACCTGCCCTACGTGGGGGATTCTTTTTTGACAATTTCTCTCGCGGCATTTGCCGTGACGACTCTGATCGGCTGGTCCTATTTCGGAGAAAAAGCAACGGAATACCTTGTAGGAAAAAAAGGTATTCCGCTCTATAAACTTGCATATATTCTGATGATTTATTTCGGCGCCGTCATTCCTATGCATCTTGTCTGGGAGAGCACCGATTTAATCAACGCGCTTATGGTATTTCCTAATGTGCTGGCACTGTACTGCCTGAGAAACAGAATAAAATCGTAAAAGTTATGCTAAATCTTGAAATTAGCGGCTATTTCCTGTAAGGAACGGCTGCTTCTCTCTAAGATTGCCATCTTACGCAGGATTTCTTCCGAGCCGACATTCGTATTCTGCATTGCTTCCGCCACGCCCCGGACATCCTCCGCGATAACGCTGTTTAATTCTGTCACGGTACTCAATGAGGCAAGCATCTCTTCCACGGAGGCGCCCATCTGCTCCGATGCGGATCCCAGCTCAGTTGCGATATCTGCAAAGAACACAGCGTCCTTCTGATACCGTTCCGCAGTATCTACCATCGCATGGTAATCTTTAACAACATGGTCTCTCATAAACGTCAGAAGTTTCGTCGCGCTGTCCTTTAACTCCATAACGGAATCCACAACCTCATCAATGACCTTCTGAATCTTATCCACGGTACTCTGCGAGTTTTCCGCGAGATTTCTGACCTCATCCGCAACCACTGCAAATCCCTTGCCTGCTTCTCCCGCTCTCGCCGCCTCGATTGCCGCGTTTAAAGCAATCAAATTCGTCTGGCTGGCAATGCCGCCGATTTCCTGTGACAGACTCTTGATAATCTCAATCTTCTCAACGCCTTTTAAAGAATGTTCCAATTCATCCTCTGCACTGTGATAAATGACGCTCGCCTGCTTCTTAGACTCCACCGTATTCCGGTACAATTCTTCCGCACGGATATTAATCTCTTTGGAAGCGCCTGCCGATTCGGATGCTCTGCCGGACACGTCATCAACTTCTGCACCGATATCGTTGCTCGCCGCGCTGATACTCCTTGTCACGTCCGCGGCCTCTCCCACCTTACCGATCAGTTCTTCCATAATCTGGTCCATCGCATCAATATTGTTGTTCAGATCAGCCATTTCAGCATATGCCTCTGATACGATTTCCGCTATATTTGCCGCTTCTTCGTTCGTACCGGTAATTGTATCTTTAATCTGCTTCTTAATACTTCTCGTAGCATGAGTAACTTCCTCAATCTCGTTCTTGAACCCCTCCGCCACCTTGGTCTTGCCGTCTGCGCCCTGTTCGCTGAAATTGCCTGTTGCAAACTGCTTTAACTCCGCAAGCGGCGCCAAAGCTTTACCGAATATGGCTCCTACCATCACGTCAATCAGCGCTGTTCCGACCAAACTGACGAACACCGACATGCCGACTGCACTCCCCACACTCGCCTTGCCGACAACGACCGCACTCACCATCGAGCCTATAAACAAGATGATAAATGCCGACACTGAGACGGTAATCATAAGTTTACCTCTAATTGTTTTCATCTGTAACCTCCTGCGTTCCAAGAATATAGAACAAGAATATCTGATATAGTATAGCATAAACTATTCGGGCTCGTCCAGTAGATGATGCCTGTCACTTCTCCATCTTTCTGTAATGCACATAAAATCCGACGCATATCACCGCTGACAACAGCGAACCGAGCGGAGCCGCCCAACCCATCGGATAGAGTGAACCGGGGAAAAATTTACTTGCAAGCCATGCACCGGGAATACGAACAAGAAGGATTGCCGTAATATTATGTATGAATGAAATCATCGACTTCTGATCTCCGCAGAAATATCCGCTGAAACAGAAATGCACCGCCGCAAAGACACAATCAAAAGCATATGCCCTCATATACTCGCATCCTGCCGCCAGCACGGCCTCATCTCTCGTGAAAATACCGACAAGCGTATGCGGAAGAAACTGGTTATACAGCGCGCATAGAATTCCCCATCCGACTGTAACGGTAAGACCGTAATACAATGACCGGCGCGCTCGTTCCGCCTTATCTGCCCCCATATTCTGTGCCGTAACAGTAGAAATCGCAGACAGAAACGCAGAAGGCACGAGGAACATGAATCCGATCAATTTCTCTACAATCCCCACCGCTGCCGAAGTGATCAGTCCACGACTGTTGGCGATCACAGTGATCACGATGAATGCAATCTGAATCAGACCGTCCTGCATAGCAATCGGCGCGCCCACCTTCAATATCTGTGAAACGACTTCCCGATTCATGCGGATATCCTTCCGTACAATGCGTATCCCCATATTACATCTATACATCATAAACAGTGAAACCGCCACGCTCACCGCCTGACCGCATATTGTCCCAAGCGCGGCGCCGGCCGCACCCATACCGCACAAGCCGATAAACACAAAATCCAACACGATATTGACCACACAGGCAATTCCCACAAAATACATGGGGCGTCTGGAATCTCCCGCGCCCCGAAAAATACTGCTGATCACATTATATGCGGTGATGAACGGAACCCCCGCAAAACATATCGCAAGGTAAACCTTAGTTTCCGCTGCCGCCTCTGCTGGGGTTAACATAACTTTGACAATCGCTGTCGTGCTGACGAGCAGCGCGCATGTCACTACTGCCGCCAATACCGCAAAAAGAACAATGGATGTGCCCACTGTCTCTGCTGCCGCTTTCTCATCACCCGCACCTACGCTGCGTCCGACGCGCACGGTTGTCCCCATGGCAAATCCGACGATGATCACGGTCAGCATATGCATGACCTGACTGCCGATAGAAACCGCCGTAGTAGTCTCCGACCCGTTATACAAACCTACCACAAACAAATCCGCCATACCATAAAAGGTCTGCATAAAGCAGGACAACAGATACGGCATTGCAAACAGCAGAAGATTCTTTCCCACGCTCCCTTTTGTCAAATCATTCTTATCATTCATAATTACACCCGGTTGATTATTACTTTTACATCGAATTATACATGACAAGATAATCTTCCGCAATACAAACATCTGAATCTAAATGTGTGAGATCTGTAGACGTGTGTAGATGTCTGCATATGTCAATTTCGTATATGTTCATCTACCCGAGTGCGACGTCCAATACCATCATAATCACAAATCCGATTGCCACGCCGATCGTCCCGATGTTGCTGTGCTCTCCTGTCTGGGACTCAGGAATCAATTCTTCCACCACAACGTAAATCATTGCTCCTGCCGCAAATGCAAGCAGATAAGGAAGCGCCGGCACAATCTGTCCGGCGAGCAATATAGTGACAGCCGCCGCAATCGGTTCCACTATACCTGACAGCGAACCATATACAAAAGCCCTAAGGCGCGACATACCTTCTCCTCGAAGCGGCATGGAGATAATCGCTCCCTCCGGGAAATTCTGAATCGCAATCCCCACTGCCAGCGCGAACGCTCCCGCCATAGTAATACCGGTGTTGCCTAGAAGTGCGCCGGCAAAAGTCACCCCGACAGACATTCCCTCCGGAATATTGTGCAGCGTCACCGCAAGGACAAGCATAGTTGTTTTTTTTAAATCGGCTTCCACACCCTCCGGACGCGTACTTTCCAAATGAAGATGCGGAATCACACTGTCGAGAGCAAGCAGAAATGTCATTCCGCCAAGGAATCCCACCACAGCCGGCACCCAGGCAATCCTGCCCTGCTCCGCCGCCATATCAATTGCCGGAATTAAGAGCGACCACACACTGGCCGCTATCATAACACCGGAAGCAAACCCCAAGAGCATCTTCTCCAGCTTCCTGTTCATCTCTCTTCTCATACAAAAAACCATTGCAGAACCGAACGTCGTTCCGGCAAACGGAATCAATAATCCAAGCGCTAACTGCATACTATCACCTATCCTTATTCATTTACAGCAGATATTTTATCCTATGCACAATATGACTTCCCGCTACATATCATAAAGCAATCTTATATAGAAACAGGAAACCTCTATGAGACAATATTCATATCCCAGTGCTTACGCAAAGATTACCGGCAATGCCGACAATCCTTCCCTTCACGGAATCGCATATTTCTATCCGGTTCCCTTTGGCGGTGTACTGATTGAAACGGAAATATACGGTCTGCCGTACGAAAACATTCCGCCCTACAGCCAGTTCTACGGAATGCACATCCATGAAGCAGGCGATTGCTCTCTTCCTTTTGACAAAACCGGAAATCACTATAATCCTGCCGGGCTGCCGCACCCTAAACATGCCGGAGACCTGCTTCCCCTTCTTGGCAACGAAGGATACGCCTATAGTGTTTTCTATACCGACCGCTTCGAGCTTCCGGAAATCATAGACCGCTCCCTGATCATCCATAGCGCGCCTGATGATTTCACCACACAGCCTTCCGGAAATTCCGGCGTCAAAATCGGCTGCGGCGTTATTGTCGAGAATATTTTATATCCTTTATCATAGTTTCTCCTCATTTCTGCGCTGCTTTCTGCGCATAACGAGTTTGTGGCAAGCAGCGCGCAGACATAAATCTCGTGATTGAAAATTTTAATTTTCAGTCTTTGTCCTGCAAAACATTCTTAAGAAAGTATGCCACATATCATTGCAATCCATACCCCGGTGCACTGATTCTGCCACCGACAATATAAGCGGTATGTTAATCATAAATCCAGTTCATTCATCCTCCTGCGCTTGTCCTCAGCAGTAGTGGTCGTATAGATTCTGGTTGTTTCCAGACTGGAATGACCGAGTATATCCGCCAGTTCCGGCAGATTAGCATACTTTTGCATATAAGTGATGGCGAACAAATGTCTAAAACTGTGCGGGTGTGCCTTGGTCCAAGGCACGCCCACTTCCTCTGCCATTTTGACAAGCATCTTATAAACTGCCACTCTGCTGATCGGTGTTCCATGGTTTCCGCGAAAAATAACGCCGTCGTCAATATGCGCCTCCTCACAGTATTTCCTCAAATCTCCCGTCAGTTTATAGGGAAGATATACATTCCTTCTCTTCCCCTTATTCTCCACCTCAAAGCCGCCTTGTCCGACCGCTTCCACCGTACAGCCCGAAAGTTCGCTGACCCGGATACCGGTAAGCGCCAGAGTACGCATGATGCAATAGTATTTATCCTGCCCTATTTTCCGCGCATAATCCGTCATTCTGCGGTATTCGTCTATGCTGAGAATATTGTCCGGACATTGCCTTTTCTGTACTTTCAAAGCACGCACCGCACACTCTCTATACCCTGCAAAATTAAGCTATCTGTTGACTGCCGTAATCATCAGATTGATCGTCGCCGTTTTTCTCCCCTCATTTAACATCATTTCTTTATATTCCATCACTTCATATTTAGTCAGTCTTCGTCCGTCAAGCCATAGTAGGAAACGCTGCGCATACAACAGATATATTTCCTGCGTCCTTTCGGACAATTCGTCACAATGTAAATGCTCTTTAAACGTTTCCAATTCTTTTATGTTGTCTTTTGTATTGTCTTTCATTCGACTCTCCTTTCTCTCATGGTAATAAGAGAAAAGTATCACAATTTACGTTTGGAAAACAAATGTAATATAGAATTTGATATAAAATCCATAATCACAACAATCGTAAGAACATTTATGAATGAATTTACAAATTGAACTTCACAGTATATACTTAATTGGAATAAACGGGCACGCAGCCGCAAACCCGAATTCAAAATATTATCCTAATAACAAACAGAAATGAGGATTATCCGTATGAATATCTGGGAAACAATAAGAGAATCTTTTATGAATTTATTCTATGCTGTGTACAATGTACTCTGGGGCGACCTAATCTCGATCCCTCTTCCCGGCGGGAGTTCACTCGGGCTTTCCTTACTCGTTCTGATTCTGATTCCGTCCGGCATCTATTTCACGGTACGAACGAAGTTCCTGCCTTTTCGGCTGTTTCCGGAAATGATAAAAATTACCGTTGAGAAGAAAAAAACTACGCAAAACGATGCCATCTCTGGACTGCAGGCTCTTATCGTATCCACTGCGACCCGTGTCGGAATGGGGAACCTCGTTGGCGTCGTAGCCGCTATCTCCGCCGGCGGAGCAGGTGCAGTCTTCTGGATGTGGGTTATTGCCCTTCTCGGTTCTTCCACTGCATTCATCGAAGGCACACTGGCACAGCTTCATAAGGAAAAAGACCCTCTTTACGGGGGATACCGCGGCGGTCCAGCATACTATATCCATCATCTTTTTGTCAAAAAAGACAGCAAACGCAAGCATTCCTTTGTTGCTGTCCTATTTGCCCTATCCGGTTTAATCTGCTGGTGCGGTATCAGTCAGGTCATCGGCAACTCCGTGTCTTCGGCTTTTGAGAATGCGTTTCACATTCCGCCTCTGTATACGACCATCATTCTGGTAGTCGTTTCCGCAGTAATCGTTCTGCGCAAAAATGCCACCGTGAAGGTACTGGATATTCTTGTTCCCTTCATGGCAGCATGTTATTTTGCTATCACAATATTCGTTATTTTAATGAATGCATCTTTACTGCCGTCCGTGTTCCGCCAGATATTCTCAGAGGCATTCGGACTGCGGCAGGCAGTAGCCGGAGGGTTCGGGGCCGTCATTATGAACGGCGCCAAACGCGGGCTATTCTCCAATGAAGCCGGTTCCGGTTCCGCACCCTGTGCCGCTGCAGCGGCCGATATCAGCCATCCTGCAAAGGAAGGTCTGCTTCAGGCGCTTGGCGTATTCATCGACACCATCGTAATCTGCAGTTGTTCCGCCATGATCATGCTGCTTGCTCCGGTTCAATTAACAGACGGTCTTGTAGGTATGGACCTTCTGCAGACCGCCATGCAGCACCATCTCGGATATTTCGGCGTCATATTTATTGCCGCCATCCTCTGGCTGTTCAGTTTCTCAACTTTTATCGGCATTCTTTTCTACGCCCGCTCCAATGTCTCCTATCTGTTCGGAGACAACTGGCTGTCTCAGACTTTGTATAAAATCCTTGCCCTCGTCATGCTTTTTGTCGGCGGCATGGCAGCCTATACTTTTGTATGGGACTTGGGCGATCTGGGCGTCGGGCTGATGACAGTGTTTAATATGATCGCGTTGTTCCCTCTCGCTCCGCAGGCCATCGCCTCCCTGAAGGATTATGAAACAACGCTCCACATCAAAAAAGGAAAATCCTAAACCGTATCACGCCAGACATACATCCAGTTCCACCGGCTTAATCCCGGTCAGTTCAATACTGCGTGCATCAGGCTGTGTCGTACCGGCATACAGTTTATAATGGCTGCCGTCCGCCTTGCGCACTCCGCTATCATCAACCACTGTAAATGCTCTGCCGGAAACGGTAAGTTCCGTCTCCATGCTCTGACCCGCTTTCACATGGATTCTCTTGAATGCACATAATGCGGGATTCTTTACTGCATGGGCGGAATCCGTATTCTTCACATAAATTTCTACCACGTCATCTGTGTCGTAAGCGCCGTTGTTTACGACTGTCACCTTGACTTTCACATCGTGCAGTCCGAAACTGTCCTTTTCATCCGACACGCCGCTGACTTCCGCAGCTTTCACTTCCACCTGACCGTAAGTCAGTCCGAACCCGAACGGATACTGCGCTTTATCTTCCATATAGCGATAAGTTCTTCCCTTCATCGCATAATCCGTAAAATCCGGAAGCTGTTCTAAACCATTGTAGAACGTAACCGGCAATTTACCGGAAGGTGAAACCTCTCCGAAAAGGATCTCGGCAATGCCCTTTCCTCCCCTTGCACCGGGATACCACAACTGCATAACAGCATTAAAATGTTCGGACGGATAGCTTAGATCAATGGCGCTTCCGGTCATCATACAGCACACCACCGGCTTGCCCACAGAAGCAACAGCCTCCATCAAATCTCTCTGACACTTCGGAAGCAGCAGATCTGTCTTATCGCCGGAAGCGTAACTGTTCCCGGTATCGCCTTCTTCTCCTTCAAGCGTCTCATCCAGACCGAGACATAATATCACGACGTCGCTGTGCTTTGCCACAATCTTTGCTTCTGCCAGTCTGTCTCCCTGCAGCGCAAGATTCTCCGTCTTATCTTCAAACAGCGCGCATCCTTCCGAGTATAATACTCGTGCCTTACCCGCCGTATATCTCTGAATTCCCTCGGACACCGTCACATACTCGGAAGACGTCCCGTGATAGTTGCCCATCAGAGCCCTTCTGCTGTTAGCATTGGGACCAATCACGCCAATGGTCTTAATCTTGTTGACATCAAGCGGTAAGATACCGTCATTCTTCAGCATAACAATGCTTTCCTTTGTAATCTTATCCGCCAGCGCCATATGTTCCTCGCATTCAATAACCTCATAAGGAATTGAATCGTACTGCGTCTTGTCAAACAATCCAAGCAGATAGCGGGTCGTATACAGACGTACCGCCGCCTCCGTAATTGCCTCCTCGGTAACCAGTCCCTGCTCGTATGCCGTTAAAAGATGCAGGTAGGTAACACCGCAGTTTAAGTCACAGCCGGCATTTAACGCCATAGCCGCCGATTCCGCCGGCGTCGAAGTCACCATATGATGCTCATGGAAATCCAAAATCGCCCAGCAATCGGATACATAATGCCCTTCAAACTTCCATCTGTCACGCAGAATATCCTTCATCAGCGTCTTGCTTCCGCAGCACGGTTCGCCGTTCGTTCTATTGTACGCTCCCATGACCGCCTCTACATGCGCTTCCTTCACCAACGCTTCAAATGCCGGAAGATATGTTTCTTCCATATCTTTCGCGGTGGCAGTCGCATTAAATTCATGACGCACCGCTTCCGGTCCCGAATGTACCGCATAATGTTTCGCACATGCCGCCGCCTTTAAAACCTCGCCGTCACCCTGAAGCCCTTTAACATATGCCACGCCGAGTCTGGATGTCAGATAAGGGTCCTCGCCGTAAGTCTCATGTCCACGTCCCCATCTCGGGTCACGAAAAATATTGACATTCGGGGACCAGAATGTAAGTCCTTTATAGATATCTCTGTCATTTTCTGCCGAATAAGCATTGTACTTTGCTCTGCCTTCTGTCGAAATACAGCCGGCGATCTGCTCTATCAACTCGTCATCAAAAGCTGCCGCCATACCGATTGCCTGCGGAAATACGGTCGCAATCCCCGCTCTCGCCACACCGTGCAGACTCTCGCTCCACCAGTTATATGCCGGAATTCCCAGTCTCTCAATCGCAGGTGCATCATATCTGAGCTGCCCGGCACGTTCCTCCAATGTCATCTGGCTTACAAGTTCTTCCGCTCTGCGCCTTGCTTCTTCTCTTTTCATACTGTCCTTATCCTTTCTGTCAAATCTTCTTCATTCCGAATATTTTCCACCTATTACATGCCAAATACTGCCAATACTACAATACTGCCATTCCATAGTATCATATTATTTCATCTTTCGCTTATTATTTTTTTCCTGCGGTTGTCACTTATTGCGACTTTATTGTCAATGCGATATAATAGGAACGTTAATACTCATTAATTAATCTGTCGTCACGAGCATCACAAATGCCATCATAGGAGCAGCTATATGGAACCAGACAAGAGTTTTACCCCGCCCAACTTTGAACAACCCGTCGCCAATTTCATAGAACGTTCGTTAAACGGTTCACAGGAATATGTTGATTTCATCCCCGAGTCCCATCTGCGCATCTGGTACAACAATCAGGCCGAAGGCTATGCCAACCATTACCACGACGCTTTGGAAATCATCGTCTGCGCGGAAAACCAATATATCGTCATTGCAAACAACCAAACGTACACTCTGAATGTCGGGGATATTCTCATCATTCCTCCTTTTATGCTGCACGAACTTCACAGCCAGCCTTACGGCGCACGTTTCATTTACCTTATAGACGTCAATATGATGGAGTGTTTTCAAGATTATAAGATGCTCGATCCTATTCTGATGGAGCCATATCTGTGCACGGCGTCTTCACGCCCCGAAGTCTATCAGCATATATACGATTCCTTGATGCAAATGGCAAACACGTACTTTTCTCATCAAATTTTCTGGGAAACATCCATCTACTCGGTTTTATTGGATATCTTTATGACCATTGGGGTTAACTATTTCTGTAAAAATTCAAATAAAGAAACCGATTCTTCAGACAGTAAACAGCCGGAAAATTATGAAATGTTCGCTAACCTGCTCAATTTTATCGACGCTCACTATGCAGATAATCTCACATTGGAGCAGGCGGCAGATTATATCGGCTTTTCAAAATATCATTTTACCCGGCTGTTCAAGCAGCACACCAATACGACCTTCCATAATTACTTATGTCACAAACGTATTCAGGCTGCCCAGTCCATGCTCACGACAGATATGAATCTCCCGGTCACGGATATTGCCTTCCGAATCGGCTTCAACAATCTGACATCGTTTAGCAGATGTTTCAGCAAATATACAAACTGTTCTCCTACAGAATACCGTAACAAACTGCGTCACGAAGAAGTATAGCCCGTCTATCCTTTCACACCGCCAAGCGCAACGCCGGCTATGATGTATTTAGACAACAGGAAATATACGATAATAAGCGGTAATACCGTCAAGGTCAGCCCCATATATACAGAGCCGTACTCTGTCTTATAGATATCGCCTTTCAACAAACTTACCATGATCGGCATCGTGTATTTCTTCTGATCTGTCAAAAGTACTAACGGAGTAAACAAGTTGTTCCAGCTTGCCACAAAACTGAAGATCGCCTGCGTCGCGATCGCCGGCTTCATAATCGGCAGCACAATCCTATTAAAGATCATGAACTCCTTCGCACCGTCAATTCTTGCGGACTGCACGATTTCCATGGAAAGCGTCGGATATAAATACTGTCTCATGAAAAATACCATGGACGGAGACGCGATTGCCGGCAGAATCAGCATTGACAAGCGGTTCGTCATATGTATCTTATATACCATCTGATAGAAACCGATCATTGTTACCTGCGCCGGAATCATCATGACTACCATAATAAAACTGAAGAACGCATTTCTAAGCTTCCAGTTGTATGCAACCTGCGCATAAGCTGTCAGCGATGAAAAGTACAGAGCAAGACCTGTCGCACCTATCGAAATGAGCAGCGAGTTCATAAATCCGACCGCCGGATTAAAACTCTTACCGAGCAGAATCTTAATGTTGTTCATCATATACTTCGAAGGAATCAAAGAGATTGCATGCTGCTGTATCTCAGTCGTTGATCTGGTAGCGTTCACGATCATAATCCAAAAAGGAAGGATACTCAGAATCGCCAAGAAAATACATACTACATAGATAACAATTTTCATAATTCTGTTCTCTTTATTCTTTAACATTATGCATTCTCCTTTCCGGATTTCTGACGCATCCTATATTCTTTCTGCTGCTGTTTAATCTGTTTCCTAAGCTGTGCCTCATCTTTATCTCTCATGACATAGAACATGATTGCCGCGAGAATACCGATAATCACAAACATAACCATACTTGCCGCCGCAGCCCTGTTGTACATATAACTTCCGCTGAACGCCTGATTGTATATAAACAAACTGGTGGTCAGCGTAGCGTTATCGGGTCCGCCGTTCTGGAATAATTTCGGAATATCAAACATATTGAGTCCACCAATCAAGCTCGTAACAAGCGTAAACAGAAGAATCGTCTTCACATTAGGAAGCGTTATGTAGAAGAACGTCTGCACACGGTTGGCTCCGTCAACCTCTGCCGACTCGAAAATCTCAGGGCTGATTCCAAGAATACCGGAAATCAGTGTGATCATCGTAGAACCATACCACATCCATGTCTGGATAAAGATTACAACGCCTCTTGCAACCGCTTTACTCCTCAATAACTCTATAGGCTTATCAACCAGACCGAGTCTGACTAACAAATCGTTGACCGGTCCCATCGGGTAGCCAAAAAATCCGCTGAACAGGATTGCTATCGTCGCTGCCGTAATGATGTTCGGCATATAAAGCAGCACCTTAAATCCGCCCTGCCCCTTTACCTTGCTTCTCTTGTCCGTAAACCATGCCGCCAACAAAAGCGCAAGGAAAATCTGCGGAATAAAATTCGAAAGCCATATTACAACCGTATTACTGAATGCCTGTTTAAATGACGGACTTGTCAATACGGTCTTAAAGTTCCTGAATAAATCATCGGTAAGGAAATGTATGTCCGTCATTCCCAACCCTTTTAAATCAGTAAATCCGATTACCGCTGTATAAACGGTCGGATAGAGCGAAAACAGTAAAAACGCAACTACAAACGGAATGCTGAATATGTAGCCGTATTTCGCATATCTGTCATACCCCGGTTTTTTACTTTTCATATTATCCACCTTCCCAATCATGTCGGTGACACAAGAAAAGCAGGACGGACGTCTGAGCAGTCCGTCCTGCTTCCCATGCAATACCGCTTATGTTATATAAAGAGAATAAATCAATTACTCAACAATAACATCCAGATTATCAGCTACCTGCTGCTTAAAGTCTGCAATTGCCTGCTCACGGGACTTATTGCCTGCGGTGTATTCACGAACCTGATCTCTCCAGTAAGTGTTGATCGTCTCATCATACTGTGTCAGGTTTGTACCTTTTGCAAACTGGTTAGCCGGAACAAATGCATCAAACATGTTCTGTCCGCCGAGGAAATCTACGGAACCGTCAGACATAGACATTACCGTACCGCTTGCTACAGCGTCCTTTGTGCCGCCTTCACCGTTCAATGTACCGTTAGCCCACTTATACTGAAGACCTTCCTCTGTGCAGTCTAATGTAATCCAGTTAATGATTTCGCCGATAGCATCTGCTTTCTGAGTATCTTTGTTCGCAAGAATCCATGTACCGCCCCAGAAGAAACCAATCGGAGGCTCACATACTGCCCAATCACCATATGTTCCTTCTCCTACAGCTTCGCCGCCGCAGTTAGGAGCCATTGTATAGTTGATCAGCCATGCAGGACCAAAGAATCCGAAAATCTGCTTCTCGCCTTCGCCCTTCATATCAGCAAACCATGCATCCTGCCAGTCCTGTGTATCATTGTGATATCCGTTGTCTTTTAACTTCTTGGATAAGTCAAGGAACTCTTCACGCTTAGGATCGATATTCAGCTTGCCGTCAACAATCCAGCCTGTATCGGAACTGTTCTCAACTGCGTGCCACATATCGCCGTCACCGGAAACAATACCGTAATTCTTAGCTTTTAACTCTTCTGCTGCCGTAAAGAACTGATCCCAGCCGGGTCCAATCTTCTTAGCAACTTCTGCCGGATCGTCTGTTCCCCAAACGTCCTTTGCGATAGAACGACGATAGATGAAAGCGCCGCCCGTTGCCTGATAGCCTAAAGCAACCAGATTGCCATCGGGATTCGTTCCGATATCAACAGTATACTGTGCGATATCCGCTGCCTTTAAGGATGCATCCACATCGATTCCCAAATCTGCATAAGGCATTGCATACTGGCTTGCATCACCCTGCGTATATTTCAATACGAAGGCTGCCTCTGCACAGTAAAGATCGGGAGCCTCAGCGCCGCCTGATGCCAGCGCCTGATCCAGAGCGGGCTGATATGCGCCGTCTGTCGTAGCGATAATTGTTGTATTAATATCATATCCAAAATCGGGATGTGCCTCGATAAATTTCTCGATCATCCCCGGTACCTCATCAGTGAACGCCCATACGTTAATGGTATTAGCGCCGCCTGATGATGTGCTTCCGCTGTCCGCTGCTTCACTTTCGCCAGTATCCGCTGCCGCATCGCTGTCACTTGTTTCTGTCGTGCTTGCATTTGTGTCGCTTCCTGCCGTGCTTCCACTGTCATTTCCGCAGCCGACTAAAAGACCGGACACCATACATGCACATAACATACATGCTACTAACTTTTTCATTTTCATCCTCCTTTTTACCTATAAATGAAATTTTTTGTATCCGTTATTTTGTAATAACGTATCTTAATTGTAGCAGTTATGCTCTATTATTCTACACACATATTGCTCTTGTTTTAACAATTATTGCTAATCGAAATCGTTTAACCTATTTTTCCATTCGTGAAAATGCACAAGAAAAAACACCCTTACCAGCTAAAATCCTTCTGATAAGGGTACTTTTGACGCAAAAAGCGCTCTTTTATTATGCAACTTATTTATGTCTGGTTAAGAGACACACCGTCTCAATATCATCCGTAAACGGAAACATATCCACCGGCGTCATCTCCAGCACGCGGTACTTTCTTGCAGTCAGATATCCCAAATCCCTCGCCAATGTCTCAGGATTACAGGATATATAGACTACTCTCTCAGGCTGTAAACGCAGCAGCGCCTCCATAAATTCCTCCGTACTGCCGCTTCTTGGCGGATCCATGAAAACGATATCGATCTTTTCACCCGCTTCTGCCAGTTGAACCATAAATCTGCCCGCATCATTCTGATAAAAATCTACATTTTTGATGCCGTTGATTTTCGCGTTGACGACGGCGTCTTTGACCGCCTCCCGATTCAGTTCCACGCCGATTACCTTTTTCACCCGCTCTGCAGCGGCAAGCCCAATCGTTCCGATACCACAGTAAGCGTCGATCGCCGTCTCTTTACCCGAAAGCGCCGCATACTCTATCGCCTTATGGTACAACTTCTCGGTCTGTACCGCATTTACCTGATAAAAGGATTTTGGCGAGATGCGGAAGGTTCTGCCGCATAGGCGGTCTTCTATATAACCTTTGCCGTAAAGCACCTGCTGCTTCTCTCCGAGCACCATGCTTGTCCGCTTGTTATTCACATTCAGTATAATCGTTGTAATTTCAGGGTGAAGTTTACATAACTCATTTATAAAATTCTTCTTGGATGGCAGTATAGGAGAACCAAGCACCAGAACTACCATAATCTGCCCCGTAGCATGTCCTGTCCGGACAAGCACATGACGCAGCAGTCCATACCCTGTATCTTCATCGTATGCCTTTAACTTAAAGGATTTCGCTAATTTACGGACAGACACAATAATCTCATCAGCTTTGGTATCTTCCAACAGGCACTCGTCTACCGGAACTACATGATGCGTGCCCTCCCGATAGATTCCTGACACGATCCCCTTTCCTTTCTGAAAAGCAAAAGCGGCATGCACCTTATTACGGTAGTGTTCGGGATGCTCCATACCGATTATCCGGTTTACTTTGCCGTACTTTTCCAAAAGCTGCTCTGCAGCCCGTTGTTTCTTCTTAAGCTGTTCGCCGTAAGGCATCTCTATATACTGGCATCCGCCGCATTTCTTTGATACGGGACAGTTATTCATATTTTCAGTTCTCCCATTCATTATTCATTCTGTTGTTTTTGCAGTTTCCAATACTTCGCAGACAAATATCTTCGCAGCGCTTCCTACGCTATTTTATCATCTTATATCAATCCGCGAAAGCAAAAAAATGTCGCAATTTCCTATCACACAAAAAGACTGCCGCCCATTTGGTATCCTTCCAAATCAGCAACAGCCAAATTCCATCATTCTTATTATATTACGGTCCGCAGCAACTATGCCTCCTACCTCTGATCCATTCTCTATCTGCGCTTTTCTCTGCCGTCTCATTACACGATGCAAGAGACGCCGCTCACACTGCTCCCAGCTTCACACAGTCAATGCCTTCGAGAAGATCGCTGGCAAGTACGCTGTCCGCCTCGTTGATGCGGATTGTAAATTCACTTTTTCCAGAGTTCGCATTGCCCAGAAATTTCTGCCACGGTTTTTTCTCCTGCCACTCCACGAAGAAAGAAATGCGGTTTGTCAAAAGCAGTTTCTCCAGTTTATCTTTGCTCTCGACACTGTATACTTTACAAAAAGGAATCTCATGATTAAAAAACAATGCGTTAAAACGAATCGCTTCCACAATACCACCTCCATAAAACTAAATCCCGGAGTCTCTATCTTCATTGCTAGTTTTTAGCTTTATGTTAACTTGTATGTTCATTATACTCTACATATTGTGGAAAAATCAACTTATTTTAATATTTTCTACAATTTAACCAAATATTTATGTAAATCTTGTGTACTATTCCTCCCATCAGATTAAAATCTTTCATATAATATACTTGTTAAAACATTTTAATAAGCAATTTCCGTCCATGGACGTTTCTTCTTCTCCAACCAATAATCTTTACGGCTCTCATATTGTTCGTTGAGCCAGTCCGCCGCCTGTTCAACACCTTCCGGCGTCAACGGCACGTCAACCGACTCCCGTAAGTGTTCCGGCGTGCGCAGCATATTAAGCGGTTCGGGCCATATTATCACCCTGATCACATCTTCCTCGCCGCTTTTTACTTTCTTCAGCATATAGCGCATCCCGTCCATGCTGCCGGAATATTCTTCTTTCTTAATATAGTTGAGCGGATGGAATGTTTCCTTATCTATCATACTGCATGCTCCTTTCAAGCGTAAGATTGTCTGCCCGGTTATGTTTTTAATGCAAGTACAATTTCGTCTATTTCTCCGATATTTGCACCGCATAAAATATACTTATATATGACATAAAAAAACCTCGAAAGCCTATGCCTTCAAGGTTTTTCTGATATCGGAATGACAAGACTTGAACTTGCGACCTCTACTTCCCTAAAGTAGCGCTCTACCACCTGAGCCACATCCCGAAAGCATTTATCATTATAACTAATTATCCGGAAAAATGCAAGTCCTATTTCTTCTGATCCATAAATTCTTCAAATTCTTTCTGCGGAATCGGTCTGGAAAAATAATATCCCTGCTGAATCTGACAGCCTACCTCCTTCAGATAGTCGCTCTGTTCGGGTGTCTCCACACCTTCACACAGCGAAGTGATACTGAGACGTTTCGCCATATCCACCACGCAGGAAATAATAATCTTATCACTTTCCTGTAACGCATTTTCTCTTAAGAATACCTTATCAAGCTTAATGATATCAATCGGCAGTCTGCTCAGCAGATTCAAAGATGAATATCCGGAACCAAAATCGTCCATGGAAACTTTCGTTCCTAATTTATGTAAACCTTTGACCAGTTCAAGAGCCCACTCCGTATTATCAAGATAGATACTTTCTGTCAATTCAAATTCTATCATACCGGAGGGTATCTTATACTCCTCGAACAACTCCCGTATGTATTCCAAAATATGCATTTTATTGAGATGTACGCGGGACACATTCAGGGAAATCGGCACAACGTTCTTACCTGCCGCCATCCTGTCCGCCACAAACTTAAACGCTTCTCTGTAGACATAATAATCCACATCGACCACTTGTCCACTTCTCTCAATCAAAGGAATGAATTGGTCTGGGTAGACAAACGAACCATCCGGCTTCTGCCAACGTACGAGCGCTTCTGCGCCGATCAGCCGAAGCGTTTCCGTCTCTATCTTAGGCTGATAGTACACCTTAAACTCATGATTAGCTATGGCTTTGGGCACCCGGGACGTAATCTCAACTTCACGCTTAATCCCTTCCATCATACTGTTATCAAACAGAATGCAGCAATCCTCATCCATCTCTTTGGCTACTTTTCTGGCAAGATTTGCATTGGAGACTACGGTCTCGGCGTCCAGACTCCTGCTGTTCTTATCAATGATACTGATACCGGTACAGAACTGAAGCCTGCTGTTCAAATATTTCTCTCTGAATTTCGCTTCTCTCTCCAGATTGACTCGATAAATAAGGTTGCGAAATTCCTCATTTGACAGATCTTCCCTCAAAAATCCTGCCGATACGAAATTGTCCGAATATACTCTTGCGCAGCATAACAGATTGTTATTTTCATTAACCATCTCCGCCACAAAATCTTTCAGCAGCGCGTCTCCTACCTGATACCCGTACGTTTCGTTAATATATTTAAAATATTTAATATCTGTGTATACGATCGATATGCGCTTGTCCCCGATTTGCTTGATGCTTTCTTCAAGCTTTTCAAGGAACATTTCATATCTGTCTAATCCTGTCAGATAATCTTTCATCGGCAGCTGTTCCGCCGTCAACGTTTCCTGTTCATTCGTCTTTCCCATCAATGAATCCTTCATCTCTGTCGTCTCCACCAATTTTCCGGTTGTTTTCCATTATTCTACGCTGACGTACCTTCGGTGTCAACTAAACACCGTATGATTAGTATAAATTAATAAATTATTCAAAATATTTACAAATATAATCCTTATATTATTTATACGCCAGCAAAGCAAGCAGATATTTCCACATTCTCTGTACGGAGGCAATGTCAATGCTCTCCTGCGCCGTATGCACATTCGACATATCCGGTCCGATTGATACGCAATCCAGCCCCTCAATCTTCGCCGCAAGAATTCCGCACTCGACTCCCGCATGAATCGCCTCTAAAACAGGCTTCTTTCCATACATCTTCTCATATACCTCCGCCACAATATCTCTGAGCGGAGAGTCCGCACGATACGCCCAGCCGGTATAAGAATTTCTGACCTCTGCAGCCGCGCCTGCATTCTTTGCAATCTCCTGCATCTGCACACATAACTGCTCTTTCTCTTCATCAACGGAACTTCTGACCGCATAGGACAGCATCAGCTTATCCTGCTCCATGGTAACAACGCCCAGATTCAGCGAAGTCTGTACCAGTCCTTCCAGTTCTTGACTCATAGCGATAATTCCATTCGGCAGCCTGCACAGACAGTTAAGCGCCTGCACAGTGGACGATACGTCATAACATTCATCCCGCCATGCCGTCTCCCTGCATTCTACCGTCAAATCAGGATCTTTGTCTCCCAGTTCCTGTCGAATGATATTTTCATACTCCCTCGCCCCGGTAAGAACCGCCTCTTTCTGACTTATGTCAACCGCAATAATGGCTTCCGCTTCTCTTGGAATGGCGTTATCCGCCAGACCGCCTTTCATGGACGCCAGATGCAAGTCACACTGTTCCGACAATCCTTTCAGGACACGTCCCAGCAGACAGTTTGCATTTCCTCTTCCTTTATCAATCTCGATGCCGGAATGTCCGCCCAGCAGACCTTTGACACTAATTTCCATAAACTGTACCGAACCTTGTTGTGCCTTTTCCCTGTTCAAAGGAATCCCTACATCTACTCTCGCACCGCCTGCACAGCTTGTAATAACAACCCCCTCTTCTTCCTGATCAAGATTGATGAGCCTCTTACCGCGCAGCATGGACAGGTCAATACCTTTCGCCCCTTCCATTCCAGTCTCCTCATCCACCGTAAGAATCACTTCCACACGCGGATGGCTGATATCGTCTGCATCCAGCAAAGCGAGCACGTATGCGATCGCAATACCGTCATCGCCGCCAAGGCTCGTCCCCTTTGCATGAATCCGTTCATCTTCCACATAGAGCTGCAAGGGATCCTTCGTCATGTCAATATCACACTCCGGCGTCTTCACAGCGACCATGTCCATATGTCCTTGCAGAATATACGGTTCCGCATCTTCATACCCTTCCGTCGCTTCCTTAATAATGATAACGTTGTATAATTCGTCCTGTATACACTCAAGCCCTCTGTCCGTGGCAAATTTCTTCAAATAATCACTGATTTGTTTCACATTGCCCGAACCGTGGGGAATCCGGGTTATCTCTTCAAAGAAATAAAATACGTTCTGCGGTTCTAATCCTTCCAAAACTCTCATTCTGCTCTCCGTTCCGGAGTGTTTACACGACTCCTGTAAATATGTTATGTTAACTTTTCTGCATCCTTTGCAGACACTTATGCATTTATTGTACCATACTTTTCATATTTTACACACAAAAAAAGATAGAGGATTGCTCTACCTTTTTTCTAATTTGACACTGATTTTCAGTCTCCGTCTGCGATGCAGCTCTATCATCTTGTCCGTAACAATTCTCTCATTTCTGTAAATGCTGAGAAGCAGACCGATCATTGCCGCGTATACGATTGCCGTACACACCCCCTGAGACAGGAACGGAAGCTGCATACTGCTCACAGGGCAGTAACCGCTGTTCATCAGAATTCCTTCTGTACAGTTGACCAGAAGCACGATGAAACATGCCGCGGATATCATGAAACCAAGCTGATTTTGCTGGCGCTTTACAATCTGAAATGCCCGTACGACGACTGCCATGAGCGCCAACACTACAAGCAGCCCTGCCAAAATCCCATACTCACATATGACCTGAAATAAGACAAAAGGTTCTGTAGGATACGGTATCGGACTCCCCAATACGGCTCCTTCCACAAATGGATTGCTTTCTGATGGTCCAATGAATTTCGCCTCTCCGAGCATACTGCGAATCCACATATAGATATAACCCGCTCCTTCTGCGTATTTCTCCGGCCATAACCATCCAAGCAGCCTCTGTGTCTTAAATCCGTTCTCCCATCCGGTTCTGTAAACTCCAAACACAAATACAGCAGTCAAAAACAGTACGATCACCCCCGTAAAGAACAGCAGCGCCGCCTTTCTATTGACGGCAAACCACTTTTTCCATATCGCAATGACAAGCAGCGCCGTACACATCAGACAGATGTTCATCGCCATATATAGAGAGACGACTACCGCAAATCCGGTGGTGACAATCTGCATCACGATTGCCAAAATGATCGCTCTGTATCCTCCCCTTCGCAGCCGGTACAATATTCCGGCATAAACCGGAACATACAGATAGACCATCATAAATGCGAGCGAGACTGCTCCTTTTCTCATAGCCGCCTCCAGACTGCAGTAAATAGCAATCGTCAGAAAAATGTAGATTCCATACGCATGGCGCCCGATAAAGGTATAATCAAGGAAGTATATACCCATCATCACACCGAACGACAGCAGAAGAATAAATCTCTGTCTGAACAGATATTCCGGATACTCTGCCAGACCTTCCGCATTCACCGCACAAAGAAGAAAATATCCTAAGGCGCTGAATATAAACGCCATACCGATCATTTTGTAATCAGTCTGCGGTCTATGAATCCTGTCCAGTTCCACCCCGACCTCTACCGGATCCCCCATCTCCTGCACCGCTCTTCTGACCGCCTCCTCATGTGTTTCTCCTGTTTCTTCATACGCCGCCGTCTGATCCGCAATATGGTCGGATAATTCTCTCTCGATACCCTCTCGCGCCTTAACGCATCGAATCTGCTGCGCAACATTCTTAATAAACAGTTCCTCCGTCATCATACCGCCTCCCATAGTACGTTAAGCACCGCTTCCTGATATTCCTGCCATTCTTCTTTTCTGGACTTTAAATACTTTCTTCCAGCTTTCGTAATGCTGTAATACTTGCGCTGTTTTCCGTTTACCTCGCTCTCATAGGACGTCAGATAATTCTTCCCCTCCAGCGAGTGAAGCAGCGGATAGAGCGTTCCAGCTTTCAGCATAAAGACATTGTTAGATTTCTTCTGCAGCGTCTCGATCATCTCATACCCATACATGTCTTTCTCTTCTAGCAAGCGGAGCAATAACATGGAAGTGCTCCCTGAAATCAACGATTTGTCTATCGCCATATTCTCATCTCCTTTTATATGTAGATAATCTATATATTGTTTTCATTATATATAGACTATCTATATATGTCAAGAGAAAATCGAGCGCCCGCGCGCTCGATTCAGAGAATGCTTCGCATTCTCCTCGAATTCCACCATGATTACAGCAATTTCCTATCACCCAAAAAAAGAGACACGGCTCTTTGCCATGTCCCTTGTATTGTCTGTATTCGAGTACGGCTATGCCGCTCTTATTTCAGATTTGCCTTTGCAAGCTCTGCCAATGTTGTAAATCCGGCTGCATCATTGACCGCCATCTCAGCTAACATCTTTCTGTTCATATCAATGCCTGCATTCTTAAGACCGTACATGAATCTGCTGTAAGATAAACCGTTCATTCTGGCTGCCGCATTGATACGTGCAATCCATAACTGTCTGAACTGACGCTTTCTCTCTTTTCTACCTGCGTAAGAAGACGTCAAAGCTCTCATTACGGACTGTTTTGCTACTCTGTATTGTTTCGATCTTGCGCCTCTGTATCCTTTCGCAAGTTTTAATACTCTATTATGTCTCTTCTTAGCGTTTACACCGCCTTTAATTCTTGCCATGTTTTTTTCCTCCTTATGACCTAAATCTTTTAGACAATTGTTACATTGCCATATCCTTACAAATAAGGTAAAATCTTCTTCATATTCTTAACATTCGTTGCATCTGTCATAGCAGGCTTTCTAAGATTTCTTTTATTCTTAGTAGTCTTCTTAGTTAAAATATGGCGTTTATAAGCTTTACTTCTTTTCAACTTACCTGTTCCGGTTACTTTAAAACGTTTTGCAGCTGATCTGCTTGTCTTCATTTTTGGCATTTCAAAATTCCTCCTATATTAATAAATTTTGTGAGATATCAATCCAAGATATCAGTCTATTTCAACTGAAAAACTAACGCTTCTCAGCCAAAAACATCGTCATGCTTCTGCCTTCGACTTTCGGCGCCTTATCAACCACCGCAATATCAGAAAGCGCCTCAGCAATATCATCCAAGATATGTTTGCTGTTATTCATATGCGCCATCTCACGCCCGCGGAAACGAAGCGTAATCTTCACTCTGTCGCCTTTGCCGATAAATTTTCTGGCAGCATTGATTTTCGTATTCAAATCATTGGTATCAATATTGGGAGACAAACGAATCTCCTTGATTTCAACCGTCTTCTGCTTCTTCTTAGCTTCCTTCTCTTTTCTGGTCTGCTCATACTTGAACTTACCGTAATCCACAATCTTACATACAGGCGGTTTCGCTGTAGGAGCGATTTTGACCAAATCTACGCCTGCTTCCTCTGCCAGCCTCATAGCTTCCTTGGCGGACATGATTCCCAACTGCTCTCCGTCCTCGCCAATCACGCGCACTTCTTTGTCTCTAATCTGTTCGTTAATGAATAAATCGCTAATGGTTCTTCCCTCCCATAAAAAATAAAAGTGGACAGCATAACTATCCACTTTACATTCATGATATCTGTCTTCTATACTCTGCCCCTATGGCAGAGTTATATCAGAAGTTCTGAATTATGAACGCTTGCGAACCCGATTGTTGCAAGGTGAGAGTGGATACTCTGCTTGGTTATTGCGCTCTCGCACGGTTAATAATGTAACACAGTATTTAAGTCGTGTCAACCGGTTTTGGTAAAAATCTTTCTTCAAAAATCCGGTACAACTTCCGATTCAATTCCTGTACCGTATCCAAATCCAGCTTATCGACCTCTCTGTCGTATGTCATGACACCGTTAATCTCCGTCTCAATATCACTGACCTGCGTATAAATAGCCGCAGACAGCCCTCTCTCTATATTCGGAAAAATCTCTTCCTCAAACAGTCTCCGATAACCGTCCGTCAACGCCTTGCTCGAAGGATAGTGCTTGTAGCCGAATTTCTTCTTGCTGAACATATGCCCGGCAACCGGATAGGCGTAGCCGCCGAACTCTGTCAGCGCAACCACACGTTCCTGCGGCGATACGGTAAGCCCTTGTTTATAATTATGGATACTGTACATGTCTCCGCCTTTCTGGTCGAACCAGCCGCAAGCCTGATTGATCAGACGGTTCTTGTCCAGTCCGCGCAGCTTCTCCGTTACCCATTCTGCGTTAAACTGTCCCCATCCTTCATTAAAAGGAACCCAAGCGGCGATACAGGGATGATTGTATAGATGTTTCACCATTCCGGTCAAATCACGGCAGTACTGTCTCCTGCCCTCCTTGTCCTCCCGCTTGAATCTTCGGTAATTGCTGTCAGACATTTCTCTGGCAATACTGTCTGAAAAATTTGCAATGCCCGCCACAAACACCATATTATATGCCCCGCCTCCGTTGGGCATGTCCTGCCACACCATCATACCGAGTCTGTCGCAGTGATAATAGAATCTCGGCAGTTCCACTTTAACGTGCTTACGGATCGTATTGTAACCCATTTCCTTCTGTTTGCCGATGTCATAGACAAGCGCCTCGTCGCAGGGCGGCGTCATCAGGCTCTCCGGCCAGTAGCCCTGATCTAACAGTCCGTTGAAAAAGTACGGTTTGTTATTCAGGAAAAACCTTAATATACCGTTTGGGTCCCTGCCGGTTGAAACCTTGCGCATTCCGAAATAGGAAGCGACCTCGTCTTTCCCATAGGAAATCTTCACATCATAGAGAAACGGATGTTCCGGCGACCATTCCTTAAAATCATTCAGCAAAATCACACAATCCATGTCCGGCTGTGCCTGCGCCTGTGCCACAGTCTTATCATTCTCCACAACGATTATCTTTACGGCTTTGTCAGATACATGTGTCCTCTCATCTGCACAATATTGTCCTTCTCCGCCGTCCATTCCGTTCCGTTCACTTTCTCTGCAGTTTTTGTCACCTTCTTTTGCGCTTGTTACTCCGCCTGCAATTTTCACCCGTATCTTTACCGCGCCCTCATCGTAAAGCGGCGTGATCTTCACCCAGTCAATATATTCTTCCTCCACGCTCTCCATCCACACAGTCTGCCAGATTCCGCTCTGAGGTGTGTAGAAAAGCGAGCTGAGAATACCCTTTTTCGAAAGCTTCTGCTTTCCTCTCGCGTGAGGACTCTGCTCCGTCCCATCCGTGACATGCACCGTCAGAATATTTTCCTCCGAAAGCGCCTCTGTCACATCGAAAGAAAAGGGCAGATAACCTCCCTTATGCGCGCCAAGCCGCTTACCGTTTAAAAACACCTCGCATTCCTGATCGACGGCGCCGAAATGCAAAAGCACCCGGCTCTTACGAAATCCTTCCGGCAGTCTGAATTGCTTGCGGTAATGCAGGTACATACCCGGTTCCAATATCTCTTCCACTCCCGATAAAACAGTTTCCGGTGAAAAGGGCACAAGAATTTTCTTGTCATATTCATGTGCGTCGGCATCCGCATAACAGTTGATACAGCAGTCCCACTCTCCATTCAGATTATAATAGCTGTCTCGCACCAAATCCGGTCGCGGATACTCCTGCCATACTTGTTCGCGGTTCAGTTCTTTTCCCCACCTGCTGCATAATCGTTCCATGATCATTTCTCCTGAAATCAGTTTTATTTATTGTACCAGATTCCAGCCTCTTTTCATAGTATTTACGGTAAAACGCAAATCATAACTATATCTTTTCCGGAATTCCTATGCTACAATAGAGACAAATTCCGTACATCACTTGTCTGTATCTAATTGCATCTGCAACAAATACAGCGCAGGCGGTTTAACAACTATCGTATTTCAATATATGGGGGACAAAATATGAAACTTAACTACAGACAAACCGTTTTAATCGGTTTAGCATTCCTGTCTATCTCGGCTTTCTGGCAGATGTATGACAACATTATACCGTTGATCCTGAAGAATTCTTTTCATCTGGGTGAAACGGTCACCGGCGTCATCATGGCCGCCGATAACGTTTTAGCCCTGTTTCTGCTGCCGTTTTTCGGCTCGCTTTCCGACAAGACAAATACCAGAATCGGTAAGCGGATGCCTTTTATTATAGCAGGAACACTTCTGGCAGATATCTTTCTTCTGATTCTTCCCGCCGCGGACCGCAGCAGAAACCTGCCGCTTTTTATCATCGTTCTGTTTCTGGTACTGCTTGCCATGGGACTTTATCGTTCTCCCTCGGTTGCGCTGATGCCCGATTTGACACCGAAACCATTACGAAGCAAAGGTAACGCAGTCATTAATCTGATGGGCGCTATCGGCGGCGTCTATTCGCTGATCATGATACGCTTCTTAGTGGGAAGCGGTACTACGCCGAACTATTTCCCGCTGTTTGCATCCATTGCGCTGCTGATGCTCCTATGTATCGCCGTTCTCTTCTCAACCATCAAAGAGAAGAAGATTCTGGCACAAATGGAACCGGAAGAAGTATCTGCGTCCGAAGCAGACTCTTCCTCCAAAGCATCCGGTACTGCACTTGCTCCTGATGTGAAACGAAGTCTTGTGTTCATGCTGCTTTCCATCGCCCTGTGGTTTATTGCATACAACGCAGTCACCACCGCTTTTTCCCGCTATGCGACGCATGTCTGGGGTATGGAGAACGGCGGTTACGCAAACTGCCTGATGGTGGCGACGGTCGCCGCAATCGTCAGCTATATTCCAATCGGCGCGCTTTCCAGTCATATCGGCCGCAAGAAAACAATCTTAATCGGCGTTGTCCTATTAGCCCTATGCTATCTGTGCGCCGCCTTTTACAATAGTTACCATGCATCGATGAACATCTTCTTCGGCATCATCGGCTTCGCCTGGGCGGCAATCAATGTCAACTCCTTCCCGATGGTCGTGGAGATTGCCTCTTCCGGCGACGTCGGCAAATACACCGGGTATTACTACACCTTTTCCATGGCCGCACAGGTATTCACGCCCATCCTGTCGGGTTATCTGCTGGAACATGTCTCGTATCGGACGCTGTTCCCGTATTCCGTGTTTTTCTCCATTCTTGCATTCTTTACAATGCTCTTAGTAAAACACGGCGATTCCAAGCCACAGAAGAAAAACAGTATGTTGGAGAATTTCGACGTGGACGACTAATTCCCTAATATTATAAACAGCAGCATTTACTTTTCCATAAATGCTGCTGTTTCTATGTTCTATGTGTTGTTCCTGCGGATTCATTATCTTTTGACACAGCGCCTTACTGCACCCGAATTGACGCCGCGCTCGCCTCATACTCTTCCATATAATCATAATCGCTTGTCTGCGAGTAGGTGATCGCATAAGTTTTGTCCGCGTTGATGATATAGGCAAGTTGTGTAATCTTGATACGGTCTACCTGATAATTACACTTAATGCGAAAAGCAGGATATCCGCTGACCTTAATACTCTCAAAACTCTCTATTGTCACTTCTACTTCATCCCCATACGCCTGCCGAAGACTCTCCTGCGTCTGTTCTAAAAACGCTTCTTCCGTCAGCAACTGCAAAGCGATATCACCTTCCATGGCAACATAATAAATTGTAGAAGCATCGAGAGGATAGCGTTCCTTCACATACATTCCGGGAACTTCTTCCGACTCCGCAAACCCTTCCGGCAAATCAAACGTGCATCCTTTCGTGGCGCGCGCTCTCTCCGCCACCGATGTATCCAGATTGTGCTCCTCAAGCAGTTCTACGGTCAACTCCTTGCGCGTCTCTTCGTCTATTTCCATCTGCGCTCTGCCCGCGTTCGTCGCGTCCGGCATGACCGTCACATCTTCAAGCGAAGGGGCATCTTTATCAGTTTTTTCCGTTTCCGTCTGTACGGCATCGCTTGGCGGCTCCGTGCCTGTCTGTGCCGTATCATCCTGACCGCATCCTGTCAACGCCAAAATCATACACATTGACAGAGCAAGCACCCACAGATGCCTGAACTTAATATGCTTTATTGTTTTTTTCAAACTATGTACCTCACTCTTATACTTTCTTCGGGCAGTAATTCCACCCGCAAAAGTACAGTATGTCCTGAATCGAAGAACATACTGTACTATCATAAAGCAAATGCTGCATTCCGAATACAATCACCTGCGTTCTTAGCCACAGCCGGCTCTGCAGAAATCTACTGTGCTTCCTTGAAAGTAGCGCACTCAGTCCCGTAACAGTTACATGCGCCGCCGCCTTTGATATCCACATGTTCGGCATGGCATTTATAGTTACTATTATACACACATTTGACCGCTTCGCAATCAATACTAATCGTTTTGCACGGATGCTCCAACGAACTGGTATAAGAACCTTCCCTTTTCTGCGCAAAGCTTTCACAACATGTATCATTGCAGCAATCCGCATGTGTACCGCCTACCATGATGTCGCCCTTACAGCAGCACTTATCCTTGTTGTAAGAACAATTGTCAACTCCACATTTTAATTCAGCCATAATAACCTCCATTCCTTCTCAGCCTGCGAACCCGCACACCGACTCTATGATACAAGGTTATTATTTCCTTCATCTCGATACTTTATACAAGTTAAACCAGTATCTTTCCAAAAGATAGCTGCCCGTTTCCTCTATCTTCATACCTTCCGCTGACCATTGTTCCACAATATCATCTCTGCTGTTAAAGCTGCCGACAAACCAGACAGTTCTTCCATCCTCGCACCACTCTGCGATTGTCTGTGCTTCCTCCACCGTATCGTACGGTCTTATAATCTTCTGAATCAGATTCTCCGGCGTCCCGCACCACAGATAACTCGACGTCTCACGATCCAGATAATAGGAAGTGACGGCCTGCACCTGATCAAAATTATAAATGACGATATCTTCCGATGCAATGGAAGATAATGCCTCTTTCGTCTGTTCCATCAGCAATATCTTGTATTCTTCCTCGCCCATAAAAGCACGATAATCGCGAAGTCCGATGACGAGAACGAAGGACGTGATGATAAGTGCGGCCGCCTTTCTATCTACGAACATATGACCAAGACCGACTGCAAAACTCAGCCAGAAGCACCCTAATGCCGGAATCATATATCGATACACAAAAATCGGACGGACAATCATCGATGCCGCAAAACCAAATAGTACAAGTCCTGCAAGAACACCGACGCCCGCCGCAATGAAACGGATACGTTCTATATCTGTCCTTTCTGAATACCGATTACATTTCTCACTCTTTTTCCCGTCTTGGCATCTATACTTCTCTGTACTTATCTCATTTATCTCTTTTTGTCTCCTCATATGGTAGAGTTTTATTACCACATAGACAAATACCGACGCATATAAGATAAACATAACCACCGCCAGAATGGTACTCAATACCTCATTGGTAAACGCCGGCTTCATCAAAAACTTCACACAGCCGCCCAAAGAACGCCATGTTAGCGGAAGAATCCAGTAATTCTCATTAACCGCCGTAATTTGTGCAAACAGCGCATAAAGCCATGGAGCATAGCCGATGACAGAAACCGCCACCCACACCAGCCACTCTTTTATTCTCTGCCGGTCTCTGATAATAAATACGATAAGCGCATAAAAATATACCATAATGACCGCAACGCATGCAAAATACTGTGTGTATGCCGCTGCGAGTCCATAACATACCAGCGCCGCCGCATGAATCTTCCTCATATGCGCACGGGTATAAGTTGTCAGCTTCCGCCCAGCCGCTGACCGGGCTGTCAACGAATCCTCTGCCGTCTGTGCCGCCGTCTCTCCGCTCTGTGCCGTAATCGTTCCGTAAGCATGTAAAAAAGCAGCCGTCACAAACAGCAGCGCCCAACTGTACATCCTCACTTCCACTGTATAGGCGCTAAGCTGCGGCATTGCAATGACGCAAAACAAAAAAATCCCGCCCGTAAATATACCGAACCTTTTCCGAATAAAACTGACGCTATAGATCAGCAGAATAAAATACGGTAATACCGAGACGATCTTCGCAATCACGACCGGATTTGCCTGCGCCAATACTAGTTTACATAAGTCGACAAATATTTTTACAATACAATAATACAAAGGCGGATGCACATCCCGCGCCGTAAATGCAATTAAATCACCGTAGGAATGTTCTATCATCCCCACGGTGAACAATTCGTCATACCAGATATCGCTGCTGAAACATAACGTCAGACTTTTGCCCAGCATTATCACGCTTAATCCGAGCAGGAGATATCCAAGGATATCCCTGCCCTTCATTTTCTTTTTTTGATTCATTCCGTAGTCTGCTCCTGCTCCAATTACCGCTGCCTGCCAATCGTCTCATCTTTACTTCTGCGCCTGCCGCCCGGCTTCTTCTTGTACCGCTTCCTGACGAATCTCCTTCGTCCTGATTTCCTTACAGATCTGGTCAATAAACTCCTGCAGCGGCTTCACCCCTTCGTCGCCAGCATAGCGGCTTCTGACGGAAACCGTCTTGTCTTCCGCCTCCTGCGCGCCGACCACTAACATGTAAGGCACTTTGGCAAGTCTCGCTTCACGAATCTTAAAACCTATCTTCTCCGAACGATTGTCTACCGTCACATCGATATCGTTCTGCGCCAGTTCTTTTCTGACCTGCTCCGCATACTCCTCATACTTCTCGGATATCGGGAGCACACGTACCTGCTCGGGGCACAGCCATGTCGGAAACTTGCCCGCATACTTCTCGATGAGCCATGCCAGAGTTCTTTCATAACAGCCTAAAGAAGTTCTGTGAATGATGCAGGGACGCACCCTGTCGCCATTCTGGTCGATAAAGTACATATCAAACTGCTCCGCCAAAAGAGCATCCCACTGAATCGTAATCATCGTGTCTTCTTTACCGTATACATTCTTTGCATTGATATCCACCTTTGGTCCGTAGAACGCCGCTTCACCTACATCCTCCACAAAAGGAAGTTCCAATTCTTCCAGAATATTGCGGATATGCGCTTCCGTTTCGTTCCATACCTCAGGCTCTCCGATATACTTCTCCGGATTCTCCGGATCCCATTTGGACAAATGCCACGTAATATCGCCAAGCAGTCCTAAAGTTGACATAACATATTTTGCCAATGCGATACATCCCTTAAACTCATCTACCATCTGATCCGGTCTGACAATCAGGTGTCCCTCGGAAATGGTGAACTGACGCACGCGGGTCAGACCGTGCATCTCGCCGGAATCCTCATTCCTGAATAGTGTAGATGTCTCGCCGTATCGAATCGGCAGATCACGGTAAGAATGCTGCGTATTCTTGTAGCAGTAATACTGGAACGGACAAGTCATAGGGCGCAGGGCAAATACTTCCTTATCCTTCTCCTCGTCTCCCAGCACAAACATGCCGTCTTTGTAATGATCCCAGTGTCCGGACATCTTATACAAATCGCTCTTCGCCATAAGCGGAGTCTTCGTTCTCACATACCCCCACTCTTTGTCCTCCAAGTCTTCAATCCAGCGCTGCAATTTCATAACCATCTTCGTGCCCTTCGGCAAAAGAAGCGGTAAACCCTGTCCGATAACATCCACCGTAGTGAACAACTCCATCTCGCGTCCTAACTTGTTATGATCACGGCGTTTGATATCCTCCAAGTGCTCCAGATATGCCTCCAGTTCTTCCTTCTTGGAGAAGGCAGTGCCGTAGATACGCTGCAGCTGCGCCTTATCGGAATCACCGCGCCAGTATGCCATAGAAGACGAAATCAATTTGTATGCCTTAATGTTCTTCGTGCTCATCAGGTGCGGTCCGGCACATAAATCCACAAATCCACCCTGATCGTAGAAGGATATCTCCGCGTCTTCCGGAAGGTCGCGAATCAGTTCCACCTTGTAAGGTTCACCTTTTTCCTCCATGAATTTGATTGCCTCGGCTCTCGGCAGGGTAAACCGCTCAAGCTTGTGCCCCTCTTTGATGATTTTCTTCATCTCTGCTTCCAGCTTATCCAAATCCTCTCTGGAAAAAGGCTCTGCGTCGAAATCATAGTAAAATCCATCCTCGATTGCCGGTCCGATTGTCACTTTGGCATTCGGGAAAAGTCTCTTCACCGCTTCCGCAAGCACGTGGGACGCAGTATGCCTAATGACTTTAAGTCCTTCCGCATCGTTTGCCGTTAAAATACTCAGACTACAATCTCTGTCAATAACCGTCCGCAAATCCTCTACTTTGCCGTCCACTTCTCCTGCACATGCCGCGCGGGCAAGTCCTTCGGAAATATCCATAGCAATGTCGTAAATACTCATCGCCTGTGCATATTCTTTCACAGAACCGTCTTTTAATGTAATGTTCATAATCTCCTCCATTTCTGAGACTGAAAATGATAAATTTCAGCCTCTCCTCCTCATTCATTATTTCTCGATTTACATTTGAATCTTTTTATTATTGTGTAAGCCATCTCAGGCGTTATGGCTGTCACTATTGCCATTTTCACTGCCGTTATGACAGCCATTGCCGGTATTATTATTCCCGTTGTTACTTCCAATGCCGATATTGATGCCATGCGTCAAAGGCGCTGTCAGAAGCCCGATACAGATTCCAGCCAAAAGACAGATTGCGCCAATCAGGAAGAAATCCAGTCCGGTGAGTGTAAGGTCTCCTCTCATAAGCTCTGTCGTTTTCTCTTTTAACTCTGCTGCTCTTTCTTTCAATTCTGTTGTTTTCATTGGGGTCCTCCATTTCTTTTCATAATTTCCTCCATGTCGGAGCATCTTTTCGCGACGACACGCGAGCAAAATCTCAAATTTTGCTCTGCGATTCCGA
>ERZ808051.184-NODE-184-length-81052-cov-33.790824_pt1 | contig 81052 bp, 75 predicted proteins | sample MGYA00380199_ERZ808051 | MGnify/ENA primary metagenome ERZ808051 (study PRJEB31490, sample SAMN06133391) | mouse gut metagenome | isolation source: J11 | host: mice | place: China: Chengdu | collected 2015-05 ... | reverse complement strand
CGCCCTTGACAGCTTTTCCCGCCTTTGCTTGTGGGTAGTCAAGAGGGCGAAATCAGCAGACTGCTTTCGCCCTCAATCTATTATGGGGATTGTTACGCAGTAGGGGTTATTTTGTCCTTGATTTATGTGGCTTTGCGGGTATTGAAGTGGCGGGGTAAGGGTTTTATATGTCTGCTCTCAAAAACGGTGTTCTATTGCGTAACAGAAAAGCAGAGAACCGACCACTAATGAAAGTGATATATTCTCTGCTTTTGCTTGCACCCTGTTTGTCAGCGTTGATGATAAGTTGTTGTGAATACTTCCTTATCAACGTAAAACTAACGTTTGCGGGCTTTTCTTATGAGTAAAAGGGAAACGACTAAAACCCTTCAAAAACACGTCAAAATTTATACATAATACACACACAATACACAGGTAATACAGAGCGGTAATACACAAAAAATGGACTATCAGATTGACAGCGGAAGACCTTGATTTTGTCATGTGGCACAGAAGTAACATGCAGACAGCACACAAATATTAAGCAAGCGTAGAAACTCATGATAAACTCATAGCTCTGTCAAGGCGGAATGCGGTTTGCATTAACGGGATTTTTTTCTTGAACTTATCTGGGGATTATGCTATATAAAAAAGTAAAGCCAAGGAAGTGACTTCTCCTCACAATAGCAAACGAAAACATTTTATAATGTTCAGTTGTCAGCATACTGGGAATAGTTGGCGGCTACTTTCCTTTTGTTTTTAAAAATCTGATAAAGCAGATTGATAAGGGCAACAATGAACGTACAGAATAAAAAGAAATTCTGATATATAATTATTGTATTGTCCGATATTCGTCTGATAGATGACAGGATGCAGGAGTTGGCAAAAAAGTTAAATATTGAATTAAGAAGATTGATAAAAGAATGTGGTGAGGAAAAAGGAATCGGAATAGGCTACTAGCGGATCTTTTCACAGTATGGTAATATATATTTGAGGCGATTGTTTGGAAAATATATTGAAGAAAGGTGAATTGTCATTGAATTTATTGCTTGGTATGATAACTGTGAATTACTCCGTGAGGTAGTGACACGCTATCGAATAAAAAGTATTTAGTCGGCAATGCTGAAATACGAGAGGTATTATCCGGACCATCAGGTAGCAAAGGTTTTTGATGATAAGTCGGGTTTTCGTATTCTTTGTGACAGTTATGAAAAAATCCTGAATATGAAGGAACTGGGCAGAGTGCATGTGGCAGATATGACTGTTAATAAAACGATAGATGATGGTTATCGGGATGTTCATGTGTGTTTTCTGGAGAGTAGCTTTCACTATCCCATAGAAATCCAATAAAATATTTTTTATGACAAGTAGCTGAATAATTGGCTTCATAAGTATATATATAAAAGAAAATATGATAACCATATAGTAAGCCTGTTGCGTCAGGCATATGAAGATGCCGGAATCAGAAATGAAAGTAAATTTACGGAGGTGTTGGGAAGTGTGTTATCTGGTTGCAAAAAAGTTTAGTAAGGTAGGATGCCTTGCGCTACCGATGACGCACGGCCAGCATTTAGCAGATTTTAAAGAAAAGCTGATGCGGGCTGTGGGGTATGATGCGATACAGCTTGTGACAATAAGCCGTCCTTCTGCATATGGGGAATATGAGCCGTATCGTTTTGTAGAGACAGAACAGGAGTTTGAAGAAGCGGTAAAGAATATGTACAGGAGTTCATAATGATTAGTTTGAGGAGGGCTAACAATTAACAAAAGCAGATAGACATGTATCGGCATTAAGGCGTACAAAGATAGTTTAGTTTTTGGATTGTAGCTTAGTTGCTTTATTTAAAATGAATAACATTGCGAAAGTAATATAAGTAAATGCCGATATAATTGTTTTGATGAATCGTTTATGACGTTTATGTTTGGTAACGTGATAAGAGGAAACTAAAATATTTTAGATAGATTACAAAAGGGGGATTAACAGGTGTTTAACGAAGAACAAAAGAAAATGCTTATGGAGAATGGATTATTATCTTCTGCAACTAAGAGGTATTGGCAAGTGAAGTTTGATGAAGAGACAATTAGAGCTATATTTGGTCATGAAGCTGCAGAAGATGAGGACATTGAACGTCTTAAGAGATATTATGTTAAAACTGAAATTTATGATGCTATAAAAAGTAGTATTCCTTTATACATTTTAGTTGGTCATAAAGGAGTTGGAAAATCCGCATTATTTAAGGTATTGGAATCAGAAGATTTTGATGAATGCAATTTACCTATTACAATTCAACCGGATGATATTTTGGAGATAGAGGCCAATGACGGAAATTTTTTGCAGAAAATACGTGATTGGAAAGAAGGTTTATCAAAAATTATCTTTCGTGAATTATTATTGTCATTGAATGATTATATAATAAATCCCATTAATAATAAATCTATGAAGGAGTGGGTTAATAGTGTAACAAATTTATTAGGAAATATGTTCGGTAAAAAATTAATAGAACTACAAAATTGTTACTTGGATATTACAAATGCGCAAATTGTTGCACTTTTTAAAAATGCATTATTTAAGGAAAAAGCAATTACAGTATATCTGGATGATTTAGATAGAGGATGGAAAAATTCTAAAGGCGATGTTGCTAATTTATCAGCCATGTTAAATGCGATTCGTGATTTGAGTAGAGATACAAAAAATTTAAAATTTAGAGTTGCATTAAGAAGTGATGTTTATTATGCTATTCGAACATCTGATGAAACTACAGATAAAATAGATGGAAGTGTTTTGTGGCTTAAATGGACAAATCATGAGATCTTAGTAATGCTTATAAAAAGAATTGAAACTTTTTTTGGTAATAGTTTTAATGAGGTAGAATTATTACAGACTAGGCAAAAAGATTTTCAGGTGAATTTGGATTCAGTGTTTGAAAAAAATTTTAAAGGTAGAGGACATTGGGAAAATGCTCCGATGTATAGAGTACTTATGTCGCTGATTAGAAAACGTCCTAGAGATTTAGTAAAATTATGTACTTTAGCGGCCCGTAAGGCAAGTGTTAGAAATCATAGCAAAATTATGACAAGTGATTTAGAGGATATATTTTCAAATTATTCAAATGATCGCTTGACAGATACAGGGAATGAATATCAATCAGAATTTCCGAAGGTAAAAGAGTTGTTGTTAAAAATGAAACCAAGCAAACAGGAAATGCAGGAAGGGCATCCATGTAAGTATTCAAGGGCTCAATTAATTAAAAAAATTAATAATATATTATCTATGAGTAATTTTACATTGAAGGACGGAAGTAATGGGACAGCAGAAGAATTAGCAGCCTTTATGTATAAAATTAATTGTATTACGGCAAGAAAACAAGTGGGTGAAGAGATACAAAGAATTTATTATGACGAAAATCAGTATATTTACAATGATTTTACTGATTTTGGATACGAATATGAAATTCATCCTGCATACAGATGGGCTTTACAACCAGATAGTATTGGGATGCTATTTAATCAAATTGAATTATTAGATTCATAAATAGTAAAATTTATTAATGCTGAAATGCGGTTGATAGTTTGACTGGTTATATTTTGGGGAACCCTCTTTTGCGGGAATTTTTAGGTATTTGCGCCTTGTGCTAATTTTGGCAAACAGGTATAATAAAAAGAATAATATCTTTGAACGTATTGTTTTGTTGTAAAATGGCAATACTTGGTATCAGAGGACGGCAGAGAGTGTGCGCTTTCGCGTACTGCTGCACCGCCCGAAAGAAAGGAGTATTGACCATGATACTGACGGAGAAAGAGACAACCGCGCTGCGGGACTTACAGACGCAGGAAAAGTCCTGTATTACCAAGTATGAGAAGTATGCTGCCCAGGCGAAGGATACGGAACTGCAGAGCCTGTTCCGGACGCTGCAGCAGGATGAGCAGAAGCATTACCAGTCTATCGGGCAGGCGCTTCACGGCAACGTGCCGGACTGTGACTGTAATGATTCGCAGGGTAAAAATTATGCGCCGAAGGGCACATACAAGGACGGCGCGAACGCCGCAGACAAGGAGCATGACTGCTTTCTTGCTACGGATTGTATCGGGACAGAGAAGCTGGTATCGGGAGAGTACAATACCAACGTATTCTCCTGTGATAATTCGGGCTTAAGAAAACTTCTTGCCGACATACAGATTGAGGAGCAGAACCATGCGGAAATGCTTTATAAGTATAAGCAGGTAAATGCGATGTCGTAGGAGTTGACGTCCGGGATTGGTCATGAGTAGGGGGAATTTCTTTTCAGGGTGATTTCTCCTACTCAATGGTTTGGGTGTGAGGAAGGTATGTTTGGTTTTCTGGTGGGTTTGCAGATCCTGACGGTTCTGGGATGCTTTGGCTTTGTAATTCTTATGACGAGACAGCGTGAGAGCGCGCTCTCTAAACTGATGCTCTGCATCGGTTTTCTGGGGGCGGTCCAAAACGCGGGATATTTGCTGGAGCTGCTTTCCAGAGATATAGGGGAAGCGATGGTTGCCGTGCGTGTGGAGTTTATGGGCGGCGCTTTTATCACCACCTTTCTTTTTGTGTTTACGGCGAAGTATTGCGGCTATCATCTCTCCACAAAGCTGGAAGCGGTGATGTTTTGTCTGGACGGGCTGGTGCTTTTATGTATTTGGGGATTCCGTTATACGCCGGTTTATTATGCAAGGGTTTCTTTCACGACGGAAGGTCTTTTTCCGCATTTGATATTGGAAAAAGGGCCTCTTTATTATGTGTTTCTGGCGCAGATGATGTTCCATATGGCAGGCAGCTTTTTTCTCACGATACAGGCGAACAGGAGAGTCGGAAGGGGAAAGAAAAATATTAACCTGATCGCCCTGGGAGTATGCAGTATTTTCCCGATTCTGGGATTTATCTGCAATGAGCTGCACTGGCTCGACGGCTACGATGCGGTGCCGGCCTGTGAGGGGCTTGGCATTCTGGCTTTTGGCATTGTGGTGGTGTTTTATCATATATTTGATATTACCATTACCGCCCATGAGGATATTATCAAATCCATGGATGAGGCGGTGCTGATTGTGGATGCAGACGGTGGATTTCTTGAGGCGAATGACAAGGCGAAAGAGCTGTTTCAGAGCCTTGCCGGATTCAAAAGCGGAGAACAGGTCTGCAAGGAGAATCTGAAAGAGATTTTTGCCGTAAATACATATTTTGAGCATGTAAGCGGCAATCATATCTTTGAAGTACACGCGAATAAAATCTGGAATAATCGTGTGCTTGTGGGGTATTCGATTGTATTTGTGGATATGACCCAGAGCAGGAGACAGCTTGAACAGATGAAGATATTAAAGGCCAACGCGGAAAAAGCAAATCGGGCCAAATCGGAGTTTCTTGCCAGAATGTCTCATGAAATCCGGACGCCGATCAACGCGGTTCTTGGCATGAATGAGATGGTGCTCAGGGAGTCCACTGAGGAGGATGTGAAAAAGTATTCCATGGATATCAAGACGTCGGCGCACGCGCTTTTAGGCGTCATTAATGATATTCTGGATTTCTCTAAAATCGAATCGGGTAAGATGGAGATTGTGCCGGCGGAATATGAATTTAACAGTATGCTGAACGATCTGTACAATATATTCTCCCTGCGTGCGCAGGAGAAGGGACTCCGGTTTGATGTGTCTGTGGATTCGTCGCTTCCCTCGAAACTTTACGGAGACGATCTCCGTACCAGACAGGTGCTCGTCAATTTGCTGACCAATGCGGTCAAATATACCCGGAAAGGGACAGTCAGCTTTGAGGTGACGGGTGAGCGCGACGGCGGGGATGTGATTCTGCGCTATACGGTGCGTGATACGGGTATCGGGATCAGGCAGGAGGATATCCCGAAACTTTTCTCTGCATTTGAGCGTATCGACGAGGAGAAAAACCGGAATATTGAAGGCACGGGTCTTGGCATGAACATTTCTTTGCAGCTTTTAAAGCTGATGAATACTGATCTGCATGTGGAGAGTGTTTACGGGGAGGGCACCAGATTTTTCTTTCAACTGCGGCAGGGCGTAGTGGATGAGGAGCCGATCGGCAATTTTCAGGAGCGGGCGAAAAAGGCGGCCAGGGAGCACAATTATCATGCCAGCTTTATGGCGCCGGAGGGAGAAGTTCTCCTGGTGGACGATAACCGTGTGAACAGGAGAGTTTTCTGCGGACTTTTGAAGCAGACGCAGATAAAGATTACGGATGTGGGAAGCGGCAGGGAATGTCTGGACCACATCAGGCAAAAACGGTATGACCTTATTTTCTTAGACCATATGATGCCGGAAATGGACGGTATGGAGACCATGCGGCATATGAAGGAAATGCAGGATAATCTCTGTAAGGAGACGCCGGTGATTATGCTGACGGCTAATGCGATTATGGGAGCCAGGGAGCAGTATCTGGAAGCCGGATTCAACGATTTTCTGGCGAAGCCCATAGACCAGACAAAGCTGGAGCGGCTGGTGATGCACTGGATGCCGCAGGAGAAGATTTATAGTAATACATAATATGAGAAGTATGATCTCTCACATAGGAGAATGCCGCAGATACGGACATTTTCCACACAAAACAGACAGAAAGAAGGAATAACGCCATGAGAGAAAATTTAAAGGTAAAAGTGGAGGCGCCTCAGTATTCCGTGGCGGCAGGCGTGACTTTCGCGCAGGTGGACACGTGGTTCGGACATACGCGAAAGGATTTGAAAATGGATATTATCTATCCCGAGGACACGGAGAAGAAATATCCCTGTGTGGTATGGATTTGCGGCGGCGCATGGCGGCTGATGGACAGATCCGCACATCTGGCCTATCTGTCGGCGCTTGCCAGAAGCGGCTTCGTGGTGGCAAGCGTGGAGTACCGCACAAGCAACGAGTGCTGTTTTCCCGCGCAGCTCGAGGACGTGAAAGCGGGGATACGCTATCTGAAAGCGCTCAGTGAACGTTACAACATTGACAGGGAACGGTTTGGCGTGATGGGAGAGTCGGCGGGCGGCTATCTGGCTGCCATGGCTGCGCTGGCGGAAGATGAAGTCTATGACGTGGGCGCGTTTAAGGAGTTTTCCAGCAAGGTGCAGGCGGCATGTCCATGGTATCCGCCATCCGATGTGACCGGGTTCAAATATCCCTCTCCGGTGGAAGCGGCAGCTTCGATGGAATCGTTGCTGCTTGGCAAAAATGTAATGCTGAATCAGGAGGACGCGCTTAAGATCTGTCCGGTGAGTTTCGTGACGAAAGATGCGCCGCCCTTTCTGATTATACATGGGGATAACGATCATACGGTTCCCTTTGCGCAGGGAGAGATTCTGCACGACAGGCTGGAAGAGGCGGGAGCCGATGTGAAACTTCTGGTATTGGAGGGAGCGGACCATGCGGATATACCCTTCTTCCAGGAGGAGCTTTGGCAGCGTATCATTGCGTTTTTCAAGGAGAAATTATGAGCTATTATTTAGTGGATTTTGAGAATGTAAAAAAGGACGGTCTGGACGGCATACACAAGCTGGGAAAAGAGGACAAGGTGTGTATTTTTTACAGCAAAAATGCGGACAGCATTACTTTTGACCAGCACAGAAGGCTTATAGAATCCAAGGCGGATATCGAGTTTTGTAAAGTGGATGTAGGCAGCAAGAACGCGCTGGATTTTCAGCTTGCCACGCAGCTTGGGTATCTGATTGCAAATCAGGCGGCGGACACATATTATATTGTCAGCAAGGATAAAGGATTTGAGATTCTGAGCGGCTACTGGAAGAACAGAGGCATTTCGGTGACGCTGATTGCCGATATCACGGGACGCAGCCACGACCACGAGACACAGGAGCTTCGGGAGAAGCTGCAGGCGGTCATTAAGGAGGACGAGGAGGTGACCGTTGAGGAGGTCTTAAAGATTGTCCAGCAGTATAAGACGAAGCAGGGGATTATGAATGCGCTGATGAAAAAATATCCGAGCGCGGACAATAAGAAGTCCAGCAAGATTTATAAGACCATCAAGCCCCTTCTCTCGGATAAAAAGGGAAGCTGAGGAAGGACAGAAGGATAAGTATGGGAAAACAGGAGAAAATAAAGAATATGCGCAAAAGGCAGCGCAGAAATGGGGAAAATATGAAAAACAGGAAAATAACAGCGTTAATGACAGGCATTTTGATTTTGCTTACGGGCGTATTGTGCAGCGCCTGCGGAGGCGGGAAAGCAGGTTCGCAGAAACTGGAAGGGTCCTTACAGGATATCATGGCATCCCTCTATGCGAATGCGGATCTTGTACAGGATTTCAGGGACACGCTGGACAGCTATGAGACGGTTGAGATTACGGATGATCTGGAGATTTCCATTCTCGGCACGGATCAGATCACCTATACGGAGGGCGTGGTGTCCATGCCAATGATGTCCTCCATGGCTTATCAGTGTGTGCTGCTCCGGGTGGACGAGGCGGACGTGGAGAGCGCGAAGCAGGCATTGAAGGACAATGCAGATCTGGATAAATGGGTGTGCGTCAGCGCGGAGACCATGCTGATCGAGAGCCGTGGCGATGTGATTTTCTTTATTATGTGCGACAAAGACACAGCGGCGGCGATGAGCAATGCGTTTCAGAAGCTGTAAGAAATCGAATGTTTGAGCGTTCGATCCAGAGAATGCTTTGCATTCTTCCAACAAATTTAAGAGGTGAGGGCTAATATGCCTTTACCTCTTTCCACAATTCATTATAGATATAATCGCCGTCCTCGCCCAGATATACATAGGTTTCCAGATTGTCGTACCGGGACAGGTCGGGAAAGGCGATTTCAGAGTTTTTGATATCCTCATCCCCGATCAGTTCTCTTGCGGCCACATTCGGCGTGGAGTAGGTAATATATTCAAAGTTCATCAGGGCGATATCTTCGCGGCACATAAAATCTATGAATTTTTCTGCGTTTTCCTTATTGGGTGCATTTTTTAGAATCACCCACGAATCAATCCAGACGTTCGTTCCCTCTTCCGGAATCACATACACCAGATCGGGATTTTCTTTCCGGGTAAAGATCGCCTCGCCGGAATAAATCACACCGATGGCTGCTTCATTGCCGATCATCTTGTCCCGCACCTGATCTACCACATAAGCCTGTACCAGAGGTTTTTGCCTGATCAGCAGATTTTTGGCTGCCTCCAGTTCTTCAGGATCCAGCGTGTTCATGGAGGCTCCGCTTAACTTTTCAGCCACCATAAAGGCGTCCCGCACAGAATCCTGCATCAGAATATTGTCCGCATATTTTGGATCCCAGAGCTGTTCCCAGCGGGTGATTGGTTCATCCACCATCGTCTGATTATAAAGAATGCCGACGGTTCCCCAGCAGTAGGGGATTGCGTATTTGTTTTCAGGATCAAACCCTCTGGACTGTTCATAGTACTGTGCACCGATATTCTTTTTCGCGTTTGGAATGTGATCGTAATTTATTTCCGCAAGCATCCCGTTTTGGATCATCCGGCTTATCATATAGTCGGAGGGGCAGGCGATATCGTAAGCGACTGCTCCGGATTCTACCTTGGGGTACATGCTTTCGTTGGTCTCAAACTCATCGTAGATAACCTTGATGCCGCTTTCTTCCTCAAACAGGCGTATGGTTTCGGGATCGATATATTCGCCCCAATTGTAGACAATGACCTGTCCGTTTACCCCGTTGTCCGGGGAACAGCCGCAAAGCGCGGCGGACAAAAGCAGGGCCAGTGCGGCAACGGTCTGTCTGATATGATAATTCCGGTGGTTTTTCATAGATGCCTCCATAGACAGGCGGATGTGTGCGGTGATCCGTTTGGGCCTGTCATTTACAAATTGTTCTGCTTTTTCTTATCTGTCGGGGACAGATTAATGAGTACAAGCAGGGTCAGAACCGTCAAAAAAATGAGTGTCGAGAGCGCGTACATTTCCGGCTTAATCCCCTTCTTGATCTCGGTGTAAATCTTGGTGGAAAGCGTGTCCACGCCGACGCCTTTGGTAAAATGGGTGATAATGAAATCATCCAGAGACATCGTAAACGCCATCAGGAACCCGGAAAGAATGCCCGGAAGCAGATCGGGAAACACCACCCTGAAAAAGGCATACAGCGGTGAGGAGCCAAGATCGAGGGCTGCCTCGTAGGTACTGACGTTTAGCTGTCTCATGCGCGGCATCACGCTCAAAATCACATAGGGAATGTTAAAGGTAATGTGCGACAGCAGAATGGTTCCCATGCCAAAACGGATTCCCAGACTGATGTAGAGCAGCATCAGGGAAATACCGGTCACAATATCCGCGTTTAACATAGGGATATTCGTGACTCCCATAAGGACTGATTTCGCTCTGCGTCTCATGCCGGTCATGGCGATACATGCTACCGTTCCGATCACCGTGGCGATCAGGGAGGACGAAAGCGCAATGAGCAGGGTGTTAAACAAAGCCCGCAGAATCTCCTCATTCTGAAAGAGCTCTCTATACCACTGCAGGGTAAAACCACCCCATTTTGCACGGGTTTTGCTCCGGTTAAAGGAAAGCACCATAAGGATGCCGATGGGGGCGTACAAAAAAAGGATAATCAGTGCTATATAAATTCTCTTTGCAATATTTTTCATAGCAGGGATCCCTCCCCGTCCTTATCGAAAATAGCGGATAAGACCATGTTGACCAGAATAAATATCATCAATACCATGGACAGGCCGCTTCCCAGATGCCAGTTGGAGGTGCGCGTAAATTCCTGTTCGATCACGTCACCGATCAGCAAAAGCTTTCCGCCGCCCAGCAGCGAACTGATCACAAAGGTGGTCAGCGCCGGAATAAACACCATGGTAATGCCGCTGATAATGCCGGGGATGGAGAGGGGCAGTATTATGCGGATAAAGGTATAGATATTGTTCGCCCCCAGATCGTGCGCGGCGTTTATCACGTTGATGTCGATTTTAGACAACGCGTTATACAAAGGCAGCACCATAAAGGGCAGAAAATTATATACCATGCCGAGAATGATAGCCGCGGGCGTGTTGATGATCTTCAATGCAGGCAGATGTAAAAAGGAGAGAACATGGTTGATAACGCCGTTTTTCTCCAGCAGGGTCTGCCATGCCAGCGTGCGCAGCAGGAAATTCATCCACATGGGAAGGATGAAGACCAGAATAATAAAGTTATGCCGTTTTGTCTGCATTCCGGCCAGAATCATAGCTAACGGGTAGGCAAGCAGAAAGCAGACCAGTGTGCTTGCCAAAGAGAGCAGAAGCGAAACGCGCAGCGCTTTTGCGTGTCCGGCGGAGGCAATGGCCGTGATGTTGTCCAGGGTGAAAGCGCCTGTCGTGTCAGTCAGGCCGTAGTAAAGGATCATGCCAAGCGGCACGATGATAAATACCACGGACCAGAGTATGTAAGGCGCAGAAAGCCATTTGTTTTTAGATGTCAATGATTACCGCCTCCTCGTCTACAGATTCCGGTTTGTTCATAATCTGGATATTAAAGGGGTCTACCCGGATGCCCACCTCTTTTCCGACCGGAAACAGGGTAGTAGAGTGCACCAGCCATTCAAAGCCGCATGCCTGTACTTCCATTTCATAGTGAACGCCCTTGAAGATTAAGTGGCTTACAACACCCTGAATAATTCCCTCCGAAGGCTCCACCAGAATCACGTCTTCCGGACGGATTACCACGTCCACGGGACGATTGTTTCCGAAACCTGTATCCACGCAGGCAAAGCGGGTGCCAAGGATGCGTACCAGCTTATCCTCGATCATGGTGGCGGGAATGATATTGCTGTCCCCGATAAAATCCGCTACAAACGCGTTTTCCGGCTCATTATAGATGGACTCCGGACTTCCGATCTGCTGGATATAACCCTGATTCATGACCACGATGGTATCGGACATGGTAAGAGCCTCCTCCTGATCGTGGGTAACGTAGACAAAAGTGATGCCAAGCTCGTTTTTCATACGGATCAGTTCGTATTGCATTTCCTGCCGCAGCTTTAAATCAAGCGCGCCTAACGGCTCGTCTAAAAGAAGCACCTTCGGCTCGTTGACGATGGCTCGTGCAATGGCAATCCGCTGCTGCTGTCCGCCGCTTAAGGAGTCCGGCATACGGTTTTCGTAGCCGTCCAGATTGACCAGCTTTAGCGCATAGCGGATTTTATCATCTATGTAACTTTTGGGTTTCTTCTTGATTTTCAGGCCAAAAGCAATGTTTTCCGCGATGGTCATATGGGTGAAGAGGGCGTATTTCTGGAAGACGGTATTTAACTGTCTCTTGTTTGGCGGGATATGCGTGATATCTTTTCCGTCGAATACCACCCGGCCCCTGTCAGGACCGGTAAAACCGCCAAGAATACGAAGCGTCGTGGTCTTGCCGCAGCCGCTTGGACCAAGCAGGGTGACAAACTCGTTTTCGTGGATATTTAAATTCAGCTCGTCCAGAACCATCTGTCCGTCAAAAGATTTCGATATATCAATCAGTTGAATCAGTTCTTTTTTCACGGGAGTGAAACCTCCATCCTTTTTCTTGTGTACTTGTTACGACACGCTGGCAGATTCCGGGTCCGCGAAGCGGATCCCGTAATTGAATGACGTTTAATCCGGTCAGAAGGTAGGCGGTGTGCTGATCCATAAAAAGACAGCGCCGCTCTTACCGTTTGCCTTGACGTAATGTTCCGAGTCCGGGGTGAAATAAAAGGCGTCCCCCTTTGCAGCCCGGATGCTCCGGTTTCCCACAATGATCGTGATGGAGCCGGAGAGTACATACCCGAATTCTTCGCCCTCATGGGGCAGATCGGGATAAGTGGAGCCGCCCTTTTCCAGCGTGACGCGTATCGGTTCCATCCTGTTTTTCCGGGCGTTGGGGATGATCCATTCTATTTTATTGTGCAGTTCAGGGTCGACTTTTTCAAAGAAATCATCCCTGCCAAAGACGATCTGTTTATCTTCCGCATCATGAAAGAAATCTTTCAGACTGGTGCCAAGGCACTGTAAAATATCCACCAGTGTGGCAATGGAGGGTGAAGTCAGATCATTTTCCAACTGACTGATAAATCCCTTTGACAGCTCACAGCGGTCCGCCAGCTCCTCCTGTGTCAGTCCCGTTTTGTTTCGCAGTTCCTTAATTTTATTGCCCAGATCCATCCGGCTGGAAGTATTGTCCATGCTGTCCTCTTTTCCCTGTGGCTGTTATTCAGTAAAAATAAACTAAAAGTTTACCAGAACTAAACATGCATTGAATCTAATTATACTGGATTAGGGAACGATGTCAATGGGTAAATGTAAAAATAAGGGAGGTTTTGTAAAAAAGAGAAGAATCCGAAGAAAAGGATTAACAAGTTTCATAATTTATGGTAAAATTCTGCTAAAGACAAGGGCGTTGGACACCGAAGAAGATATGCCCGGGCATGGAGGGACAGGATGAGTCAGGATAAATATGTGGCGTATGTGTCTACTTATACGACGGCGAAGGAAGATAACTACGGCATCAAAATTTATGATGTGGATATGAAAAACGGCAGGATGACGGAGAAGAATCAGGTGGAGATCACGAACTCTTCTTATATCACCATTTCCCATAATGAAAAATACCTCTATTCCATTACAGATTTCGGGGTGGAAGCGTATAAGATTTTGCCCGGCGGTGATCTGGAAGTGATCAATGAGGGATCGATCAACGGTATGAGAGGCTGTTACCTGTCTACCGACTATGAGGATAAGCTTCTCTTTGTGGGCGGTTACCATGACGGGAAGATTACGGTGCTGCGTTTAAGAGAGGACGGCGGCATCGGGGAGATCACTGACGAGATCTATCACAAAGGGCTTGGCAGCATTGCCGAGCGGAATTTCAGACCCCATGTGAACTGCGTGAAAATGACAAGAGATAATCATTATCTATGTGCGGCCGATCTGGGGCTTGACCATGTGAATGTGTACCGGGTGGATCACGCTAACGGGAAGCTCAAGCCCATCGACATGATCAGGAGCGAGCAGGAATCCGCGCCCCGTCACCTGAAGTTTTCCAAAGACGGAAAAATTCTGTATATTGTGCACGAGTTAAAAAATTACATTGACGTTTACACGTATGAGGAGATAAACGGAAACCCTGAGTTTGAGAAAATACAGACGATTTCCACGCTGAACGATTATCATGCGGGCGGCTCCGCGGCCAGCGCGCTCAACATTTCGGAGGATTTTAAGTACCTGACGAGCTCTAACGCCGGCGATAACAGCGCCATTGTTTACAGGATCGACCAGAAGACGGGTATGCTTACGAAAATTTTCTGCCTGCCGATCAGCGGGGATTATCCGAAGGATGCGACGCTTTTCCCGGATAACAGGCACCTGGTATCTTTAAACCATGAGTCGGACACCATGACATTCTTCAATGTGGACTTAAAGAACGGGCTTCTTGTCATGAACGGCAAAGAAATTAAGGTGGAGCAGCCAAACTGCATTATTTTCCATAAACTGAGACAGTAAGATTCTGCCGTATAAAACGGAATCCTTCTGCATATACATTTACCAGTATAAGCAGGAGGATTTTTTATGGATATATTACAGAATAATACATATGACCTGTATAAAGATATACAGCGCAGAACGGGCGGAGAAATTTACCTGGGCGTGGTGGGGCCGGTCAGGACGGGAAAATCTACTTTTATCAAACGGTTCATGAATCTTCTGGTGCTTCCTTATATGGAGGATGAGCATGAGAAGGAGCGGGCGCAGGACGAGATGCCCCAGAGCGCGGGCGGGAAAACCATTACCACGACGGAGCCGAAGTTTATTCCCAAGGAAGCGGCGCATGTCAGGCTGGGCGCGGATATTGACGTGAAGGTGCGGCTGGTGGACTGTGTGGGCTACATGGTGGAGGGCGCGGCCGGCCACATGGAAAAGGAAGAGGAGCGCATGGTCAAGACGCCATGGTCCATGGAGGAAATTCCTTTTACGAAGGCAGCGGAGATCGGCACGAGAAAGGTGATCCGGGATCATTCCACCATCGGCATCGTAGTGACCTGCGACGGTTCTTTCGGGGAGCTTCCGAGAGAGAGCTTTCTGGAGGCGGAGGAGCGGACGATCAGAGAGTTACAGGCGCTGGGAAAACCCTATATCGTGCTTTTAAACTCCGAAAAGCCTTATGCGGAGGAGACGAGAAATCTGGCTGACGAGATCAGTGGGAAATATCAGGTGACGGTTATGCCCATCAACTGTGAGCAGCTTAAGAAAGAGGATATCAACCATATTATGGAGAATATTCTCTATGAGTTCCCGCTCACCATGATCGAGTTTTACATGCCAAAGTGGGTGGAGATGCTGCCCTTTGACCACAAGATGAAAAAGGATATCATCGCGCAGCTTAAAACGCTGATGAACAGTCTGAATCATATCAGGGATATCACGGTGGAGCGGTTTACCGTGGAGAGCGAGTATATCAGGAAGTGTAAGCTGGACGGCATCAATATGTCCGACGGCAGTGTGCGTATCATTCTGGATGTGGATGACGCCTACTATTATGAAATGTTAAGCGATCTGGTGGGAGAGTCCATAGAAAGCGAGTATCAGCTTCTCGCCACCCTGCGGGAAATGGCGAAGATGAAGCGGGAGTATGTGAAGGTGCTGCACGCGCTGGAGGCAGTGCGCTACAAGGGTTACGGCGTAGTTATGCCCGACCGTGAGGAGATCGTGCTGGAGAAGCCGGAGCTGATCAAACAGGGCAATAAATTCGGTGTCCGGATCAAGGCGGAGAGTCCCAGCATACATATGATCAAGGCAAGCATCGAGACGGAAATATCCCCCATCGTGGGAACGGAGGAACAGGCCAGAGACCTGATCCAGTTTATCTCCGATACAGACACGAGCGAGGAGGGCATCTGGGAGACGAATATCTTCGGCAAGACCGTGGAACAACTAGTCAATGACGGCATCACAGGAAAGATTTCCATGATCAACGAGGAGAGCCAGATCAAATTGCAGGAGACCATGCAGAAAATCGTCAACGACTGCAACGGAGGGATGGTTTGTATCATCATTTAACAACTCAGCCAGAGGATGATTCGGACGGCAAATCATGCTTGCATGAATTTGACGGACGGATCATCCTCTGAGGGAGCGCCCGCAGATGAGCAAAAATGAGCTGCGAAGCAGCGAGAAGCGCTGAAAGCGCGATTTTGCGAATGGCGCGTGCTGAGTTGTGTGGAGGCAAATCATGCTTGCATGAATTTGACGGACGGATCATCCTCTGAGGGAGCGCCCGCAGATGAGCAAAAGAAGCTGCGACACAACACTTATGATTGCGAATCTCCTGTTTATGTGATATCTTACTTAAAGAATGAAATCAGATTACTTTTTACAGCAGGGTGGCAGTTATGCAGATCATACAGATTCTTTGGGAGCGGCGGGCGTTTTTTATGACTTGTCTGCTGGAGCATATCCGGATTTCTCTGACGGCGGTGGTGTGCGCGGGCGTGTTGGGGATTCTGCTCGGTGTTTTTATCAGCGGACATAAAAAGCTTGCCGGAGTGGTTCTTGGCGTGATCAATGTGATCTATACCATTCCGTCCATTTCCCTTCTGGGATTTCTGATTCCTTTTACGGGGATCGGCAATAAGACGGCTATTATTGCCCTGACTGTTTACGGCCTGCTCCCGATTGTCAGAAATACTTACACCGGCCTCACGAATGTGGATGCGGGTATTCTGGAGGTGGCGGAGGGGCTTGGCTCTGACGGACGGCAGATATTGCTCGGCATCCGGATTCCGCTGGCGCTTCCGGTGATCATCAGCGGGTTTCGCAACATGGTTGTGATGATCATTGCCATGGGAGGCATTGCGTCATTTATCGGTGCGGGCGGACTGGGAGCGGCGATCTACCGTGGCATCACCACTTACAATATGACGCTTACGGCGGCGGGATCGGTGCTGATTGCGCTTTTGGCGCTCTTTAGCGACTGGCTGCTTGCGAGAGTACAGAAGGCTGTGAACAGGAGGTACGGCATTGAATAAGGCGATTGAAATACGGAATGTGTCGGCGTCCTATGGAGAGCATGAGGTGCTGCGCCAGATAACCCTTGCCGTGGAAAAGGGAGAGTTTCTTGTGATAATCGGGCCTTCTGGGTGCGGAAAGACAACGCTTCTCAAGATGATAAACGGACTGGTGCTGCCTGTGGAAGGGGAAGTGCTGGTGGAAGGAGAGCGGCTGTCAGCGTGTGATCTGACAAGCCTGCGCAGAAGGATCGGCTATGCGGTGCAGGGGGCGAAGCTGTTTCCGCACCTGACGGTGGAAGACAATATATGTTATGTTCCGGGTCTTGACAAGAAGCTGTCGAAAGAGGACAGGCGTAAGCTTTCCGGGAAAATGCTGGAGCTGGTGGAGCTTCCGCCGGAGCTGGCAAAGCGTTTCCCGCGGCAGCTTTCCGGCGGACAGAAACAGCGCGTGGGGATTGCGAGAGCCATGGCGGCGGCCCCGGACATTCTGTTGATGGACGAGCCTTTCGGGGCAGTAGATGAGATTACGAGGCGTGCCTTGCAGGAGGAGCTTCTGGCTTTGCAGAAAAAAACGGGAATAACCATTGTGTTTATCACGCATGATATAGAGGAGGCATTTAAGCTGGGGAGCCGCATTCTGATTATGAAGGACGGGGTGATCTGGCAGGAAGGTAAAAAGGAGGAACTTTTACATGCGCCGAGGGACGGGTTTGTGAAACAGCTCATTGGCGGCATATGAGCAAAGTTACGGAATGGAGGAGAAGATGAAAAGTACGAAAAAGACAGTGGCGGCAATTGCATTGATGTGCATTGCGTGCGGGCTTTGTGCCTGCGGAAAGAAGGAACCGGTCAAAATTGCGTCGAAGCCTATGACGGAACAGTATATTCTGACGGAGATCATGGCACAGTTGATTGAGGACGGGACAGATTACGAGGTGGAGATTACCAAAGGTGTGGGAGGCGGCACGACAAACATTCATCCCGCGCTCGTGAAAGGGGAGTTCGATCTGTACCCGGAGTATACCAGATCGGCATGGTTAAATGTACTGAAAAAGGAAGAGATGGAGAAGGATGACGACAAGCTCTACGAGGAACTGCTGTCGGCCTATGACGCGCTCGGACTGACATGGACGGGTCTGTACGGCTTTTCCAATACTTATGGGCTGGCAGTCAGACAGGATACGGCGAAACAGTACGGTCTTTCCACCTATTCGGATCTGGCGGCGGCTTCCGGGGAACTCACATTCGGCGGCAATCCGGATTATATTGAACTGGAGACGGGGTATCCAAGACTTTGCGGCGCTTACGGTATGCAGTTTAAGAATACGGTACAGATGGAAATAGCTCTGAAATATGAGGCGTTAAAAAACGAAGAGGTGGATGTGATTAACGCTTTCACGACGGATGCGCAGCTTGCGGCCAACAACCTCGTATTGCTCACGGACGATCAGGTGTTTTTTGAAACCTATGACGCGGGAACGATTGTGAGAAAGGATGCACTGGAAAAATACCCAGAACTCCGGGGGATTCTGGAGAAAATGAACGGGCTGATTACCGAGGACGAAATGCAGCAGATGAACTATGAGGTGGAAGCAAACGGCAGGGAGGACAGAGAAGTGGCGAAGGAGTTTCTGGAGAAAAAGGGACTGCTTGGCCGCTAGTGCCAGAAAGAGCAGGATAAAGGCATAAGAGCCGTCCCTGCCTGTCAGATTTGTCTTTCTGATTATGGGAATCGTTATTATGTGTTTTTCTTTCACCCTTTATTTTACGGCGGATATGGGTGTGTCTACATACGATGCCGTGTCGCTGATTCTCCCGGAAAAGAAAAAGTGGAAATTCCAGATATGCCGGATTTCTTCTGATTTGTTCTGCACAGTCGTGGGTTTTGCGTTCGGCGTGACGGTGGGAATCGGCACGGTGGTGAAGGCTTTCTTTATGGGGCCGCTGATCGCCTTCTTTAACAGGACGGTGGCGGAGCCGCTGCGGTATGGAAAGAATGGGAGAGTATGAAAGAGAGAATGAAACATGCGCCGCAGGCGGCGGCCGTTTTGATATCGGGTATGGTTCTTGGCATTCTGTTGCTTTTGGCGGTATATAAGATACCGGTATCCCTGATGGCGGACAATTACCAAACCAGTCTGGAAAGCATCGAAAGCAGGGAAGGGTGGCATCAGTATATCGCCGGATATGCGATGTCTACGCTGGACAATAATACCGAGTTTCTGATGTTAAAGGCGGCGGCTACGCCCATGCCTTCGACAGAGGAAAATTATGTCCAGAAGGTACTGCGGTGCTACACGTATAACGATGAATGGAATCACGGACTGACCTTCGCGCAGGGGGAATACAACGGTCAGAAGTTTACATGCGACAGCTATGAGCGCTATTGGCACGGCTATCTGGTCTTATTGAAACCGCTGCTGACCTTGTTCAGCTATCAGGATCTGGTGTACTTAAATGTTATTTTGCAGCTTTCGCTGATGTCTTTGCTGCTCTGTATGTTTCGGAAGAGGAAACTCGGATATCTGCAAATACCGTTTCTCCTTTTCTGGGCCGCCGGTATGCAGTTAATTGTAATGCTGAGTCTGGATTATTCCGTGTGCTTTTATATTTATATGGTATCTGCGATACTGCTGCTGCGGTTTCCGAAATGGCGTGAACGGTACGGCTTATTTTTCATGGGCGTCGGTATGCTGACGGCCTATATGGATCTGCTCACCTGGCCTTTGGTGACACTGACGGTTCCCCTGATTATCCTTTTGCAATATAAGAGCGATATGGGAAACCGGATAAAAACGATTGCGGCAGGTTCCTGTGCGTGGGGCGTGGGCTATATTGTACAATGGGCGTCTAAGTGGCTTACGGCGGCTCTGTTTTTAGAGGACAATGTGCTTGCGGACGCGGCGCAGAGTCTTTTGTTCCGGAGTGCACTGGAGGGGGAAAAGGCGCTTACATGGGGACATGTGGTGACGAAAAATCTGTCGGTATTCCGGAATACGCCGTGTGTGCTTCTGGGGGTAGTTATAGCGCTGCTTACGGTTATCTTTGTATACAAAAACAGAGGGAGTATGCAGTGGGGGAAGATGATTTCCTGTCTTTTGATCGCAGTATCTCCGTTTCTCTGGTATCTGGTTACGAGGAATCACGCATACGAGCACTACTGGATGACATGGCGGAATCTGTCGATTACTGTGCTCGCGGTGTATGGTGGATTGGCGGAGTGCATCTGGCAGGATGCGTTTCGGGATTCATAGTGCGGGAGAACGGATTGGGGAAAGCGCATTGTATGGATATACAGATGGCTAAGAAGGTGGTACAGATCGGAGAATGATGAATGGTTACGGGATTTGTCAGTGCCGGATAATAATGGATGTCAAATGGAGGAGAGTGTGATATACTTACCATAAAAAAGTAGAAAGGCGGTAAATATATGAATCCAGTATATGATAAACTCTTAAAATGTTACGATTGCTATAAAGCAAAAATTGACTTCGAGCCGAAAGTGGCGGTAGTTCTCGGATCCGGCCTTGGAAACTTTGCGAAAGCCGTAGATGTGAAAGCGGAACTTCCCTACAGTGAGATCGAGGGTTTTCCCGTATCCACCGTGCCGGGACATGCCGGAAAATTTATTTTCGGCTACATAAACGAAGTGCCTGTTGTTCTGATGCAGGGGCGCGTTCATTACTATGAGGGATATCCGATCACGGATGTGGTGCTGCCCACCCGCCTGATGAAAATGATGGGCGCGAAAGTGCTCTTTTTGACGAATGCTTCCGGCGGAATCAATCCGGCATTTCATGCGGGAAGTCTGATGCTGATACAGGATCATATTTCCCTTTTTGCGCCGAATCCGCTGATCGGGGCGAATATCGAAGAGCTTGGCACCAGATTTCCGGATATGTCCCATGTCTACGATGAGGATTTACAGGCAATCATCAAAGAGACGGCAAAAGAAAATGACATTGAATTGTTTGAGGGCATTTACGCACAGCTCACAGGGCCTTCGTTCGAGTCGCCCGCTGAGATTCAGATGCTTCACAAGCTGGGAGCAAGTGCGGTCGGCATGAGCACCGTTGTGGAGGCGATTGCGGCGAACCATATGGGCATGAAGATCTGCGGTGTGTCCTGTGTCAGCAATCTGGCGGCAGGCATGAACAGCGCGCCCCTGACACATGAGGAAGTGCAGGAAGCGGCTAACGCGGTTGCGCCCAGGTTCGAGAAACTTTTGGTGGAGTCTGTCTCGAAATTCAAAGCGCTCATTTAAGGGATATGTGACGGCTATCTGATTCACAGATTGGAAAAGGGAGTGCCATGGCAGGGGATATGGAGCTTACAGGAGAAAAGATACACAATCTGGCTGCGGCGGCGATAGAGGCGAGAAGGAAATCCTACTCGCCTTATTCCCATTATCAGGTGGGAGCTGCCCTGCTTGCCGCGGACGGACAGATTATCACGGGCTGTAATATTGAAAATGCGGCTTACGGGCCGAGCAACTGCGCCGAACGGACGGCCTTTTTTAAGGCGGTCAGCGAGGGCATACGGGAGTTTCTGGCGATAGCCATTGTGGGAAGCCCGGAGGGAGAGACGCTGACCCAGTACGCTTATCCGTGCGGTGTGTGCCGGCAGGTGATGATGGAATTTTGCGAGCCGGAGCGCTTTCAGATTATTGTGGCGAAGTCGGAGGAGGACTACCGTGTTATGACGCTGGCGGAGCTTCTTCCGGAGGGCTTCGGACCGGAGAACCTTGCGTGATGACACCGGACAGCTTGGGAAAATGTCTGTGGCGGGAGCTGCATGAGAAACAGAATACAGAAAGGGTTAAGCGATGAATTACAGATTTTACAATGCAAAGATTCTGACGATGGAAACCACGGATCTCATCGAGGGTGAGCTCTGGGTTCAGGATGACAAAATCGTTTATGTGGGGGAGGGCGGTGACGCGGCGGCGATCTGCCAGTCCCTTTCCACAGAGCCTGTTTTATGGGATCGGGAGATCGACTGCAGAGGGAACCTTTTGATGCCGGGCTTTAAAAATGCCCACACCCATTCCGCCATGACGTTTCTGCGCTCCTATGCGGATGATCTGCCTTTGCTGGACTGGCTGACGAAACAGGTGTTTCCGATGGAGGACAAACTGGACGGGGAGATGATTTATCATCTCACAAAACTTGCTGTGCTGGAATATCTGAGCAGCGGCATCACGTCCATTTTCGATATGTATCTGGACCCGGAAGCAACGGCGAAGGCCTGTGTGGAAATGGGGATGCGCTGTGTGCAGGTCAGCGGCGCCAGCGGACAGGATGGCTTTGAGCAGTCCCTGAAACAGATGGAGGAGCGGTATCATGCGCTGAATGCGTTAGATCCCCTGCACTCTTACTTTATCGGCTTTCATGCGGAATATACCTGTTCAAGGGCGCTTTTGGAACAGGTGGCGGCCATGGCGCACAAGTATCAGGCGCCGGTGTTCACGCACCTTTCCGAGACGAAAGCGGAAGTGGAGGGCTGTAAGGAACGTTATGGCATGTCCCCGGTAAAACTGTTGGATTCCCTTGGTATGTTTGACTACGGCGGGGGCGGCTACCACTGTGTATGGGTGGACGGGGAGGACATGGATATCTTCGCGAAGCGGGGAATGAGTGTTGTCACGAACCCCGGATCAAACACCAAGCTTGCCAGCGGCATCGCGCCGGTTTCGGCGTTTTTAAAACGGGGGATCAATGTGGCCATCGGCACGGACGGCCCTGCCAGCAACAACTGTCTTGACATGTTCCGGGAAATGTTTCTTGTCACCGGGCTTGCCAAGCTGCGGGAATGCGACGCGGCGGCCGTGGATGCGCTGGAGGTTTTGAAAATGGCCACGGTGAACGGTGCAAAGGCCATGCATCTGTCAGATGCGGATGTGCTTGCGGCGGGAAAACAGGCGGATTTGATTATGATTGATCTGCACCGGCCCAATATGCAGCCTCTTAACAACATTCCGAAAAATCTGGTCTACAGCGGCAGCAAGCAGAATATAAAAATGACCATGATCCGCGGACGGATTTTGTATGAAAACGGGCAGTTTGCGAAAGAGACAGATGAGGAGGAAATCTACAGAAAGGCAAATGAGATCATAGATAATCTCAGGTAAATATGGACGCATTTATTTTTATATGCCTGATTCTGCTTGCCATCGTACTGTTGATGATAAAGGAGTATGTGGACAGCAGGCGGTTTCTGGAACGGAAACTGCAGCAGATTTATAAAGATTACGGCACGCCGCCGGAGAGGACTTACGGGGCGGAGGAGCTTGCCCATATCAGCATGTATTATCAGAAGCACCCAAAGGAAGAGCAAATCGATGATATTACATGGAACGATCTGTATATGGATGCGGTTTATCAGCGGATGAACACCTGTCTTTCGGCGGCGGGCGACGAGTATCTGTATTACAGGCTGAGAACCCCGGCGGATGCGGATGAGCTTGAGAAGATGGAACAGCGGATTATGTATTTCATGGAGCGGGAGGAAGAACGGCACAGGCTCCAGAGAGTCTTTTATCAGCTTGGGCGGACGGGACGGCATTCCATCTATGAATATCTGGACCATCTTGACCTTTTGGGGGAGCGGAAAAGCGGCAGGTATTTTTTCTGGGATTTCCTTGTGCTTGTGAGCATAGGCGGTATGTTTTTTTCCCTGCCGGCAGGGCTTGTCTGCCTGTTCGGCGTGTTGTGTCATAACCTGATTGATTATTTTAAGGAATACCGGCAGATTGAGCCGTACATCACCAGCTTCGCCTATGTGAGAAGACTTTTAAAAGGCGGGGAGGAGCTTGGAAAAGCGCAGATTGGCGGGATTGAGGAAGAGCTTACGGCAGTCAGGGAAGCCTGCAAACGCCTGCGGGGATTTATGAAGAGCTCGTATCTTGTTTCCGGCGCCAGACAGGCGGGCGGCAATCCGCTGGAAGTTCTCTTAGACTATCTGCGGATGCTGCTTTATATGGATCTGATCCGCTTCAACAAGGCGCTGCATGATCTGCAAAAACATATGGGAGAGGCAGACCGGCTGATTACCGTAACGGGAGAGCTGGAGTGCGCGGTGGCTGTCGGGTCTTTCCGGAAAAGTCTGGAACAGGGATTTTGTGTGCCTAAGCTGCGGATGGAGGCGGACAACAGTCGTTTTCTGCGCGCGCAGGGGCTGTATCATCCGTTGCTGCGTGAGGCTGTACAGAACAATTTGTGTGTCAAAAAGGGTGTACTGCTGACCGGCTCCAATGCTTCGGGGAAGTCGACTTTTCTGCGGGCGGTGGCCGTGAATGCGCAGCTTGCGCAGACAGTGCATACCTGTGCGGCCACGGCCTACGAAGCGCCTTTTTACCGCATTTATTCTTCCATGTCCCTGCGGGATGACCTGGCGGGCGGTGACAGCTATTATATGGTAGAGATCAAGTCCATCAAGCGGATTCTGGATCAGGCAGAGCGGGAGGAAGTGCGCCCTGTGCTCTGCTTTGTGGACGAGGTGCTGCGGGGCACCAACACAGTGGAGCGCATTGCGGCTTCCACGCAGATTATGAAAAAACTGGCGTCGGGACGCGCGCTCTGTTTCGCGGCGACCCACGATGTGGAGCTGACGAAACTTTTGGCACAGGAGTATGACAATTACCACTTTGAGGAGCGGATTGAGGAGAATGATATTTATTTCCCCTATAAGTTGATGGAGGGGTCTGCGTCCACCAGAAACGCCATTGCGCTTCTGCGTATGTTAAAGTATGATGAGCGCATCACCGCCGGGGCAGAGGCGATGGCGGAGCGGTTTTTGCGGGACGGAAACTGGAAGTGATATGGGCGGGCAATGAACAGTACGGCGGCCGGTCAGTGGATGGGCACTGCCGTAGTGCAGATATGGAATAGTGGAAAGGAACCGGATATGAAGGTAACCATCTATACGGACGGCGCGGCGCGCGGAAACCCGGAGGGACCGGGCGGATACGGCACGGTGCTGCAGTATATTGACAGCAGGGGCACGCTGCACGAGCGGGAGTATTTTGCAGGGTACAAGAAGACAACGAACAACCGTATGGAGCTGATGGCGGTGATTGTGGGGCTGGAGGCGCTCACAAAACCGTGCGAGGTGCTGCTGATCTCCGACTCCAGATATGTGACGGATGCCTTTAACAAGCACTGGATTGAGGGATGGCTGAAAAAGGGGTGGAAAACAGCGGGCAACAAGCCGGTCAAGAATGTAGATTTGTGGGAACGTCTGCTTCGGGCCAAGGAGCCGCACCGTGTCACCTTCCAGTGGGTAAAAGGACATGACGGGCACCCGGAGAACGAGAGGTGCGACAGGCTCGCCACCACGGCGGCGGACGGTACGGAACTGCTTGACGACACCTTCTGATTGGTGGTATCATATCAGTGAGTGTAATTGGAGAAAGCGGTTTCGGACAGATTCATTCGTCGGAAGCGAAGCAATTCGGAAAGAAAAGGATGTGGGAAGATGACAAATCTGATTTTATTTGTAAACTCGTTTTTATCGTATCTGATTCTGTTTGTGCTGATTGTTGCACTGGTGATTGTGGCGTGTGTGATCGGCGTGAAGTGGAGAAAGAGTAAGGACGCGAAGGCGGCTTTGGAGACGCAGGCGGATGCGGCGGACGGGAGTACAACGGCATAGGCTGGATGAGGTATTCAGGCAGAAAGAAAACGGAAGGGTGTTCTCGGATGAACGCCCTTTCTTGTATCATGGGGTCAGGGTTATGGCGAGATCGGCGAAACAGAAGCAGAAATTATTATATCTACTTAAGATATTGAAAGAGCAGTCGGACGAGGAGCACTGTCTGAGCGCGCAGGCGCTTATTGACGCGCTTGCGGCTTATGACGTGAAGGCGGAGCGCAAGAGCATCTATGACGATATCGCCCAGTTGACTGACTTCGGATATGATATCGTGCTTGTGAAAGCAAAGACGGGGGGCGGTTATTATCTGGCCGGACGGGATTTTGAGCTGGCGGAGTTAAAACTTCTGGTGGAGACGGTGCAGGCGTCCCGTTTTCTGACGGCTAATAAGTCAAGGGAGCTGATCTCCAAGATTGAGAAGCTGGCCTCGAAAGCGGAGGCCGGACAGTTACAGAGACAGGTCTATGTGGCAAACCGCATTAAGACGGCGAACGAGAGCATTTACTATGTGGTGGACGATATCCACAGAGCGATTCAGGGAAACAGGCAGATTTCTTTTCAATATCTTGAGTGGAATCTGCAAAGGGAGCTTGTGCCGCGCAGGGACGGAAAACCTTATCAGGCAAGTCCGTGGGCGCTCACCTGCAAGGACGAGTACTATTATCTGATCGCCCATGACAGCGAGGAGGACAAGATCAAGCATTTCCGGGTGGACAAGATGGCTAAGATTCAGGTGCTGGACAGGAAGCGGGAGGGGGCAGCGCTTTTTGATCGTTTCGATATTGCGGATTACGCCAACAAGACCTTCGGTATGTTCGGCGGCAGAGAGGAGGCTGTCACCCTGCTGTTTGAAAACAGTCTGATCGGTGTGGTGATGGATCGTTTCGGCAGGGAGGCGGCGATCCGCATCCGGGATGAGGCGCACTTTTCCGTCAGGGTGCAGGTGGCGGTCAGCGGACAGTTTTTCGGGTGGATGACGGGGCTTGGCGCGGGAGCGAAGATTCTGGCGCCGGAATCTGTAGCGGACGCATACAGACAGCATTTGAAAGAAACGCTTGCATCGTATGGGGAAAAACAGGCGGATTGAGCGGTCTTGGGATATGTCACAAAAAGGTATATCCCTTTTTGTTATTTTTTCAAGGGCGTTTTCATTGACATAACATGTTTATTACCGTATACTAATCCTAAACCGCAATATCTTGTGCTGTTATGTTAACTGGCACTATATTTTGTGGGAAATACCGCAAAATTGCGGCGTGATAAAGATACGGAGGGGCGTATGAGTAGTAAATTTGAGTCAGATTATGCAGAAGGGGAGAATTACGGTCTTGAATACCAGCCGGAAAAAGGCGTGAAGGTGATCAAGAAGGACGGAAGCCTTGAGGCATTTAATGTCCAGAAGGTGATCGACGCCGTGGGGAAAAGCGCATACCGCGCCCTCACGAAGTTTACGGAGGAGGAGAAGCGTCATATCTGCGAGACGGTTGTCGAAAAGGTGAATGAGCTGGATGAGGAGAAGATTCCCATTCAGATTATGCACAATATCGTGGAGAGCGCGCTGGAGGACGTGAAGCCGATTGTGGCGAAGAGCTATCGCGATTACCGTAATTATAAACAGGATTTTGTGCGCATGATGGACGACGTATATAAGAAGAGCCAGTCGATCATGTATATCGGCGACAAGGAGAACGCTAATACGGACAGCGCTCTTGTCTCTACAAAGCGCAGTCTGATCTTTAATCAGTTTAACAAGGAACTCTATCAGAAATTTTTTATGACCACAGAGGAAATTCAGGCCTGCCGGGACGGGTATATTTATGTCCATGACATGTCCGCCAGAAGAGATACCATGAACTGCTGTCTCTTCAATGTGGCGGAGGTGCTTTCCGGCGGCTTTGAGATGGGGAATATCTGGTACAACGAGCCAAAGACGCTGGATGTGGCTTTCGATGTCATAGGAGATATCGTTTTGAGCGCGGCGAGCCAGCAGTACGGCGGTTTTACAGTGCCCGAGGTGGACAAGATTTTAGAGCCTTACGCGGAGAAATCTTACAAGAGAAACATTGAGAAATATAAGAAGCTGGGAATCGACACGGAGACGGCGGAGGCGGAGGCGCTTGCGGATGTCAGGAAGGAATTTGAGCAGGGTTTCCAGGGCTGGGAGTATAAGTTTAATACGGTAGCAAGCAGCCGCGGTGATTATCCGTTCATCACGGTGACTGCCGGAATCGGTACAGGGCGTTTTGCGCGTCTTGCGACCATCCAGATGTTAAATGTGCGCAGGAAGGGGCAGGGCAAAAAGGAATGTAAAAAGCCGGTGCTCTTCCCGAAGATTGTATTTTTATATGATGAAAATCTGCACGGTCCGGGCAAGGAGCTGGAGGAAGTGTTCGAGGCAGGCGTAAAATGTTCCGCGAAGACCATGTATCCCGACTGGCTCAGTCTGACAGGGAAAGGCTATATCGCCAGCATGTATAAGCAGTATGGCAAGGTGATTTCCCCTATGGGCTGCCGCGCGTTCCTTTCCCCGTGGTACGAGAGGGGCGGTATGCACCCGGCGGACGAGGAGGATTCCCCCATTTTTGTAGGCAGGTTTAATGTGGGAGCGGTGTCCCTGCATCTTCCGATGATTCTGGCGAAATCCAGACAGGAGGGCAGGGAGTTTTATGAAGTGCTCGACTATTACCTGAATTTGATCCGCCAGCTTCACATCAGGACGTATGCCTATCTCGGCGAGATGCGCGCGTCCACGAATCCGCTTGCCTATTGCGAAGGCGGTTTTCTGGGAGGCCATTTGCAGCTTCACGATAAGATTAAGCCGATATTGAAGTCGGCGACGGCCAGCTTCGGCATCACTGCCTTTAACGAGCTGCAGGAGCTTTATAATGGCAAATCGCTTGTGGAGGACGGCGCTTTTGCGCTGGAGGTGCTGGAACATATCAATAACAAAATTACGGAGTACAAGGAAGCGGACGGGCATCTCTACGCGATATACGGCACGCCGGCGGAGAATCTCTGCGGCTTGCAGGTGAAACAGTTCAGAGCTAAGTACGGCATTGTGGAGGGCGTTTCCGATAAGGAATATGTGTCCAACAGTTTCCATTGTCATGTGACGGAGGACATCACACCCATACAAAAGCAGGATCTGGAGTACCGTTTTTGGGAAATGGCTAACGGCGGCAAGATCCAGTATGTGAAATATCCGATTGACTATAATATCGAAGCCATCAAGACATTGATCCGCAGGGCGATGGATATGGGCTTTTATGAGGGTGTGAATCTCTCTCTGGCTTACTGTGACGACTGCGGGCATCAGGAGCTTGAAATGGACGTATGTCCCGTGTGCGGAAGCCGTAATCTGACCAAGATTGACCGCATGAACGGGTATCTCGCTTATTCCCGCGTCCACGGGGACACCCGCCTGAGCGAAGCAAAAATGGCGGAGATCGCGGAGAGGAAGAGCATGTGAAAACAGCAGGACGGAAACGTCCATTATGAGCGAAGGCGAAGCCCGGCGAATGATGGCTCTGCATGGAATGCAGAGGTTTTCACAGGAAAGTGAGAGATATTTTATGAGATACCATAACATAACAAAGGACGATATGCTAAACGGAGACGGTCTGCGGGTGGTGCTCTGGGTCGCGGGCTGCACCCACTGCTGCAAGGAATGCCAGAATCCGCTTACATGGGATCCGGACGGCGGCCTTCCTTTTGATGAGGCGGCGAAGCGGGAGATTTTTTCACAGTTAGATAAGCCCTATATCAGCGGCATTACTTTTTCGGGCGGTGATCCGCTTCATTCGGCCAACCGGCTGGAGGTGAGAAGTCTGTCGGAGGAGATCAAAAATAAATACCCGGATAAGACGATCTGGCTTTACACGGGGGAGCGATGGGAAGATATCCTGCATGTTCCGATCATGAAGTATGTGGATGTGCTCGTGGATGGAGAATTTATAAAGGAGCTAAAGGACGTAAGACTCCTCTGGAAGGGGAGCAGCAACCAGAGAGTAATCGACGTGCAAAAGAGTCTGCAAAGGACGGATCCCTCGAATCCGGTGCTCTACTGTGAGAATTATGCATGATGGGAGGGGAGACGGGGATGGCGCATATTAAAATCAAATACTTCTCGGATAAAATAGAGAAACTGGCTTACATAGACGGTAAGTCGGACTGGATTGATCTGCGCGCAGCGGAGGATGTGGTTTTGAAGAAAGGTGAGTTTAAGCTGATTCCTCTGGGCGTGGCGATGGAACTGCCGGAGGGCTACGAGGCGCATGTGGTGCCGAGAAGCTCCACCTTTAAAAACTTCGGCGTGATCCAGACCAATCATCAGGGGGTGATCGACGCTTCCTACTGCGGGGATAACGACCAGTGGTTTATGCCGGTTTACGCGGTCAGGGATACGGAGATTCATATGAATGACCGGATCTGCCAGTTCCGTATTGTGGAGAACCAGCCGAAGATTATTTTTGAAGAGGTGGCACACCTTGCCAACGCGGACCGGGGAGGACACGGAAGCACCGGGACGCGGTAAAGGGGCTGCTTGACAGATAGAAAACACAGAGATTTATGCAAAGGAGAAAAAAGAGATGCCGGTACAGTCAGTGAAAAATGAAGAGAAACTTGTGAATACAATTCTGTTTCTCTATATTCTCGGCGTGGCCATTTCGGGCTGGGGATTTGTAATGATTATGCTAAACGGAGGGCTGCGGGAGTGCATCTTTCTCCTGTCAGGCGTGTGTGCCATTCTGACAAGGGTTTTTGAGAAACCGCTGGGGAGCAGGGCCAAATATGTCTATGCCTGCATTCCGCCTGTGATCGGCGCGATTACGGCGGCTGTGGGAGGGCCGAGTGAAAGCGCGGGGTATGTGTGCCTGACGCACTACTATTTTGTGGCCACGCTGCTGCTGGTTCCCTATTATGAGCAGAAGATCCTCAAGGTAAGCACGATAGTGACTATTGTAGTCAATGCAGGAATGATGCTGATTTTTCCTGCGGGATTCCTGAAACTGCATCTTCCCATCGGCTGGATTTTTACGGGGATCGTCTATGTGATTCTTTTTGCGGCGTGCTGCTTTATCGTGCACCGGACGACCACTCTTTTCGGGATGGTGGAGGATAAGGAAAAAGAGGTGGAGAATGTGCTGGATTCCGTGCAGACACTTTCCGGCAGACTTCATGACGCGGGGACGGCTCTTTCACAGATTTCCGAAAACGAGAGTGCGGCGGCGCAGGAGCTGGCGGCCACAAGCGAGGAACTGGTGGGCAACAGCAATACGCTGGGCATGAAGACGGATGAGAGCATGAATAACCTCGGTGAGCTGAAAGAGTGGGAGAGCGTCGTTGCCGAGAACGTGGAAAAGGTAGAAAAGACTTCCAGGGATCTTTTGGATAAATCGCAGGAAAATGAAAATCTGCTGAACGATCTGCACAAGATTAACGGCGAGGTGTCGGAGTCCATGCAGCTTACCACCGAGGTGGCGCAGAAGCTGTCCGACGCGGTGCAGGAAATAGGCGTGACATTAAAGTTAATCAGCGATATTTCTTCTTCCACCAACCTTCTGGCATTGAATGCGTCCATTGAGGCGGCGAGAGCGGGAGAGGCTGGAAAGGGCTTCGCTGTGGTTGCCACGGAGGTGGGCACGCTTGCGCACAGCACACAGGAGTCTCTGCGGGTGGTGCAGTCCGTGATCGAGCGGGTACAGAATAACGTGAAAGAAATCACGGCGCAGGTGGAAGAAAACTCATCCAAGCTGGGAGAGCAGAATGCGTACTTTGCAAATGTGTTTCAGAGTATGCAGGGTATGACGGCGCTTCTCAATGAGTCGGTCAGCGCGATTCAGGCTTTGGGAGATACTTACGCAAAGCAGGCGGAGGTTATTGAGAGAACGGTATCCATCAATCAGGATATTGCGGAGAGCATCCGAAAAGAGAATGAGCAGTTCCATTCCATTAACAGCATGGCGGAGGGCAATGCCGGTGACACGGCTGAGGTGACAAAGCAGGCCGGTGTGATCAGCGATATGGTGGATGAGATGAACCGGATTTTGAACAGAGAAATAGAAAACGGTCATTGATATCCGGCGTGCATAAGAAAACTCCTTCCAAGACATACTATGGGAAACAATGGTAAGTCATGGAAGGAGTTTTTGCGTTGGAAAATAAAGAAAAAATGACAACCTCCCTGCAGGAAAGCATGGCGTACATGAAAGCGCATATGGCGCCGGATACAAGCTTCGACGTGGTCTACCGCGTGATTGATGTGGGCGGCAGACAGGCATGTATCTATTTTATCGACGGCTTTTGTAAAGACGAGCTGATGATGAAGATTCTACAGTACTTCATCGGTCTGACGCCGGACAAGATGCCGGAGAACGCCTATGAGATGGCGAAGAAAGCCACGCCCTATGTGGAGGTGGATCTCAAGGACAAGTGGGATGAGATCATATACAATGTACTGTCGGGTGTGTTCGCGCTCTTTATCGACGGTTATGACAGATGTGTGCTGATTGATTCCAGAACCTATCCCGCAAGGAGCGTTTCGGAGCCTGACAAGGATAAGACGCTGCGCGGCAGCAAGGACGGTTTCGTGGAGACGGTGGTCTTTAATACGGCCCTGATCAGGAGGCGCATCCGGAGCACCGAGCTTCGCATGGAAATGATGAACGCGGGAAAAAGCTCCCAGACCGATATCGTGCTCTGCTATATGGATAACCGTGTGGATCACGCGTTTTTGGAGAAGGTAAAAAAGCGGATTCAGAATATCAAAGTGGATGCGCTGACCATGAATCAGGAGAGTCTGGCGGAGTGTCTCTACCAGAGAAAATGGTTTAACCCTTTTCCCAAGTTTAAGTTTACGGAGAGACCGGATGTGGCGGCGGCGCAGGTGCTCGAAGGAGACATCGTAATTCTGGTGGACAATTCGCCCTCGGCCATGATTGTGCCGACCTCCATTTTTGATATTGTGGAGGAGGCGGACGATTACTATTTCCCGCCCATTACGGGGACCTATCTGCGGCTGACGCGGTTTATCATTTCGATCCTGACCTATATTATGACGCCCACGTTTCTTCTGCTGATGGAAAATCCACAGTGGGTTCCCGACAGCTTTCAGTTTATCATGCTGCAGGAGGAATCAAACATTCCGCTGATTGCGCAGTTTCTGATACTAGAACTGGCCATTGACGGATTGAAGCTGGCGGCAGTCAATACGCCTAATATGCTGAGTACCCCTTTGAGTGTAATGGCGGCGCTGGTGCTTGGCGAGTTTTCCGTTAACAGCGGCTGGTTCAATTCGGAGGTAATGCTTTACATGGCGTTCGTCGCCATCGCCAATTACACGCAGCAGAATTACGAGCTTGGCTATGCCCTGAAATTTATGCGGATTATCAATCTCATTTTGACAGCCATTTTTGGCATTTATGGCTATGTGGGAGCGGTTGCGTTTTTTGTGCTGTCCATTGTCTTTAATAAGACGCTGTCGGATAAGAGTTATATTTATCCCCTCCTGCCCTTTAATTTCAGGCAGTTGACGAAGCGGCTTCTGCGGCTCCGCCTTCCGGAGGCGAAACAATAAAATGAAAGATTAAAAAATGATTTTTATTAAGTTAAAAGAGATTAATATTTAGCCAAAAAGAAGAGCTGAAATTTGTGCGTATTTCATAAAAATGGAAAAGAAAATTTGTTCTACTTGTTATTTTTTGGCTGCGATAGTAAAATGAGAGGCAATAATACAGAGAATGTGTCTGTCGCAGCTGGAAAATTTATTAGTTAAATGTAAATTAATTTAGCTTTTGCATGTTGCGATGCCGGCGTGCGGCAAATACGACTCGGATGGCGGAGGAGAACGGAAACATGGGATATGAAATACGTGCCGAAGAGGGATGGGTAAACAGGGGAAATCTGTATCGGATGAAGGAGCTGATGAGAAGGGCCGAAAAGGGAGACCGTATGACGCTGGCATTTTTGGGCGGCTCCATCACACAGGGGGCTGTTTCCTCGCAGTATACAAACTGCTATGCCTATCTGGTTTATGACTGGTTTGTGAGGCGGTTTCCAAAAACAGCGTTTACTTATGTGAATGCGGGAGTGGGCGGCACGACGTCGCAGTTTGGTGTGGCCAGAGTGGAAGAAGATGTGCTGGCGTTCAAACCGGATTTCGTCATCATCGAATTTTCGGTCAATGATGAGAATACGGATTTTTACAGGGAAACCTACGAAGGGCTTGTGCGGAACGTGTACGGAAACGTGTTTGAACCGGCGGTCTTATTGGTACATAATATGTTTTACGACACGGGTGCGAGTGCGGAGGAGAAGCACAGGGAGATCGGGACCCATTATCACCTGCCAGGCGTCAGCATGAAGCCGTCCATCTATGCGCAGACAGAGGCAGGGGTGATCGACAGGCGGGAGCTTACGCAGGACGACCTGCATCCCAATTCAGAGGGGCACGCTCTGCTGGCGGAGGTTATTACGGACTGTCTGGACAGGATCTATATGCAAAGACACGAGGCGGAGGAACCCTTTTCCATGCCGGAGCCTTTGACAGAAAACGCGTATCAGGCGGCAAGGCGGTTCCGGAACGATAACAGTGTCCCTGTCTGCGAGGGCTTTACGGCGGACGGCGCGCCAAAGAAGTATGTGACCGATATATTCTGCCGCGGCTGGACGGCCTCGGAGCAGGGTGCGAAAATATGCTTTGAGGTGGAAGGAACGGAGATCGCCGTGCAGTACCGCAAGTCGGTAAAACATCCCGCGCCGGTGGCAGTCGCAGTGGTGGACGGTGATGAGGAAAGGGCGGTCACGCTTGACGCCAATTTTGAGGAAACGTGGGGAGACAGTCTCCATATTGACACGCTGGCGCATCATACGGCGTCCGGGGTGCATAAAGTGGAAATAAGGCTCACGCAGACCCATGAAAACGATGCGGTGCCATTTTATCTGGTGTCAGTCATCACAGCATAAAATATGGGAAGCATCAGCTTCGCCTGAGAGAATGACCGGGAAGCGGTATTCCCGGCAAGAAAAAGTGGAGGTATACATATGTTTCGAGAGGATTTTGTGTGGGGCGTTGCAAGCAGCGCTTATCAGGTGGAAGGAAGGGACGAAGCGGACGGCGCCGGGAAAATGATCTGGGATACGTTCACGGAGGAGGGCGGTATTGAGGATCATCAGGACGCCCGCGTGTCATGCGATCATATGCACCGCTATCCGGAGGACTATAAGCTGATGCGGCTTCTTGGCGTGAAGGCTTATCGCTTTTCCATAAGCTGGGCCAGAATTATGCCGGAGGGAACAGGGCGTGTCAACGAAAAGGGCATCGCGCTTTACCGGGATATGATTATGGAGATGAAAAAGAACGGCATCACACCGTATCTGACCATGTATCACTGGGAACTGCCGCAGGCGTTACAGGATAAAGGCGGCTGGCTTAACGAAGAAATCATAGACTGGTTTGGCGGATATGCGAAGGTGGTGGCGGAGAACTTTTCCGACCTTTGCGAATATTTTATCACACTCAACGAGCCACAGTGTTTTGTCGGTCTCGGGCATCTGCATGGAATCCATGCGCCCGGGAAAAAACTTCCCTTAAAAGACACCTTTCAGATTGCGCATAACGCGCTTCGCGCCCACGGTCAGGCGGTCATCAATCTGCGCAAATACGCGAAAAGGCCCGTGCAGATCGGCTATGCGCCCACCTGCGGCATGGCTTATCCCGCGAGCGGTGCGCCGGCGGATATCGAGGCGGCCAGAAGCGTGCTCTTTTCCTTCTATAATCCGATAGAAAACTGGACATGGAATGTGGCGTGGTTTTCCGATCCCGTGTTTTTGGGAAAATACCCGGAGGAAGGGCTTGCCAGATTCAGGGAGTATCTGCCTGAGATTACGAAGGAAGATATGGAGCTGATTTCCCAGCCGCTGGACTTTATGGGGCAGAATATTTATAATGGTTATATGGTGCGCGCGGGCGCGGACGGAGAGCCGGAATTTGTGGACAGACCGGCCGGATTTCCCAAAACCGCGGCGGGATGGCCGGTGACACCGGAATGTCTCTACTGGGGTGTGAAGTTTCTTTATGAGAGATACCGGCTGCCGCTGTATATCACGGAGAACGGCATGTCCTGCCACGATATTGTGTCGGGGGATGGCAGGGTGCATGATCCAAACCGCATTACCTTTTTGGACAAATACCTTTCGGCGCTCCAGTGTGCGGCGGATGACGGCGCGGATGTGAGAGGGTATTTCGAGTGGACGTTTTTAGATAATTTCGAGTGGAGTAAGGGCTATACGGAGCGGTTCGGTCTGGTGTACGTGGATTTTCAGACACAGAAACGGATTGCCAAGGATTCCGCATACTGGTATCAGAAAGTGATGGAGACAAACGGGGAGGTGTTGTCAGTGAATCAGAAAGAAAAACCGATATTATTTTTAAATCCTGTATTCAAACAGATGATCTGGGGCGGCGAGCGTCTGGGGACAGACTGGCCTTATCAGATTCCAGGAGAAGGCACGGGAGAGTGCTGGGCAGTGAGCGCCCATCCGAACGGGGACTGCACGGTAAAAGAAGGCATTTATGCGGGGAAAGCCCTGTCCCGGCTATGGACGGAGGAGCCGGCGCTTTTCGGAGATACCGGACTGGACCGGTTCCCGCTGCTCACCAAGATTATCGACGCCAGGACGGATTTGAGCATTCAGGTGCATCCCGACGACGCTTATGCCGGGGCGCATGAAAACGGTTCTCTCGGAAAGACAGAGTGCTGGTATATTCTGGACTGTGAGGCGGATTCCACCCTTGTGATCGGCCACAATGCAAAGGATAAGGAAGAGCTGACCGCCATGATAAAGGAGGGCAGATGGGATGCGTTTATCAGGGAATTGCCGGTGAAGAAGGGAGACTTTATCCAGATCGATCCGGGCACGGTGCACGCCATCAAGGGCGGTATCATGCTTTTGGAAACCCAGCAAAACTCGGACATTACATACCGGGTTTACGATTATGACAGACTGACGGACGGTAAACCGAGGCAGCTTCATGTGGAGCAGAGCATCGACGTGATCACGGTTCCGGCAAAACCTGCCGCAGAGTGTGTCAAAGCGGCGGCAGATCTGCCGAAGGATCAGAAGAATTTACTGATTTCCTGTCCGTATTATAAAGTGTGGAAGATCGATGTGGCGAAGCGGATTTCCTTCCCGCAGGAGCACCCTTTCCTGATTATGAGTGTGACGGCGGGAGAAGGACTGGTTAACGGGCAGATGATACAAAAGGGTGACCATTTTATTCTGCCCTGCGGCTACGGTGAGGTGGAACTGCAAGGGGAGATGGAGCTGATCGCGGCATCCATATAAGTGTCGCATTACTTTTCGCATTGAGACAGGAACCATTCGTGGATTTCAGAATTTTCTGACAACTCCGGATGGAAGGACAGTCCGATCTGGTTCTGGTACTTTACGGCCACGATATGACCGCCTGTTCTGGCCAGAATTTCCACGTTTTCACCGGCGCGCTCAATGTAGGGCGCGCGGATAAAAATCATAGGAAAGCGCCCGACTCCCGTTACCGTCTCTTCGGTGACAAAGCTGGAAAGCTGCCTGCCGTAAGCGTTTCGCTTTACGGTGACGGGCAGTGTTCCCAGATGGGTGACGGGGGCTGTTCCTTTTTGTATATCGCTGTCTGTGACGGGACTGCTGATTTCCTGTGCCAAAAGAATCAGTCCGGCACAGGTGGCCAGTGTGGGAAGGCCGTTTTCAATCAGCTCGCGCAAAGGGGTGAAAAGCCCCGACTTTTGCAGGAGCTGTCCCTGCACGGTGCTCTCCCCGCCTGGCAGGACGATGCCGTCAAGTCCTGTCAGATCTGCTGGCCGTCTGACTTCTTTGCAGACAGCGCCAGCCTTTGTAAGCATATGTTCATGTTCGATAAATGCGCCCTGCAGGGCTAATACGCCGATTGTTATATTTCCCATATTCTCATATTGGCCTTCGTGATTCTAAAAGCGTAAGAATGTCTTTCGCCTTTCTTCTCACACGCCGCGCTCCTCCATAATCAGTTTGATTTCATCAGGGTTAATGCCTGTCATGGCTTCTCCCAGATCTTCCGATAACCTTGCGATCAGGGCCGCGTCTGTGTAGTTGGTGACGGCCTGTACGATGGCGGCTGCCCGTTTGGCAGGATTGCCGGATTTAAAAATACCGGAACCGACAAAGACGCCCTCCGCGCCAAGCTGCATCATGAGCGCTGCGTCTGCGGGGGTTGCGATGCCTCCCGCGGCGAAATTCACAACGGGGAGTTTCCCGCTTTCATGGACACAGAGCGCCAGCTCACAGGGGACCTGTAATTGTTTGGCGGCTTCGAACAGTTCGTCTTTTTTCATGGAGACAAGCTGTCTGATCTGAGCATTCATCTTTCGCATATGCCGGACGGCCTGCACCACATCCCCTGTTCCGGGTTCGCCCTTTGTGCGGATCATGGCGGCGCCCTCGTTTATTCTCCGGAGCGCTTCCCCCAGATCTCTTGCGCCGCATACAAAAGGCACCTTAAATCCAGTTTTGTCAATGTGGTAAATGTCGTCTGCGGGAGATAACACTTCCGACTCGTCGATATAATCAATCTCAATCGCCTGCAGGATCTGTGCCTCCACGAAGTGGCCGATCCGGCATTTGGCCATGACGGGAATGCTGACGGCTTCCTGTATGCCGCGGATCATTTTCGGATCGCTCATGCGGGATATGCCGCCGGCGGCCCGGATATCAGCCGGAATCCGCTCCAGCGCCATAACGGCGCACGCGCCGGCCTCTTCGGCGATTTTAGCCTGTTCCGGTGTGGTGACGTCCATGATAACGCCTCCCTTTAACATCTGTGCCAGTCCTTTGTTCAGTTCATATTGTGTCTGTTCCATTTTTTCCTCCATTCCGAAACGTTTTGCGTTGAAATTCTTGTATTTTGCATGTATCTATGTTACAGTAAGTCTGGTTATAAAAGAATATTCAAATTGATAAATATTTGCATGTCAGAAAGAGGGCCAGAGAGATGCTGACTTATAATTTTGCCGAGGCGCAGGGAGCTTTGTACGAATACATATATCAGCGCATAAAAGATGACATTATGGAGGGAAATCTGCGGCAGGGAGAAAAGCTGCCGTCCAAAAGAGCCTTTGCAAAGAACAATGGCATTAGTACCATTACCATCCAGAATGCATATGACCAGTTGATCAGTGAAGGGTATATTTATGCCATTCCGCAAAAGGGATATTATGTGGCGAAGCTTGAGGGCATGAAAAAGGTGCAAAGAGAGAGCAGCCTTTCCCTGAATATCAATATGCCGGAGGAAAGACCCGTCTATGCGGCGGATTTGTCCGACAACAGAATGAATCCGGAACTCTTTCCCTTTTCTATATGGGCGAAGGTACTGCGGCGCACGATTTCCGATAAAAGCGGGGAGCTGATGGAAGCGTCACCGGCCGGAGGCATAGGAGAGCTCAGGACGGCCATCGCGGAGCATCTGAAATCCTTCCGTGGGATGCTTGTGGATCCCGACCAGATCGTGATCGGCGCGGGGACGGAGTATTTGTACGGATTGATTGTGCAGCTTCTGGGAAACGGGAAGCAGTACTGTGTGGAAAATCCCGGTTACCGGAAGATTGTGCAGGTGTACAGGCAGTATCACATAACATGCAGATATGCGGATATCGACGAAATGGGCATGACCTTTGAGGGGCTTAGGGACACTGGGGCGGACATCGCGCATATCAGCCCGAACCATCACTTTCCCACGGGGATTACCATGCCGGCCGGAAGGAGATATGAGATTCTTGCGTGGGCCAATGAGCGGGAGGGGCGTTATATCGTCGAGGACGACTATGACAGTGAGTTCCGGCTAAACGGGAAACCGATTCCGACCTTGTTCAGCATGGACGCCTGCGAGAAGGTGATTTATATGAATACTTTTTCCAAATCGCTCACGCCAACGATCCGAATCAGTTATATGGTTCTGCCGGTTCATCTGATCAACCGGTTTTACAGGGAACTGTCCTTTTATGCCTGCACGGTCTCTAATTTTGAGCAGTATACGCTGGCGGCTTTTATGAAACAGGGATATTTTGAAAAGCACATTAACCGGATGCGCCTGTATTACAGCAGGCAGAGAAAAAAGATGATCGAAGCCATTAAGAAGAGTAAATTGAACGAAGTGTGCGAGATCATTGAAAATGATTCCGGTCTGCATTTTCTGATTCGGATCAAAACCGATAGGGAGGACGTGGAGATTCTGCAAGCCTTGGCGGAGCGGAAAATCCGTGTGAACGCACTGTCGGAATATTTTTTCACGCCAAGCGAAAAGAAACATTGTTTTATTATCAACTATTCCAATGTGGATATCGAACAGGCGGGGAAAGCCTGTGATGTTTTTTACGCAATACTGGCGCAATAGTCGGATAAAACGGGGGTGAAGGGGCAGTCTACTTTGCGTAGATTGCTCTTTTTCTTCGTGGTGTGCTACAATTTCGACAGAAAGCCGGCAGGCGGGCGGCGACGCGAAGCGTCTGTATGCAGGGCTGGTTCAGATGAAAGAAAACGGAATGTCGGAAAAGGTGAGAACGGGATATGGACAATATCAGATTCGGTAAATTCATACGGGAATCCAGACAGGCAAAGGGTCTGACCCAGAAACAGCTTGCGGAGCAGATCCATGTATCCGACAAGGCGGTTTCCAAGTGGGAGAACGGCGCGGGATTTCCTGACATTAAAATACTGGAACCGCTGGCACAGTGTCTTGACGTGAGCCTCTTAGAGCTGATGCAAAGTGAAAGAATGGCACAGCCTCAGATTGACAGGGATGAGGCGGAACAGATCGTAGTGGAAACCATATTCCAGTCAGAACAGGCGCAGGAGTGGAAGCGGCGGATCTGGAAAGTCAAGCTGCTTCTGGGGGCTTGTGCCTGCGGGATCCTTTATCTTGTCTGTGTGGGTGTCGGGTATCTGGCGGGACAGAAAAAGGGGCAGGCTCCGGTCAGGCTGTCTGTGGCATCAGACGGTCCGTGGTACGAAAATCCGGTATTTTTCTATGTGTGGGCGGGTGTTCTTGTGATTTTATGCGGGGCGGGAGCGGTGTATCTTCTCTGGAAGAACGAGAGTATCCGGGAGGTAAAGATCGGCCGTCATAAGGTGAAGGGGCTTTTAACGATACTGATGGATATGCTGGTGGTGTTTCTGCTCCACACCTGTCTGTCAAACATCGCCAACAACGAACAGCAGCTTGCCATGCTGCCGGAGGCCATTCCTGTTAACGCGTATGTTACCACGGCGGACGGGAGCCGGCAGTCGGGTATTTTCATAAAAGACAGTCTGGTGCAGGGACTTCTGGACTCTGCCTGTGTTGACGGACTGCAAATGGATGTACGGCTCAAAGCAGGGATTGACCGGGTTATTCCCGGAGAGTGGCATACGCTGAATTTGTTTCTGGAAGGGGTAAACTGCATCGAGGCGATTGGCGGCATCAAGGAGAGCGATGTGGTGTGGAACACGGGGGAGGATGCCTCGGTTTTACAGGGCGCTGAGGAGAAATGTATCGTCTCCAAAGAGCTTTTTGACAGGAAGGGATGGAAGCTTGGAGATCAGGTGACGCTCTGCCAGTGGTACTACTATCGGGAGGATGAGCGTTACCCGGAACTTTTTGCAAGTCCTCTGCAGACGACAGAGTACGAGATTGCGGGATATGTGGATATGACGGGGAAGTGGGGTGAGCAGTTCGTCGTGCCGCCGGACGTGATCGTACCTTTTCATGCGGTCAGAAAAGCTTATGCCGAAGAGGGGATTCCCTTCTATGCAAGTTCGGCAGCCTTTCAGGTGGCGGACGCTCTTTCTCTGAATGCTTTCAAACAGGAGATGAAAGATCTGGGATTTAGAAGCGTTGCGCCCACGGAACAGGATCGTTCGATAAACGGTGTGGCGTTAAACGTCAATGACGCCGCCTTTATCGGTACGGCGGAGCATCTGCGGCAGGTGATCGACACGGTGCGCGCGTTCTTTCCTTTTCTTCTTATTCTGATTGTGGGGGTGGGATATCTGATTACGCTTCTGCTTTTACAAAGCAGGAAAAAGGAAATGGCGCTGCTTCGTTCGATCGGATTAAACAGGTACAAATGTTTTCTGGTCTTTTTCGTGGATCAGCTTACCTTAATCATCACGGGAGTTGTGGCGGGAAGTGTGCTCTCGGTGCTGATTCAGGGCAATTACGGGGGAAGCTCCGCGCTGGCAGGCGGGCTGGTGGGTATCTGCTATATGGCGGGCAACAGTCTGGCTCTGTGGAAGCTTCTGGGCGTGAGCGTGATGGAAGCGCTGTTTGTGGAAGGATGAAATGGAGGACAGAATAATGGAGATATTGCGTGCGGAACATGTGTCTTACAGCTATCAGAGCAGGTACCAGAAGGTGGAGGCGGTGAAGGATGTAAGCTGCGTCTTTGAGAAGGGAAAATTCTATGCGATTGTGGGCGAATCGGGCAGTGGTAAGAGCACCTTTCTCTCGCTTCTGGCCGGTCTCGATCAGCCATGTGACGGGACGATTTATGTGCAGGGGGAACCCTTGAGAGATATGGACAGGGACGCTTACCGGCTGAACCGGGCGGCGGTGGTGTATCAGGCGTTTCACCTGTTTCCGCTTTTGACGGCGCAGGAGAATGTGATGCTGCCTCTGGAATGTAAGAAAATGCAGAAAAAGGAGGCGGCCAGACAGGCCAAACGGCTCTTGCAGCGTGTGGGACTGGAATCCGGAATATGCAGACAGTTTCCGAAGATGATGAGCGGCGGGGAACAGCAGCGTGTGGCGATTGCCCGGGCGGTGGCCGCAGGCGGTGAGATCATTCTTGCGGATGAGCCGACAGGCAATCTGGATTCGGGAAATGAGGAGAATGTGGTGGCGCTCTTAAAGGAGCTGGCACATGAGGACGGCTATACGGTGATCGTCATTACCCACAACCAGAGAGTGGCGGACGAGACTGACCATGTCTTTCGTATGCAGGACGGAAGGATGGAGCAGGTACGCTGACAACGCGAAACGTAATAAGGAAGGAGTTTGGTATGCTGCTTTTTAAGAATAGTATGCGTCAGCTTTTTCGTATGAAGGGGAGAGCCGCCCTGTTTTTGCTGCTGCTTATTTTTGCGTCGGGGCTTTTAAGTATCGGCAGGGAATTTCTCATTACGAATCAGATGAAGACGGAAGCCTACGAGGATTCTTTTATGACCATCGGTACGGTGGAACAGAAGGCGGATCAGGTAGAGGAGCGGCGGATCTGGGACGCGGAGATCAAAGACTATCGTATTTACAATAGTTCGGTCTATGCTTCCTATATGCCTTTGTCCGTGCTGGACTTCGAGGGTGCAGATTATCTGTCCGGGCCGGAGCACAGATGCTTTTACGGCTCCTACATGCCGGCGTATGAGATGTACGGTTTGGGCATGAGCCTGAGTGAAATCGTGGAGGGATCGCCGGTGGAGGATGCGGTACCAGACCATCCGATTGCCTTCCGAGTAACCAGAGTGCTCGCCGGACAGGGAGGGATCAGGGAGGGCCATGTCATATCTTTATGCGATCATTATAATCCGGAGCCGGAGAAACTGTATGCGGACAAGACTTATGTGATGTCTGTGTCTGACAGACCGGGACATGAGGATCAGCAGGAGTTTGAGGGGGATTACGTTACAGAATATATCCCTTACACGGTTCTGGAATCCGATCAGGTTGATAGAGACGGCAACAAAGTGCCGGATGACGTGGAAGAGGGACATTTTTGCGATGAGGTGACCGAAGGGTTTTATGAATCGGACCGGGGCAGGCGCTGGCTGAATGTAATTGCTTCATGGGATTATCTGCGGCACACGTTTCCGGTGACAGGCACGAATGATATTTATCTGCTGATGCCTTTCTACAACGGCAGTGCTTATATCAGTCAGGGCAGGGCGTTTACGGCGGAGGAGTATGCGCGCGGGGACAGGGTATGTCTCGTATCGGAATTGTTTGCAAGACGTGCCGGGCTTGCAATCGGGGATGAGCTGCCCCTTGCACTGCAGTATGCAAATTACAGGCGGACCGCGGGACGGGCGTTTGCAACCAACAGTGCGTCAGCATTTTCCCTGCTCAATGCCAAAGGAGAGATTTATCCGGTTTTTGAGGAGGGCAATTATAAAATCGTAGGTATGTATGGCGGACAGTCGGGAATACGGGATGATTACGGGATGGGCTATAACGAGATCATCATCCCCGGCCGTTCTGTGAAGAACAGCGATGCGGACAACATTCTGGAGAGCGGCCCAATGGCGGGATACAACACTTCCTTCCGAATCGCAAACGGCACCATCGACGAGTATATGGAGAAGTGGAACAAATTGCAGATTTCTAATCTGGAAATTACTTTTTATGACGGGGGCTATTCGGAACTGGAGGCCAACATCAACAATATGAAATATATTGCCAGACTGTTACTTGTGACGGGTGTGATTATGGTACTCATGGTGCTTGGTTATTTTTCATGGCTGTTTATCTTAAAACAGAAAGAGCGGACGGCAGTGGAGCGGTGCCTCGGTTTTCGGAAATGGCAAAGTTTTGTTTCCCTGTTTTCGGGCATTTTCCTGCTGATTCTGGTGGGAAGTGTCTGCGGCAGTGTGGCGGGCAGTTACCTGTCTGGTGAGATTGCGGGGAAGATTGAAAGGGCAGCTTATTACGATAAAACCTTTGGAAACAGCGTGGTGACAGATGCGGGGGAGAGGGAGGAAGCGGCTTTTGAGCAGGCTGCTCCGGTGAAGGCGGCAGCAGAGTGTGCGCTGGCCGTTGTGGCGGCCGGAACGGTGATCGCGGCCGCAGGGATTTATGTAAACTTACAAAAGGAGCCGATGAAGATGCTGGCGGGAAGAACGGAGTAGTATGCTGCGGCATATGGACCTATTTTTCAAACCCGTGCACCCAGTCCGCTTTCAGGAAATAGACAAGAAAAACGATGGAACTTAAGCTCCATGTCAGCGGGTAAGCCCAGAAAATGACGTTGATAACCGGAATAAAGTGTACAATGACCGTGATATAGCTTACCCGGACGATGCACCAGAAGCAGAGCATGGTGAGCATGGGCACGGCGGCTTTTCCCGCACCCCGCAGGATGCCGGCAATGCAGTGGGAGAAGGAGAGCAGGAAGTAGAAGAGCGTGACTGTTCTCGCGTGGGTCGTCCCGTAAGCGATCACCTCCGGCGTGCGGTTGAATGCGGCGATCAGGGCCGGTATGGCTATGTAGATCATGATGCCCACAAGCTCCGCCGTGAGGATGGAACAGAGGATGCCGAAGCGGGCCCCCTTTTTGGCGCGCTCATACTGTCTCGCACCGAGATTCTGACTGATAAAGGTGGTCAGCGCCATGGCGAAACAGGTGATGGGCAGGAAGCCGAAGCCCTCGATCTTGGAGTATGCGCCGCTACCGGCCACAGCCATCTTGCCGAATTTGTTGATGTTGGACTGTACGACCACATTGGCGAAGGCGATGATGGAATTTTGAAACCCGGCGGGCAGACCGTTGGAGATCACTTCCCGGAGTATGGGAAGATCAAAACGGACGCACCGTAAGGATACGCGGTAGTCCTCCGGGCTTTTGCGGGTCAGCCGCCAGAGACATAAAAACGCGCTGATAAACTGGGAAAGAATCGTGGCGAGGGCGGCAGCGCCGACGCCGAAACCAAGCACGGCGATAAACAGTAAGTCCAGCACAATGTTGATGGCGGAAGACACAATCAGATAAATGAGCGGGTGACGGCTGTCCCCGATGGACTGCAAAATGCCTACGAAGACATTGTACATGACAAAGGACAGGGAGCCGAGGAAGTAGATGCGGAAATAGACCGTGGATTCCGGCAGCACATCGGCAGGCGTTCCCATCCATATGAGGATGCGGGAAGTCAGCAGGGTACCCGCAACGGTTAAAAAGATACCCGCAACCAGTCCGAAGGCAACCGTCGTGTGGACGGCTTTCTGCACTTCTTCTGTTTTCTGCGCGCCGTAATAGCGGGCGATGACAACGCCCGCGCCCATGGCGATTCCCTGAAAAAAACCGACCATCAGAAAAATAAGGTTTCCAGAGGAGCTGACGGCGGCGAGCGCATTGCTGCCGAGGAAATTTCCCACAATGAGGGAGTCGGCAGTATTGTATAACTGCTGAAAGAGGTTGCCTAAAAAGAGCGGGAACGCAAAGGCGATGAGCTGCTTCCAGATACAGCCCTCAGTCAGCAGAGTCGTTTTTACCACAGGTGATTTTTTATTCATGTCATTCTCCCAATCAGTATGTGAAAAGGCGGCTTCCTATGAAACCGCCAATCGTATGTACCGGATGAAAATAATTATATCATGTGTGCGATCAGCGGTGCAACCGGTTTGTGAAAAGAGACGGCATTTTGTACAGGCACATTCGCGATTGCAGGGAATTTACCGCAATGGTATAATACCATACAGAAGGGTTATAAACACGTGATGAAGCCGCATGGAAAAGAGGTACTTATGGGGGAACAGGGATTTTGGCATGACAAGGAAAGCTATATGAATCTGGTGATGAATAAGTGGAACATGCTGGCAGACGATACCTATATTTTTGTTCTGCATTTGCGGGAGAACAGGGCATGGTTTTCTGAGACGACGCAGGTCCGTTTCGGGATCGGGGATACTTATGCGGCGGATCACTATGAGGTGATGCGCGGCCTGATCCATCCTGATGATTTTTGGGAGTACGCGGAGGGGATTCCCGAGAGAGTGCGGGGGATAAATCTGGACAGGGAACTGTGCGTCCGCATGAAAGACGCGTCTGGGGAATACCACATGTACAGCATACATACGGATATCGTGGAAGAGGAGAAAGGGGCGGAAGGGCATCTTTTTGTTCTGCTTCACAATGAAAATGTGCTGCCGAAAATTGACGCGCTGACGGACCTGTATTCCCATGCAAGATTTGACGTGGATGTGGAGACAGCGATTGAAAAAGGGGAACCCTTCGCGGTCCTGATGATTAAGCTGGAACGGTTTACGAACCTGCATATTATATACGGTTCGGATTTTACGAACCAGATTCTGAAAGAAACGGCTTTGCGGTTTATTTATATGATGGATGAAAACAGTGCGGTTTACCGGCTCGACGGCCCGAAGTTCGGATTTATTTTAAAGGGCAGCGGCAGGGAAGAGCTGCTTCTTTTTGAACAGATGCTGCGGGATAAGCTGTCGGAGGGGATTCAGGTAAACAACCGCCGGATCCCGCTAAAGATATGTGCGGGTGCGATTCTGATAGAACAGCAGTATGACGGCAAGGCGGACTCCCTCACTTCAAAGGCGGCTTACGCGCTGGGACATTCGGAAACGGATCATCAGGGAAATCTGATCATTTTTAACGATGAGGTGCGCACAACGAAGAATGTGGATCTGGAACTGATGCGGGTGATCCATCAGTCGGTGAGGGAAGGCTGCGAGGGATTTTATGTGGAGTATCAGCCCATCGTAGTTTCCGGGACAGGGCAGATCGCCGGAGCGGAGGCGCTTGTCCGGTGGCGGAAGGACCCTTACGGAACCGTGCCGCCAGGCATGTTTATTGAATGGATGGAGACAGATCCCGGCATGTATGAGCTTGGCAATTATGTGCTTCGCACGGCAGTGCGGGAGACCGCAGAGCTGCTTGCGGTTTTGCCGGATTTTGTGTTGAACGTGAACGTGTCAGCCAGGCAGATGGAGCGGGAGACATTTCGGGCGGAGGTGTTGCGCATTCTGGAGCAGACACAGTTCCCGGCCGGTCATCTGTGTCTGGAGCTGACGGAGCGGTGCAGGGATATGCCGCTTGACATGATAAAGAGAGAGGTCGAATTTTTTCAGGGATACGGCATCCGTATGGCGATGGACGATTACGGAACGGGGAGCGCTTCTTCCGGGATCGTGTTGTATGCGCCGATGGATGAGATCAAACTGGATATGAGTTTTATCAGGGGCATTACGGAGGATGCGAAAAAGCAGGCGATGGTCAGGTCAATCGTGGAGTTTGCCAATAGCTGCGGCATGAGTACCTGTCTGGAGGGTGTGGAGACAGAAGAGCTGCAAAACTATCTGCGGCTTTATCAGGCGACATGGTTTCAGGGATATTTCTATTCCAAGCCGGTTGAAATCGGGAAACTCCGGGAGCTGGTGCAGACGCAGGCGTAGGAGAGACAGTTTGTCCGTGAGACAGAAAGAGAGGTATGCGTATTATGAAAAGAGCTTTATTTATCGGTGGTACAGGAACCATCAGCGCTGCCATTGTCAGGCGGCTGGCAAAAGAGCGCAACTGGGAAGTGTGGCTTCTCAACCGGGGCAGCCGTAAAGAGGGCGTTCCGGCGGGTGTGCATCAGATTACGGCGGATATAAAGGCGCAAGAGGATGTTTCAGAAAAACTGAAGGATCTTACCTTCGATGTGGTCTGCGAATTTATCGGTTTTACAGTGGAGGATGTGGAGCGGGATTACAGACTTTTTAAAGACAGAACAAGGCAGTACATCTTTACAAGTTCTGCCTCCGCTTATCACAAGCCCGCTGCCGGTTATGTCATTACGGAGGGGACAACACTTGCCAATCCGCACTGGCAGTATTCCAGAGATAAAATTGCGTGCGAGAAATTTTTGATGACGAAGTATCGGGAGGAAGGGTTCCCGGTTACAATCGTGAGACCGAGCCATACATACGACGAGCGCAATATTCCGCTGGGCGTACATGGGAACAACGGGTTCTGGCAGGTGATCCGCCGGATGATGGATGAAAAGCCGGTTATTATCCAGGGGGACGGAACCTCCCTGTGGACCCTTACCTTCAATGAGGATTTTGCAACCGGGTATGTGGGTCTGATGGGAAACCGCCACGCCATCGGGGAGGCGTTTCAGATCACGGGTGACGAGACGCTTACATGGAACCAGATTTATGCGACGATCGCGGATGCGCTTGGTGTAAAACTACATGCCTGCTATGTGCCCTCCGATTTTCTGGCGGCGGTTGGCGAGCCATATGGATATGATTTCGGGGGCAGTCTGATCGGAGATAAGGCGGTCTCGGTTGTATTCGACAACAGTAAGTTAAAGAGGGTGGTGCCGGATATGAGAACCACCGTGTGCTTTGATCAGGGTGTGCAGATTGCGCTGGATTATATTATGGCGCATCCGGAGGAATGCCAGAGAGAAGACCCGGCGTTCGACGAATGGTGCGACAGGGTGATCCGTGCGATGGAAGAGGCAAAGCAGTCCGTACTGCGTGGGTAGCAGCATAACAAAAACAATCCACAAACCGCGCTTGGAAAGGCGGCAGTGGATTGTTTTATTTAATGGAAGCTGACTGTTCTGAAACAGACGCAGTCTTAAAGTCTGAGGCTGTCTGATTTTGCGAACGGTCCCGCAAGCGGTATTTCCTTGTGCGCATTTCCGTAATAATCTTCACGGAAAACAATGGGAGAGCCGTCTGGGTTCTCAAACTTCTGTTCCGGCTCAAAGGCCATGCCAAGCACATCGGTTGTGATGACGCTGCATTGCGTTTCCGGCATATAATCATACAGATTTGTCTTTAAGAAGAAGCCTTCCTCCGTTTCTTCCAGGCAGACGGATATTTCGTCGGTCTCATTTACGAACGCTTTTTCCTTTGACATGGGCTTGGCGCCGTTAAAATAGACATTTCCTTCGGCCCATACCGGGAGCGGATTATAATATCTGTCGCTGGGCGCAGACCCCATGCCGCAGTAACCCTCAAACTGCTTCCGGTATTCCTCAAGAGTCGGATAGTCCTCGTAAGGAACCGTGCCTGCAATCAGATTGCCGTCCGTCCATTCATCGTCCTTGCGCGCGTCCATCATCTGTTTCAAAGCGGGACGGAGCGCTTTTTGTATGAAAATATTGTTGTAAAACCGCATGTCTCCGTGCAGAATCGTCATAAATCCGGCGATCTCCGTGCGGTGGGGCACATGATAAGGCGTGTAGCGCGGCGAGATTCTGGTGAGCGCGCCGTTTAAGACGCCGCGCCCTACTGCGGTAAAGGAACCGGCAATCAGATTATGTACCAGTGCGACGCCCTGTGTGGCGAGTTTCAGCGCGCAGTCTGAGAGGAGCACGTTGTGGTCAACCAGCGTTGGCCCGTGGGATACCTCGATAAAAATATCTTCTCCGATTTCGTTTCCCTCTGTGAGGTTGTATGCCTCGGGCAGACAGTTGTCAAAGAACAGGTTTCCCGTCACGCGTGTCCCCTGTGCCTGCCAGTCAAGCCACAGGCCGCGGGTACAGCGGTAAATGTGATTGCGGCGTATGATCACGTCAATGGCCGCATGCATCTTGATGCCTCCGATTTCGGCCCCGCATAAATTCTGCTTATTGTTGATGTGATGGATTTTATTGTCCTCTATGACGGAAAAGACGCCGCCCAGATGGCCTACGATTCCCGTCTGGCCGCAGTCGTGGATGTCGCATCTTCTGACGATGTGAGAGCCTGTCCGCTCCTTGCTCCATCCCTCCCGCTGTGCCTGACAGATGCAGTCCCGCTCTGTCTGTGTGCCATCCTTATATTTCCACTTAGACCACTTATTATCGTTTTCCGGCTGTAAGTATTTCCCGAGAGAAATGCCGGAGCACTTCGACTCATAGATTTCACAGTCCTCTATGATCCAGCCCTTTGACCAGTGTGGTCCGATCATGCCCTCCTGATAAGCAGTCGGCGGCGCCCACTGTGTGGCGGCCTGTCTTACGGTGAAGCCCGAAAGCGTAATATAATTTACACCTTCCTTTTCCGGATAGAAGCAGTTTCTTCTCACACTGATTTCCACCGTTTCTTCATTGGGATTCAGACCCTGAAAATTGGCGTACAGTATCGTCTCGTTCTTCTTTTCATCCTGAACCGTGTACCATACATAGACGGAAAAGGCAGGATCCCATGAAGCCGGACTCTGTTGCGGATTCCGGACTTTTTCAAATTCTGTCACCTCGTACATGGACTTGCCGTTTAAGTATACGTCGCCCGTATGGGCCGTCATTGCGGCCACAAACCAGTCGCCGTAAACAAGCGTCGTATAGGGATTATAACTGCCAAACACGGTGTTGGAGATTCTTGCTTTCCAGACAGTGCCTTCGCAGGCCTCCCAGTTGGTTACCGGCTCTGCACCCGTGATTACGGCCGCCCGTTCCACCCCGGAACGGTAAACGATCCGCGCATCCTCCCTGCCGCCGTTTACGGGGCTTACCGCCTCCCGGTATATGCCGGGCGAAACAATCACCTCGTCACCGGCAACCGCTTTCTCTGCCGCTTCCTGAATTTTTTGGAACGGTTTTTCTTTACTTCCGTCTCCGCCCTGTGATGCACTCCCATTTACATAGTATTTCATATGACATCCTCCTTGTCACAGAATCAGAATTTCTGTGTAGATAGTATAATCATAGCAAATACAGGGCAAAACGCAAGAACCTGTGCGTAAAAAGAGGGAGATACAGATTGTCCGCAGATGATTTTCAAAATTGCATTTTTATTGTATAATAATTGCGGCAATTTCTTTTGTGGGGGAAATCAGTATGAAGAGACAGAGCGGAAGGCACAAGACATTTACATACGGGGCAGCGCTGTTGGCCTTTTTGCGTTTTATGTGTATCTGTATGCCGGTTTTTGCAAGTTCCGGAAAGGTTAAGGTGGCTTTTTTTCCGATGAACGGATTTCATATCTATTCGGAGATCGACGGTTACGGTGGTTTGGACGTGGCCTATCTGGAAGAGCTTAGTATTTATACCGGGTGGGATATTGAATATGTGATGTGTGAAAGTTGGAATGAGGCGCTTGAGAAGCTGGAGGCGAAGGAAGTGGATCTGGTCGGATCCGCGCAGTATTCCGATGAACGGGCAGAAACCTTTGAATTTGCCTCGCTGTCGAGCGGATATACATATGGCTGCCTGTTTGTGGAGAAAGGCAGCGTCGTAGATTTTGAGGATTTTGACCGCATGAGGGATATGACGTTCGGTGTTGTGGAAAGCTATGTCCGCAAGGCTGAGTTTCTGGAATATATTGACCGGAACGGCATTTCCGAACCGCATCTGAAACAGTACAAAACGACACAGGAACTACAGGCGGCGCTTAAGAGCGGGGAGATTGATGTGGCTGCGCACACGCTGACGGAGGTGGAAGAGGGGCAGTGTCTTGTGGGGAAGTTCGCCTATGCCCCATATTATTATATGACATGGAAAGGCAACGAACAGCTCATCTCTGAGCTGAATATAGGGATAGAAGAGCTTTATATGGACAATCCCTCGCTGGAACAGGAGCTGATCAGCGCTTATTATGAAAACAGATGGGAAAACTTTGCGGCAGAGGAACAGCAGTATATAGACAGAGGCGAGCCGGTCAGGATCGGCTTTTATCAGGATACAAAACCCTTGTCCTATGTCAACGGGCAGGGAGAGTACGACGGCATTTATATTCAGATACTGAAAACGATTGCGGCAAGGAGCGGGATTACGATGGAGCTTTGTCCGCTGGACCGCGGTGACTACTGGAAAGAGCTTTTGGCGGCGGGAGAGATCGACTTTTATGTGGGCGCGAATAATATGCAGCTTGCACGGGATGAGAACATCCGTCTTACAGGTCCCTTTATGCATTACAATGCCATTATCGTTTCCAAAAAGGATTATGTGCACACGAATGAGAACACATCGCTTGTGCTCACAAACGGCCGTACCTATTGGGCGGAAAGCATGAAAAAGGGCGGTGTAAACGGAACGGTTATCTACTGTGACAGCGCAAAGGACTGTTTGCAGATGGTGGGACGGGGAGAAGCGGACGTCACGGTGCTCAATACGATAGAATACAACTACCTGTCGAAGAACGAGCGGTTTTCCGATTTGATAGAGTGGGATAATTACCGCTATCAGTCGGGAAGCACACTGGCGGCATCCAAGGATGTAGACCCGGTTCTTTTTGAGGTGATCAATAAATCTCTGCGGCTGATATCGGAGGCGGAGAAGGAAGATATCATCAATCAGTACATGAATATCGCTTATACTGATTATAATCTGACAGACTATTTTTATATGAATAAGGATGTCATTATGATTGCGTGTATCGTGCTGATTTTGTTTGGCGGCTCTGCCCTTGTGGTGTCCCATACGCGCAGGAAAGCATATCAGATTCTGGCACAGAAAAACGGAGAACTGCAGATTGCCATCAGAGAGGCGGAGAAGGCCAATCTGGCAAAGACGGAATTTTTGTCCCATATGTCACACGATATAAGGACACCGATCAACGGTATTATGGGTATGCTCAATATCGCGGAGAAGAATCCGGAGGATCTGGAAAGACAGCGGGATTGCAGACAGAAAATTAAAACGTCGGCGGAGCACCTTCTTTCCCTGATCAATGATGTGCTGGATATTAATAAGCTGGAAAGCGGAAATGTGGAACTGAAAAAGGAGACATTTTCCCTGCCGCAGCTTTTTACAAACTGTGTCACGATTGTGAGCGGACAGGCGTCTGCGAAAAAAATAAAACTGACGACTTCGCTGGAAGAAGGGCAGCTTTCCCATATGAACTTTATCGGAAGTCCCCTGCATATCAAGCAGGTTCTGATCAATATAGCCGGGAACGCCATCAAATACAACAAGCCGGAGGGCAGCGTCCATATGAGCTGTAGTGAACTTTCGGCGGAAAACGGAGTGGCACAGATCTGCTTTACGGTTTCCGACACCGGCATAGGGATGAGCAGGGAATATCTGGCACATATTTTTGAGCCTTTTACACAGGAATCAAACGGGATGAGTGCGAGGACCAACTATCAGGGAACAGGTCTTGGCATGACGATCACAAAGAAGCTGACGGACAATATGGGGGGAACCATCGAAATACAGAGTGAACCGGAGAAGGGCAGTGTGTTCACGGTGGTGCTGCCTTTGGAGATAGACGTGCAGGCGGAGGAAGAAAAAGAGGACGTTGTATCGGAGCACATACAGATTGCAGGAAAAAGGGCGTTGCTTGTGGAGGACAATGAACTGAATCAGGAGATTGCGCAGTTCATTTTAGAAGACTTCGGCATGCATGTCACCATAGCGAACAACGGGAAAGAAGCAGTGGAAATCTTTGAACAGGCGGAGCCGGAAACCTTTCAGATTATCTTTATGGATGTAATGATGCCGGTGATGAACGGATACGAGGCGGCGAAGGCCATTCGGGCCATGAGCAGGCCGGATGCAGCGCGGATTCCGATTGTGACCATGACAGCCAATGCGTTCGCGGAGGATGTGCAGGCGGCGAAGGATGCTGGGATGAACGAACATATAGCGAAGCCGCTGGAGGCGGATGTGATCGCGCGGGTTTTGGCGCAGTGGATTGGGAAGTGAGAGAGCGCGTAAAAGATGAATTATGTGATTTCAACTGACTTGTTTGATTGAAATTAAATAAATGTTCAGGCAAAGAGAAAGCACCGGCAAAATTGCGGATGCTTTCTCTTAACTGTATTTTGGCTTAAAATCTACGATTTATTTATGATGAAACGTTGATTGGGGTGCACTTTATTTTGCACAGTCAAATCCCGGATTGAATGCGTAGAAGTTCTTTTCATTCAAGCGATCCTGCACGATGCGGAGGGCTTCACCGAACCTCTGGAAATGCACGATTTCCCTTGCCCGCAAAAACTTAATCGGTTCATACACATCAGGTTCATCTTTCACAAGACGCAGGATATTGTCATAGGTGGAGCGGGCCTTCTGCTCTGCGGCCATATCCTCCATCAGATCCGTAATGATATCGCCTTTGGACTGGAACTCGCAGGCATTGAAGGGAACGCCGCCCGCCGCCTGGGGCCATATGCCGACGGTGTGATCCACGTAGTAATTTCTGAATCCGCTTGCCTCGATCTGCTCCATGGACAGGTTTTTGGTGAGCTGGTGCACGATAGCGGCTACCATTTCGAGGTGGGCTAATTCCTCTGTGCCGATGTCCGTAACATTATTGCATATTATAAAAAAAAGAAACTCAGCATTTAGTTAAATTTGGAAATGACACATCATCAGATTAAATATTTGTCCATTTGAGAGTCGTATAGTATTTTATATGACTCTTTTTTATATCCAGCCTTTTGGCAGGATTAGTATATCACAAATAAGTGAAACTTTAAATGGAGGTTTCAGGGGGGTGATAAATTTTATAATTAAATAACAAATAGAACGTACATACGTTTTTGTCAACAATTAATTATTAATTTTTGGAGGAAATTAATATGTGTAAAATTATTGCGATTGCAAATCAGAAGGGCGGAGTCGGAAAGACAACAACCGCGATTAACTTAGGTATTGGGTTAGTAAACCGGGGAAATAAAGTATTGCTTGTTGACTTGGATCCACAAGGAAATGCAACACAGGGGCTTGGGTTTGATGCGGATTCCTTAGAAGTTACAATAACGACGATGCTGCGGAAAATGATCGGTAAGGATTATGCTTTTAAAAGGGAATTTGGTATTCTGTCTCATGAAGAAGGTATAAAGCTGATGCCGGCGAACATAGAGTTGTCTGTTTTGGAAACAGAGCTTATTTCTCTTTTTTTTGGGCGGGAGAAGATGCTGAAAAATTATCTTGATATGATCCGGGATGAGTATGATTATATGATTGTTGATTGTATGCCATCCTTGAATCTTATTACAATTAACGCACTTGTGGCTGCGGATGAGGTCATTATACCACTCCATGCACAGTATTACAGTGTGCGGGGGCTGGAACAGCTTTTACAGACAATCGGATCTGTTAGATCTAACGGTTTAAATGAGTCTCTTAGAATATCGGGGATTCTATACACTTGTGTCAATGACAGGACAACCTCTTTTCGGGATGTGCAGGAGATCCTTAAGAATGCATATGGGAAAGATGTAAAAATATATGAAAATTATATTCCGCGTAGCGTAAAGGCTGAGGAGGCACCGTCATATGGACGGAGTATCTATGAATATGATTCGTCCGGCAGAGTTTCTTGCGCATATGGTAAGTTCACCGAAGAATTTCTTCTGACTGAGAAAGGACGGTGAACGATATGGCTGTTAAACCTTTTACAGTAATGAATCTCGGACAAGCCGGGCTTTTTGAGCCAAAGGAGATGGGATATAGAGATTCTCTGGATATCATCAAAGACGAATCGGTTAAAATTCAGAAATCATTCGTAAAAATTGGCTGGTACTTGAAACATATCCGTGATGATCAGATGTATACAGAGGGCGGTTATGCAAATATATATGAGTGCGCGGCGGATCAGCTTGGATACTCACAGTCAACGGTGTCAAGATTTATCAACATTTGTGAAAAATTTTCGAAGGATAAGGATTCCCCGGAACTTGATGAAAGGTATGCGGGTTTTGATAAGTCACAAATGATTGAGATGCTGCCGTTGGAGCAGGATCAGTTAGAAAAGGTGACGCCGGATATGACAGTAAGGCAGATTCGTGATATCGCTAAAGAAAGCAAGAAGAAAAAAACGAGGAACATTGATGAAACGAATGATATGGGAGAAGCTGATTTGGTTGGACAGATGAATATCGAAGAAGATTTTCCGGAATATTTGCCGGATACGTCATATTCTGAGTGCATTGATTCGCAAGTTGAAGGTACCGGTAAAGAGACGGAAACGATTTCTGATATGACTCATCCCAAACTGCCTGCATTAAAGAATATAGGTCAGAGAAAGGAATGGCTGGGCAAATATAAGGAATGGGGACTCTGGTATCGGGATGAAAATATTGATGTGAACTACTACAAGTTTGATTTTGACGATGGTAGTCGATTAGTTGTAGCAGAGTATCCGCAAAGATATCAGTATTGGACCGGAAATAGAGAAGATGAATATCAATATCATTTGCTTGAAAAAGAAAAGCAGGGGTATGATAAGAAAAAATATGATGAAGTATATCGACATAATCCGGATTCGGAAACATATCTTGTAGAATTTCTTAAAAATATACAAAAGAAGGAGCGGTGATATAAGTATGGAAAATTTATTGGGTACTTTTAGTTTTATTTATTGCGGACTTTATCTCACAGTCCGTTTATGTCTTTACATTTTAGAGGATTAAGAAATGAAAATTTTATGTATTGTAATGTTAGTAACTATTTCAGTTATATCTTCTTTTATGTTTCTTTTATCTACACTTTTAAATGATAAAGAAGGATTCTTAGACAAATTTGAAGAAATTAGCTATATAGTGCAATCGCAGCATATATAGATTCCCGCCAGATTTCCTCCAAAAGTTTTGCGGGAAGGAAAACGGCAGCTTAACGGCTGCCTTTTTCTGTGGGAGGAGAAAGGTGAGTAACAAAGGTGAGTAAAACAGAACCAATTATTTTACAGGAAGAAACGCTGGATGGAAAAATCAGGGAAATCACAAATCGTTTAGAGCAGGGCATCATGGAACTGTTTGATAGTGATCGTTATAAGGAATACCTTAAGGTCATGTCCAAATTCCATAATTACAGTCTTAACAATACAGTATTGATTGCTATGCAGAGGCCCGGTGCGACATTTATTGCGGGGTACAGAGCATGGGAAAAGGAGTATGGTCGTCATGTTAAGCGGAATGAAAAAGGAATCCGTATACTTGCCCCGGCTCCATACAAAATTCTGCGAGAGGTAGAGAAAAAAGATCCAGACACGGGGAGGGTTGTGCTTGGAAAAGACGGGAACCCTATCACTGAGAAAAGGGAAATTACCATACCCGCATTTAAGGTTGTGTCTGTCTTTGATGTGTCACAGACAGAGGGACGAGAGCTGCCAACAATCGCTGTTGATATGTTGACAGGCGACGTTGACAACTACAAAGAATTTTTCGCAGCTCTTGAAAAGACAGCTCCCGTTCCTGTTGTCTTTGAGAATATTGAAGGTGGGACACATGGTTATTATCATTTAGTGGATAAGCGGATTGCTCTTCAAAAAAACATGAGTGAGTTACAAACTTTAAAGACTGCCATTCACGAAATCACCCATGCGAAACTGCACGATATCGACTTAAAATCCTCAAAAGATAAACAGAAGCAGCTTGATAGCCATACCCGTGAGGTCGAAGCGGAAAGTGTTGCTTATACGGTATGCCAACACTATGGACTCGATACGTCGGACTATTCCTTCGGTTATGTTGCTGGCTGGAGTAGCGGACGGGAGCTTGTGGAGCTGAAAAGTTCCCTTGAAACAATACGTGTTACCGCTGCTGAGATTATTAGCAGCATTGACGGGCATTTTGCGGAAATACAACAAATGAGGGAAGATGAGAAAGTCCTGGAAGCAGACATAACAGGAGAAATGACCATAAACGACTTGGACTTTTTTGGAAATTTCTCAAACAACGATCGGGAGGGAATGTTAAACGCTTTATGCAGGGCTTCTCTTGATGTCAAATCACCTGATTTTACAAAAAACGGAAATGCAGTTAAGTCACAAGAAGCGATTTTTGAAAGCGGAGAGAATAAAGTTTCTGTTCGCTTTTATAATTGGTGGGATCCTATGCAGATAATAAAACCTGGAAGAGCCATCAAACAGGAGATTGAAATTGTCTTGTATAAGAACGGAAATCCTACGACAATTCGTACTTTGGTGGAAAAGAAGAGTACAAGTCTTAAAAATGCGGAAAGAAATTATCATGAAATTCTTAACCAATGGAAAAGGATGACTAAGCAACAGGATATTACTTTTGACTCTGCTTTAGAGCAGCGATCTGGCAGATCAGTTTTGGATAAGCTGCATGTGAATCAAGGCAGAACAATGAAACCTGCCCAATCGGGTAAACAGCATATAAAGGAAACGGAGGCGGTGCGATAATGAAGACTTTAAATAAATTTACACTGGAGGAAATCTATTTGATCAGGTCATGCAATCTGAAAACACCAGACAAAGACAGAATTATAACAGAACTTTCAGGATATCTTGAGTTGGCAGGGATGGGGGAGATTGTCAGAATGATTCTTGGAAAACTTGAAAATGCTACGGAGAGAGAACTACAGGAACTCTGGGAATTTCCGCTGGAATAACAGCTAAAGGGGGAGTAATTCATTGAATAAAAAATTTGGAATTGAAAAAAAGAGTGTCTATGTAGTGACAATATGTCTGAAAGAGGAGGATACAGAAGGTAATCCTTTAAATTGGTCAAGTTTATATGAAGATTATTATGCAGATACATATGAGGAAGCGCAACAATTGAAAGAAAAATTTATGTCAGGGCAGGATGAATATTATGGCAATCTGGTAGAAGACTGCTGGATCAGTGATGAAAAGAAGGAAATAGAATTTATTGTTCCTGATAAACAGCGACAACGCCTTTTCGTGGATATGGATGGTACACTGGCTGTTTTTAAGCCGGTAGATGAAATGGAAACGCTTTATGAAAAAGGCTATTTTCTGAATCTTGAACCACACGAAAATGTCGTGGCGGCAGTAAAAGAGATTATTGTGAGAAATCCGGATATTGAAGTAAATATTCTGTCAGCATATTTAACTGACAGTGCGTATGCGCTACAGGAGAAAAACGCGTGGCTGGACAGATATTTTCCGGAAATCGACAGGGAGCACAGAGTATTCGTTCCCTGTGGGACAGATAAGAAGGAGGGAATCAGGGACGGTATCCGGGAGAATGATTTTCTTCTTGATGATTATACAAAGAATCTGAACGAATGGCAGCCACCCGCCAGAGGGATTAAACTCTTAAACGGTATCAATCATAATAGGGGTACATGGGCGTATGATCGTCTGCGATATGACAGGGAAGCAGCTTCTTTGGCATCTGCAATCGTTTCAGTAATGCAGGGAGAGCAGCAGATTTATGACAAAAATTTTAAAAAGGCATCTGTATTAAGCAGTCTGCATAAAAAGCAGGAACGGATCAAGGAGGCATTAACGGTTATGGGAGAAAAGTCAGCAGAAAATTGCAGCTATGAGAAGGCAGCGCGTGGAGAAGAGAGATAAAGAAAGTTCCATCATATCTGGTCAAAATAAATAGAAAGGGCAAGATGTCTATGTCAAACGTGATCCGGGTAATAAAGAACTGCAATTATACAACGCTCAGTAATTATCATTTTAAAGATAAAAGGCTTTCCTGGAAAGCGAAGGGGCTTTTGTCTACCATGCTGTCCCTGCCTGACAGTTGGAACTATACAATAGAAGGGCTGGCAAGTCTGTCGGACGACGGGGTTAAAGCAACTAATTCAGGACTTGCAGAACTGGAAAAATGCGGCTATCTGATCAGAGAGCAGCTACGGGACAGCAAAGGTCATTTTGTAATGATGGAGTATACAATTTATGAAAAGCCCGCAGAGCAACCGGAAGGAAAACCACCTGAGAAGGAGATAACGGAGCCGCTGCCTGTTCAGGATCAAAATAACCCGTTATGCCAAAACGGACAAACGGAGGAAAACAGGGCATTTTCACCGTTATGCCAAAAACGGCAAGCGGGAAATCGGAAAACCGAAAATGGCGGTCTATTAAATACTAATATATTAAATACGAAAGAATTAAGTACTTATCCATCCTTATCTATATCCGATCCTTTAAGAGAGACGGGATCGGATGGGGATGGGATGAGACAACTGCAGCTCAGAGAACACTTGATAAAAGATCATCTTTATGATATCTGCCGGGCAGAAATCATAGAGGCTGTTTTTGACGAAGTGTGTAAACAGGAGGAAAGAATCGTGGAAATCATGTCGGCAGAAGCTGTGGAGAAAATCTGTTTAGCGGTAGCGGATCAGCAGACAAGGGAGCCGGGCAGGAGGCTTCCTGATCTGATCAACAGATACATAGACAACATCATTGTCGGAATCAGGGCGGCACCCAAAGCAGAAGCATCCGGCGCAGAGGCTTTGCTGCGGACAGTGGCGTGCAGCGGATCAGATCAGGAGATGGTAAAAGAATCCTATCGAAAACTCATAAGAAAGAACATAGAGTATGACTGTCTGATCGAAAACAAAAGATACGGCCGGAAAGAAAAGATTGACGAACTGGTGGAACTTATGCTGGATACTTTCTGCTCCGGGCGGCTGATACTCCGTATAGCGGGAAATGATTATCCGGCAGAGTGCGTAAAAGCAAGGTTTTTGATGCTGCGCAGCGACCATATTGAATATGTGCTTCTTTGCATGGAAAAGACAACTACGCAGATCAGAAATATTAAGAAATATCTTCTGGCTGCACTGTATAATGCACCAGTGACAATTGATAATTATTATTCGGCACTCGTGAATCATGAAATTTATCTTCCGGAACATGATGGCAGGTAAGTTGATTTTATGCGACGTCGCATAAGGCAGGGAGGAACTGATGAGTATAACAGATGAGGTAATGGGCAAAGCGCCGGATCAGTTATCGAAAGTGTCTGATACGGCACTAAAGGCGGCTAAAGAGGCAAAAGGAGGATTAAAGGATGCAGTCGGAGTAGTGAAAGGAATATGTCTGCTTTTGATTAAAAGTGCAGATTTTTCCGAGGCAAAGGTTATGCAGGCGGTTCGGAATGTGGCCTATAAGAAAACGGGCGACATTAAGTACAGCAGGAACAACATAGACATTGCAAAACTTCGTGAATCCGGGCATGTGTACAAGGTGGAAGATAACATTCTGGCAGAAACGATGGGAGCCTTTGATAAACAGTGTAAAAAGCATGGGATCAAATATTCTGCCATGATCGACACAAGAGATGAGGGGAAGCCGGATTATAAGCCTTCGTATATGATTTTCTTTGAAGGAAAGGACGATACACTGATTATCAATGCATTGGCGGAGGCATATAAAGATTATGCAGAGCAGCAAAAAGCCAAGGAGGCAGAGGGGAACCATCCCCAAAAGGAAAAGAGGGGACGGGGAAGGAAACAGGACAGAACAGGGAATGAGCCTGAACAGCGGGAAAGTGTTAAGGCAAAACTGGCATTTTTTCGAGATCGGGTTACAGATCGGGACGCAGAGCGGGATGCAGTAGAAAAGCAACGCCGGCACGACGACATTTCGAGATAAGTAACCCGTTCCGGGCAGCCATATGCGACGTCGCATATTAAGAAGGGAGATGATTACAACGGAAGAAAAGATCAGGATCTGGCTTGAAAGGTTTAAGGATAAGCCTGCAAAAGAAAAGATCATTCTTGTGCTGCCGTATGTGCTAAGTATATTTTTTATAGCGCGGATTGCGGAATTATACCGCTTATGCCGCGGTGATATGTTCAGGTTCCTTACAAATATCCAATATGTGTACAAAGTATTTCCACCGCACTTTACGGCAAGTGATCTGTTGACAGGCATATCAATAGGATTTTTCATTGTCTATGTAATCAGATGGCAAAGCTGTATGCACAGGAAAAATACGAGGCTCGGACAAGAATACGGATCAGCAAGGTGGGGAACGGAACAGGATATCAAACCGTTTATTGATGAAGATCCCTTTAATAACATTATCCTGTCACAAACAGAGCGGTTGTCCATGAAAGCACGGATGCCCAAATTCAATTTAAACAGAAATAAGCATGTAGTGGTCTATGGCGGATCTGGCAGCGGAAAGACCTATGGATTTGTAAAACCTAATCTTTATCAGTGCCATAGCTCTTATGTACTGACGGATCCGAAGGGTACATTGCTTCCGGAGACAGGAAATCTTTTTGCAAAGATGGGGTACAACATTTATGTATTAGATACGGTAGACATGAAAAATTCCATGCACTATAATCCCTTTGCGTACATAAAGGAACCGAAAGATATTCTGACACTGGCCAATGTCCTTTATGCAAATCTTAAGCCGCCGGATGCAGGCACACCACCTGATCCGTTTTTTGATCAGGCAGCTCTTTTGTGGCTACAGGCGACGATGGGGTATCTCTGGTATGAGGCACCGCCGGAAGAGCAGAATATACCAACATTATTAGAGATTTTAGAGGCGGATGACGTCAGGGAAGATGACGAGACGTATGAGAATGCAGTAGATATGCTGTTTGCGGAACTGGAAAAGAAAAATCCGCGTCATTTTGCGGTAAAGCAGCGGAAAAAATACAAGAAAGCGGCGGGCAAAACGGCAAAATCGATCCTTATTTCCGTTGGTTCTTATCTGTCTCCATTTGATATTCCGGATGTGGCCGAGCTGGTAGCTTATGATGAGTTGAAGTTTGACACTTATGGAGATGAAGGGCAGAAATCTATTCTGTATGTCATCATTTCGGATACGGATACGACCTATAACTTTATCCCGGCGATCTTGTTTACACAGATGTTTAACGTGCTTTGCTATAAAGCGGATAAAGAAATGGGTGGCAAATTAAAGACTCCGGTGCAGTTTATTCTTGACGAGTTTGCCAATATTGGAAAAATACCAGGTTTTAAAATACTGATTGCGACGATCCGAAGCAGGTTGATGAGTGTCATTATGATGTTACAGACACAGAGCCAGCTCAAGGATAATTACAAGGATGCCGCCGAAACTATCACCGGCAACTGCGATTCATCCATATTTTTGGGCGGGCAGGAAAAATCAACGCTCAAGGATCTGGAAGAAATGCTCGGAAAGGAAACGATTGACTTATGGAACAATTCCGAGACATTCAGTCAGAGCAGGAGCACAGGGGTGAATTACAACAAAACGGGCAGGGAACTCAAAAATATCTACGAGCTTAATACAATGGATCGGGATAAGTGTATTGTCCGGATTTCCGGTCTGCCGCCCTTTTTCAGCAAGAAGTATGATCCAAAGATGCATCCAAACTATAAGTACACAGCAGATTATGACGAGCGCAATACATTTGATTTCGCAAAATATCGCCGGAAGAAGAAAGCAAAGGAGAGTATGAGCATCCGGTTCCATAACAACGATCAGTACAAGATCATAATTTAAAATATGCGACGTCGCATAAACGATCCGGTTTGATATTTAAAATGGGATATGTTATATTGTCTGGTATAAGAGAGGGTGATTTTATGGACATCAAAGACTATATATTCAGAAACCAGGAATATTTTGAAGATTTTATTACCAGAAGTACCTATCATTCCAATGGGATTGAGGGTAATACGCTGTCTTATGCGGAGACATATGCCATTTTGTTTAATGACAATGAGTTTCAGGTATCTGCGAAGCCAAGAGAAATTTATGAGGCGATTAACCACAAATATGCGGTTAATTATATCCTGAACCATTTGGATGAAGACCTGTCAGAGCGGATCATAAAGGATACAGCAATATTGATTAACCGGAATATCTCTGAGATTTCGGGATATAGAAATGTTTCGGTAAGGATACGTGGAGCAGAACATATTCCGCCGGAGCCGGTACAGATACCGCAGCAGATGATGTATTTTGTATACAACTACAATCATACAGAGTTTGACAGTGTGTATCAAAAAATTGCGCAGATGCATCTGCAGTTTGAGAGAATACATCCTTTTGAAGATGGGAACGGCAGAACAGGACGATTGCTGCTTAATTATGAATTATTTAGAAATAATCTGGCGCCGGTGGTGATTCCGAAGGATCAGCGGAGCAGTTATTTTGAAATGATGGGAAATAATGACAGCACATCGCTGGAAAGATTTCTGAAAGAACTGAGTTTACAGGAGCAGGAGCGGATCCGAAGTATGCCGGTCAAAGAATCTGTTCTTGGGAAATTGTCAGAAAATAAAGCAAGGCTTGAAGCGGGAGATTCAGAGGACAGATTGAAACCGTATGAGAAGGGAGTGCAGGAGCATTTTAATGAATCCAGATAAATATGCGACGTCGCATAAAAGGGAGAGGAGGATGCAGATGATAAAATAACGTTGTATGAAAACATAAGCAATTGTCAACCAAACGCCCCAAGGAGCAAAACTCCCAGGGCGTTTTTTATCGGGATATGCGACATCGCATATCCAGGAAAGGGGACGATAATGAACGAAGTGATCATAGCCAATGAAGGTAGAAACGCTGGCATAGAAGAACTGCTGAGGATGCTGCAGATTGCAAATATGTTGCATGAGAGACAACAGATTGACCTTTTAATGAATTACATGGCGGAATCGGAGAAGAATTATGCGGCTATCATGCAGGAACTAAATGAGATCAAAAGTCAGATGAAAGAGCTTCTTGACAGACCTGTGAATGAACCGGCGGCATCAGAAAATAAAAAAGTATTTTCGGGTCTTGTGGAGCAGGCTGGCAATACCGTAGAGGTGCAAAAGCAAAAACTGGAAAATATCAGGCAGGATCTCAACACGAAAGCGGAGCAGATTATACAGAATTTTAAAAATATGGGTACAAAAGCGCTTAATAACGTATGCAGCTTTCTGGGCATTCAGGAAAAACTGATTGAGATGCGGGATCACGCAAGAAGTGCAGAAATGGATATGAAAAATGCCGTTGAAAAGCTCGACGGAATCGAGAATGAACTATCTACAGCGGCTGCCCATGTCAGAACTGCAGGCAGGATTGTATCGAATAAGGAGCAGAGCCTTTCTGGCGATCCGGGGAAGGAGGCGATGGAAAACAAGGGATCGGTACTGTTTAGGATGCTCAGGAATCATTATCAGAAACGTCAGAATACATACACAAAACGGGCGGAAAGGCTAAACGGAGCGATTGAGGATTTCTGTGCTTTGGAGCAGAAGGCTTCTGTGATAAAGAAACTTTCGGAGAACAGGGAAAAGATTGCCGTCAATGATAAAGGGGACAGAGATGAAAGCAGGATTTCCCTGACAGAACATAAAAAAGATGAGATAGAAAGATAGCTGTTAACCAAACGCCCAAAGGAGCAAAACTCCCAGGGCGTTTTTTATCGGAATATGCGACGTCGCATATCTCGGAAAGGAAGGATAAAAATGGAAATAATTCTTAAGATAATTGATTTTGCAGCCCTTGGTGTCAAGGCATGGGGAGCAGCTTTGGCTATCGTCGGAATCATAAAATTTTCTGAGGGGCATTCCCAACAGAACGCGGCGAAGCAAGAGGATGGCATGGGAAAAGTCGTTGGTGGAGGCGTCATATTCTCAGCGGGGCTTTTTCTTGTTCCGATGCTCGGTTCCATGATTAGTATGTAAGGCGGTGGTGAAATGTTGTTATCCTATAATGTGGAAATATCACCTATGTCTGGTGATCATGCAGTCAGCGAGTTTGTTGACAAAGTAATGCAAAGTATTTGGAAAATATTTTACGCGGGCCTGTATGAAAGCACCAGAAAAAGCCTTGAGGGATTGTTCGATTCTCTGAATCAGGAAGTGGATAAAGCGACAAACCTTATCTCAGCGGGGCCGAAGAACTGGAATGACACGGCGTACAGTCTGATGCAGAATGTCTCAGAGAATGTCTGCATACCGCTTGCAGCGGCCTTTATCACGGTAATCTTTTGCTGGGAGATAATTCATCTGGTACAGGAGAGTAATTCCATGCAGAACATACAGCCGGAACGGCTGATGCTGGTTCTGATGAAGTTTGCCCTGTGCCTGATCGTATGTACATATTCCTTTCAGATTGTAATGGCCTTCTGTGATTTGGGAATATGGGCATCAGAGAATCTTGGCGGTCTTACGGGCGATTCTGTGGGGGAATTTAAATTAACCTTAGAGGATCTGGGAATAGATCCGTCACCGGAAAGAATTACGCTTGCGGCGGTGATGGAGCTTGGCGGATACAAGGTTATGCTGGCAATCGGGACAGTCGGTATCTGGATCTGCGGGGTGCTGGTTTATGTCCGTGTGATGTTGTGGTTTATTGAGCTTTTGCTTTATGCCAGCACTGCACCGATTCCCTATTCCACATGGATGAACAGGGAATGGAGCCAGATGGGAATGAATTACACAAGGAAGATGCTGGCACTATCCTTTGAGGGATTTTTTATGCTTCTGCTGTTTTCTGTTTACGGAGGCGTTCTTGGCGGATTACAGGCAGGAAATTTCAAACAGAATCTGGTCATGCTGATCGGATGCGGCTTCGGGCTGGCGGTGATGATGTTTAAAGTCGGGAACATATCGGCCAGCATATTTAACGCCCATTAGAGGAGGAGGCAAAATCCATGGCATATGTGAACATGACAAAAGATTTTTCAGAGGTCCGGAAGACAATTCCGGGCCTCAATCTGACCAAAAGGCAGATTGCCGGTTTTGCAACAGGGGTTATCGTGGGAATGCCCGTATTTCTGGTGATGCGGTTTGCGCTTGGTCTGGATATTATGGCGTCAGTCATGGGACTTAGTATCGCGGCAGCGCCGGTTGTTATCTGCATCCTGTATAAGAAGAACGGAATGGGGATGGAGAAATACATGTGGTATTTTTATGAGACACACTTTATACGCAATACGGACAGGCCATATGTGACAAACAACCTGTATGCCTTACAGGAGGAAGAAGAAAAACTGAAAAAGGAGGTAGAGAGAATCGTGTTTTCGGGGAAAACCCAGAAAGAGATATCCCGGATCAAGGCAGCGAATGAAACGTCAGAGGTCAGGGTCGGAAAAAAGCATATTACAATTCCGATGAAAGGGCCAATAGATCCGAAGATAAAAAAAGAACTGGAGAAAGCGGTGAAAAAAGCAAAGATTAAGGGTGATATTCCGGTATCCGCACAGGACACCATTCCCTACAGGATCCCCTATGAGGACGGCATTTTTGAGTCAGAGAAGGGATATTTTACCCAGACGATTGCGTTTGAGGACATTACATACCAGCTTCTTGACAACGAGCCTAAAAACATCCTGTTTGAGAGATGGTGCACGCTGATCAATTATTTTAATCCGGATATCCATTTCCAGTTTAACTACGGAAATATGGAGATGGACAAGGAGACATACGCAAAGGACTTTGTGATCGAGCAGCAGCCGGATGCTTACAATATTGTCCGCAAGGAATACTCTGATATGTTAATCGGCCAGTTTGCCAAAGGTACAAACAACCTGAAGAAAGAACGGTATCTGACTTATGGCATACATGCGAAGGACTACAGGAACGCGAAGCTGAAGATGGCTAAGATCAGCAAACAGATTGAAAAGTATCTGCGGAAGTTTAACAGCCGCTGCCGGATTTTAAACGGTTATGAACGACTGGAGCTTCTGTTCCGGATTTTCCATCCGGCGGCGAAGGAGCGGTTCATGTGGAATTGGGACATGCCCGTAAATACAGGGCTTTCCAGTAAGGATTTTATTGCGCCATCCGGCTTTTCTTTCAAATCCGGACCGGAATTAAATGCCACAAGATACTTCCGTGTCGGTGACAGGGTAGGGGCAGTCAGTTATCTGCAGGTATTTGCCTCGGATATGGAAGACCGTATTATAGCGGATATGCTGAATCTGGGAAGTAATTTGTGGATATCCATTCATTCAAAGGCCATGTCCCGTAAGGAGGCATTAGACTATGCAAAGGGAAATGTGACGGATATTCAGGCAATGATCATCACGAACCAAAAACAGGCTGTCCGAGGGGGCTATGATATGGATATGCTGCCGCCGGAGCTGGAGACGTACCGCGATGCAGGAGACAAGCTATACCGTGATATCCAGCGAAAAAACGAGCAAATGTACCATACCACAATCACTGTGGTGCAGACGGCAGCCACGAGAAAGGAGCTGGAGGAGAATATCTTTGAACTAAACGGTATCCTTTCGGCGTATCAATGCCGCCTGGAAAGGCTGGATAACAGACAGGAGCAGGGATATATGTCGGCGCTTCCGCTGGGAAATAATACGGTAGAAATCCAACGTACATTTACAACGACCGACATGGCTATCTTTATCCCGTTTACAACAAAGGAGTTATATACAAATAAAGGACAGTATTACGGCATGAACAGCCTGTCAAATAACGTAATCGTAGAAAATCGCAAGAATCTGGTTAATCCGAACGGTTTGATATTCGGAATGCCGGGTTTTGGTAAAACCTTTTTTGTAAAGCGGGAGATTCTTGATATGTTTCTCCGAACCAGTGACGACAGACTGACAATAGATCCGGAGGGAGAATACGGGATGCTGTATAAACTTCTGGGTGGTCAGGTGATCAAGATTGCACTTAATTCGCAGGTGCATATCAATCCGATGGAAATTAATCTGTCTGCTCAAAATGAAATGGATAAGGACTATGATCCCATAGCGGCCAAGTGTAATTTTGTGGTTTCCATGTGCGAACTGATTCTGGGAAATAATGCGGTATTATCCAAAAGGGAAACTGCGGTCATAGATACGGCCTGCAAAAAAATATATCACCAGTTTGCAAAGGATCCGGTGCCGGAGAAAATGCCTGTGATGGAAGATTTATATAATGAGTTGCGATCCATGCAGGGGGAAATGATGCAGATCGGTCTGGATCTGTCAATCGCTCTTTCCCGGTATGTGTCGGGCTCCCTGTCTTACTTTAACCACAGATCGAATGTGGATATCAATGCCAGACTGGTATGTTTTGACTTAAAGGATATGGATGCGAACCAGAGAGATCTTACCATGCTGATTATTCAGGATGCGATCTGGAACCGTGTGACACAGAACCGGTCTAAAGGGAAATGGACGTGGGTGGATATCGACGAGTTTCATCTTCTTTTACGAAGCCCGATTACAGCGGCTTATAGTGTGGAGATCTGGAAAAGATTCCGTAAATGGGGCGGAATCCCAAGTGGAATTACCCAGAACATTAAGGATTTATTCCGGTCACCGGAAATTCAGAACATTCTTGACACGACAAATTTCATTGCGATGCTGACTCAGGCTGGTGATGATGCCAGACTTTTAGCACAGCATCTGGATCTGTCGGAAGAGGAGGAAAACTATATTAAATCAGGGGAACCCGGGAAAGGGCTTTTGTGGATCGAGCAGGCGAAAGTACCGTTTGAGGATGAGTTCCCTCAGAATACGGTCTGCTATAAGGTTATGACCACGAAGCCGGGAGAGGCGCTACGTGCCAGAAAGAAACAGGAAGAGCCGAAGCAGGCGGTTTAGAGCAGGATGATGGAGAGGTGGTAGATATATGAGCCAGTCACAGGAATTTACCAGCCAGCGGCGGCAAAACATACTGCAAAAGCCGGAACAGGAAAACGGACCGGATGAGAACTTTGCATTATCCGCTAAGAATAATAAAAGCCGGATGCGGCAGGAGTTGATGGAGGAAGCCGCATACACGGCATTTGATGCGATAGTGCAGCACAAAACTTTCCAAAAGCAGCAGAAAGCCTACAACGAGGTGCGGGAACAGTATGAGGAGCAGGCATATTCTTCTGCGGATCAGCATGTGCAGCAGCACTACATGCAGCAGAGTTTTCCGGAACAGGAAAATCCTCCGCCAGAGAGAGCGCAGACAGGGGAACAGGGTGAAAATCTGACCGGGAGCAGTTCAGCGGAAGGCAGTGCATATCATTATGAGCATGAGGTGGAGAGCAGTTCTGATTTCACGCAGTGCAGTACAGCCGGTCAGACATGGAAATCCCCTGTCATACAGGAAGTGGAATCCAAAGGGTTTGGCAGCATTCAATTGGGGACCGCAGAAACGCCGAAGATGGCGAAAAACAGTCAGGCACTTTCAGAAAATGAAAAACTCCGGCAGAGATTAGAGAGCGGGCGGAAGGAGATACAAAAAGGGTATACTCGGTTTTCCACAGAAGACCATTCCGCGAAAGAGAAGATGCGGTTTGGATATTACGGTCTGATCAATCTGACCAGCGAGGAAGAGGAACTGGCGCGTTTTGGACGGCTTAAGTATAGCGGGCGTATCACCCGTGAGAAGATGACCAGAGAAGACTATGAAAAGCTGCTTAACAGACGCAGCAGGAGAGACTTCAAGCGCCGGGCAAAAGGCAGGCTTTTATTTCGTGGTATCAGGATAATGGCGGATGAAGAAACATTGCGGGAAGATGAACTGACCGGATCCATGAAGAGAAGCATCCGGCGGACAGGCCGTGTGATCATGTCAGGAACCCGGAGAAATATCCGCACAATCAAAAGTCAGAATAATACATATGCCCGTCTTGATCAGGTCAAACAGCGGGAACAGGTTTTGCGTGACAAAAGGGAACGGCTATTATCCGATGCAGAGAAAAGAGAACAGCGGAAGAAACTACGAGAGGCTAAATCAAGAGAGCAGAAAAAGAAGCTAAAAAAGGAGATGGTGCAGACACGGGCGCAGGAGGAAGGAAACTTTTTTCGACGTACGAGGCATAACATGTTGGTGAAACGACGGGCAAAAAAAGAACGTCGTCAGTCTGTGAAGAGAGTCCTGTCAACGGTATTTTCTCTGGCCGGTATTATTATTTTTTTCCTGATTATCGCCGTAATTTTATTTCTGGCTCTGGCTGCAATTCTCGCAGGTGGCTCGGAATACTATGCCACTGCGGTTACGCAAAATGATTATAACACCATTACGGACGCCACGGAATACTTCCGGATGCTGGAGACAGATCTGGATGAGTATCTGAACGCTGACCGTGAAGCGTTGGAGGAAGAACTGGAAGCAGAGTACGGACCGGACATATATGAGTTTGTTTACCAACTGGCCGATTTCGGATTTTCCGCCAATACGCTGATCGCTTATCTGTCAGCGGTATATGGCAGCTTTACACTGGAGGATGTAAAGGAGGAGCTGCAGTCGGTCTTTGAGGAAATGTATACCCTTACCATTGAGGTGAAAGAAGAAGACCGGGAAGTGAGCTGCTATAATCCGGATACAGGGGAGTATGAAAACGTGACGGAACCGAAAAAAATATGTTATATCATTTTGGAAAAAAAGGAGCTGGAAGAGGTAGTGGAGCCAAGAATGACGCAGGAGCAGATGGAATTATACAAGAATTACAGATTGTCAACAGGCGGACAGCAGGTATACGGTCCTGTGATGAGGGAAGACTGGAGCAACCTGATTTCATCTAATTTCGGAGAGCGGATCCATCCGATCACAAAGGAGCGGAAAATGCATAACGGAGTAGACATAGCTGTTCCGATTGGGACACGCCTTTATTCGGCGGTGGATGGAACGGTTACTCTGGCAGAATATTCCGAGTCCGCGGGGAACTGGGTGAAGGTGCGGACAGAGACAGGATGGACGGTCATATTTATGCATATGGACAGCCTGACAGTATCGGCAGGCCAACAAGTTAAACAGGGCGACCATCTGGGATATAGCGGTAATACCGGGCGTTCAACGGGGCCGCACCTGCATCTGGAAGTGAGGAATACGGAAGATAAAACATTAAATCCGGTTTTTATCATTCCGCAGACGTGTGCACAGAGAGGAAGTGAAGAATGAAAAGCATAGGGCAGTTGGAACAGGCATATCTGAAAGAACTCGGCCTGTCGGAAAAACATAAGAAAACGGCGGCAGATATCAAAAAGCAGATAGAGCTTCTACAGGGGAAACTGATTACGCAGAAGATCAATTCCATGAATATGAATGGAGCAGAATATGACAGATTTATCAAACTGTTATCCGGAGGTAAGAAAGCGGTGCTTGAGGCAGCGGATCAGGTTCTCAGGGAAAAGAAGGGAGAGAAAGGAGAGGTGAAATCGAGTGAAGAGACAATACAGTAAAGGAGAGAGCGGTCTTATCGCCGTATGCGGCGTCAGCGGAATTTATGCATATCTGACGGGGGTTATTCAGGGCTATATACAGGGATTTATGGGAGAACACAGGGCAGTCAGGCAGAGTGGAAGATTAGCAATGCCGGTAACGGCGCTTGTTCTGGTATGCTGCGTAGTACCCCTTGCAGTTTCCGGTTTTTCTTTCTTAAAGAATGAGACGGGGGCAGCTTCGGTTGCACAGGCTGCGGAGGAGAAAACAGAGATCAGTTTAAGTTTAGAAAATAAGGAAAAGTGGTGCCAGAGAAATACCATTTGTGTATCGACAGATGAAAGCCAGCCGGTTGAATACCGCTATATCTGTACTACATCAGGAGAGGACAGCGGATGGGGGACGGAAAGGCGTAAAAATGTGGACACTAACGGTACATGGATGATTCAGGTGCGGGACGCTTCCGGTACGATAACGGAGCAGGAGATTGAAGTTGCCAATATAGACAACCAGCCGCCGGTTATCCGCAGCATAACAGAAAAAACAGAAGGAGAGGCAGTGGAGAATGAAGAATAAGTTGTATATAATGGCAGCCGGACTGATGCTTTTATGTCTGGCGTTTCCGGGGATATATGCGCAGGCTTCGGACGGTGAGGAGTACATTACCATATCCGTGGATGCGGTAGACGATAACACAAATCTGCAGTATGCCCTTGATTCGGATGCACCGTCAGCATTTACGGATTCAAACGAATTTACAGTTCCGGCAGGTACATCCCACACAATCTATGTCAAAGATGCAGCAGGAAACATAGCGTCACAGCGCTATGAAGCGGATATTGCAGATGAAGAAAGCAGCAGGATGGATTCCTATGATAATTTTTCTGAATCGCATAAGGAAGAGGAGCAGCGGATTAACATTGATCTGGAGCTTGGACGGAAAGAGACGGATGAGGAGTTTCCTGAGGAAACGGGTAATCCCAGAACGGCGAGCATATCATCCAGAACCAAGACAGACGGTACCGTAGACGGGGAAAAGGTATTCTATACGTTTTCGACAAAAGAAGGGGAAGAGTTATACCTGGTGGTCGATCAGGGACGGGGTACAGATAATGTGTATCTGCTTGACACGGTTTCTCTTAGTGATCTGCGGGTTTTGGCAGATCATAGCGACACTTCTGACAGCACGGAGGATAAAAGTGAGGATAACCTGTTATCTCTTCTGGCAGAAGAAAACGGAGAGGCAGAAGAGCCGGAGGAGTTGCAGATGAAGGAAAGATCGAAATCCAGACCCGGAAATACTCTGTTTATTCTCATTTTTGCGGGAATTGGCGGCGGTATTTACTATTACATGAAAATTTATCGGAATAAAAAGGATGAAGCCATGGATGTTGTTGATGCGATGGATATGGATGAATTTGAGCCGGAAGAGGACGAGGAAGAACTGGAATTTGATTATGATGATACGGAAAAGGAGGAATATCTGGAAGCCTTAATTAACGGGGATTTAGATGAAACATTCTTTGATAAGGATCCGGACGAATATGCGACGTCGCATACGGATGAAGACAGTGGCAGGAGTGGTGAAGAACCAGATGCTTATGCGGAGGACGAAGATCCATGTGACGGAATGGAAATTGATTATTAAAAAGGGGAGGATCAAGATGAAAAAAGTAAATCTGACAAAAATGCAGATAGGAGCGGCGGCAGTGGTGATACTAGTTCTGTTTGCCGCTGTGGCTGCGATCAGGATAAAAGCCTCCAGGGAGACACCTGTAGAAGTATACAGCTACAATAATGTTATGGAACAGGTACTTGCGGATGAGGTGACTACCTATTTGCATGGCGCGGCTGATCTGGGGGAAGAAATCAGCGCCCGGACGGCGAACGAGGCGGTAGAAAGCTACCGGCTGATAATACAGTCAGATGTGGATACAGTAAATGATGAACATACAAATGCGATTCAGGACCGGGTATCGGCATCGTTGCAGGCATCCGAAGACGGAAATCTGACCAGAGAAGATATTACCGCATTGTCAGCCGGAGTGGCAGAAATTGTATGGAAAACAGTTCTTTCCCAGATAGAAACCGTGACAGAAAATGTAAAGGAGAGCGAATATTTTTATCTGGCGGAGAGTCTGCAAGGGCAGATCAAGGAACTGGAAGAGAGAAAGATGAAGGTATCGATCCGTGCGAATATTAAAAACAATACAGAAATGACGCCGGATGAACTGCTTGCCATGGTAGAGGGCATGACGGATCAGGAGCTGGAAGCGCTGGCCAAATCCATGGGACTTTCATTGGAAGAGCTGCAGAACCTTTTGGAATCCTATCAGTCAGATACCGGTAAGGAAACGGATTCCAAGCTGAAAGAATTGGAGGAGAAACTGACCAGAGAAATAAGGGAAATCGGGGCAGGTGAGGACGGAAAAAACGGAAAAGACGGTACGCAGGGAGAGCGGGGGCAGGAAGGAAAGGCAGGAAACTCCGGCGCATCAGGGAAAAGCGTTTTTATCCGTTATTCAGAAAAAGCAAATGGTGAAAGCATGACGGAGAGACCAACAGCAGCGACAAAATATATGGGTACTTATACCGGTGCAAAAGCATCCGTAAACCCGTCAGATTATTCATGGTCACAGTATGTCGGAAATGACGGGAACAGCGTGTTTATCAGATATGCGACCAGCGAAAATGGTGCAAATATGACTAAACAGCCTAACAGCGATACAAAGTATATGGGCACATATATCGGCGTCAGGGCATCTGCCGATCCGGAGGAATATACATGGACAAGATATTCTGATGCGACAATCTCTTTTTCGAATGGCACTTTGTACATTACCCAGTAGAGGAGGATGAGACTATGAGGAAAAAAACAGGCCTGATTGTGGCCATACTGATCTTTATTGGGATTCCGCTGGCGGTAAAAGCAACTGAGGAAAGCGGAAATTCAAATATGAAGTCCTGTGGCAGTATCATATACAGGGATAGTTCCGGTTCTATAGAGCTTTATGCAGAAGACATAGCCTTTCTGCAGGAAAAACTGGCATCCGTGCCGGATGAGATATTTGATCCCATCCTGTATTCTCATATGCATGAATGGGAATATATCAATGTCAGCCAGACCACGCATACCCGCCATTGCGCTGGGTGTGGTTCTTCTTATGACATAGTAAGTGTGCATGATGCAGATGCATCAAAGATATGCACGATTACATATGACGGAAAAGAATATCCGGGATATGAAAAAATCTGCCGCTGTGGCTATATCTGGAAGGAAGAGATGTATCATAATCTGATATACAGTCCGACGGATGCAACATACCATACTTTATCCTGCGTGCTGAACGGAACAGAGTATTGCAGCGGACTGGCAGCCAGAGAAAGTGAACATATTGAAATTGCATATCCGGATGATGAATCGCATCATTATCTGATATGCGAGTATTGTGGTTTCGCAGGAGAAATGCGGACGTGTGTTTTCGACTATGACAGTATAGAGGACAGCGAGGATCCGGCTCTGGTAAGAAAGTATTGTGAATGCGGAAACTACATTACGGAACCTAAAGAAACGGTATCAGGAAACAGCATAGAAGACGAGCCCGAAGAACCACAGACCGGAACACCGGAACCGGTGGAATCTGTATCAGATAATCAGATTATAGTTGAAGGAGGAGATCAGCCATGAAAAAAAGAATTTTATCAATTATTTTGACACTGGCGTTAACAGTAGGAACCTGTAGTATTGCAGCAGCGGCAGACAGAGGAAGTGCAACGAGAAACAGCCTGAAATCCTATGGAGCGATTGAGTACCATAAGGGTAATGATAAGGTGATTATTAATTCTGACGACCTGTACATGCTGGCTGATCAGATCGATCAGGTAAAACTGGAGGTAACGGATCAACTGGAGGCAATGAACACATATTTTACTTCCGGTGACGGCATATCGCTTGGCACGGACAAGTATATAAGTATAACGCATACACGTCCGTCCAAGACAGATTTTATTGATCCGGTATCAGTTAATTTTGACACGCTTTTGGAAGCGATTGCGGCCAGCCAGTCCGTGTCGTCAGATGTAACACATTATGGTTATTCTCCCGGTACTAAACTATATAAAGGTTCGAATGGCGAGCTTACAACGAATGGTTCGGAAGAAGGAGCAGAGCAGATTAACGTTGCGGCCGCTACGGCGGATAATCTGTCTGCCGGAACTGTGGCATGGGTGGATGGACGCCTGATTTTAGGCACAGGTGGGGATAATAGAGCTTATTTTGATAAAGGCATTGAAGAAAGTAACAACGAAAACAGTAATGACCCGGGATTGAGTAAAGGCGTCGCAATCAATTTGAAAGGTGATGACAACAAAGCGACATCCTACCTTGTGACGGAAGATATGTCAGGGGTATTTTTGTACATGATAAGGCACGACTATGCAAATGTCGGAAACAGCATTGAATTTGACGTTCTTCCATCAGATCCGGAGGTAAGCTGTCAGAGAATATTGCAAATATCCGGAGCTTATAATGGTGCTGTAAAATCAAACGTGTACTATGTGCCGGAACTGAGGAAAGGAACCCAGATAAAATTTTCCGCAACTTATGCTAAACTTTTCAGGGCAAATAACTCTGAGGCAAAAGGTATTTCAGTCAATTTAAAAGGCGATGATAATAAACAGACAGCCTATCTCGTTCAAGAAGATTTACATGATGTATTTATGATATGTAAAGCCAATACAAATCCCCCGCTTCCTGCATTCAATACTTTACCCGGGGTTCCGATTGTAGCAACTAAAAAGCTTCATAATGCAACTGTCAACGGTCCCGGCGGAAGTTATACACATGATGATATATATTATATCCCTGAACTTCGCGCTGGTACGAGTATTACAAATTTTGGTGGGAGCTGTCATATGTTTTATTAACAGCGCAACTGTATGAGGAGTAAGGGCGCTAAATCCCTTACTCCTTTATAATTTATTTGAATAATATTCCACCATAGGTTGCGTTAATCTTAATTACAGATCCCTTTTTAACATTTGTACATCTGTAAATGCATATGGTTGCACTACCATTGCTTATATTAGTCATATTATGAGTTACTATTCTCGTCATAATAACCTGACCCGATATCAGATTAACAGAAGGTGCACTGCCATATTTATTTGTGTTCGAAGCGTTTGCAATATAAAGATAGCATATTTCCATATCCTCAGTAAACGTATATTCTTTACCCGTTTTAATCGTGTTTTCTTCTCCGCCTGTACCGAATCCGTCAGAAGGAGTGGAAGGCTTATCAGGTTTATTATCTTCTCCGGAAGAATATCCGGAGTCAAAATAAGCTCTATTATTTTGACAAGCTGAGTTTTCTGTTCTCATTTTCTATACTAAAATGTCGTTTGACAATAGAAGAACCTGCAAAGGAGGAAAATGGGAAAATGGAAACAAATCAAATGCTTATTGATTATGAGAAGAGACTGCGAAAGGATGAGATGTCGGAAAATACGATTAAGTCGTATGTCGGGACCGCAAAGAGATTTTTGGCTGAATATGAAGCTGTAAACAGGAACAGTACACTGGCATATAAGGAATGTCTGATTTCGCACTATAAACCAGCGACGGTAAACAATAGAATACTGGCACTCAATAATTTTTTGCATTTTTTGAGAAAGGATAACCTGCAGTTGAAAACAATAAGAGTGCAGCAAAAACTTTATTTAGATCACGTTATAAGTAATGCTGATTATAGAAAACTGCTTAGAAAACTACAGAAGGATGAAAGAATGAAGTGGTATTTGATTGTTCGGACAATGGTTTGTACGGGTGCGAGAATCAGCGAAATCATTGCATTTCAGGCAGAAGACGTATATATCGGCTATGTGGAGCTGTATGCGAAAGGGAACAAGCTGCGGCGGATCTATTTTCCAAGAGTGTTGCAAGAGGAGCTGCTGGGATGGTTGGAAGCGGATCAGAGAAAGGAAGGCTCACTGTTTCTTAACAAAAACGGGGTTACAATATCTGCGAATGGCGTAGCGACAATGCTCAAAAGATTTGCGATTCGATATAATATTGATCCGGGAGTCGTACATCCGCATGCCTTCCGGCATAGGTTTGCACTCAATTTTCTTTCAAAGAAGCCAAATGAGATCATTCTGCTGGCGGATATTCTGGGACATTCAAGTATTAATACCACCCGCATATATACAAGGCGGACGGCACAGGAACAATATAGGATAATTAATTCAGTGGTTGATTGGTAAAAGCAGGAAACAGTCGGAAACAATATCCGGCTGTTTTTAATTGCAGGAAGAAGAAACAGGAAAAGGAGCAAGGCATGGGAAAAATATTAATTGTTGCAGAGAAGCCCGCTGCCGGTGCCGATATCGCAAAGGTAGTCGGAGCAGGGGAGAAACATAACGGATATATGGAAGGAGAGCACTATGTGGTTACATGGGCTGTTGGACACCTGGTCGGGTTGAAACAACCACAGGAACACGATGAAAAATACAGGAAATGGAGTCTTGCAAATCTTCCGCTTTCGTTTGATCTGTCTGATAGTTTGAAGGTGCTTCCAAGGACAAGGCACCAGTATAAGGTGATAAAAGAGCTGATCCACCGGGGTGACATAGAGATGCTGATTAATGCCGGTGATGTTGGATAGTGCGGAGGGGTGACAAACAAATACAAATAAGAAAGGGACTTCCTCAATCCTTAAAAGACTATGACAATAACGGTTATAGTCTTTTTTCATGCGGTAATTACCGTAAGAAATGAACCCATATTCCCACAAGTGGAGAAATACCAAACAACAGTATTCCGCAATCCAATCTCCCGACAATTAACGGAAGAAAACCATATATCAGCACCTAAACCAATCAATCATATCAATCTATATCACAGGAGGGCAAAGACCATGAACAAAAAGCAGGAACAGCAGATTTTAGACTATTACAGCACCACAGACAAATATATCCGTAGCAAGACGCACTCTAATGCGCATCAGACCGTATTCACCAAAGAAAACGACAAATACCAGTGGCTTGTGTTGGAGCAGAAAAGCCAGTGTGAAGTCGAGGTAAGGCAGACCGACAATCATGGAACAATCACAGCAAGGGATAATTACGAACTGACAGGAAATCTCCCTAAGTGTGTGGGCGTGGAACGCTTATGTGAGGGCGCAAATTTTCAGATACCTTTTAACGCTGATGAAATCAACTTAATCTATCAGTTTGGGGAGCAGGGCAAAGCGGAAACGTGCGCCAGTCTGTCTGCTATTCTTCCGCAGATAAAGGACAGCAATACAAAGCAGATAGTAAGCGATACTTTGAAGAAATTAAATTCTCTGTCCGAAGAAACGTGTGCGGAACTGACTGCTACCACCAAAAGACGGAAACTGACCGAGCGTGACCACTCCATAAAGACAAGGTTAGCCAAAGCAAAGGAACAGGCAAAAAAGCTGACAGTTGCCGAGGGAAAACAGCGCAGAACCCACAGCAAGGGAAAGGGGGATATGGCACTATGAAACTCTCACGATATGAGCAGGAAACGATTGTCAATTACAATGCGGGAGAACAGACCGCCACCCTCTACACAAGGGATAAGGCGGTTATGAGGAAACTTGATACGTTTGTTGCCGATTTTCCCAATACATACAAGATGATAAAGCAGGACGAGGTATCTAAGACCTATTCCTTTCCGAAGTCTTTTATCGGCTACCGCAAGCCGAGGGCGGTCAGCACAGAACAAAGGGAACGGGCAAGGCAAATGATGATTAAACGGAATAAGGCAAAGGAAGATTAAGCAAAAATTAATGGAATTGTGAGTACGCTTGTGATAGAATAAAGAAATTGAATAATTCAACAAATTGATATTTTGTGAGGTAAAAAAGATGTATGAAATACGAAAAATACATAGCAATGAAGTAACGGAAGCCCTTGCTTTGGCATTAGAAGTGTTTTTACAGTTTGAAGCACCAGACTATAAACCAGAGGGGATTGACACATTTAAGCGAGATATAGTTGAAAATGATGAATTTATTTCAAAATGTCAACAAGGTATCTGCCCAATATATGCAGCATTTGATAAAGGGAAAATGATTGGAATTATAGGTATGCGTTCAAACAGAACACATATTAACTTAGTATTTACCAAGAAAGAATATCATCGTCAAGGTGTAGCTACTTCAATTTTCCAGTATCTTTTAGCAGATATTTTGAAAGATAACCCAGTGCCACAGGAGATTACTTTAAATTCGTCACCATATGGTAAGCCATTTTATCTTCATATAGGATTTAAGCCTCAATCTGATGAGCAGGAAATAGACGGAATTAGGTTTACCCCTATGAAGTACACAATATGACAGATTCTAACTTGTTTAACTGTAAAATCGGGATTGGAGAAAGTACATGGATTTGGAGCAATTATTATTTACACGAGCCAATATAGAAAATGTTGGAGAGTTACTTGTTATAATTCACAGGTGCATGAATGAAGTTAATTATAAGGATTATGCACCATATGAGTTTGAAAAATATCTTGCTCATTTTACAGCGGATTGGTTAATTGATATTATAAATACACGACATTATTATGAAGTGCGGTATCAGGGAAAAATCGTTGCCTGCGGTGGAGTTAGCAGAGATTACAGTCAAGAAAAACAAAGCTATTTTACTGCAATTTTTGTAAACCCCGATTATCATGGGAAGGGAATTGGAAGAAAACTAATCCAATTTTTAGAAAAAGATGAATGGTGCTTATGCAGTAATTTAATCGAAATACCATCATCTAAAAGTTCCCATGAGTTTTATTACAAATGCGGTTATAAATATCGGAACAATCCACCGATTTTTAGTGAGATAGACGGTTCAACAATTATGTATAAAGAAGTAACACCACATGTTTGACAAACTAATTTCTTATTTATCAAGAAAGATATACTGGGGGTGTCGCAAAATCATTAAATCAGATGATTGGGCGGTACCCCTGCTCTATTTCTACTAACAAAAAGTCCAGCGT
>ERZ808051.182-NODE-182-length-81349-cov-8.811079_pt1 | contig 81349 bp, 77 predicted proteins | sample MGYA00380199_ERZ808051 | MGnify/ENA primary metagenome ERZ808051 (study PRJEB31490, sample SAMN06133391) | mouse gut metagenome | isolation source: J11 | host: mice | place: China: Chengdu | collected 2015-05 ... | reverse complement strand
GCGTGAGCCATGAATACCGTATTAAGCAACTACGGGCAGCTATGCGGCTGCCCGGAAATCCTCAAAAAAAGTTGTAATTTTTTTGTCGTGGGCTTGACATACGGGTGGCGAAACATGTGGGGCGTGATGTGCTGGCTGAGACCGGCAAGGCCGGCATAGCGGCTGATCATAAAGCGGACGGACTGGTCTGAAAGCTTATGCCCAAGCCTATTTACGAAAAAGTATCCGCAAATTTCGATGTCCTTTTGGAAGGTTTCCTGATATATGTTTAAGGCAGAGATGACTTCAGGATTGCCGATTTGGAGAATTCTTTCTTTGGAGCCTTTTCCATAGATCAGGATATTGCTGCTTTTCAAATCTATGTCGGAGGGCCTTAGAGAGCATAGCTCCGATATGCGGACTCCGGTGGCGAACAGTAATTCAATTACAGCAATATCGCGGATGCAACATCGAAGCTGATATTGGGATTTGGCTTCTTCCTTTTGCGCATACAGCGTGGATAAAAAGGTCTGGATAGAATGTAAGGGGATGGTTTTAGGGAGAAGTTTGGCTTCTCTGAAGCGTATGTCCAGCTTTGCAAAGGGCGTTTCGGGCACCAGTTCTCTGTACTCCAGATAGTGGAAAAAGGCTTTTAGGCTTGCGATTTTGCGTTTGACAGTTTTGGGCTTGTATTGTTTGTGAAGATTGGTGATGAAGCTGTCAACAGTGGATTTGGATGCATAATCGTGGATATCAGGGCAAAAAAGCTTATATTGCCGAAGATCTATTTTGTAGGATTTTAAAGTTTTGGGATCCAGACGCTTGCGGAATTGGCAATATTCAAGGTATTCGTCGATGGCGCTGTTCAAGGGTTTCATATGTAGATATTCTCCTTCGTATTTTTTATCATTATGAATCGTTGAAGGATAATTGTCCAGCTTGAGTATTTTGCCGAAATGCCAAGAAGCACCATGGCTGTAGTCTATATGAGCATTTTATCATTGCATTGAGGAAATCAGACAGATAGGCGATGTCTGAGAATATCTGAAATTTGAGGCTAGGCCGGAGAGGGGAGAAGAGGAGGCGGAGACAAATGGAGGTCAATTTGTACCATAAGATAAAGCAGACCGGATACGGCAGAACGGAAGAGCAGCCCAAACAAGCAGGATAAGCAAAACGAGCAGAGCAGCCCAAACAAGCAGAATAGGCAAAACAAGCGGAGCAGACCAAACAAGCAGGGCAGCCAAAACAAGCAGGACAAGCAAAACGAGCAAAGCAGACCAAACGAGCAGAGCAGCCCAAACAAGCAGGACAAGCAAAACAAGCAGAGCAGCCCAAACAAGCAGAACAAGCAAAACAAGCAGAGCAGCCAAAACAAGCAGAGCAGCCCAAACAAGCAGAATAGCCAAAACAAACACAACAGCCCCCATCACCGGCCCATTGTGGCCGGCGATGAGGGCTGTTTTACCCTCTGCAGTTCATATGATACAAACTGTATCCACGGTTTAATCTGCTAGATTGCTTCATCCCTGCAGCAATGCCCTTGCAGCGGTGTCTTATTTTTCCGTGGTAGGATCGGCAGGATTGGGCGTGGTAGAAGTGGTTTTCTTTGCCTCCTCGGCCATCTTGTCAAATTTCTCCATAACTGCTTCGTAGGTGCGCTGGGAAATGTCGGGCAGGTCGCCGCCCCAGGTCTTGCCGGCTCTCTTGAAGCCCTTTTCAAAAGCAGCGCGCATATCTTCGATCTTGTCAGGATCGCCGCCGGTCAGAGCCTTGGCGAAATCAATGATTCTATCGGAAGTCTGGTTCACGCCCCAGTAGCCGTCCTCTGCAATGTCGGCCTGAGCCTGCGCCTTGGTAGCAGGATCCACAGTGAAATTGCCGCTTCTTAAGAAGGACCAGATATCGTTGGCTTTGCCGTAGGTATTGGCCTGCTGCGACATCATCTTCTCTACCAGACTGCGCATCTGGGCGGTGCGGGCGTCTGCGTCAGCCTTCATCTTGTTGATCAGATTGGTGTCAGGAGTATATGTCTTCTTTGTGGAAGTAGCACTGGTTTCCTTGGAAGGCTCGTATACGGCGCCGGCTCCTGCAGAAGTGCCTTCTGTTTTGGTATTTTCGGTAGCGGCAGCGTTCGTCTTCACGTTCTCCGTAGCTGAATAGCTGTAGGGAGCCGTTGTCTGGCTTGATGTAACTCCGTTTACACTCATAGTATCCTCCTTCTGGCGAATGGTTCCTTCGCCTTGTATGTCCGGTTCGGACACATCATCCTTGATTTAATTGAAATAGAAAATCACGAATAGCGCATACTCCTATTTACGTCTACCAAATATTTCGGCATATGCAATTGGAATATTTAGCCTATTTCCAATAAATTATGTAGATTTTGAGAGGGGATGCGCCATAATTTCCATGGTGCAGTGGGAGAAGGGCTCCCCCTGAGCGGTCAAGCTGTATTCCATGCGGATATCCAGCCTCTCGTCCTCCCTCAGGAACTCCATTTTTTTCGTGCGGATCCCCATTTTCATACTTCCGTAGGGAGTGGCATAGTCGGTGAGGTATTCTTTGCCCTCCTGAAAAACCATTCGGGTGCGGACGGCTCCGTTCTTGGTGATCTCCAGAACAGAGTCTTTTAATTTGATGCAGCACTTTGCAGCTGAACCGTTCTGGTCCAAAGGCTCCTGATACAAGAGATAGAGGCTGCCGGCCCTTGTGTAGCATTCGGACTCCACAGTGATCTCGGTGAGGGTTTCCTCCCCCTCCTCCGTGCGCTGCCTGCCGGTTAAAGTCAGATGAACTATGTCTGCCATAAAAACCTCCCCATAGGAGAAAATCCGGAATCATAGGGCGCAGGCTTTCCGCTTCGGATCAGTATTCCTCGATATTTACCGCCTTTGCGGAGAGGATTCCGTACTTGATAATGGAATTGGCAAAATGAACAAACTTTTCTGCTTTGTCGCTGACATAGAACTGATAACGATTGCTGCCCAGCCCCAGAGGCTCTTCGTCAAGCAGATCCAGCTGGCCCAGCATTTCCTTAAGCTCCCTTGCGGTTTCGTAGGCCGGATTCACCAGCCTGACGCCCTCCCCCATGATTCTGCCCAAAGTGGAGCGGATCAGGGGATAATGGGTGCAGCCCAGTATCAGCGTGTCGATGTCGATGTCAATAAGCTCCGTCAGATACCTGCGGGCGATCTCGTCGGTGACGGGATCCTCCAGCAGCCCCTCCTCCACCAGAGGAACGAATAGGGGACAGGCCTTGCCGTAGATGGTTATGTCTCTGTTCAGGTTCTGTATGTACTTGGTGTAGATCTGGCTGCCGATGGTGGCCTCCGTGCCTATGACCCCGATTCGGCCGTTTCTGGTGGCCTCCCAGGCAGCTTTGGCGCCGGGTTTCACCACATCGATGATGGGAATGTCTATGTCCCTCTCCAGCGCGTCCAGAGCGCACGCGCTGGCAGTGTTGCACGCTACCACGATGGTCTTCACCTGAAAAGTTCGGAGGAACCGCACAATCTGTTCCGAGAACCGGGTAACGGTCTCTTTGGACTTGCTCCCATAGGGAACCCGGGCGGTATCTCCGAAATATATGATTTTTTCATTGGGAATCTGGCGTATGATCTCCCGCGCCACAGTGAGCCCGCCTACGCCGGAATCGAAGACTCCAATGGGGGCGTCCTTTTTTAAAAGGCTTCTATTTATCTGCTTCCCTGCCATGAAAGGCCTCCCAAAATAAATTTAAGTTTGCCAGCAGTTTGCTCCGGAAAGTGATTTTGTCCCGCCCTGCATGCACTAGATCAAGATAGAGGCTGCCGTCCAAGTCCCAGTCATCAGGGAGGTCAGAAAGGTTGCCGTTCTCGTCCACTGTCTTTATGTCTAAGGTGTCAGGCGTCAGAACCAGTTCCGGGTAGAGAAATCCCCACCAGCCCAGCATGGCGCACATGCTTATGATGATCTGAAATCCGATCCGTCTTTTTTTCATCCGATAACCCCCTTGCCGTTTGCCGCGGCACAAAGCGATAGATCTGCTTCTGCAGTATATCTGCTTCTGCGATAGATCTGCTTGTTGTGAAAGGCCGTCCTATGGGCCTAATGGGATTATTGCCGGATTTGTTCGGATTATTCAACCAGCTTGTCAATGGCGCTGTCAGCTGCTGTTATTTTATGCGCCTTGGCAGGCGTTTCATGCATCTATAACTTTCTGCCGTTCTTCCGATCCAGACGTATCTGGCGGATGATGGCCTTTTTCTGGTTGTCGATATGGGTTCTGGCAGCGGCGGCAGCCGTCTCCTTGTCCTTGTTGAGAATGCTCTGGTAGATGATCTTGTGCTCTTCCACCAGTCTTTCATGCTGACTGCTGTCCTTGATATATTCAAAGCGGTAGCGGTACATCTGCTCCGCCAGATTGTTCACCATCTGGATCAGACGCTGGTTTCTGGTTGCCTGCAGGATGATGTCGTGAAGGGCCACGTCGGCCTGAGCGATTCGCTGGGCATCCCTGCCGGCCACGCACTGTTCAAACTGGCCGCAGGCATCCTTCAGGGCGGCGAGCCCCTCCTCGGAGATCCGGTCGCAGGCAAGTTCCGCACAGAGCGCATCCAGCGTCCTCCGGACTTCCAGTACGTCGCTCATGCTCTTCTCGGTGATTTGGGCCACTTCTGCGCCCCGCCTCGGAATCATGGTCACCAGCCCTTCCAGCTCCAGCTTGCGGATGGCCTCCCGAATGGGCGTGCGGCTCACTCCCAGCTTATCCGCCAGATGGATTTCCATAAGGCGTTCTCCGGGCTTTAACTCACCGGTGAGGATGGCTTGACGCAATGTGTTGAATACCAGATCGCGGAGCGGTAGATCCGCTTGTAAAGAAAGCTGCATGGCAATCCTCCTTGTGTTAGATGGGCCTGACCAGAAATGCTTGTTCCAGACCCTCCTGCCGCAGACTGTCCAGAGCGGCCTTTGCGGATGCCTCCTGCCCCTGAGGGAAGATGCCGAATACTGTTGGGCCGCTGCCGCTCATGAGACTGCCTGCCGCCCCCAGACTGCGCATTCTGTCCTTTATGGTGCGGATGACGGGATGGGCAGGGACGGTGACAGCCTCCAGAACATTTTCCATGCGAGCCAGAACGCCTGCCAGATCCTTGGCGGAAAGAGCGCCTACAATGCCGTCTATATCCGGATGCCCAGTGAGCTCCTGAGCGTCGAGACTCTGGTAGACAGATTTTGTGGAAACGCTGATTTTCGGAGTGACTGTAAGAATATGGCAGTCCGGAAGAGGCGGGAGGGCCGTGAGCTTTTCTCCGATGCCTTCTGCCAGAGCGGTGCCTCCCATAAGGCAGTAGGGAACGTCGGCGCCGATTGAAACGCCGTATTCCATCAGCCGCTTTTGGGAAAGATTCAGGTCAAACAGACGGCACACTCCCTTCAGGGCTGCCGCGGCATCCGTGCTGCCGCCGGCCATGCCTGCCGCAATGGGAATGTTTTTCTTTAGATGTATGCCGACGCCGGAGGATATATTGCACTCCTTCAGCAGCAGCGCGGCGGCCTTATAGATCAGGTTGTTTTCATCCAAAGGAAGCTCACTGGAATCGGAGGTGACAGAAATGCCCTTGCGGATCCTCCTGAAAGTAAGCTCATCCCATAGATCGATGCTCTGCATGATCATTTTTACCTGATGGTAGCCGTTGGGCAGACGGCCTATAACGTCCAGTCCCAGATTGATTTTGGCATATGCCCTGATGCTGAATTCGTCCATTTATGTCTCCATGCCCCGGGCCGGCGGGGCGGCTTTTGCCGATTGATGAAAAATTGATTTGCTTTGTCCCGCCTCAGATCTAAACCGGAATCACTTCAGGGGCTTTGCGCCTGCCTTTTCCTGAGCGGATTCCAAGGCCCTTTTGAACCAGCCCTTCTTCTTGGCGGGGACATTGGACTGGGACTTGCCGTGAAGCCCCTTTACGCTCAGAACATAGATGCCGCTCACTACCGCCTTGACCTCCTTTTTTGTGGGGACGGTGTCGAAAATCTTTTCGTCACAGATCAGAGACATGATCTGGGGTCCGATTTTCACTTTGACGATAGGGAGCTTCGACCCTCTCATGAGCTTGGGAGTCTGATCCAGAACGATCTGAGGCAGTCCTGCGTCCCTCAGCTTCATCCTTTTCTTGTCGATGATCAGCATGGAGACATTCTGCTTGTTGGCCTCCAGCATGGCCTGCTGTTCATCCTGCTTTTTCTTTGCTCTCTTTCCCAGAAAGTATAATGCGATAATTGATGCGACGATTACCACCGATATCACGATCAATACAATCATCCATGGTTTCATAAAATGTAGCCTCCTATACGTCCGTTGCTTATTTTTTCCATTTTAACACAGAAGACCCGGGATAGGCAAGGATAAGCATTCAATTTTTGAAAAGAAAAAGCTTTCCATCGGCAGGTTAATGTGGTATATATAAGAGATGGGGCAAAGGTGTGCGCCCTCCGGCAGAAGGCGGATTTTTGGGGAACCCTCCGCTGCCGGGAGTCAGGAGGAGATTATGAAAAAAAGAATAGCGCGGGGAGTGCTGGCGCTGCTGCTGGCGGCTCTGTCGGTGGGCTGCGGCAGCGGAGGCGAGACCAATGCCGACTTAAAGGATATGCCGGTGGACAAGTATGTCACATTGGGCGACTATAGCGGCTTTGAAGTTACCGCAGCGCCTGCTCAGGTGGACGAAGAGAAGTGCGACCAGCTTCTTTATGCGGTCTATCTCAGCAATGTGACCAAGGACAACGGCGGCATCACCGATAGGGCAGTGGCCGAAGGGGATACGGTGTCCATTGACTATGAGGGCAAAAAGGACGGTGTGCCCTTTCAAAACGGAAGCGATACGGGAGCGGAGCTTACCATCGGCTCGGGGAGCTTTATCGAGGGCTTCGAGGAGGGGCTGGTGGGCGTGATGCCGGGGGAGACCGTGGAGCTTGCCCTCACCTTCCCGGAGGGCTATAAGAAGAGTGCGGAGCTTGCGGGACAGGCGGTGACATTTACAGTCACGGTGCATTATATTTATCCTGCTGCGGATAATATGGAGGATTCTGTGGTGGCGGCGCTGGGGATTCCGGAGGTGAGCACGGTGGCGGATATGAGGCAGGTCGTCTTCGACTATCTGTGGGAGATGGCCGCGGAGAGCTATCAATATGAGCTTCAGAACGCCGTTATGGAGCAGCTGATGAATTCCAGTCAGGTGGAGGAGCTGCCGGAGACCTTTGTGGATTCCTACAAGCATATGTTTATTGAATCCAATGCGAACATGGCCGCGATAAACGGCATGGACGCGGAAACCTTTGCAAACAATCAATATGGTATGAGCAGCGAAGAGTATGCCAAGGTCAGCGCGCAGGTACAGGCAAGACAGGAGGTTGTGCTGCAGGCCATTGCCAACAGAGAAGGTCTGACTGTGGGCGACGAGGAGCTTCAGGAAAAGCTGGAGGAGTACGCAGGAGAGATGGGAGTGGCGGTGGAAGAGCTGCTGGGAACCTTTTCCTCAGAGGAATACCGGAATTATTTCATGAGCGAAAAGGTGATGGCCTTTCTTTTGGAAAGAGCCAATACCACAGATCAGCAGTAAATATAGGCGAATAAAATAATTGTGAAAATAAATCAGCGTGGGTGCTGAGGGGAGGTATGAAGATGCAATTGACAGAAATCAAGGAGCTATATCGCAGGAAAGAGGAGTACATCGGCAAGGAGGTGACCGTTGGCGGCTGGGTCAGGAGCAATAGGGATTCCAAGAATTTTGGATTCCTGATGATGAATGACGGAACCTTTTTTGAGTCGCTTCAGGTGGTTTACAGCGATGCGCTGGCCAATTTCGATGCGCTGTGCAAAATCAATGTGGGGGCGGCCCTGATCCTGCGGGGAACCATTGTGGAGACCCCCGGCGCAAAGCAGCCCCTTGAGATGCAGGCAGCTGAGGCGGTGGTGGAAGGCGCTTCCGGAGCGGAGTATCCTTTGCAGAAGAAGCGTCATAGCTTTGAGTATCTGCGGACCATTTCTCATCTGCGCCCCAGAACCAATACCTTTCAGGCAGTCTTTCGTGTTCGCTCCCTGATTGCCTATGCCATCCACAGCTTTTTCAACGAGAGAGGCTTCGTGTATGTCCATACCCCTTTGATCACAGGCAGCGACTGCGAGGGGGCAGGGGAGATGTTTCAGGTGACTACTCTGGATCTGAACAACGTTCCCAAGACCAAGGAGGGAAAGGTGGACTTTAGCCAGGACTTCTTCGGCAAGCCCACCAATCTTACCGTCAGCGGACAGCTGAACGGCGAAGCGTATGCCCTTGCATTTAAAAACATATACACCTTCGGCCCCACCTTCCGGGCGGAGAATTCCAATACCACCCGCCATGCAGCGGAATTCTGGATGATTGAGCCGGAAATGGCATTTGCGGATCTGCAGGATGATATGATATTGGCGGAGAGCATGCTGAAATACATTATCCGGTATGTGCTGGAGAACGCTCCGGAGGAGATGGCCTTCTTTAACCAGTTCGTGGACAAGGGGCTGATGGAGAGGCTGAATCATGTGCTGAACTCCGACTTTGCCCATGTGACCTATACGGAGGCGGTGGAGATTCTGGAGAAGCGCAATGATGCATTTGACTACAAGGTGTTCTGGGGATGCGACCTGCAGACCGAGCATGAGAGATATCTGACGGAGGAGGTGTTCAAGCGCCCCGTCTTTGTGACAGACTACCCTAAGGAGATCAAAGCCTTTTATATGAAGCTCAGTGAGGACGGCAGAACCGTTGCCGCCATGGACTGTCTGGTGCCCGGAATCGGAGAGATCATCGGCGGCAGCCAGAGAGAGGATAAGCTGGAGCTTCTGGAAAAGAGAATGGAGGAGCTGGGGCTGAACAAGGAGGACTACAGCTTCTATCTGGATCTGCGCAGGTTCGGCTCCGTCCGCCACTCGGGCTTTGGGCTGGGCTTTGAGAGATGTGTGATGTACCTTACCGGGATGAGCAATATCCGGGACGTGATTCCCTTCCCCAGAACGGTGAACAACTGCGATCTGTAGGCGCTTTCTCAAGTGAGCCAGCCAAAGGGCAGCGGAAGGGCTCTTTATGTCATCCGGGCGAAGACTTGGTCTTCGCCCTTGATGTTTTCCCCAGTTTATCATTTCTTAATTTTTGAGGGGATGAAATATGGCCGGGAATGTGGTATGCTGTAACCGTGGCAAAGGAGACAATGTTTGAAGCCTGATTTGGACGGCTGGCAGAGAGAGGTTTGAGCTTGATGAAATTCATTGTGAAGGGTTTTGGGAGACAGAAAGCGGAACGGGACGGATATGAAAAAAAGGGCAGGGCATGGGAATCGTCTATCTGGAAGATGGCCATGCCTGCTTTTGTTCTTTTGATTGCGGTGACTTTTTTGCCTTCTCTGGAGGTCAAGGCCGGCTCCATCAATGCGATTCAGCAGGACATTAAGGACCATACCGATCAGCTTGCAAATATCAACAACCAGATTTCGTCTCTGGAGGAGGAGCAGGATCTGATTCAGGAGGAGATTGACGATCTGAATGCAGAGATCTTGAATACCCTGACCAGCATCGGCATGAAGGAGGATGAGATTGCCGCCAAGGAAAAGGAAATCTCAACCAAGGAAGATGAGATTGTAGCAAAAGCGGACGAGATAGGGCGGAAGAAACGCCAGATAGAGGAGACGCAGGCAGAGTATGATGCGGCGGTGGGCCGTGAGGAGGCCCAGCGGAAGGACATAGCCATGTGTACCCGTCTGATTTACGAGAGAGGAGACAGCACCTTTCTGGAGGCTATTTTGGGCGGGAAGGGGCTGGCGGACATCTTGAACCGGGCGGATCAGGTGGAAAAGGTTTATGAATATGAACGGAATATGCTGTTGGCATATATAGAACTTAAGAATTATGTGCATGATCTCTGGGAGAAGCTGGAGGGAGAGAAGACGGCTCTGGAGGCGGACAAGGAGCAGCTGGAGGCGGACAAAGAGCAGCTGCAGGAGGACAGGAAGCAGCTGGAGGCAGATCGGGATGAGCTGGAAAGCCAGAAGGGCTATCTGAACGGAATGCTTGCCAGAAAGAAACAGGAATCTGCCAATTTCGAGGCGGAGATAGAGAAGGCCAAACGGGAGGCCGCAGTGGCCAAGAAGCTGCTGCAGCAGGACCAGCAGAGGCTGAAGCAGCTGCAGGCGTCCCAGAACGCAGCTCAGAACGGGGCGAATGTGACCTATACCGATACCAATTATACCTCCACCATCAACGGCGCCACGGGAAGCGATCTGGGCAAGAAGATCGCCAACTATGCATGTCAGTTTATCGGAAACCCTTATGTGTACGGGGGAACCAGCCTGACTTCGGGAGCGGACTGCTCCGGCTTTACCTATAGGGTGTACAGCAACTTCGGGTATACGCTTCCCAGAACCTCCTTCCAGCAGAGGAGCGCCGGAAAGGGAGTTTCTTATGAGGAGGCCCAGCCGGGGGACCTGATCTGCTATGAGGGGCATGTGGGAATGTATATCGGGGGCGGTCTGATCGTACATGCAAGCAGCAGCGCTCCCTATCCCAGAGGGGGTATCAAGGTGAACAACGCCCAGTACAAGACCATTCTTGCAGTGCGGCGGATCATCCAATAGGGTGAGCAAAGCATCAGACAAAAATCATAGAATGAAAAAAGCGAGGCCTGAAGGTAGTGAAAATAATAATAGCCGGCGACGGAAAGATGGGTGCGGCATTGACTCGGAAGCTGTCGGCCGAGGGAGAGGATTTGACATTGATTGACTCCAATCCGGAGGTTCTTGAGTCCAGTGAGGAGCGGTATGACGTGATGGTGGTTCATGGGAACTGCGCGTCCATGGATGTGCTGCTGCAGGCGGGGGTGAAGGAGGCGGATCTGCTGATCGCCATGGCGGGGGCTGACGAGGTGAACCTGCTGTGCTGCATGACCGCCCATGGCCTTAACGGAAACATCCATACCATAGCCAGAGTGTGCAATCCGGAATATACGGATCAGGCCTATGCCATGAGGGACATGTTCGCCCTTTCCATGGCGGTGAACCCGGAGAGGCAGGCGGCCATAGAGATAGAGCGGCTTTTGCGGTATCCCGGCTTTCTGAAGAGGGACACCTTCACCAAGGGGCGGGTGGAGATCGTGGAGCTGAGGATCGATGCCAAGAGCAAGCTCTGCAACGTGGCCCTCAATGATATGTACAAGATCGTAAAGTGCAAGATTCTGGTGTGCGCCGTGCTGCGGGAGGGAAAGGCGGTGGCTCCTAACGGCATGTTCGTGCTGCGGGAGGGGGACCGTATCTTTGTGACGGCCTCCACCAATACATTGACCATCCTGCTGAAGAATCTGGGGATTATCAGTCATAAGGTGAAGCGGGTGATGCTCTGCGGAGGCGGGCGGGTCAGCTATTATCTGGCCAAGCTTCTGGAGAACAGCGGCATCGGGGTACAGATCATAGAGAAGAATCCCGAGCGCTGCATCCAGCTGGCGGCCATGCTGCCGGGGGCCAGCATCATTCAGGGGGATGCCAGCAATCAGTTCCTTCTGGATCAGGAGGGGATTTCCAGCTGCGACGCTATGGCTACCCTTACGGGTCTGGACGAACTGAACATGATCTTGTCTCTTTACGGCAACAGCAACGGCGTGTCTCAGGTGATCACGAAGCTGGGACATATCGACAATGCGAATATATTGGGAAATCTGTCTTTGGGAAGCGTGGTGAGTCCCAAGGAATTATGCTGCAATACGATTGTGCAGTACGTTCGCGCTATGAAGAATCAGACAGGCGCCGCCCTGACGGTTTATGCCATTGCAGACGGGCAGGCGGAGGCCATGGAGTTTCTGGCGGACAGTACAACCAAAAACTGCGGGGTGCCTCTTAAGGATCTGAAGCTCAAAAAGGGCGTGCTGGTAGTGGGCATCGTGAAGGGGGCAAAGATTGAGATCCCCAACGGAGATTCTTCTTTCCACAGCGGAAATACCGTTTACGTGGTGACGGGACGGGAAAAGGGTATTTACCAGCTGAATGATATCTTTGAGTGATGCGAGGCTGAATATGAACTATAAGATGATGGGAAGATTTATCGGCAGGATCCTGATGGTGGAGGCCGTGTTCATGGTGCCCGCAATGCTGATCAGCCTTTGGGAAAAGGAATTCGATGCAGTGTGGGCCTTTATGTGGAGTCTGGGAATCATTATGGCGGTTTCCGGAGTGCTGCTGTTTTTCTGCAGAGGTTCAAAAAACAGGTTTTATGCCAAGGAAGGCATGGCCTGCGTGGGCCTGAGCTGGTTCTTCATGAGTCTATTGGGATGTCTGCCCTTTTATATTTCCGGGGTCATTCCGGATTTTGTGGACGCATTTTTTGAGATCGTATCCGGCTTTACTACCACTGGGGCATCCATACTGCCTGCGGTAGAGGGACTGCCCAAGGGAATTCTCTACTGGAGAAGCTTCAGCCACTGGCTGGGAGGCATGGGGGTGCTGGTATTCCTGCTGGCGATCTCCTCCATGGGCGGCAGGGAGAACGGGTTCACCATGCATCTGCTTCGGGCGGAGAGCCCCGGCCCCAACGTGGGGAAGCTGGTGCCCAAGATGAAGAAAACCGCAAGGATTCTCTATCTTTTATATATACTGCTGACGGTGCTGAATGTGTTCTTTCTTATGCTGGGCGACATGTCCCTTTTCGAGGCGGTCTGCACCGCGTTCGGAACCGTGGGCACGGGAGGCTTCGGCATCCGCAACGACAGCATAGCCAGCTTCAGCCCTTATGTCCAGAATGTCTGTACCGTGTTCATGATATTGTGCGGAGTGAACTTTTCCTGCTTTTATCTATTGCTGATGAAGGAGTTCAAAAATGTGTTTCGGGACGAGGAGCTGCGGCTGTACTTGGGCCTGATTTTGGGCAGCGTGGTTCTGATCGTGCTGAATCTGGGAGATTTTTATTCCACATTGGGAGAGACGGTCCGGCATGCCTTCTTTCAGGTGGCCACTATCATCACCACCACGGGCTATGCTACCACGGATTATGAATTATGGCCGGGGCTGTCCAAAGCCATATTGCTGTGCCTGATGGTGGTGGGGGCAAGCGCAGGCAGCACAGGAGGAGGCTTCAAGTGCAGCAGGCTGCTGCTGGTGCTGAAGAGCCTGCGCAGGAGCGTGCGCAAGATTGTGCATCCCCAGAAGGTGCAGGCAGTGCGGATGAACGGCCATCCGGTGGACGAGAAGGTGATTCAGAATACCAACGCCTATCTTGCGGCATATGTGACGGCGGTGATGGCGAGCTTTCTGCTGATCTCCGTGGACGGTTTTTCCATTACCACCAACCTTTCCGCAGTGCTGGCCTGCTTCAACAATATCGGCCCCGGCTTTGAGATGGTGGGCCCTACCTGCAATTTTGCCGTGTACGGCACTTTTTCCAAGCTGGTGCTCATCATGGACATGTTGGCGGGGAGGCTGGAGATATTCCCTATATTGATATTGTTTTCCAGAACCACATGGAGGCATCGGTAAGCCGACCATTACAGCATGATCCCTGAAAAGAGTATCAATAGGAGGCCGGGTTTTCCGGACCCGGCTTCTGTGACAGACGATTCGGTGCCGGATTTTTGGTATGCGGGGTTTTGATTTTAGGTTTGCGGATTTTCCCAAAAAGGGATTAAAAATAGGAGGAGAAACGGATGATTAAACTGACGCCCCCCATGGGATGGAATTCATGGAATACCTTTGGGGCAAACATCAATGAGCAGCTCATTTTCGAGACTGCGGACGCCATGGTGGCAAATGGGCTGCCCCAGAAGGGGTACGAGTATCTGGTGATCGACGATTGCTGGTCGCTGCGGGAGAGGGACGCAAATCAGCGTCTGGTGGCGGATCCTGAAAAGTTCCCTCAGGGCATGAAGGCCGTGGCGGACTATGTGCATTCCAAGGGACTTAAGTTCGGCATGTATTCATGCGCCGGCAACCTGACCTGCGCCGGATATCCGGGGAGCTTCGAGCATGAGTTTCTGGATGCGGAGACCTTTGCAGAGTGGGATGTGGATTTCCTGAAGTATGATTATTGCTATCACAGCCCCATCATTCCCGGAAAGTATCTCTACCGCCGCATGGGACTGGCCTTGGAGAACTGCGGCAGGGACATTCTCTTCAGCGCCTGCTCCTGGGGGGCGGATGAAACCCATGAGTGGATCAAGACCACCGGGGCTTCCATGTGGCGCTCTACCGGAGACATTTTCGACACTTGGGAGTCGGTGAAAGATCTGACCAAGCAGCAGGAAAAGCTCCATCCCTATAACGGGGTAGGATGCTTCAACGATATGGATATGCTGATTGTGGGCATGTACGGCAAGGGCAATGTGGGCCTGAAGGGCTGCAGCGATGTTCAGTACAAAACCCATTTCTCCATCTGGGCCTTTATGGGATCGCCGCTGATGATCGGCTGCGATGTCAGGAGCATGAATCAGGCCACTCTGGACATTCTGGGGAACGAGGAAATCATCCGGATCAATCAGGACAGAACCTGCCGTCAGCCGGTGAAGCTGGTGGGAACCTGGTCGGGAGAGGATCTTCTGCTGTATTCCAGACAGCTGGAGAACGGAGATCTGGCCATAGGGCTTTTCAACATGGGCGACAAGGATGCCTACGCAAGACTGAATCTGGACGAGGTGGGTCTTCCTTTCAGCACGGGCAAGACGCTGGAGGTGAAGGAGCTGTGGACCGGAGAGGTGTCGAAGGTGAAGAACTCCACTCTGACTTGGGGGCTGAAGCCTTATGACTGCGCGGTTCTGCGGGCGAAGGTGGTGGATCTGTAATGAGCGCCTGCATACAGTGCGGCAGGTAGCTGAATTACAATGAGATCGGTGCGCACAAGAAGTTTATAAACCGGGGCAGCAGAGAATTCCTCTGTATCGACTGTCTGGCCAAGAAGCTGGACGTGACGGTGGATGACATCAATAGAAAGATTGAGGAATTCAAGCTGCAGGGCTGTACCCTTTTTGTGTAGGAAGTATACGCAGTCAATGGATCCAGACAAGAAAATGGACGGGCGGAGCATGGAAGCATGGCGTCTGCCGGAAGGAGAGTGGAAGATATGCGCCGGATTGCCATGATGGTGCTGAGGCTTTTTCTGAAAGCGCCCTATTATCTGTTCTGTATCTGGAGGTGCGGCAGGAGGGAGGTTGGTCTGGAGGAGGCCTATGCCTGCGTGAAGAAGGTTACTAAGGCGGCCAACCGGGCCGGGCGGGTCACCATTGAGGCCCATGGACTGGAAAACATACCTCAGGAGAAGGGGTTCATTTTTTTCCCCAATCATCAGGGGTTGTTCGATGTGCTGGTGTTTCTGGAATCCTGCCCCGTCCCCTTCTCCTTCGTGATCAAAAAGGAGGCCAGCAAGGTAATTCTGCTCAAGCAGGTGGTGGCCGCCCTGCGGTCCATCATCATCGATAGGGAGGATGTGCGGCAGAGTATGCAGGTGATCAATCAGATGGCGGAGGAAGTGAAGAAAGGGCGTAATTTTCTGATCTTTGCGGAGGGAACCAGAAGCAGGGAGGGGAACCGCCTGCTGCCCTTCAAAGGGGGAACCTTCAAAAGCGTCCAGAAGGCCAAGTGCCCCATCGTGCCTTGCGCCCTTATCGACTCCTTCAAGCCCTTTGACGAGAAATCCATCGCGCCTGTGACGGTGAAGCTGTATTATCTAAAGCCTATGTACTATGAGGAGTACGCCGGTATGAAGACCAACGAGATCGCAGCGGAGGTGAAGCGCAGGATCGAGGAGGCCATAGCAGTACATGATATACCAGCCGTCTGAAAGAAGGAGGCGAGCCGGCTGACCGGGAGGGGCTTTGGGGGAGCTTTGGAAGCTAAAAATTGAGGACCGCTTAAATTGAGGAAACTTAAAAGGTAAGGAAACGGTTTCCCGCATATTTCGCCCGGAATTCCATGGGGGAATACCCTTCCTTTTCCTTGAAGAACCTGCTGAAATAATGGACGCTCTGAAAGCCTATGAGATCGGAGATCTGGGAGATGCCGGCATCGGTGCCCACCAACAGCTCCTTTGCCTTCTGCAGCCGGATCTGTATGATGTAGCCGAAGGGCGTGCTGCCGTAGACCTCCTTGAAGGCCTGAATCAGAGTGGTCTTGCTGCAGCCTGCCAGAGCCGTCAGATCCTCCAGAGCGATCTGGCGCATATAGCTTTCCCGGATGAAGCGTTCCACCTTCTGGATGTGGATGCCTTTATATGTCTGGGGCTGCCTTGTCTCGGCGGCTGCCATTTCCGGGGAAGGGCAGCCGGGACGGAGAAGCTGGATCAGGATCATCCAGAAATAGGAGGATATGATCTGGGGATAGAAAGGCTGTCTGGCATCTCCCTCCCTCATGATCCATTGGAAATACAGCTTCATTTTCTGGAAATCCTCCGGCTCTGCCAGCAGCGGAAGGTGCTGCAGCGCCGTGAGAAGCCCAGAGTCATGTACCTCGAATTTTGCGTCATATACATGGAACGCATTTCCCCGGCGGATGCCGTGGGGGCAGCGGGGCCGGATCAGCAGAAGCTTTCCCGGCGTCAGCTCCCATTCCTGCCCGTCCGCATTTGCTCTGGCGCTGCCGCCCGTCACCAGAATTATCTGAAAAAAACCATGTTCATGGGGTTCGTTCTCCCAGTCTTGGGAGTACTCGCCGCACCATAATAAGTCAAAGCTGTTCATCTTTTTGCCGTCCTTGTATGTGCGGGGATATGTGTTTTTTAAGGATTCTCTTATGTTATAACCTTATAGGGCGAAATGGTCAAGCTTTTTTAAATTGTCTATAAAAGGATGACAAGATTATCATGAGATTATTGTTTGAAATGGATAAAAATGACTATGGCAAATGCACACATTCTTTTGTACGCAACTCTGCCAGAAGTATAGTGATAAAGAACCAAAAGGTAGCCATGATTCACAGCCTCAAATATGATTATTATAAGTTTCCCGGCGGCGGCATAGAAAATGGCGAGAACCCGGTGGACGCGATGATACGGGAAACACGTGAAGAAGCAGGATTAGTCATTATTCCTGATTCAGTCAAAGAATATGGGTATGTGCATCGTATTCAAAGAAGCGATACGGATGAGACAGAGTGCTTTATACAAGATAACTATTACTATCTTTGCAGGACGGAAGAGAATACCCTGTCCCAAAAGCTGGATGACTACGAAGCGAAAGAAGGCTATACTTTGGAATATGTGGATCCCGATCTTGCGGTCAGGAAAAACCGTCATGTAATCAAAAGCCCGTATAATCAAATGATGTTTGAGCGGGAGGCGCGTGTTCTTGAATTGCTCATAGCAGAAGGATTGTTTGAATGAAATTTTGCTTTAACGGTCTTTTCCGGGGGTGCCTTTCCTGAATAATAGATTTCAATAAAATGAGCAATTGAGATTCCGGAGCAGCCGAGGCCGGCGGCTTAAACACCCCGCCGGCTCTCGAAGTAGGGAAAACGCTCCAGCGCTGAAAAAATATCCTGAAAATCTTCCTTGGGAGCCAGATCGATATATCGCTCCAAAAGCTCTGTCTCCTGATCTTTGTATTTCCCATAGAAAATGTCGAAGAGATTATGCCCCCGCAGATAGGTGCGTATTTCTTCCATATGTTCTTTCACATCCTGAACGCATTCCAGATCATGGCCTAGAATCTCTGTCAGATGGCGGCCGCTCTGGATGCGGTGGAGGTATTCTTTCCATTTCTCCAAAAGCGTCTCATAAAAAGCTTCCTCGGATTCCACCACACCCAGCCGGGCCATGACCTTGGGATTTAAAAAGTAGTTTTCAAAGGAATAGTATTTCAGGATCAGAACGTTCTCCGGCCGCACCTTGGGCAGTTTGTCCATGTCCTCCTGATTTCTTTCCTGATAATAGCGGCAAAGCTGGCTGCCCAGCAGCTGGGGATCCTTGCCGTCGCCGTCACGGACCATGAGAAACTGATCCCGGAGGTAGATCTGGTTCATATATTTCAGATTGGCGTAAGTCTTGATGTTGGTGCAGCTGTTGGTGGTGATGATGGCAATGCGGGATAGGTTGCCCTGATCATCCACGGTCTCCGCATAATATTTGCCCAGCAATAGGGGCAGACGGGATTTGTCCTGCTTGCCCTCCACGATAAAGACGAAGTTCACGTTCATCAGATCCCCTGCGGTGTAGCCCAGATCGTCCAAAATGGCGCTGATATCCGTGCGCTCCCGGATATCGCTGGAACCGTCCTGTGACAGAACCACCTGCCGTATCTGCCTGCTGTTGAAATTGGGCAGAAGATTGGGAGAGTGGGTGGTGAAGACTACCTGATTCTTGGCCGCCAGCCGGTAGAGTATCCTGCCGCAGACCTTTTGAAGGCTGGGATGGAGAAATATTTCCGGATCCTCGATCATGATGATGCTGGACAGATTCTCTTTGATCTGGGTGTAGGCCTCCAGAAGGGAAAAGAGGTATATGGACCGCATTCCCTTTCCCATGCGGGAAATAGGCCGGGGCACATTCTGGGCCGGGTGGCGTATTTCTGTTGTCACACTCAGTATCTTCTCCACGTCCCGATTCATGGAATAGAGAATGCTCTCCCGGCCGCCGTTTTTGTGGAAGCAGTCGTTGACCATGCGGGCGAAGGTGTCCAGATTCAATTGGTATAGTTTGTAGTCAAGAAGCTTGGAAGTCTCCAGAGCGTTCAGCTGTGCCGGAGTCTTCTGCTCGATAAGTCCGATGCAGTGGAAACAGTAGGTGCAGTCTCTGGCCTGATTGAACATGCAGCAGCCGGAGCGCATCTGTTTTAAGATTTCATGCTCCTGCAAGAGCAGCAGGTCGCTCTGGAGCTGCTCCAGCCGCCGCTCCGTGTCCACATGGTAGATCTTGGGGAAGACCTCCCGGATGTAGGGATTATTCTTGTTGGCGCCGTCCTGATAGCGGATTTTGCCGTCCTTGTTTGCGGTCATGGTGAAGGTCAGGGTTCCGTTTAAGAAGGAGGGCAGCTTTCTGCAAAAGTCCTGCATCCATGCCTCCTTTCGGCGGTACTGGCTCACCACGCCCCGGAGGCGCAGCAGTTCCAGATCCTCCTCCGTGAAGGATAGGGACACCCGGATCCGGATTTTGGCCCCGGCTTCACCGAAGTCCTCGGAGCTTATTGGGCATTGGCCTCCCGCCGCCCGGATGGCGTCAAGGACGGTGGTCTTGCCGGTGTTGTTCTGTCCTACCAGAATCAGGGCGTTTTCGATATCCGGAATGTGCATGTCATGGATGGACTTGAAATTCTGGATATGCAGATCTGTAATTTTCATAAGCGGCTCCTCCGGGAGGGTTTGTCTGTTGATTCCATTATAGTGGCATGGATGTAAAAAGGCAATGGGCAGATGGAGGCATGTGGGGGAATGGGTTTCCCATGGGCAGCGTACAAGGCGGCTTTGCGCGGAAGAATCTGCAAATTTCCTTGAAGATATTGAATGGGAATCGGGAACCGATCCTGCTATACTGAAAAAAAGAACCTGAGCCGCTGCAGGAGGCAGAACCGGAGAGAAAGAAGGCTGAGGCCTGAGGGCTCTGCCGCAAGGCTGAAGGGTTTTGGCAGGATGTCGGAACCGGAGCAGGGGAATATCCAGAGGAAAGAAGGCTGCGGCGCGGTGCCGGAGCAGGAGAAGGAACCATGGGGAAAGAAGGCTGCGGTATGGTGCCGGAGCAGGGGAATATCCAGAGGAAAGAAGGCTGCGGCGCGGCACCGGAGCAGGAGAAGGAACCATGGGGAAAGAAGGCTGCGGCGCGGCGTTGGGGCGGGAGGACGGTATGGAGGGAAAAGTCGGCTTTGCGGTAATCGGATGCGGAATGATTTCAAAATTTCATATATCGGCTATTTCCGGGATTGCGGAGGCCTATCTGGCAGGCGTGTATGATGTCTCGGAAGAGCATGCCCGAAGGACGGCGGCTCAGTACGGGGTCAGGGCATATGGCTCTTCTGAGGAAATCTGGCAGGACGGGAGGGTGGATGCGGTGTGTATCTGCACGCCCAGCGGTCTGCATGGAGAGATGGCTTGTCAGGCGCTGGCCCATGGGCGGCATGTGCTGGTGGAAAAGCCCATGGCGCTGACGCTGGAGGATTGTGACAGAATGCTGCAGCTTGCCCAAGAGCACGGCGTGAAGCTGGGCGTGGTGAGCCAGCTTCGATTTGCGCCGGCAGTTGGTCAGGCCAAGAGGCTTTTGGATAGCGGGGCCTTGGGAAGGCTGGTAAACGCGGATCTTTATATGAAGTATTTTCGCAGTCAAGAGTACTACGACTCCGGCGGCTGGCGGGGAACATGGGCCATGGACGGCGGAGGAGCATTGATGAATCAGGGCATTCACGGGATTGATCTTTTGCTCTATCTGGCGGGGCCGGCGGCGGAGGTATATGGCCGGGCGGCTACTCTGGCCCGCAGAATCGAGGTGGAGGATACCCTGAGCGCGGTAGCGGTATTTGAAAGCGGCGCGTTGGGGGTGGTTTCCGCCGGCACAAGCGTCTATCCGGGATTTCCCAGACGGATTGAGCTGTGCGGGGATAGGGGCTCCCTGATTTTGCAGGAGGATAAAATCGTCTATGCCGCCTTTGAGGAGGAGCCGAGGAATTCTCATGTGGAGGAATTCTGTCAAGAGGCGCAAAAAGGGCGTGGAAAAGACCGGGGAGTGCAAAGCATCCACGACTGTGAGGGGCCGAAAAAGGGAGGCGGAGAAGGGCGGAAAACCGTCGGCGGAGGGCATCGAAATCCCGGAGATATCGGAGCGGAGGGGCATCTTTATCAGGTTGGGAATCTGGTGCGGGCAATCCTTCGGGACGAGCCTCTGCTGGTGGACGGACAAGAGGGACGGAAGGCAGTGGAGATGATATTGCGAATTTATGAATCTGCCGGACGGGGAATGCCGGTGGCCCTGAGGGGAGAATGCAGCCCTCAGGTTATGGGGCAGAGTGTATCACCGGATACGAGAGGGGCCAAAATCCGGATATAAGGAGACAAAAATGATACGTGTAGGGGCAGTGAACATAGACACCTCCCATCCGCTGGGCTTCGGGGAAGTCATGGAGAGGGATAACCGGGCCAGATATGTGGCAGTATACAACGATTCCTTCCGGGATCATGGGGAGGTGGAGGGATTTATCCGCCGATTCGGGCTGGAGAGACGATGCGATACGCTGGAGGAGCTGGCGGAAATCTGCGACATAGGGTTCATCCATGGCTGCAACTGGGATGACCACCTTCGCTGCGCAATGCCCTTTATCAGGAAGGGCAAGCCGGTCTTTATCGACAAGCCTCTGGTGGGAAATTTGGCGGACTGCGGCAGGGTGGAGGAGCTGGTTCACCGTGGGGCTGTCATTCTGGGGGCCTCCAGCGCCCGCTATGCCGTGGAGATTCAGGAATTCCTTGCAATTCCGGAGGAAGAGCGGGGACAGATCGTGCAGGTCTTCGGGACGGCGGGAGTGGACGAGTTCAATTATGGCATCCATATCGCGGAGGCTTTGGCGGGGATTCTGGGCAGCGGCTTTACTTCCGTGGGCTACCTGGGGCGGGGCCAGAGGGGCACGAAGTATTCCGAAAGCTATTACCTTTCCCATAAAAGCGGCGCAAGCGCCATTTTCAATACCTTCACGGGCACATGGCAGCCGTTTGTCATCACGGTTATGACCACAACGAAAACCTATTATTTTCAGCTGGATTCCTCTAAGCTGTATGGGGCGCTGCTGGAACAGATATGCAATTATATGGAGGGAAAGGAGCATATTCTGGCTGGGCCTAAGGAGCTTCTGGAGTCCGTGAAAGTCATGCTGGCAGCCGCGGCCTCCCGTGAGAAGAAGGGGGAGACTGTTGTGCTGGAGGAACTGGACATTGCAGGTCCCTGCTATGACGGCGGGAAATTTCAAAAAGAATACGCTGCCGGAGCGGGGACAATGTATGGAAATTTATAGCCGGAGAGCGGTTCTGAAAGCATGGACATGGGATTTTAATGGGTATGTTCCCGGAGCGTGGGGAGGAACGGCAGGAAAGGACGAGTCTGAAAGGCGGATGGGATATGAAACTGGCATTTATCACGGATGAGGCCACACAGAATTTTTCGGAGGCTGTGGAACTGGCCAAGGACTGCGGGCTGCAGGGGCTGGAGCTTCGCAGTGTCAACGACATGCCCATTGACGGGATTGCCCCTGAGCTTCTGAGAGAATGGAAGAGGCGGCTGGACGGGGAGGGGCTTTCGGTATGCAATCTTGCGTCCACTTTTTACAAATGCGGGCTGGGAGAGGGCCTGCAGGAGGAGCTGGGGAAGCTTTCCAGATTGTGCGATGCGGCGGACATTCTGGGATGTGAGACTATTCGCGGCTTTGCCTTTTTTGCCCCTATGGGCAGGAAGGTTTTGGCAGAGGAACTGGCATCTTTTTTCCATGATCCCGAAAGGCTTTTGAGGGAGCGGGGGAAGAGGCTGCTTCTGGAGGCGGATCCCGGTGTGAACACTACGAACCATCATGGGCTGGCAGAGCTTTTGGGGATGCTGGACAAGGAGGTGTTCGGAGCGATTTATGATCCGGGAAACGATGTCTTCGATCCACTGGGAGAAAGGCCTTTTCCGGAGGGCTATGCGGCGATAAGGCCCTATTTGGGGCATATGCATATCAAGGATGCCGTGCTTTCGGAGGGAGTTCCCTTGTGCGTGAAGCCGGGGACAGGGCTGGTGGATTACAAGGGGATATTAGACGCTCTGGATCAGGACGGCTATGACGGATGGCTGTCTCTGGAGCCTCATTATCGTAAGGATGTGATACTGACTCAGGGCCAGATGCGGATTCCGCAGGGATCGGACTTTTCACGGGGAGGGAGAGAGGCCCTGCGGGAAAGCGCGGTGGCTCTGAAGGCAATGCTGGGATCCTGAGCCGAGGCCGGCAGCGCAGAAGGCCAAAGAGGGCGGAAGGCCAAGAAGAGCGGAAGGCCAAGAAGAGCAGAAGGCCAAAGAGGGCGGAAGGACAAGAAGAGCGGAAGGCCAAGAAGGGCAGAAGGCCAAGAAGGGCAGAAGGCCAAGAAGGGCAGAAGGACAAGAAGAGCGGAAGGCCAAGAAGAGCGGAAGGCCAAGAAGAGCGGAAGGCCAAGAAGAGCAGAAGGACAAGAAGAGCGGAAGGACAAGAAGGGCAGAAGGACAAGAAGAGCGGAAGGCCAAAGAGGGCGGAAGGCCAAAGAGGGCGGAAGGACAAGAAGGGCAGAAGGACAAGAAGAGCGGAAGGACAAGAAGAGCGGAAGGCCAAGAAGGGCAGAAGGCCAAGAAGAGCGGAAGGACAAGAAGAGCGGAAGACCAAAGAGGGCGGAATGCCAAGAAGAGCGGAAGGACAAGAAGAGCAGAAGGACAAGAAGAGCGGAAGGCCAAAGAGGGCAGAAGGACAAAAAGGCAGAAGGAGATGGGGCAAGGAAGGGCGAAAGCACGATGTGGAACGGGGTAAAACATAGATCGAAAGGATAGAGGAGGGGGAGCGTTCCGTGAAGACAGTATTGCATAATGTAAAACTGGTGCAGGACGGCAGAGTGGAGTCAGGCAGTCTTCTGCTGGAGGCAGATAGGATTCTGGAATGGTTTCCGTCCCAAAGGGGCGGCCTGCCTTGGGAGTTGGAGTCCTATGCGTGTCTGGAGGGCAGAGGTCTATATCTTTCTCACGGATTCATCGATATTCACGTCCACGGAGGCGGGGGCCATGATTTCATGGATGGCACCAAGGAGGCGTGGGACGGCGCAGGCAGATTCCATTTGATCCATGGAACAACGGGAATCGTGGCTACTACCATGGCCTCCACCACGGAGGAGATGGAGCAGGCGGCCCGCTTGTGGGAAGGATGCAGGGGCCGGGCGGGGGGCGCCAGACTGCTGGGGCTGCATATGGAGGGCCCGTATCTTGCCCCCGGACAGAGCGGGGCTCAGGATAGAGCTTATATCAGAAATCCCGTTCCGGAGGAATACAAGGGATTGGCGCGGATATGTCCCGGCATTGTGCGGTGGACCGTTGCGCCGGAACTGCCGGGAGCTCTTGCCATGGGGGATTATCTGGCATCCCGGGGGATTCTGCCGTCCATAGGGCATAGCGATGCGGTCTTTAGTCAGGTAAAGGAGGCCATGGAGCACGGCTACACCCATGTGACGCATTTGTACTCCGCCATGTCGGGCATTACTCGGGCAGGCGGGTTTCGCAGGGCGGGCGTTGTGGAAAGCGCCTATTTGCTGTCCGGTCTGACCAGCGAGGTGATTGCGGACGGATGTCATTTGCCCGGGGAACTGCTGGCCATGGCGTATCGGTTCATCGGTCCGGACCGTCTGGCGCTGGTGACGGATGCCATGCGGGCTGCAGGGCAGGAATCGGGAGAGAGCATTCTGGGAAGCCTAGCCAGAGGCCGGAGGGTGCTGGTGGAGGACGGGGTGGCCAAGATGCCGGACCGCAGTGCCTTTGCCGGGAGTCTGTGTACGGCGGATCGTCTGGTGCGCAACATGGTGAGGCTGGGAGGGGCCTCGCTGCCTGACGCGGTAAAAATGGCTACGGAAACGCCTGCAAGGATCGTAGGATTGCAGGATAGAGCGGGGAGAGTGGAGCCGGGGCGGCAGGCGGATCTGATACTGTTTGACGAGGAAATCAGCGTGAAGCTGGTGCTGGTGGACGGGGAAACAAGATATGCGGCGGCCCCGCTTATGTCTTAGGCCGGAATTGGCTTAGGAAGCTGTGGAGGCGGAACTATGCAGAGATATGCAGAGAATGACAGAGGGAACGCAGGGGAGATCCGGCGGAGGAGAGTGGAATGATTGGGAAAAAATATGATGAACTGGATGTAAGAATTTATGGCAGCCCCAGAGAGATGGGACAGGCTGCGGCTTTGGACATAGCGGAGGCAGTGCGGGAGGTTTTGGGACGGAAGGAGGAATGCTGCATGATCTTTGCGGCTGCACCTTCCCAGAATGAAATGCTGGAGGCGCTGCAAAAGGATGCATCCGTTGAGTGGGGGCGAATCAGAGCTTTCCACATGGACGAGTATTGCGGCCTTGTGCCGGATGCGCCTCAGACCTTCGGCAATTTTCTGGAGAAAGCGCTTTTTGCGAAGGTTCCTCTGAAGGCCGTGCATTATCTCAGGGACGCAGGAACCTCACCCGAGGAAATCTGCGGGAATTATGCCGAACTGCTGGAGCGGTATCCGGCGGATATCGTATGTCTGGGCATAGGCGAGAACGGCCATATCGCTTTTAACGATCCCCCAGTGGCGGACTTCGGAGATCCGAAACTGGTGAAGCTGGTGGAGCTGGATCCCTTGTGCCGCCGGCAGCAGGTGAACGACGGATGCTTTTCCTCACTGGAGGAGGTGCCTGCCTATGCGGTGACGCTTACCGTGCCGGCGCTTTGCAGGGCGGAGAAAATGTTCTGTGTGGTGCCCGGAGCCCGAAAGGCGGCTGCAGTGCGGGATACTTGTAAGGGGGAGGTGGGGGAAAAATGCCCTGCCACAGCCCTGCGTCTCCACGGTGCAGCGGTGCTTTATCTGGATGGGGACAGCGCCGCAGGGCTGTAGTTATATTAGGATATTGAAGTTTTTTGGTTATATTCATATTTTGGGCGGCATCAGGGGGATAGAACATCCCGCCAGATGCCGCCGTCGTTTTGGAAGAAGTCGTGGTTCAGCCTATAAAGCCCCTTTGCGGGAAGGGCCCAGGACTCTCCGGCGGCAGGATCTTCCGATAGCATTCTGTCCCAGGCCAGATAGTTTTGAGCGCCGTTGCTTTCCATGACGCCGCATTTTAGGCCGGGCAGCAGGGGGAGCCTTGCCGCCAGAGCCTTATTGTATTCCGTCATAGCGGGATTTACGGTGAGATCGGCACAAAAGCAAGGGATGCGGTGCTGCCGGGCCACCTCCAGCACCTCCAGAGTGACGGACAAGGTTTTTGCCACGGGCTTCAAGGCCATTGCCGAATAGCCGTATTCTTCTATGAGCCGTCTGGCATCATCGGCGCTGTGAGCGCTTTCGTCCCCCACAACGGAAACGGGGAGATGCCTTACGTTTTGGAGACTGTCTTCCGCAAAGGGTTCCTCCAGCAGCAGGATCCGGTCCAGAAAGCCTTGCCGGGAAGCAAAGTCCAGCAGACGCTCCACCCGTTCCGGGCTGTCATAGCGACCGTTGGCGTCCAGATAATACATGGGATGGCCGCAGTGGGTATGGGGTGTGGCCCTGCCGGATACCAGCTTGTGGATATCCAGCAGCCGTCTGCAGTCCCACTCCAGCATGGCGTCCAGCTGATGAGATCCCTCCGGGGCGGAACCGATTTTTATCTTGTACAGAAATGCTCCTTCCTCGGCCAGCCGGAGAATTTCTTCCGGGGAAGTGCCGTAGCTGATCAGAGGAATGCCTCCCAGAAGAGGCTGACGGCAGCTTAAGGCAGAGGTGATGGGAGCGGCAAGCCGGGTGAGCTGCAGACAGCCGCAGGCTTTTGCATACAGCTGCCAGAGCGCCCAATCCACCGGGGTCAGTGCGTTCAGCACAAAGGTCAGCCGCAGGTTTTTGAGGCCGCTTTTCCGGCGGCCGTATTCCCATAGGGCCGGAATCAGGTCATGGAGCATGAGGTCCGGGCGGGAAAGAGGACGGCCTTTCAGCAAAAGGAGGGCGTGCCGGGTCATGGACAGCATCAGTTGGTTGCCCTGTTCTTGGCCCAGCCGGGCGAAGACGGCGGAATCGCTCCACAGAACGCTTTGTACCCCCAGCCCTATGCCATGATGTCCTTCGCTGTCCCAAAGGCGGCAGACTACCTGCCACAGCTCGGTGAGTGTGCCGCCTTTGAAGCCGAAGGGACTGATGAGAGGTTCCGGGCGGCAAGTACATTCGTGGGAAAGAATCGTGTTCATGGGGTCTCCTTTTTATCCTCTGGCCTATATCCCTATGCCATGATATCCTTCGGTTCCCATACAGCAGGGGGAAAGATAGGCTCTTGTCTGGAAGCATCCTATGCCATTCTGGCAAGCATCTCTTCTGTCACGCCGTAGAGAAGGGGCTTTCCGGCGAGAAAGCGCTCCAGCTCCAGACAGCAGTGCAGCCCGATCTTGCGCAGTCCGTTCCCGGCCTGCCCGGCCAGATGGGGAGTGAGAATGCAGTTGGGCAGAGTGCGGAGCCTGCTGTCCGGCGCGGGAGGCTCCGGATCGGTGACGTCAAGACAAGCGGCTTTAAGCTTGCCGCTTTCCAAGGCGTGGATCAATGCCTCCTGATCCACCAGAGAGCCTCTGGCGGTGTTGATGAGGATTGCTCCGTCCTTCATTTTTTGCAGCGTCTTGCTGTTTATCATGTGGTAGGTTTCGTCTATGGAGGGGGCGTGCAGGCTTACTACATCGCTGCGCCGCAGAAGCTCCTCGAATTCCACCTTCTCCACCCCCAGAGCCTCCATGCGCGGGGCCGGGACATAGAGGTCATAGGAGATGACCTTTACGCTGAAATTGGCCAGCAGCTCTGCAAAATGGCTTCCGGCGATGCCGAAGCCCACGATGCCGACGGTAATGCCGTACAAATCTGTGATGTCTGTATGGGACCATCCCCCTTGACGGATTTCCTGATTCAGGGAAAAGAAGTTTTTGCAGCTGGCTATGGTCAGGCCCAGCGCGGTTTCCGAGACGCCGGAGCTTAGGACATAGGCGGAGGAAATGATCCGGATGCCTCGCCGGTACATTTCTTCGGTGACAATGGGCTTTACGCTGCCTGCAGCGTGGAGAACCAGCTTCAGGCCCGGCGCTTCGTCCAGAAGCTCCTTGGTCATGGGGGGGCTTCCCCAGCTGGTGACGGCCACATCCGCTCCCCGGATGATCCTTTTGGCATTTTCCGTCTCGTTCTGTTCCGTTTCGTTCCATGCAAGCTCTCCGTGAGTCGCGAAACGCCGGATGGTCTCTTGATCCAGAACCTGAGCTCGGGTATTTTTATCCATAAGCATTGCGATTTTCAAAGCGGCACCTCCCTGCCCGCCCTAGCAGGCATCCGTTTACATTGTGTAGACAAAGTATAACATAAGAGGGCCAAGATGGCTTTGGGGATTATTTCACACTATTTGTATTATCTGCAGTTTGATTCCAAAGCCGCCCGAAATGAACCTCTTTTCCACTAAGGGGATAAATCCCGACAATAATATTCCGCAGTTCAAACTCCCAATTGAGAGTAGGCATATCCCATGATATACTTTGTGATAAGATAATCTCCAAATGGGAATGTGGAATTAAAGATGCCACACCAAATATGATAAACCCTCGCTTGTGCATAACTGCAAAAGATAGAAAGGTCCGATGTAAGTCATAGTTGCTGCATTGAGCCTTTTCTTTCTCTCATTATTCCTAATTTCTGCCTAGAGCCTATAACGATAAATTGAATTTTTCACATTTTCGTGATACACTCTATATAGTGATTCTCACGAGCAAGGAGGACTATATGGCTGTAACGTATAAAAAACTATTTCACTTGCTGATAGACCGTGGTATCCCGACCACAGAATTGACGGAGAAAGCTGGATTTAGTGCTAATATTCTAACCCGACTAAGGCGTGACCAGTATGTTTCATTGGACAGTATCGAAAAAATCTGTTTCGCTTTGGACTGCAAAGTAGATGATATTCTGGATTTTGTTCCAGTAGAAAAGGAGAACGAAAATGGCTGATGTAAGAAAAGAATAGGAGCGTGACGAACTCCATCGTGCGATATGGGCGATTGCCGATGATCTGCGTGGAAGCGTAGATGGATGGGATTTCAAATCCTATGTGTTGGGCATGATGTTCTATCGTTATATTTCTGAGAACTTAACCAATTACATCAACGAGGGCGAGATTGAAGCCGGAAATACTGGTTTTGATTATGTAAAGCTGTCCGATGAAGAAGCGGAACAAGCTCGTGAAGATTTGGTAAAAACAAAGGGTTTCTTCATTCTGCCTAGCGAGCTTTTTTGCAATGTCAGAAGGAAAGCAGCAAATGATGAAAACTTGAATATGACTTTGGAAGCTGCCTTTGATCACATAGAGGAATCCGCAAAGGGCAGCGAAAGCGAAGATAACTTTGCCGGACTGTTTGATGATATTGATGTCAATAGCAACAAATTGGGAACTACCGTTGCCAAGCGCAACGCAAACCTCGTGAAGCTAATAGAGGGTGTTGCGAATATGGGATTGGGAAACTATAAAGATAATTCTTATTACAGCCTGAAAGGTCGGCGTGTGAATGGTTTTAACTCTATGTTCGCAGTTAGTTCTATTCCCGTCTGCAAAAAGTATTATCTTGAACTGAAAAAGCAAATTACAGAACAGCACTGTGAATTGACTATTGCCACCATTTTTTCATTCGCTCCTAACGAAGCAGACACAGCGGACGGTATTCTGGATGATGAAAGTTTTGACACTGATGGGCTTGACCAGACTTCCCGTGATTTTCTGGATATGGCAATCAGCGATTACAACAAAATTTTCAAAACCAACTTTGATACTTCCAGTAAGGGCTTCCAAGACTACTACAAAGATCTGTCTGATAGGGTTAAAAAGCGAGAGGTTGATTTGCTTATTGTAGTCAATATGTTCCTGACAGGATTTGATGCAACGACGCTCAATACCCTTTGGGTAGATAAGAACCTGAAAATGCACGGTCTAATTCAGGCATTTTCCAGAACAAACCGCATCCTGAACTCGGTAAAGACTTTCGGAAATATTGTTTGCTTCCGTGACCTTGAAGAAGCGACCAATGATGCAATCGCCTTGTTCGGAGACAAGGATGCAAACGGTATTGTCCTTTTGAAATCATATGAGGACTATTACTATGGTTGCGTTGATGATAAAGGGCGTGAGCAGAAAGGTTACGAAGAACGAATTGCCGAACTGTTGCAGAAATATCCGTTGGGGCAGCCGATTGCCGGAGAGCAGAGTAAGAGAGATTTTATTGTCCTATTCGGCAACATTCTCCGACTGAGAAACATTCTATCTGCCTTTGACCGTTTTGCCGGAAATGAAATATTATCTCCGATTGATTTTCAGGATTACACTGGTGCATACCATGATGTGTATGATGAAATCAAGCCGAAGCAGGGGAGTAAGGATAGCATCATGGATGATGTTGTCTTTGAAATGGAACTTGTTAAACAAGTGGAAGTCGACATTGACTATATTCTGATGTTGGTTGCGAAATACCATGACGGCAACTGTGAAGATAAGGAAATCCTTGTTGCTATTGATAAGGCAATTAAGTCTAGTTTACAACTTAGGTCTAAAAAAGAACTGATTGAAAACTTCATCGCTACTATCAATACAAGTACGAATGTAAATGCAGATTGGCAACAATTTGTAAGGGAACAGCGTGAGACGGATATTCAGACTTTGATTGCAGAGGAAAAATTGAAGCCGGAGGAAACCAGAAAGTTTGTTGAGAACGCTTTCCGTGATGGTGCGCTCAAAACAACTGGAACAGATGTTGATCGTTTAATGCCGCCTGTTTCCCGTTTCGGAGGAGGTTCCCGTGATAAGAAAAAGCAGACAGTTATTGAAAAACTGAAACCGTATTTGACAAGGGTATAATAATATGAAACTCAAAAACAGAGCCAACCTACATTAAAACGCCGCTATTTTGGAAACAAAAGCGGCGTTTTTCTATGGCTCAAAACGGAAAAGGAGTGGTGCTCTATTAAAATTCAAATGGAAAGGGGGAATATTTTTCTGCTGGCCGAGCCGAGGGGCTTGGCTTTTTTAATTCCATAAAAAAGGAGGTTTGCACATGGCAGACGAAAAATTGAACGTGAGCCCGGAAGAAAATCCCCAGCCCAGCTTGTTCGATGCTGGTCTGGAGGGTGCTCCTGCCCAAGATGTTCCCGCGCCGGAGCCCCCGGCCCCGGAGAACGCTCCCGAGCAGACTGGCGGGGAACCACCCGCCCAGGACGCTCCCACGCTGGAGCCCCCGGCTCCGGAGAACACTCCCGAACAGGCCGCCCCCGAAAAGGTGGCTACCAAAGACAAGGTTGAACCGGAACAGCCGCCCACCCCGGCCCCGGAAGATAAGGCCGCCGAGGATAAGGGGCCCGCCAAAAAGGGCAAGACCACCGGGGAAAAAGCGCCCGAGCCGGAAAAGCCCAAAGCCAAGCGGGGACGCAAGCCCAAAGAAGAAAAGGCGGGGCCCAGCGAACCGGGAGGGACGGGGGCCCGCAAGGGCCGCCCACCCAAGGCTGACAAGGCGGCCCCCGACAAGCCCCCGTCCCCACCTCGAGACAAAATGTCCCAAGGCAAGGGCGGAAAGGCCGCCGCGGTAAAGGGCAAGCAAAAGCTGAAAAAGCAGTACGCCAAACAAGCGCGGCAGGCCGCGAAACAGACCGCAAAGCAGGGGGCAAAGGCCGCAGGGAAAACTGCCGCCGCCACGGAAAAGCTGGCGGAGCAGGCTGTGGGCTTTGTGAAGTGAAACTTGCCCCTCGGAGAGCGCACATACCACCTCTGGTGGTATATCTGTGCGCACCCTGTAAACAGGGTGAATGCGTTACCTCGGCTTTCCAGTGTCCTCGCCTTTGTCATTCCGTACCGCCCTCGCTTTCATTTTCGGCATTGTGGAGAGTGGATTGTGGGGAGTGGTTTCTCGGCTTTACGTTTCTTCTCGTTCTGCTTTTTCTTTTCATTGGCTACATGCTGTTGCGCCTGTTTCAATGCCTGCAATGCTTTTTCTCAGTTTTTGCTTGTGTCATTCTTGCTCTCAACCATCTTAATACCTCATTCTTTCTGTGCTGTGTTAATAATTTCTAAAAATAAAAAAGGTAACTGATTGTCTGTTAAGATAATCGCTACCTAAAGTTAAACAATATTCAGTTTTTTATATCTTCCTTCCTGCCTTTAACTCTGTAAATTAATGTAGAAGAAAAACTTAGATTTCTCCTAAGCACTTAGTATATCGCCTTGGCAAATGGGAAGTTGTAACATCTACTTAATTGCAATATAAATATCCATAAATTTAACACCCCTATTATCGAAATACTCATGCTCATAGCAAGAAAGAATTGCCGAATCATGTTTTTCTTTGATTCCGTTTATCGCCATGTATGTCATTAAAGCCTTATAAGCGTTTGGAATAATTGCAAATTCCCCTTCGTCTGACACTTCTTCCAAAGTGATTGTAATATAGTTTTGTCTGCCCTGACTTACGATTTCCGCATCAAGGTCGCCGGAATTCTGTCCCCCGTCAAGGATTAGCGCCGCCCCATAACCGCGCATATGGAATACATTTCTCTGCTCTTGGGATACATGTGGAAAATCCCACCCGATAATGTATGGATTTTCAATTTCCAAATGTTTTGCCCAGCCCTCAACATGTGAGATTGCGTCTTCTTCCGGTTCACGGCTTATTACTGCATAACTGATATAACGAAAAGGTTCGACGGTAACAATTCTGATATCGGTATATGCTTTATTGCTGAAATCCATATTTTCCCGCAACAGTTGATCAACGGAGCAATTAAATAGTTCACAAAGGTCAACCAACTTTTCAATCTCCGGCAATATTGCACCAAGCTCCCACTTTGAAATGGTTTGTCGGCTTACATTCAGTTTTTCTGCTAATTCCTCCTGTGTCATGTTCGTTATCTTCCTTAAAATTTGTAAGTTCTTTCCTAAATTCATTCATTCTTCCTCCTTTTATTTAGTAAGAAAATTATCCCATATATAATTTTTTATCTCCACCAATTTCAGCGTGCTTTTTGATTAGATTTCGCACCTCTAAGTTGCGTTAAAATAGTTTTGCCTTTATGAAACAACATTATGAAAAAACCAACTTGGCGAATTGTTCAACGCCATTATCTTACTACAAATGCACACACAATTTCATTAAAATCTGCTTAAACTTCCTTTGCCTTATTCTTCTCAATCATCAACTGCCTTGCCCGTTCCCTCTGCTCGGTGCTGACTGCCCTCGGCTTGCGGTAGCTGACGTGTGATTTCGGAAAGGAATAGGTCTTAGATACTTCGTCCTACCCTGTTAGCTTGTATGTGTCGGGGAACTGCCATAGGACATTGAGCCGTGTCCACAGTTCTGCCGGATACTACTACCGATGCACCAAGAGCAGGGGGGACGAGAACAGCGATTGCTTGAGATGAGAGTGTACCATTTGGCAGAAGCAGTATATTCACAACAGCAAAGTCTGGAATTTGAACCGGAGGAAGCGCTGTGATTTATCAAATTTATCCACGCAGCTTATCCGACAGTAATCAGGATGGAATAGGAGATTTGTAGGGAATTATCTCTAAATTAGATTATCTGGAAAACCTTGGAGTTGATGCGGTATGGCTTTCTCCTGTATGCAGATCGCCACAAGATGACAATGGATATGATATTTCAGATTATCAGGATATTGATCCTGTGTTTGGAACGCTGGAAGATATGGAAGAACTGATTCAGGAAGCAAAAAAGAGCAGGGAAAATTCTTATCATGATTATTATGTGTGGCGGGATGGGGAGGAGGGAGTGTCCCAAACGATATGAGGGCTGCTTTTGGCGGCTCTGCATGGGAATGGGTTCCGGAAGTCCGGCAGTATTATTTTCACCAGTTTCCCGTAAAGCAGCCGGATCTGAATTGGGAGAATCCAAAAGTCCGCCAGGAAATTTACCATATGATCAACTGGTGGATCCAAAAAGGCGTGGGAGGATTCCGGCTGGATGTGATTGACCAGATTGAAAAGGATCCGGATAAGAAAATCACAAACAACGGACCGCGCCTGGCCGATGGGTGGCAGAGAACAAGCGGAAGCCCCCGAAACCGCGTTTTGTGCAGTCCCGGGGGCTTCCTTAGGGGAGGATAAGTATTTCCTTATCTTTTGACTATTATCATTGTACCCTCTTTTTTCTTCCTTATACACAGCGGCATAAAATTTTTTGAAAATTCACAAAAAATTTCCGTGTTGCTTCTCCAAAGGATTCTTAAGGAAATATAAATTTACTTTTCTCTTAAAATGTTATATACTAGGCAATGGACACGGCAAAGAGCCTGTGAATGCAGAAAAGGCGGGCGGTTTTGCCGATAATTTAATTACAGGATAAAGGTGGTATGGAACGATGGCATTATTGAAGCAATGGCGTGATATGGCATATTCTGAGACCGCGAACAAGGGCGATCTGCAGAGATTATGGTCTGATTATTTTTTGAAGGAAAAGGAAATTTATGCACAGCTTTTGAAAGAGCCGGATACGGTAGTGGAAGGTACTGTGAAGGAGCTTGCCGGGAAATACGGTATTGACATCATGACGATGACGGGATTTCTGGACGGGATCAATGACAGCCTGAAAGAAGCAAATCCGATCGAAGAGATGGAAGAGGATACGAAAGTAAATCTTGGTTTCGAGAAGGAGCTTCTTTATAAGAATATGGTAGCGGCGGGCGCTGACTGGTTATACGATCTGGAAGAGTGGAACGATATCTTCGACGAGGATACGAGGAAGGCTCTGTATAAGGAACAGAAGGAGTCCACCACGATCCACAAGGGACCCAAGGTATATCCGAACGATCCCTGTCCCTGCGGCAGCGGTAAGAAGTATAAGAAGTGCTGCGGCAGGAATGCAAAATAGTAATACTGTTGCTATGCATGATTAATGCGCAAAGAATAACACAGCCGGCATGCATGATCAGTAAGCATGTGGTAATACTGGATAGTAAGCAGGACAAGAACAGATACAGGATCAGGTTTATATATGGAAAAGAAGGAATTTGAATCCCGTGTAGAGCGTGCGGCTGCGACTTTTGCGGAAGGGTATAACTGTGCCCAGTCTGTCTTTTCGACCTATGCGGACTGTTTCGGCATGGACCGGGAGACGGCGCTTCGGATGTCCAGCGCCATGGGTGCGGGAGTGGGCAGAATGCGGGAAGTGTGCGGGGCAGTGTCATCCATGGCCATGCTGGCCGGGCTGAAAGAGGGCAATGCCGATCCGCATGATGAAGAGGCCAAAGAGCATATTTATGCGCTGGTGCGGCAGATGAGCGCCCGTTTCCGGGAAGCGTATGGCACTGTCGTATGCAGGGAACTTCTGGGGCTGGAGGAAGGTGTGGAGGAGAGCGCGAAGCCGTCCATCCGCACGCCGGAATACTATGCATCCAGACCGTGTCCGGGCATCATAGCCTGTGCGGCGCGGATCATCGAGGAGACGCTTTTGAACGAAGAATCTTAAGCGGTCATAAATATTTTGGAAAAAAGCAGAAAGCCTCTTTACTTTTCCGGCCGCCTGGCATAGAATACGAATAAGGCAGATACAGAATAATCACAACACGTTGATGAGAAGAGTAGGATGTGGAACGTAACAGAGAGAGACGCCCTGTGCTGCAAGCGTCTTTGCCGGAAGCATTTGAAAACTGACTCTGAGTGGCCCCAATCCGGCCCGTTGACTCACGTTACAGTCAAATGAGAGGTTTCGGTAAGTCGTGATCAGCGCACGGAACAAGCGAGGTGGAACCGCGTAAAGTAGATACGTCCTCTGCATTGTCGTACTGGCAGTGCAGGGGGATTTTTTATTTTCCACATTTTATTAAAAAAACCGGAAGAGCAGCGGAACAACATTTCAAGAACCTGTTGGAAAGGAAAAGGAGGAAACAAGGCATGACGACGACGGAAGTAAGACAAAAGGCAACTGAACTTGCAAGAGGAGAGCTGACACTGACCAGACTGGACTTTGTTTTGATCGGGACGATCCTGCTGCTTGCAGGAATCTGCATCGGGTTACTGTCTGCGCCTTTTACACATGGCATCAGCGTGTTCAGCAATAATGGGAACAATAACGGAAATAACTGCGGAAACAGCGGTACTTTGGACGACAGCGGCGTAGGCAACTGCTGACCGGTCTGAATGTACAAAAGGGGTTTTGCAGGAAAGAAACACCAGAAAGAAATGAAAGAGATATGAAAGCTGCATGAAAGAAAGCTATATGAAAGAAAGCTGTATGACAGCTGTAAAGCAGGTGACAGCTGGAAGAGCAGCAGAAAACAGGAAAAGCAAAGGAGAGAGGGAATCATGATAATTACATTAAAAGACGGATCCAGTAAAGAGTACGCACAGGCGATGAGCATTTATGATATCGCCCATGATATTTCGGAAGGGCTGGCCAGAGCGGCCTGTGCCGGTGAGGTGGACGGTGTCGTGGAGGATCTGCGGACCGTGATCGACAAAGACTGCAGTCTGAATATTCTGACAGCCAGCGATCCGGAGGGGCTTAAAGTGCTTCGGCATACCACATCGCATATTCTGGCGGAGGCGGTAAAAAGGCTTTTCCCAGAGGCCAAGGTGACGATCGGGCCGGCCATCGAGGACGGATTTTACTATGACTTTGATGCGGCTCCCTTTTCCAGAGAGGATCTGGATAAGCTGGAAGCGGAGATGAAGAAGATCATCAAGGAAGGCCACAGGATCGAGCGGTTTACCCTGCCCAGAGCGGAAGCGATCAAATTTATGGAAGAAAAGGGAGAACCCTACAAGGTGGAACTGATCCAGGATCTGCCGGAGGATGCGGAGATTTCTTTCTATGACCAGGGCGGCTTCGTGGATCTGTGTGCCGGCCCGCATCTGATGAGCACGAAGAATATCAAGGCCTACAAGCTGATCTCTTCCTCTATGGCATACTGGCGCGGCGATTCCAACAAGGCGCAGCTGCAGCGTATCTATGGCACGGTATTTCAGAAAAAAGAGGAGCTGGAGGCGCATCTGGAACATCTGGAGGACATCAAGCGCCGGGATCACAACAAGCTGGGGCGTGAGATGGAGCTTTTCACCACGGTGGATGTGATCGGACAGGGACTGCCGCTGCTTTTGCCAAGAGGCACGAAGATGGTGATGAAGCTGCAGCGCTGGATCGAGGATCTGGAGGACAAAGAGTGGGGTTATGTGAGAACGAAGACGCCGCTGATGGCGAAGAGCGACCTGTATAAAATGTCCGGGCACTGGGATCACTATAAGGAAGGCATGTTCGTGCTGGGTGACGAGGAGAAGGACAAAGAAGTGTTTGCCCTGCGTCCCATGACCTGTCCCTTCCAGTATTATTGCTATAAAAATACGCAGCATTCTTACCGGGATCTGCCGATCCGTTACGGTGAGACTTCCACACTTTTCAGAAATGAGGATTCGGGCGAGATGCACGGCCTGACCCGTGTGCGCCAGTTCACGATCTCGGAGGGTCATCTGGTGGTGAGACCGGATCAGATGGTGGAGGAATTTAAGGGTTGTATCGCACTGGCAAAATATGTTATGTCAACTTTGGGGCTGCTGGGCGATATCACCTGGCATCTGTCGAAGTGGGATCCGGAGAATCCGGGCAAATATATCGGGGAGCCTGCGGTCTGGAATGAGACAGAAGAGCATATCCGCAATATCCTTACCGAACTGGATCTGCCCTTCGTGGAGGATGTGGGTGAGGCTGCTTTCTACGGGCCGAAGGTGGACATCAATGCGAAGAATGTATACGGCAAAGAGGATACCATGATCACGATCCAGTGGGATGCACTTTTGGCGGAGCAGTTCGATATGTATTTTATCGACCAGAACGGCGACAAGGTGCGGCCCTGCATCATTCACAGAACGTCGCTGGGCTGCTATGAGCGGACACTGGCGTGGCTGATCGAGAAATATGCGGGCAAATTCCCGACCTGGCTCTGTCCGGAACAGGTGCGTATCCTGCCGATCTCCGAGAAATATGAGGACTATGCGGAAGAAGTGCGAAAAGAGCTGGCACGGAATGATATTGATGTGACCTGTGACAACCGTTCCGAGAAGATCGGCTTTAAGATCAGGGAGGCGCGGCTTGCCAAGGTGCCGTATATGCTGGTGGTCGGCGCGCAGGAGGCGGAGGATAAGACCGTGTCCGTGAGAAGCCGATATGCGGGCGACGAGGGCGTGAAGCCGCTGCAGGCGTTTATCGACCAGATCTGTAAGGAGATCCGGACGAAGGAGATCAGACAGGAAGTGCCTCAGGATGAGAAGAAATAAAGAGATGCCGTTAAACGGTGATGCCGGACGCACCATGGGGCACCGGAATGGCAGGAGTGCTTATGCGCCGGGCAGGGATATCCTGGGATATCTCCTGCTTGGCATCAGCGTGGTACTGCTTGGCAGGAGCCTTATGCTGTGTTTCAGCAATGATATCTGGTATGACGAGCTCTTTACCGTGGGAATGATCGGTCATTCTTACGGAGAGCTGGTGGAGCTGACGGCGCGGGATGTGCACCCGCCGCTGTACTATATGATCACCAAGTTCTTTGTGGACTCATGTAAACTGATTTTGCCGGGCGTGCACGCCGTCGCCGCGGCCAAAATGGTCTCGGTGCTGCCTTATTTTGTATTGCTGCTCTACAGTGTGACTTTTATCCGGAAAAGATTCGGGATTTTTACCGGGGGCGTATTTCTGTTCTGTGTGGCCTCCATGCCGCAGCTGAGCGGTTATACGGTGGAAGTGCGGATGTACAGCTGGGCGCTTCTGTTTGTGACGGCGGCTTTTCTGCACGGATACGGAGCGGTGCAGGGACCGGAGGACGAGGAAGAGCGTCACCACGGCAGACTTTCCGCAGCCGCATATGGGGCAGTGGATGTGCCGAAAGGCGAGAAGGCAGGCGGTAGTGACAGGACAAAGAGGATGCGTCAGAAGATCAGCGCTCAGAGTCAGAAGCTGCACGGTGCGGCGATGGCCTGCTATGCTCTGGCGGCCGCCTATACCCAGTATTTTGCAGCGGTGGCGGCAGTCATGGTCTTTCTGTATGTACTGGTTGAGCTGCTGCGCAGAGACCGGAGCAGGATTCGGGAATGGATTCTCTGGGTGGCTGCCGCGGCGGCCGGGTATACCCCCTGGCTTGTTGCCCTGTACCGGCAGGTGACGGCAGTCAATGCCAATTACTGGATTTTGCCGCTCAGCTGGCGGACCTTTGGCGGGTGCGTGAAGTTTCTGATGAAACCTGCTTTTACGAATGATACGCTGAACGTGGTGCTGGCGGTGGTGATGACAGGCATCTATGCGGCGGTCATGGTCCATCAGGTGGTCTTTTTGATAAAAAGCTGCCATAATGGCAGAGAAAACGGCGCTGCGTCTTCCCGGATCGTTTTTATGCTGGCCGGGCCGGGCGTGCTGGCCGGGGTGATCCTGTTTGGCTTTGCCGCATCCATGCTGCTGCGTCCGGTTTTTGTGTACCGTTATATGATCCCGGCCATGGGATGTTTCTGGCTGAGTTTTGCGATGGGACTGCATGAGATCTGGCAGGCAGGCATACCGGAGGACGGCACGGAAGGCAGAGGCGGATTTTTTAAAATGCTGCCTGCGGCTGCGCTTCTGTTCGTGGTGGTCGTCGGGCTGCGGGATTACCGTGCGTTTATGGGAGAAGAGGAGTATAAGATCCGGCTGATGAAAGAGACGGAGACGGCATTATCTTCCATTGCGCCCGGGGACGTAGTAATCTATAATTTTGACCAGGTGCAGGCGGTGACGGCGTATTATCTGCCGGAAGAAACGGACAGTTATCTCTGGTGCGGCACGCCGGAAACACTGATTCAGGATATTATCAGGCCTTTTGGGACGGTGGAGGAGACCGATGCGCTGCGTAAATGGTGTGAAGAGGGGCGGACGGTCTGGTTTTTTGGCAGTTTTAACAGCCGCGAAGATATTGTAGAAGCGTGGGCGGCGGAGGGACTGCAGATCGAGGAGACAGGCAGCTGTCTTTTGGAGAGATATTGGTTTAATCTGTATAAGATTTCTGTTTGAGGCCATAATAACAGTGTAGTGCAGAGGAAGATTTTCGGATTCTTCTGCTGTGATCACATGAGGCGGTATGCCGAGAGCAGGAGGTTATTATGGCAGAATTAAAATGTGGCGTAGACAGTTGTTCCTACAACAAAGAAAAGTGCTGCTGCAAGGGCGATATCATGGTGGGCGGCAAACATGCGGACTGTTGCAACGATACATGCTGTGAGAGCTTTGCGCAGAAGAAAGATGATTCTTACACCAGTTCGCTGGAGCATCCCTGCAGGACGATCAGTATTGACTGCGAAGCGGTAAAATGTGTGTATAACAGTAATTACAAGTGCCATGCGGAGCATGTGGATATCAAAGGCGGCGGTGCCAACAGCAGTGCCGGAACAGAGTGCTCGACTTTTAAAGAGATGTAAAAAAGAAGCATTTTCAGAGTCCCCGGCTGCAGAGCGTTGGAGCTTCTCCGGCGTCTGCGGCTGACAGGGAGCTTACAAAAGCGCACAGAGTCCGAAAGGTAAAGTGCGGTTATAGGGAGGTAAAGCGTGAAGAGCAGAAAAAGAAGACGGTTTTTGCCGTTGCTTGTCGGGGCATGTATGGTGCTGCTGCTGGCAGGCTGCGGGGAAGATGAGTCGGTACATACAGGTGCGGATGCACAGTTGGGCAGTGAAGCGGCAGGCGGCGCAGCGGAAACAGATGGAAGTACATCGCAGGAAACTGTAGAAGAGAATGGTGATGCATCGCAGGGAGCGACAGGAACAGCAGGAGAAGCCGGAGCGACGACGGAACCGGAAGAAGCGCAGCAGTCAGCCGGCGCAGAAGGAATGCCCGCAGAAGAGGCGGCGCAGCAGGCCGGGCCCTGGAATCAAGATACGGAGGAACGGATAGAGATCGACGAGGAGACGCGCCGGGAACTGACGGAAGAACTTTTGACGGAAGAGAACAAAGATACCTCCGTGATGAAAGACGGGCGCTCCACCACCGGCTGCAGCTTCGATATCCCGGAAGGCTTTGCGGAGTCGGAGGAAGTGGCCAATCTGTATGTGCGCAAGCGCTATCCGATTGATGCCTCTACGATCTATTATGCGGTGATGGAAGAGGATATTTCGCTGCAGCTTTTGACAAAAGAGGCCTTTGCGGAACAGATGGCGGCGGATCTGCGGGCTGCTTATGGGGAGGAAGTGGAAGTTGTCGTGGATACGTTTGAAGCTGTCGAGATCAGCGGCTATCCGGCCTTCCGTATCCTCTGTCATTATAGTGTGGGCGGGGTGGAGATCACCCAGCTGCAGTATGCCATCAATGCGGACAGAAGCTATATGATCACCTATTCCCAGACAAGCGACTATGATTATATGGAGCTGTATGAGGCCAGTGCGGCTACGATTGAGGTGAAATAGGGCAGCAGGTTTTTATACATTTTTTGAAATTGGTGAAATTTATTTTGAAAAACATAAAAGGCAGTTGACACGGCTGCGATCTTGTGTTAACTTATTAGAGATGCGATAGCATAGGACTGACAATCAAGCAGAGTATCCACTCTCACCTTGCAACGATGGGGTTCGCAAGTGTTCATATTTCAGGAGTTACGCTGAGATGTCTGCCATTATGGTAGAGTAGACACGGCAGCGTGGTTTATTTGAGATGAACTGACAAGTGGGTAGATATGCTATCCACTTTATTTTTTATGGGTATGGAGGGTAGAACCATTAGCGATTTATTCATTAACGAACAGATTAGAGACAGAGAAGTGCGCGTGATTGGAGAGAATGGCGAACAGCTCGGTGTTATGCCGACCAGGGATGCCATGAAGCTGGCAGAGGAGGCCGGTGTGGATCTGGTGAAGATTGCACCTACAGCGAAACCGCCTGTCTGCAAGATCGTAGATTACGGCAAGTTCAAGTACGAACAGACAAGAAAAGAGAAGGAAGCCAGAAAGAAACAGAAGACTGTGGAGATCAAGGAGATCCGTCTGTCTCCCAATATCGACACCAACGACCTGAACACGAAGGTGAATGCCGCCAGGAAGTTTATCACCAAGGGCGACAGGGTGAAGATTACGCTCCGTTTCCGCGGGCGCGAGATGGCGCATATGAACAACAGCAAGCATATCCTGGATGATATCGCACAGGCGCTTTCCGACGTTGCGGTCGTGGATAAGGCGCCGAAGGTGGAAGGCCGGAGTATGACCATGTTTTTGGCTGAGAAGCGTTAGCTGCTTAGTTGAAATAAACTGATATCTTAGTTTGTTATCTCAGACTGATATCTCATAATGGAAGAATATAGCACAGGAGGAATGTTAACATGCCAAAAATGAAGACAAGCAGATCGGCTGCAAAACGTTTTAAAGTAACCGGGACAGGTAAACTGAAAAGAAATAAAGCTTATAAACGCCATATCTTAACGAAGAAGAGTGCTAAGACCAAGAGAAATCTCAGAAAGCCTGCTATGACGGATGCGACGAATGTTAAGAATATGAAGAAGATTTTACCGTATCTGTAAGAACTGATTTAGAAGTCATAAGGAGGAAAAAGACATGGCAAGAATTAAAGGCGGTGTAAACGCTAAAAAGAAACATAACAGAGTATTAAAACTTGCGAAAGGGTACAGAGGCGCAAGATCGAAACAGTATAGAGTAGCGAAGCAGTCCGTAATGAGAGCGCTGGCTTCTTCCTATGCGGGAAGAAAAGAGAAGAAGCGTCAGTTCAGACAGCTTTGGATCGCACGTATCAATGCGGCGGCAAGAATGAACGGGCTGTCCTACAGCAAGTTTATGTTCGGTCTGAAAAATGCCGGCGTGGAGATGAACAGAAAGATGCTGGCGGAGATGGCTGTCAACGATGCGGCAGGATTTACTTCTCTGGCAGAACTTGCGAAAGCAAATCTGAAATAAAAGAAACAGATATAAATTCGAATAATACGAAAATGCGGAAGAGATGGGATGAGAAGTTCTGTCTCTTCTTTCAATAAGAAGCAGAATAAAAGAATAACAAAAGCATAAGGAAGCATCATTAAAAGGCATAAGGAGCATTATTAAAAAGCATCATGCGAGATTTGATTTCGGAGGGTTAAGACATGGGTGTATTAGACGGGTTAAAACCGGAAGGCGTATTTCACTTTTTTGAGGAGATCAGCCGTATTCCGCACGGTTCCGGCAATGAGAAGCAGATCAGCGATTATCTGAAAAAGTTTGCCGGGGAGCGGGGACTGGAGTGCATTCAGGATGCACTGAACAACATTATCATCATCAAGGAGGCGACACCCGGCTACGAGCAGGAAGCGCCTTATATCCTGCAGGGGCATATGGACATGGTGACGGTGAAGAAGCCGGGCTGTGATATTGATATGACGAAGGATCCGCTGCGGCTGTGCGTCAAAGACGGCAGAGTGTGTGCGGAAGGGACAAGCCTTGGCGGTGATGACGGTATTGCGGTGGCTTACATTCTGGCACTGCTGGATGCACAGGATATCAAACATCCGCGTCTGGAAATGGTGGTGACCACCGAGGAGGAGACGGGCCTTACAGGTGCGCAGGGCATCGATCTGTCCATGCTGCACGGCAGACAGCTGATCAATCTGGATAACGAAGAAGAAGGCGTCATTATCACGAGCTGCGCCGGAGGTGCGAGGGTGGATGTGGATATCCCTCTGCAGTGGGAGGCAGTTCAGACGGAAGAAAGCACAGTCCTGCAGATTAGCGTGCAGGGACTGCAGGGCGGCCATTCCGGCTCGGAGATCGATAAGGGCAGGGGAAATGCCAACTGCCTGCTGGGCCGTATTCTGATGGCGGCAGCGCAGCAGACAGCATTCCGGCTGGCCGCGGTGCAGGGCGGACAGGCCGACAATGCCATCCCCCGGGAGGCGGAGGCGGTAGTCCTGGTCCCGAAAGAAGCGCTGAAGCAGACACTTGACTGTATCGACAAAGAGACGGCGCGGATCAAAGAAGAGTTGAAGCAGACTGACGCGGGCTTTTGTGTTGTGTGCAGAGAGAGCGGTTCGGAAAGACAATACGAACCGGAAAAATGCCTGACAGCAGCATGTACGAAACAGGCCCTGTCCTGCCTGACAGCGCTGCCCAACGGGATCATCGCCATGAGTGAGGATGTGAAAGGGCTGGTTCAGACGTCCCTCAATCTGGGAATTATGACTTTGCAAGAAGAAACACTGCAGTTAAGTTATGCGGTCAGAAGTTCCATCGACAGGGAAAAAGAAATGTTATGTAAACAAATGCAGGAGATTGCCGGACAGGCCGGAGCAGAGACGCAGGTCAGGAGTGCATACCCGGGCTGGGCATACCGTAAGGAGTCTCCCCTGCGCGACAGACTGTCGGCTGTCTATGAGAGAATGTATGGCTGTCAGCCCAGACTGCAGGCCATTCATGCCGGACTGGAATGCGGCCTGCTGACGGCGAAGATTCCGGGCCTTGACTGTGTCTCCATCGGGCCGGATATGTCCGATGTACACACGACGGAAGAGAGTTTCAGCATTGAGTCCGTTGCCAGGATGTGGGACTATCTGCTGGCCGTACTGGCAGAGAAACAGCAGGACAGATAACAGCGAAATCGGCGGGATGCAGGGCGATGCGGATGCTTGCAGATGGATGCGGCAAGGGTCTGCGCTGTCCGGCAGTGTGAGGTGGAACATGAAGGGATACGAGCATCAGGCGCAGTACTATGAGACAGATCAGATGGGGATCATTCATCATTCCAACTATATCAGATGGTTTGAATCCGCGAGAATCTGGTATATGAATGAGATCGGGGTGGACTATGCGGAAATGGAGAAGCAGGGGATCATCAGTCCTGTTCTGGAGGTACACTGTGCCTACAGATCCATGGTGCATTTCGGCGATGTGGTGGAGATCATACCGAGAATCGAGAAGTACAACGGCGTGACGCTGGAGCTGTCCTATGAGATTGTGGACCAGAAGACGGGAGAGATAAGGACTACCGGAAGCAGTAAACACTGCTTCCTGAACAGGGAGGGCAGGCTGCTCTCCCTGAAAAAGGCAAAGCCGGTGTTCGACCAGGCATTCCGTCATGCGCAGGCTTCCGGGAACGTGGAGTGCTGACAACAGGACAGCAAAGTAAAAAACCTGATAAACGCTATTGCCAGCATTTATCAGGTTTTCCGATATCGGAATGACAAGACTTGAACTTGCGACCTCTACTTCCCTAAAGTAGCGCTCTACCACCTGAGCCACATCCCGAAAACATGTATAATTATAACGAATCATAAGAGAAAAAGCAAGTACTATTTTAAAAAATTTAAAGTAAAAATTTTATACAATGAAAGAGGAAAAAATTTTGTTGGAAAAGGAGACATTTCACCCGTTAAACTATATTAAGAAAGAAGAATATTCCGGCAGTATGGAAGGCATGCGATATATGCTTAAGAAATGCAGAAGCGGAGAGGAAGATATCATCAGGGTAACGGTCTGGCCGGAGCCGCTGAATCTGGTAAAGACGCCGGAGGATTTAAAAGAGACGCTGGATGTTCCGCTGACGGCGGAAGGGGTCGAGCAGGCCAGGCAGTGGCTTAATGAACGGCATGAAAGCCGGCGGGAATACTGGCTCGACAGACTGCATCGCTCATGGACGGAATGATTTACATAAATATTTTGTGACAAAGGATACAAAATGTCAAAAAAGGTTGATTTTTCCGTATTATGTAGTATATAATTGCCATATAAGTTAACATAAAGCTATCATAAGCAGAGCATGGAGATTGTGTCAAAGCAGAGCGGCACAACGGACATAAATTAGTTTTATGGGGGAAGGGATATGGCAGCGCTTAATTTTAACGCATTATTTTTTAATCATGAAATTCCGTTTTGTAAAGTATACGGCATGGAGAGTAAGGACAAGCTGGAGAAGCTGCTGGTGACGAACCGTATTTCTTTTTTTATAGAATGGCAGGAGAGACGGCTGTGGGAGCGGTTGTTCCGGGAGGTTCGTCCGGAGAAAAGTGTTTTTACGATTCGGATCAACGAGGCTGACAGCACGCTGGCGAAGGATCTGGTGGAAGGAATGGACAGCGTGAAACTGGGTGTGGTGTAAATGGATCAGCGCCGTGCATTGTGTCTGCAGTGCGGCAGCTGGAATCGTTTTGATCATATGGTTGGGACAGGGCATTTGCAGTGACGGAACGCAGGTGCCTTTTTCAATGATTTACAGGTTGATGTGATCGGGAAGGAGTAAACGGTGAAAGAGAGTGGGAAATCATCACGTATCAATAAATGTCCTGTGTCTGATAAGTGCGGCGGGTGCCAATATATCGACTTATCTTATGACAGGCAGCTTAAGGAAAAGCAGCGGGCGGCGGAGAAGCTGTTGAAGCCATACGGCAGGGTGGAGCAGATCATCGGCATGGAGGAGCCGGCGCACTACCGCAACAAAGTACATGCGGTCTTCGATTTTCAAAAAGGCAGGGGGATCGTGTCGGGAACCTATCAGGAAGGCACGCACAGGGTAGTGCCTGTGGAGGAGTGCCTTCTGGAGGACCAGCGGGCAGATGCGATCATCGCTTCTATCCGGCAGCTGGCGAAATCTTTCAAGCTCAAAGCGTATGACGAAGATACAGGATACGGACTGCTGCGTCATGTGCTCATCCGGGTGGGACATACGACGGGACAGATCATGGTGGTGCTGGTACTGGGCTCACCGATCCTGCCTTCCAAAAAGAATTTTGTGAATGCGTTATGTAAACTGCATCCGGAGATCACGACCATCCTCCTCAATGTCAATAATAAACGGACGAGTATGGTGCTGGGGGAGAAGGAGCAGGTTCTGTATGGCAGGGGCTATATTGAGGATGTGCTGTGCGGCGGAAGGTTCCGCATCTCCTCGAAATCATTCTATCAGGTCAATGCTGTCCAGACAGAGAAGTTATACGGCAGGGCGCTGGAGTATGCGGCTTTGACGGGGAAGGAGACGGTGATCGATGCCTACTGCGGTATCGGCACGATCGGGCTGGCAGCCGCTGCGCATGCAAAAAAAGTGATCGGTGTGGAACTGAACCAGGCGGCAGTGAAAGATGCGGTGGTCAATGCAAAGATCAACGGTATCCGGAATGCCGACTTTTATCAGAATGATGCCGGGCGGTTTATGATACAGTTTGCGGAAGCGGGAGAGAAGGCGGACGTAGTCTTTATGGATCCGCCACGGGGCGGGAGCACGGAGGCTTTTATGGAAGCGGTTTTGCGTCTTAATCCGGAAAAGATCGTCTATATTTCCTGCAATCCCGAGACACTGGCGCGGGATCTGGCGTATTTGACAGGCAGCGGCCAGGCGGGGAAGGAGAATGGTAAGGCCGGAGGGCGGAGCGGGTATCGCGTGCTGGAAATGACGCCGGTGGATATGTTCCCTTTTACCGCGAGTACTGAGGTGGTGTGTCTCTTGAATAGGAATGGGAATAGATAAGCTGTAAATGCAGCACCTTTGCGGGTTTTACTTTATTTAAATTAAATCAGAAATCCCGATAGTAAGGTCAGCATAAATACAGACCGGTATTTCATCATCAAAGCTATATTGCGCGGATTCCTGATCATGTTCAAAATCAAATACGTTTACAATACGCGTCCTTGGATTTATGATCCAGTATTCCCGGACGCCTGCAGAACGGTACTTGAAAAGTTTTATCCCATAATCCATGCGCTCCGTGCTCGGAGAAACGATCTCGATAATCCAATCAGGGGAGCCGTTGCAGCCCTTGTCGCTCAGTTTGCCTTTGTCACAGACTACAGAAATGTCAGGCTCCACGTAATTTCTTTCGTCCTCATTCAGGAAGACAGCGAATGGGGCGGGATATACTTCACAATTGCCATTCTTCGCTTCAATGTAATTTCCAATAATCCGGGTTAACTGTGCAACTATTTTTTGGTGTTCACGGGCAGGCGGAGCCATGTCGTAGATCTGTCCGTCGATCAGCTCTGCGCGCCGGCCTTCCGGCAGGGCATAGATATCTTCAATAGTATAAATTTTTTCCTGGTACAGTGCCATGAGGTATCCTCCTTTAGATTCTGCTTTCCAAAGCAGCACCAAATGCTGCGTTGATAATCAGACGGGATATAATGATAATTTAAAACTCCAGCACTTATACGGATTGAGAAGAATCCCTCATAAATGCTGGAGTTTTGCTGTCGTGGAAGCAATGGGGCTCGAACCCATGACCTCTCGCGTGTGAGGCGAACGCTCATCCCGGCTGAGCTATGCTTCCATGTACTTCATTATAGCACTATGTGTCAGAAATGCAATAGCCTTTCGGATATTAGCGTATTTTATGTGATTTCCGGCAGGCCAGATACCGGCCGGAGGTGCGGGTTGACCGGCAGAAATGGAAGAAAAACGGATATTTCAATGGTTTTTTATGAAAAAGCAGTAAAACAGGTACATATCACAAAATAACCGCACGTTGGGCAATATATATTCTGTATGTTTTGCCTGTGTATTGCTATGATTTTCATACGGAGGTGAAAATCATGGATGATTACAGGAAAGAAGCAAACATTCAGGTGGGAAAACGGTTGAGGGAAGCAAGGAATAGTCTTGGCCGGACACAGGCAGAAATTGCGGTGTCGCTTGGCGTGTCGGAAGAGCATTACAGAAAATATGAATCCGGCGCGACAGGTTTGTCGGCGGATAAGCTGTTGATCTTGTATCACAAATATGGGATTGATCCTACTTATCTGATCACGGGAGACTGTCTGAACAACGACTTTGACGTGGACTGTTACATAGCCAACTGCAATAAGGAGCAGAAGGATCTGTTTGTAGACCGGGTGTTTGCATATATGTCACGGATGATCAAGAAATAACGCAGCAGATAATCATCCTGTGGAGCTGTCGTAGTCCTGTGTATTTCCATGATATATGGTTTGGGGGTCTGTGGATTTTGACCATATATTGTAGAATGAGCCGGCGTTATACGGCAGCTTCATTGCTGTGTGGAGTCGAGTAGATATCCTATATATGTAGTTTGTTTGATAAAACACAAACAAAATGCGATTTTGAGTTTTTTTAATTTTGTGCGGCAAGTCCGGTAACTATATAATCAATGATCTCTTCTACAGTAGGGCTTTCGCCTTCACAGGGGATTTTTTTCCAAAAGTTCTGAATCTGGGGATCACTGCTTTTCAGGGCAAGGGAAACCGCATAGGCAATCTCATTCCGGACTTCGCGTTCCGAGATGCCTTCCTTTTCCGCTATTGTCCGTAAATGCTCAGAAATTTTATCTTTTTTGTTTTGGTTCATAGTTTTTCCTTTCCCATCTTAAGCGATGTCTAAGAAGCCCCGCAGGGCAAGGTCTACTCTTATCATACAACATTAGCGTGACCTTGTAAGTATTTTCTATTCATGACGTAGTACTTTTTAAATGGTATGTTAAAAAAAGGGGGTTCGGCAGGTAAGGGAGGGCATTGTCTGCCTGCCGGAGAAATACATTAAATGTCATTGACAGATAAAATGAATTTACGTACAATAGCATTAAAAAACGGAGTTCCTGAACGGGGAGGGAGGTTAACGGATTTATGTTTTTAGCTGTTGCAACGGCTCCATGCAGAGTATGAGGACACTGTATGGAGAGAGGAGTCCGGCGCGGGAGCGCTGACCGGAATTTGGGTCCTCAGACTTTGCTCACAATCATGGTAAAAAGTATGGAAAAGGAGCAAAGTTAAAATGAAAGATACGATTAAGACAACCTGTAAAGAGTTAAAGACATTTCTGGCATTATGGAGCACGCAGTCGCTGTCGCAGCTGGGAAGCAGCATGACGGCTTTTGCGCTGACGTTGTGGCTGTATGAGAAGACGGGATCGGCGCTGCAGACGGCGATGCTTTCGATCTGTTCCTATGCGCCGTATGTGATGGTGAGTATTTTTGCGGGCGCACTCAGTGACAGATGGGATAAGAAAAGGGTGATGCTCGTCTGCGATACGCTGGCGGCCTGCAGTACACTGGTGGTATTTGCATTGCTGAGAGCGGATCTGCTGGTGCCGGGACATCTGTATCTGCTCAATGCCCTGAACGGATTGATGAACACGATACAGCAGCCGGCGGGGGATGTGGCGATGACGCTGATCATCCCGAAGAAGCATTATCAGAAGACCAGCGGGATGAAGTCTTTTTCCAATTCGCTGATCACGATCATGAATCCGGTGCTTGCTACGACGCTTTTTTCCCTGTGCGGGATCAATGTTGTCATTGCGGTGGATTTTTGTACTTTTGCGGTGGCGTTTGTGACGCTGCTGTTTGGAATCAGGATTCCGAAAGTGCGGTATGCGGACGGGGAGAAGAAGGAGTCTTTGGCTGCGTCTGTGAAAGGCGGACTTATCTTTTTGAAGGAAAACGGACTGGTATTTACGCTGATCCTGTTTCTGGCGGGTGTGAATCTGGTGGCGTCCGCTTTTGACGCGGTGCTTCCGGCTTTTATTCTGCCTGCGCCGCAGGGCGGTGAGATGGTGCTTGGTCTGGTCACGTCCACGGCGGGTGTGGCGATGCTGGTCGGCAGTGTGCTGGTGACTTTTATGAAAAAGCCCAGGGACAGGGTACGGGTGATCTATCTCACCATGCTGTTTTCCCTGAGTACGGAAAATTTCCTGCTGGCTTTTACAAGAACGCCGACGCTCTGGTGTCTGGGTCAGGTAATAGGTTGGCTTCCGGTGCCTGTTATGAGCGCCAATCTGGATGTGATCCTGCGCACCAGCATTCCTGTCGAGATGCAGGGCAGGGTTTATGCCTGCAGGAACACGCTGCAGTTTTTTACGATCCCGGTAGGTTTTTTTCTGGGTGGGGTACTGGTGGATAAAGTCTGTGAGCCGTTCATGGCAGGAGTACCCGCCGGCAGTCTTATGGCGAGGCTGTTTGGCACGGGGTTAGGTTCCGGCGCGGCAATGGTGCTGTTTCTTCTGGGCATCGCGGGAACGGCCATCTGTCTGTTGTTCGGGCGGGTGCTGCAAAAATATAAAAAGGGTTAGACGAGTCGGCTATACAAGACGGGACGGATATAAGGAGGGACAAAGAGGATGAAGAGCGCGGTTTTTTACGGGCAGCATGATCTGCGGGTGGAGCAGAGGGAGATACCTGCACCGGGGCCGGGGGAAGTGCAGATTCAGGTGAAGGCATGCGGGATCTGCGGCACGGATGTGCATATTTACGAGGGTGATAAGGGGGCGGCGGAAGTGCATCCGCCGACGATCCTCGGACACGAGTTTTCGGGTGTTGTCACTGCGACGGGCAGTGATGTGGAACAGTTTCGGGCCGGAGACAGGGTATGTATCGACCCCAACGGTTATTGCGGGGCCTGTGATTTCTGCAGGAACGGCCAGGTGCATTTCTGTGAGCATATGACAGGCTACGGCACGACGAAAGACGGTGGTTTTGCGGAATACTGTGTGGTGGATGCCAGTCAGGTATACCGTCTGGGCGACAATACGACTTTTGCACAGGGGGCGATGGCGGAACCGGTGGCCTGCTGTCTGCACGGTATCGACATGTGTGATATTGAGCCCGGGCATCAGGTAGTGGTCATCGGCGGCGGCATGATCGGTATGCTGATGCTGCAGCTGGCGAAGCTGGCCGGAGCGGCCAGGGTGGCCCTGCTGGAGCCGGTGGAGAAAAAGCGTGAGATGGGCAGGAAGCTGGGCGCGGATGTGTGTATTGATCCGCTGCACGAGGATGTGAAGGCGCGGCTTAAGGAAGCCGGGATGACATGGATCCGCACCGTGATCGAGTGTGCGGGGTTGCCGGCCACCATGGAGCAGGCCATTGATCTGGCAGGCAACAAGGGAACCGTTATGATGTTCGGTCTGACGAAGCCGGATGCGCAGATCGCGGTGAAACCGTTCCGGATCTTCCAGAAGGAGCTGACGCTGCGGGCATCGTTTATCAATCCGCATACACAGCACAGGGCGCTGCAGCTGATCGATTCCGGACGGCTGGATGTGGAGAGCATGGTGTGCAGGACCATCGGGCTTGAGGAACTGGAGCACGTGCTGGCTGATCCTGCGCTGCGCGCGGAAGGAAAATATATCGTGGTTCCGGGGTGAGAGTAACAGTAAAGGAGACGTGGCATGGAGCAGAAGAAGGTAACGGATGATCAGAAAGGTGCAAAGAAAAAGATGACAAAGTACACATTGGAATGCTGTGTTGACAGCGTGGAATCCGCTCTGGCGGCAAAAGAGGGCGGTGCGGACCGTCTGGAGCTGTGTGCCGGTCTGATCATAGGCGGTGTATCGCCGGGGCTGGCATTGTTCGAGCAGGTGAAAGCGTGCTGTGACCTGCCGGTGAGAGTGCTCCTGCGGCCGCGCTTCGGTGATTTTCTCTATACGGACTATGAGTTTCGGATCCTCAGAAGGGAAGTGGAGCTGTTCCGGGAGGCCGGTGCGGAAGGCGTGGTGATCGGCTGTCTGAATGAGGACGGCGGCCTGCACATGGAACAGATGCGGGCGCTGACGGAGGCGGCGGGAGATTTAAAGATCACACTGCACCGCGCCTTCGATGTGTGCGCAGACCCGATACGGGCTTATGAACAGGCCTGGGAGCTGGGGATCGACACGATCCTGACTTCCGGGCAGGAAAGTGACTGTCTGGCGGGGCTGCCGCTGCTTAAGAAACTGTGCAGCCTGCAGGCGGAAAGTCCCGGTATGGGTACTGAGGAAACGGGACGTGACAGACAGGCGGAGCGGCCGCATGGGAATGCGCAGTCTGTGCAAATGCAAAGAGCAGGCAAAAGGCCGCAGATCATGGCAGGCGCGGGTGTGACACCGGATGTGATCAGGAAGTTCCGTGCACAGACGGATATCACGGCTTTTCACCTGTCTGCCAAGAAGATCATAGACAGCGGGATGCGTTACCGTAAGGAAGGTGTGCCTATGGGGATTCCGGCCATGAGTGAGTACAGCATCTTTCGGACGGACCGGGAGATCGTGGCGCAGGCCAGAGAGGCACTCGCTTAGTATCTTAGCAGGGGGCGCTGGTATTGTACACTGGATTTAGCGATACAGTGTATAATCCAGCGCTTCTTTTATAAATCCACATGCCGTAAACAGCGGCGCCGCATCCGCCGGGTATTCCTTGACGACGATCCGCTTTTTGCCGGCGAAAATGCGGCCCTGCCGGTAGGATTCTGCAAACAGTGGCAGGGCTTCCTGCAGGCAGGCGGGATCGAAGAGGCGCAGGACTTTACCCTGTTTCTCGAAAAGTGCCACGGGAAGGCCGCCGCAGAGCGCTACGGCAGTGCCGGGCAGGTTGGCAAAAGCGCGTGCCGGCTGGTGGGGAAGGAGCTTGCCCCAGGGCTGCAGGGGGTCGGCGGCATTTAACCAGAGCAGCTCTTTTGGGGGATGGAGCAGTCTGGCCGTGACGCTGCCGAAGTCTTCTTTGCGCAGAAACTGGGCGCCGGAGAGGCCTTCTACGAAATAGCCTCTGCGCACCTGGCCCGTATATTCCTGCACGCGCAGAAGCGACAGGGCTTCCTGCCAGGGCAGCCCGCAGGCAGCCGCAGTTTCCCGGCACAGGATCAGACAGCGGTCGAAGCAGCGATCCATCTGCTCTTGTATGGTCAGTGTCCGGAGCGGGCGGACCAGATCAAAACGTCCCGCATTGAGCGCCTTTACACGTGCACCGATTCGCTGTCTGGCAGCGGATTTTTTTATTTTCTCACGATTTAGCCACTGGCGCACGGGCAGGAAACTGTCCGCACATACGATGCCTTTTTCCATCAGGGAAAGAAGGGTATCGTAAGGGGACTCGCCGGGCAGCACGTTGTTCAGCGCCTGCATAAAGCTGGCGCCCCGGCGGGAAAGGGCTTCCAGAATGAGTTGTTCTTTTTCTGATAATGCGCAAAGCGCTTCTGTGACCGGCGGCTGTTCCCAGTCGATCTCGTCGGTGCGGTCGAAGCGGAGCCGGCCGTCTTCCATCTGCCAGAAATACTCGCCTTTTGCCAGAAAACTGTCAAGCAGTGTTTCCCGGTAGCCTTTGACCCGTAGAGGAAGCAGCTGTTCCTCCCAGGCTGCGGCGGGAAAAGGCGTTCCGGCGAGGGAGGAAAGGGCATGGGAAAGCGCCTCTTCCGCCGGCGCCGGATGGCTGATGCGGGCAGGCAGCAGGGCAGCGTAGGCGGCAGGCGGGCAGGTGGTGATTTCCTCTCTGCGGTTTTTTATTGTCTTCGTGCGGGCACGTTTGTAGAGCTTTGCATGATAATAGACCGCTTCCGCGGCGGCATTTTCTTCGCTTCCGGTGTGGGAAGGGAGTCTGGGCTGGCTGTCCGGCAGCGTGCATACCGCTTCTTTGCGTCTGCACAGCTCCTGCAGCAGTTCTTCGGTGATCTCCGGCGGCAGGCCGTAGCGTGCAGCGGCCTGTGTGGCACGGGAGCCGCCGCGGTAGCGCAGCATCCGCCGCAGGATGGACAGACATGTTTCGCGGTCGTTTTCTTCCAGTGCTTTCCGGTAATCCTCCTGGTGCTCGGCGGCAATCCAGAGCCCCTGCTCCAGATAGAGGACCCGTCCTTCCCGGTTCAGCGTTTCCAGCCATTCTACGGGAATGTCCAGATCTCCGGCGGCCAGATCTCCTTCTGTCATCAGGAGAGAGTGGAGCTGCTTCTCGTTTTCGGGCAGTTTTTCTTTCAGCTGCGTCTGGGCCAGCTCCTGTATGCCGGGGCGCAGCAGTTCTTTTTCTTTCTGCAGTGCTTCCTCCACTGCGGCGTGAATACCGCCGGGGGTAGGGGCATAATCATACATGACCTCTGCTTCCTGACTCCACTGCAGGGGCAGGGACATCGGGGAGGCGGTCTCGGTGTAGATTTCCCGCACGACGATCTCTCCGCAGCGGATTTTTTCCAGGATGTCCCGGAGGCCGTTCAGATCCCACAGCTGTTCCATGCACTCTCTTGTCGTTTCGCGGATAAGAGGATGGTCACTTTCCCGCACCACCTGTTCCAGCATCTGGGCGCTGCGCAGACGCTGCATCCACAGGGGCTGCCGGCCGGAACCTTTGGCGCCCATCATCAGCGCCCGGCCGCAGTTATAGCGGAAGGCCATATTGAACACCGGCGTGGCCGGCAGCAGGGCAGTGAGAAAAGCCTGCACGGTGTCAGGATCGATTCTGGCAAGCAGGCCCTCCGGCATGGGTTTGTCACCGTAGGAGTAGAGCAGGAAGCCGTCTTCTTCGTCAACATGGCCCACATCCGTGCTCATTTCTTCCTTTGCAAGACGGGCGGCCAGCAGGGAGAGGGGGGTGTTGACGCGCCGGCCGAAAACAGAATGAATCATCAACTGGCTGTTGCCGGACTGGTCACGGAAATGTTCCGCCAGCATGACCCGGTCCGTGGGCAGTCCGCCGGTGGCGGCAATCTGCCGTTTCAAATAGTCGCCGGCCGATCTGGCAGCAGACATGTCAAGGCCCAGAGTCCCCAGGGCTTCCGGCAGTTTTCCGGTCTCGCCGGCATGTTCCAGAGCGCGCAGCATTCTGCCGAACAATTCTCCGGTCTCCCTGCCCCGGCCTTTCAGTTCGCCTTTCCAGAAGGGCAGGCGGGCGCCCTCGACAGGGGCCTGCTTTACGGTCACGGTATCCCGGCTGATATGCACTACCTTCCATGCAAAAGCACCCAGAATAAAGCGGTCGCCCCGCTGGGTCTCATACACGAATTCTTCGTCCGCCTCGCCCACTTTCACGCCCTCTTCGGTGCGCACCGTATACATGCCTTTGTCCGGAATGGTGCCGCCGGAGGAGACGGCCAGCATCCGGCTGTAGCCGTCGCCCTCCACACGGCCGTGCAGACGGTCATAGAGAACCCGCGGTCTGGCCGGGATATCCCGGCTGTGCTCATGATCGCCGGCCAGCATCCGCAGTACGGCTTCCACATCGTCTCTTGTCACGTCACGGAAGGGCCATGCCCGGGGCAGCAGGCGCATCACGTCGTCCACTTCATAGCTTTTGAAAGCCGCCATGGATACCAGATGCTGTGCCAGGATATCCAGACAGCCCTGAGGCGGATTGGTCTTCTCCACCATGCCTTCTCTGGCAAGCTGGGCCGTCATGCCGCAGAGTACACTCTCGGCCGGTGTGCGGGGAAAAAGGTACATCACGCTGGTACGGCCCGGATTGTGGCCGGCCCGGCCAAGCCGCTGCATGGTGCCGGAGACGGTGCGGGGACAGCCCACCTGGAGTACCTGATCGATCTCGCCCACGTCGATGCCAAGTTCCATGGAGGAGGTAGCGCACAGGAGACGTAGCCTGCCTTCCCGCAGCGCGATCTCCGTCTCGGCACGCTGTTCCTTAGAAAGACTGCCATGGTGGACTCTGGCAAAATCTTCGCCGCCTATCTGGTTTACATAATATGCCAATTTCTCCGCATAACGTCTGCCCTCCACGAAGGCGATCACACTTCCCGCCCCCTGACAGTAGCGGTAGACCAGCTCCGAAAGCTCCTGCCAGACGGGATCCTTGCGCCGCTTGCCGGTATCCACGTAGGAACCGAGTATCTGCAGCTCGATTTTTTTGTGCATGGCGGGAGCGGCCACGAATACCGGTTCCGGGGCCAGATACTCGGCGGCCAGAGAAAGGGGCGCAATGGTGGCGGAGAGGCCGATCCGCTGCAGCGGTGCACCGCACAGGGCGTCCAGCCTGGCCAGAGAGAACATCAGGTGCGCCCCGCGTTTGGTGTCGATCAGGGCGTGGAGTTCGTCGATGATCACGGCCTTCGCGGTACACAGCATGTTCTGGCCGGTCTTGGAGGTGAGTAACAGGTAGAGAGACTCCGGCGTGGTGATCAGGATATGGGGCGGCCTGCGGATCATCTGCTGGCGCTCCCGCGGGGTGGTGTCTCCGGTGCGGATCGCAGTCTGAATGAGAGACTCCGCGCCGATACCGGACAGAGGGCGATTTAAGTTCTCGCGGATGTCTGTGGCCAGTGATTTCAGGGGGGATACATAGATCAGATACAGGGCCTGCTCCAGCGTTCCTTCGGCGGCTTTTTGCCGCAGCCGGTCCAGAAATACGAGGAAGGCGGAGAGCGTCTTGCCTGTCCCGGTGGGAGCGGACACCAACACATGCCCGCCGGCGGAGATGGCCGGCCAGGCGGCTTCCTGTATGGGAGTGGGGGCTCCCAGCGATTCATGAAACCACCGGGCGGTGTCGGGGGAGAAGAGGGTCAGGCAGTCGGAAATTTTTGGGTTTGGCATGGGTTTGTTGCTCCTGTTCATGAGGATGGTCATTATTTGTGAAAGTACAAACGGATTTTGACAGTCTGCAAAATGCGGGACAATCGCGTTGTTACAATAATGTGAGTAAAAAATGTTCATTCAAACATTAAAACGGAAAAATGAAAACATCAAATCCGAAAACAATCAAAAATAAGAACGATGCTATACATAATAAACAAAAATATAAATGGAAATAGATGATATATTGAAAAAATACACAAAAAGTGTTAATATTCAAACATAATAAAAATTACAAATCAAACATGCACGGTCTGCAGCGGAATGTGATGTTCTGTGCAGAATAAGGCAAAGTCCTCCCGGATTTTGTAGTCGGTGATGATCAGGCTGAACTCATCGGCATGTGCAAGCTGTAAATGCTTGATCTCCGTATGGAGTTTTGAACTGTCTATCAGAAGAATACAGGATGAGGAATGGTTCATGACAGCTCTTTTAAGACCATACTCATCAAAGGAGCTGGTGCTGATGATGCCGTCTGGTGAAATATAGGGTACCCCCAGAAAGGCAGTTTTAAAATGCATATTCTCGATCAGGTCTGTAGATAAAGGGCCTGTAACGGATTTTGTTGTTTTACTTACCAGTCCTCCGAGACAGATGACTTCTGTATTGGGAAGTTTATTAAATTCCAGGGCGGCCGGCATGGAGCTTGTGGTGATCGTAAGTTTGAGATTGCGGGAAATGAACTCGGCCATAGCGCCTACTGTGGAACTGTCATCTACAAAGATGACGTCCCCGGTATGAAGATGATTGACGGCTTCCTTTGCAATGGCCTTCTTCTCGGTAATATGCACGAGAGAGCGGGAATCCATGTAAATATCACCGATATGTTCATGCGGGCTCACCGCCCCGCCGTGCGTGCGGACTGCTTTTCCCTGGCTGACAAGAATATCAAGATCGCGCCGGATCGTCATTTCGGACACGGAAAGCTGGCAGCTAAGGGAAACAACATTTACGATACCGTACTGCATCAGTGCTGTTTCGATTTGTTTTAGGCGATTGTTTTTACTCATGAAATACCTCAACTGATAATGGCCTGGGCGAAAAGTTCTCGCACTATTTTATCAAATAATGAGGACAAAAGGAATAGGAGAAAAGGGAATGAAAGATTTATTGACAGAAAAAATAGCAGGATGTCTGATCGGTGCTGCTTACGGAGATGCGCTGGGAGCGCCGACCGAAAACAGGACAAGGGAGCAGATTTACGAAAAATGGGGATATGTGGACCGGTTGCTGGATGCACCGCCGGATGTTTATGCCAGGGGAAATAAGGCCGGACAGATCACGGATGATTTCAGCATGGCGTATGTGACGATTCAGGAGATTCTTGAAAAGCAGGGAGAGATTGACAGTCAGGTGGCAAAAAGTGCCCTGTTAAAATGGGCAGAAAATGAGCGCTTTTTTGAACAGTTTGTCGGACCGACTTCAAGGAAGTATATCAATCTTTTACGTGGGACAGAGACAGAAGACAGGGAACATTTTGAACCGGTCAATGATAATTTCAGAGCATCAAATGGCGGAGCGATGAAGATAGGCCCGGTGGCATGTCTGGGAAAGGGAGACAGGAACCGATCCATAGCCATTGCGAGGATCATCTGTGAGCCGACCCACGGAAACCGTATTGCCATGTCGGCGGCGTGCGCTGTGGCAGCGGCAGTTGGTGGCGCTCTGGCAGGCAGAAGCCTGACCGAAATCTTTCAGGATGCGGTATATGGTGCAGAGGAAGGAGAGAAGATCGGAGAGAATGGAATGTCTGTTGCCGGACCGTCTATGAAAAAACGATTGAAAGTGGCAATTTCGATGGGAACAGCGGCAAAAGATCTGAGTGATGCGATAGATGTTCTAAGGGATTACTTTGACTGCAGCGGAATGGCGGCAGACTCTGTGCCGGTCTCTTTTGGACTGATGGCGGCGGCACATGGGGATGTAGAGAAAGCGGTGCAGGCGGCGGCCAATATAGGAAACGATACAGATACTATGGCAACGATCGCAGGAGCTGTTCTGGGAGCTTATCAGGGAGCGGGCGTTTTCCCGGGAGAAATCGTGCAGAAGCTGGATGAAGCTAACGGCTACCGTTTGCTGGAACTGGCAGAAAAGATGGCTGCTGCGGAAATCAGGTTGGAAGGCAAAGAAGCAAAATGATCATGGAAGAAAGGAGAGGAAGGATGATGTATGACAAAATTTTAGGAGGGCTGCTTGGCGCGGCGGCAGGCGATGCCATGGGGGCTGCCACGGAAACAAGAACGAGGAAGCAGATAGAAGAAAAGTTTGGAGGATATGTGACAGATTTTATTGAACCGCCGCTCGATACCTTTGCCAGAGGAAATAAGGCCGGGCAGGTGACGGATGATTTCAGTGTTGCCTATGTGACATTGCATGAAATAATAAGGAGCGGAAAAGCAGATGAGGCGTCGTTTGTGGACGGGCTGTTGAAATGGGCCGGTATGCCGGAATATTTTGACCGTTTTGCAGGGCCTACTACGAGAGCGAGTGTGGATATCCTGCGGGGGATTCCTGTAGATAAGAGCATTTTTATTCCGGTCAACGATAATCGTAAAGCCAGCAATGGAGCTGCCATGAAAGCCGCGCCGATCGCGCTGCTCGGAAAAGGAAACATTGATGATGCCATAGCGTATGCGGTTGCGGCGGGAAAGATCACGCATCCGAACAATATCGCGCTTGCGGGTGCTGCTGCGGTCGCTGCCGCAACAGGCGCTGCCATGCAGGAAGGGGCAAATCTGTACGATGTGGTGCAGGCAGCCATATATGGTGCGTCCAAAGGCGACAGGATCGGCAGGCAAACAGCAGATACTCTGGCAGGCGCTTCGGTGGAAACAAGGATCAGATGGGCGGTGTCTGTAGCGTTGTCAGCGGATAACCTGGATCAGGCAATCGACGAGCTGGCAGATTATATCGGCAGCGGTCTGATGACTGTCGAGGCAGTTCCGGCAGCGATCGGTATCTGTGTGGCAGCAGGTGGAAAGACTGTAGAAGGAATATGCGCAGCGGTGAACATAGGTGATGATACGGATACGGTGGCCACGATGGTCGGCGGCATTCTGGGAACGTTGAATGGTGCAGGATCCATGCCGGATCACTATATGGATGTGATCGAGAAGGCAAACCAATTTGATTTAAAGGATCTGGCGGAAAAAATTTTGAATTTTGGAGTCTGAGGAAGAATGCAGAAAAGAATTGTAATGATAGGGTCAAGCTGCATTGATGAATATTACGAGATGGAGCATGTGCCCGGATTGGGAGATAAGGCAGTGCTTAAGCCACTTGGCAGCCGGATTGGCGGAATGATAGGAAATGCGGCTGCAGTCGCGGCTGCTTATGGAATGGAAGTTTATCTCATGGACACGATCAACAGAAGCGAAAGCACGGAACTCATCCTGGAGGACTGCAGGAATGCCGGAATCAGGACAGATATGATCCGGTTTGACAGTTCGCTGCCGGATGTAAAATGCCTGATTTTTCTAAAGGACGGGGAGCGCATCGTATATGTGATCCCTACAGAGAAAAAGGATATCGTACCAAACGAGGAGGAAAAACGTATTCTGAGAGAGGCTGATTATATTTATACAAGCGTCGATGAATTGAAGCGTTTTCAGAATTCACTTGCGTTTATGGAGTGGGTGCGCCGGGCAGGAACAGAAATCGTGTTGGACGTAGAGTATGTTCATGAAGCCGGGCGGGAGGAGGAATGGAGGATCATTCAAAACGCTGATCTTGTATTTGTCAATCAGGAAGGCGATGAACAGTTGAAACGCCTTATTGCAGATGACTATGAACAGGTGCTGACGGGTTGTGGAAGTATGGTCATCAAGACAAAAGGTGCAGAGGGATGTGAAATCTATTTGCCGGATGGCAAAAGGTGCAGGCAATATGCGTATCCGGTCCGTCCGGTAGATACTACCGGGGCAGGTGATACTTTTAATGCCAGTTTTGTATTTGGCCTTTCCTGCGGTTGGACACCGGATGAAGCCGGAGAATTTGCAAACGGTGCGGCAGCAAGGGCAATCCTCGGCATGGGAGCGCGCAGCGGCGCCGCAGGGGAAGAAAAAGTCAGGGAATTTATGGAACAATGGAGAGGAGAACAAAGTTATGAGTAAAAGACAAAGTGTAAGAAGATGGATGGCATGTCTGTTGGCGGCAGTGTTTTTGACAGGGTGCGGCGGCGCGTCACAAGACAGTGTAAAAGAGCAGCCGGGAGATGTACAGGAAGCGGAAAGCACAATGACGGCAATGATCATTTCCATTCCTCAGGGAGACCCGTTTCTGACGCTGGCCTATGCCGGTGTAGAGCAGCTTGGAAAAGAGTATGGCATTGATACGAAGGTGATAGAGGCACTTGAAAAATCGGAATACAATGAGCAGGTCAGAGCAATGGCTGAGGCAGGCGCCAATCCGATCTACGTTGTATGGGATGATCTGGCAGCCGAGGCAGTGAAGATCGCACCTGAATTTCCGGACACCCGGTTTATTCTGGTAGACTGCTATATGACCTCAGAACTTGAAAATGTGGAAACGATTGTCGTGGAACCGCAGGAAGCAGCCTTTATTGCAGGGGTGGTAGCTGCTCATACAACAGAATCGGGTAAAGTTGCATGGCTTGGCAGTACAGATCAGCCGGTGATCAATAAGTTCCGGGAAGGGTTTGAAAGCGGCGTTGCCTATGCGGATCAAGGGGTTACCTGCGAGTCTCTTTATATTGGGGATCCTAATGATCCGAATAAAGGCGGTGAACTGGCGAAACAGGTGATTGGCAAAGGAACGGACATTATCATGCATTCTGCGAACCAGTCAGGGCTGGGCGTGATCCGGGCGTGCGAGGAAATGAATGTGAAAGCGATCGGGGTCGATGAATGGCAGGGCTCTATCAATGAAGAGGTTGTTTTCTGGTCGGCTTTGAAAGATATTACCGGTGCGGTATACAATGCAGGCAAGGGGGCTCTGGACGGTGAATTTATGAGCGGTATGCAGGTGTATAATGCTGCTTCCGGTGCAGCGATGTATGATTCCAGAGATTATGATAAGCTTTCGGACGAACTAAAGGCAATCGTAGATGAAGTCCAGACTAAGCTGGCCAGCGGAGAGATCACGATCAGCGGAGAATAGGCAGAAGCAGGGGTGGGGTGAAGAAGAATGCAGTATGTATTGGAGTTGCATGATATATGCAAATATTATGGAAATCTGGCGGCCAACAACAATGTCAACCTTAAAGTAAAAAAGGGAAATGTACATGCTATTGTCGGGGAAAACGGTGCCGGGAAGAGTACATTGATGAATATCATTGCCGGAGTGAACAGGCCCGGCTCCGGCACCATCCTCCTGAATGGAAAAGAACGGACATTCCGCGATGCAAATGATGCCAACCGGGCGGGAATCGGTATGGTACAACAGGAGTTTATGCTGTTTGACCAGCTTACGGTCCTGGATAATATCATCATAGGCTATGAGGGCGCCTGGAAAGGAATATTCATCAATAAGAAAGAATGCGCAAAGAAGATAGAAGAGATCTGCCGGGAATATGGATTTCATTTTGACCTGTATGCGCTGGTCAGAGATCTGCCGATCGCCGTACAGCAGCAGGTAGAGATCGTGAAGGTTCTCTACCGTCATGCGGAGATCATCATTCTGGACGAGCCGACGGCGGTACTGCCTTATCAGGAGGTGCAGGGATTGTTCAAAGCAATCAGATATCTGGTCAGTCAGGGGAAAACAGTCCTTTTTATTACCCACAAACTGAAAGAGGTGTTGGAGATTTCCGATGTTATAACTGTTATGAGAAACGGGCAGGTCAGTGGAGAGATTTCTGTATCGGAGGCCGATGAGGTAAAACTTACGAATATGATGGTGGGACGGGAAGTCATGCTCAGGCTGAACAGGAAAGTACTGCCTCATAAGAAAGATGTGCTGCAGGTAAGGGGATTGAAAGTCAAAGATGAGCGGAATCTGCTGCGGGTCAAAGATGTCAGTTTTAATCTGAAAGAAGGAGAAATACTGGGAATTGTAGGGGTGTCCGGAAATGGGCAGAATGAATTGATCGAAGCCATAACAGGACTGAGAGACTGGGATGCCGGTGAGATCGTGACAGAGGACGGGACGCCTCTTGGCGGTTCCATCAGAGAGAATCGTTTGTGCGGGATTGGGTATGTGCCGCAGGACAGGATCCGGTTTGGAAGCTCTGTAGAATCCACACTGGTGGAGAATTGTATTATGGGGTATCATCTCAGGCATCTGCAGAGAAGAAAGCACCTGATGGACTATGGAGAGGCAAGGGCATTTGCAAAACAGATCATTTCCGATTACAGTGTGAAAGCGGGATCGGTCAGCGATCATGCTGGCTCTCTGTCCGGGGGAAATCTGCAGAAACTGATCGTAGGACGGGAGTTCTCTCAGGGGAATCGTATTCTTGTGATCGAGGACCCTACGAGGGGGATTGATGTAGGCGCCATTGAGTTTATCTGGCATGAGATCCAGAAACAGGTAGAACAGGATGGTGTATCGGTGATTCTGGTTACCTATGATCTGACAGAGGCAATGGCGCTCAGCGACAGGATCCTGGTCATGTATGATGGAAAGTTTCATCAGGAATTTATCGGGCCGGATTATGATGAGAAGAAGATCGGACTGTATATGATGGGAGGTAGGGAGAGCGATGGAGAAACTGCATAAAATTCTGAGAGAGTGCGTCAGCTATCTTTTTTCCCTTGCGGTAGTCATGCTGATCGCTTCTGTACTGATTCTGATTCAGGGAGCGGACCCGCTTGAGGCGTTGACGGAGATGGTCAAAGGTGCAGTTGGCAGTAAAGCGGCGATAGCCAGCAGTATTCGCTGGAGTACACCGGTTATTGTCTCGGCAACGGCGGCGGTGATCGCACAGCGGTCAGGGATCAATAACCTTGGTATCGAGGGACAGGTTTATTTTGGTGCTTTTACTGCTGCGCTTGCAGCGGTATATGTAAAAGGGCCGGCAGCTTTGGTGATCATTCTTTCTCTGCTGACCGGAGCCGTGGCAGGGCTGTTATATGCTGTCCTGCCGGCAGTGTTGAAACTGTATTTTAAGATTGATGAGATGATTACGACACTGATGTTGAATTATGTTGCGATTCAGGCAACGGAATATCTGACAATGATGGTGATGGGACTTGACAGTAATACCAATCCCGAAATGATTGCGACACCGGAGATCGCGGAGTCCGTACAAATGCTCAGGATCATGCCGCCTTATCAGGCAGATGCAGGGTTTGTGATCGCAATAGCACTTGGCGTGGCGGTATTTCTTATGTACCGCTATACGAGAGTCGGATATGAGTGGAAGATGATCGGAAGAAACCAGGAGTTTGCAAGATATGGTGGTATACGAAACAAAATGCACTATATAATCATTTTTCTGTTGAGTGGTGCTGTCGCCGGTGTATGCGGATCAATGGAAATGCTGGGACCACATATGAGATTTCGGACGAAATTTGCCGGGAACATAGGATGGGATGGGATCATGGTGGCTTTGGTGGCCAAAAACAACCCGCTTGCGGCAGTTTTTACCGCGATCGTATGGGGAATGATAAAGGCCGGATCGCTTTCCATGGAACGAATGACGAGTGTAAACAGGGTGCTGGTCACACTTGTACAGGCGCTGTTTGTACTGTTTCTTACAGTGGACTTTAAAGAACTGTTAAGGAAATTATCTGAGAGAAAGGAGGGGAGGACGGGTGTTTGAATTATTTTTGGCCCCGATGGTAATGGCGTCAGCACTGCGATTGACGGCACCTGTATTGTTCGTAGCAACAGGAGGCGCACTTGGTCATAAGGCCAGAGTGCTGAATATTGGATTGGAGAGCTTTATGGCGTTCAGTGCGTTTTTTGCCATGTATGGGAGCTTTTTGTTTGAAAGCGCTCCTGTAGGACTGTTGTTTGGCGTGCTGTCGTCAATGTTCGCCTCCTGCATTTTTGCACTGTTTGTCCTGCATTTCAGATCAAATCCCGTAGTTGTGGGAATTGCGTTGAACTTGTCAGGATGGGGAGCGACAACCTTCCTTTTGGATGCTCTGCTTGAAAAGAGGGGTGTATTTATTGATGCGAGGATCAAGAGTTTTGCGCAGATCAATATTCCGGTAATAGAGGATATTCCTTATATCGGAGAGATTGTCAGCGGACAGAACATATTGGTATATTTCAGCATTGTGGTGGTGGCTGCGGCCTATGTATTCCTGTATAAAACTTCTTTTGGACTGCGGTTAAGAGGTGTAGGCATTAAGAAAGTGGCGGCGCAGACGGTTGGCGTGAATGCCGTATTATATCAGTGGGCTGCCATCCTGGCAGGAGGCGTGTTGAGCGGATTCGGCGGTGCTTTTTTGACCATAGGAGGTGCATCAATGTTTACGGAAGGCATTTCTGCGGGAAAAGGGTTTCTGGCATTGGCGGCGATCATGGTGGGAGATGGGCATCCTGTAAAGACTGCACTTGCCTGTCTGGTGTTTGGCTATACACAGGCAATTTCAGTCACGTTGCAGAGTGTAGGGCTTCCGTCCCAGATTGTTATTTCCGTTCCATATCTGATCACGGTTTTGATCATGCTGGTGAGTGCATCGGCAGGGAAATACCGGTTTAAGAGAGCTGGCGGATCAGCAGACTAAACTGGCAGGAACCGCCTGTGGATTGTTTATAAGAGAGTTGTGGGAATGATGCATTTTCCACAGCTCTTGTTTTTTGATTGGCAGATAGCTATTCTTTTTCATTTGTGCTATAGTAGATAAAATAGAAGTTGGACAACATGGAGGTGCAATTATGAAAATTTATGATATTTCGCAGGAGGTATTCGGAAGCAAAGTATTTCCGGGAGATCCTGCGCCTGACATGCAGGCGGTGATGAGAATAGCGGAAGGTGGCAAGTGCAATCTGTCGGCATTTTCCATGTGTGCGCATAACGGCACCCATGTGGATGCGCCGTTTCATTTCTACGAAAACGGGAAGACCATAGAGGAGACGGATCTGGAACGCTATATCGGGATTGCTTACGTGGCAGCGCATGAGGGTGTCGTGACGGCCAATGATGCGATCTCGATTCTGGAGAAGGCCAGAGAGACGGACCGCCGGAGCAGGAAGCGGATCTTGATCAAGGGAAAAGCGGTTGTCTCGTTGGAGGCGGCGAAGGTGTTCGCAGAGGCCGGGATTCTGCTTCTGGGCAATGAATCGCAGACAGTAGGACCGGAGGAGGATTCAAGGGAAGTGCATCTGCAGCTTCTGGGCGCAGAGGTCACGCTGTTAGAGGGAATCCGGCTGGGCGAGGTGGAGGAAGGCGTCTATTTCCTGAATGCCGCACCGATCAATCTGGGCGGTGTGGACGGTGCACCCTGCCGGGCCGTGTTGGTGGAACTTGGTTAATTGTTTAAGAAGAAGGAAAGAGAACGCGGAAGAACAGGAGAGGCTTGGCATATGGGAAGATCGGTTGCGATAGGCGTTCAGGATTTTGAGACCATCACAGCAAACAATTATTTTTACGTAGACAAAACGGATTTTATTCGGGAATGGTGGGAGAATGGGGACAGTGTGACGTTGATCACCCGGCCCCGGCGTTTTGGCAAGACGTTGAATATGAGTATGTTGGAGCGCTTTTTTTCTGTAAAGTTTGCCGGGCAGGGCCAGCCTTTCGAGAAGCTGCACATATGGAAGGATGAGAAGTATCGAAGCCTGCAGGGAACTTATCCGGTGATCAGCCTAAGTTTTGCCAATGTCAAGGAAAACACTTTTGAAAAAGCGAAGGTGCGATTCTGTCAGATACTGACGGATCTGTACAGCCGGCATGATTTTCTGCGGACAGGCAATGTCCTGACGGAAAAAGACCTGGAATATTTTAACAGGGTCTCCGACTATATGACGGAGGCGGATGCCGTTGTCGCCCTGCACAGGCTGTGTGAGTTTCTGCAGCGCTATTACGGCAGGAAGGTGATCATTTTGTTGGATGAGTATGACACGCCGATGCAGGAAGCCTATGTGAACGGCTTCTGGAATGAGATCGTGTCCTTTATCAGAAATTTATTCAACGCGACGTTTAAGACCAATCCCTTCCTGGATAAGGCGGTGATGACCGGGATCACGAGAGTCAGTAAGGAGAGCATCTTTTCCGATCTGAATAATCTGACGGTGGTGACAACAACCGGCAATAAGTATGAGACTGCTTTCGGTTTTACACAGAGTGAGGTTTCGGATGCGCTGGCGGAATTCGGGGTATCTGCCATGGAGGAGCGGGTCAGGGAGTGGTACGATGGTTTTACTTTTGGAAGTAAGACAGATATTTATAATCCCTGGTCCATCATAAACTTTTTGAGCGAGAAGAAATTGTATACTTACTGGGCCAATACCAGCAGCAACAGCCTGGTCGGAAAGCTGATCCGGGAAGGCAGCAGGGATGTGAAGCTGATCATGGAAAATCTTTTGCAGGGCGGTGTCCTCCGCACGAAGATAGATGAGCAGATCGTTTTTGACCAGCTTGACTATAATGAGTATGCGATCTGGAGTCTGCTTCTGACAAGCGGATATCTGAAAGTGGAAGAACATACTGTGGATGCAGAGAACGGCAGAACGGAGTATGTTCTGCGCCTTACCAACAAGGAAGTAAAACTGATGTTTGAAGACATGATCGAGGGCTGGTTCAAACAATATGTACCGGCTTACAACGATTTCATCAAGGCGCTGCTTCTGCATGATAAGAAGGCGATGAACGTCTATATGAACAGAGTCGCCCTGGCAACGTTCAGTAATTTTGACACCGGAAACAGGCCTTCTGAGAGTGCGGAACCGGAACGTTTTTATCATGGGTTTGTGCTGGGGTTGATGGTGGAGCTGGCGGACCGGTATGTGATCACCTCGAATCGTGAAAGCGGCTTTGGACGGTATGATGTGATGCTAAAACCAAAGGCCGGCGCGGCGGGCCGGGAGGATGCCGTTATCCTGGAATTTAAAGTGCATGATGCGGAAGAAGAAAAAACGCTGCAGGATACGGTGAGCGCGGCGCTTGCACAGATTGATGAGAAGCGGTATGCGGCGCTGCTGGAGGCGGAAGGAATACCGGCAGAGCGTATCAGAAAGTACGGGTTTGCATTTCAGGGGAAGAAAGTACTGATCGGATAGATGCCGTTTTGATGAAATATGCATAAAATAAAACAGTGTACAAATGCTATAGAGGGAAAGGCGGGAATGGTGATATGCAGCTGGCACTTGGATTATTGATCCCTTTTGCGGGGACGACACTTGGTTCTGCAATGGTATTCTGGATGAGACGGGAGATGAACAGGAAGCTGGAGAAGATGCTTATTGGATTTGCTTCCGGGGTGATGATCGCGGCTTCCGTGTGGTCTCTGTTGATCCCGGCTATCGGCATGGCGGAAGAACAGGGGAAGGTGGGATGGATCCCGGCAGCAGTCGGGTTTCTTGGCGGTATTGCGTTCCTGCTGGGGCTGGACAGTCTGGTGCCGCATCTGCATCTGGAGAGCGCAGAGCCGGAAGGACTGGAAGCCAATTTAAAAAAAACAACCATGCTTGTCCTTGCGGTGACGCTGCACAATATCCCGGAAGGCATGTCTGTGGGCGTTACATTTGCGGGCGCGCTGTTGGGAAATACCGGCATTACCATGGCAGGTGCGTTTACACTGGCGGCGGGCATCGCCATCCAGAATTTTCCGGAAGGGGCGATCATCTCCATGCCGCTTAGAAGCGAAGGGATAGGCAGATGGCGGGCGTTTGTCTACGGTGCGCTGTCGGGTGTCGTGGAACCGGTTGCGGCGGCAGTCACCATCCTTTTGGCAGAACAGATCGTGCCGGCGCTTTCCTATATGCTTGCTTTTGCGGCCGGCGCCATGATCTATGTGGTGGTGGAGGAGCTGATCCCGGAATCCCAGGCGGGAGAACACAGCAATATCGGCACCATCGGCGTTGCGGCAGGGTTCGTACTGATGATGATACTGGATGTGGCGCTGGGATAGCGCTACACATGGAACAACAGCCTTTTGGAAAAGGTATTCCGATACTCACTTGGCGAAAGCCCGGTGAGTTTTTTGTAGGTACGGGAGAAATTGTGGCTGTCGCTGAAGCCAACTGCTTTGGCGATCTCGGTGATCGGTTCGTTGGTGTCGATCAGCATAAAGCTGGCCGTGTCCATTTTTGTTTTCAGAATATACTGTTTTAGCGGGATGCCGCATATCTGTGCAAAGCGGTGGGATATATATTTCTCATTATAGCCGAAGGCAGCGGCGATTTCGGTAATCTTGATATTTCTTGAAATATTCGTCTTGATATAATCCATGATGTCTAAATAGATCTGTTTCTGGTTCTCAGAATAATTCTCCACAGGTAGCACTAACGTAAGCTGTCCGTAAAGCTCGGTCAGGATACTGGTGGACATGGCATCCAAAGCGATGGAAGGATACTCGCTTCTGACGATGTCCTGCAGCTGTTTCATCAGAATAACGACTTTCTCCGGTTTGGGGATCGGGCCGGTCTGCGGAATCGTAAAGTAGTTTTCCCGGGTGGGGGGGGGTAAAACGGTATCCGGGGCAAGAACGAGCGGCAATTCGCCTGGCTGTGTGGAAAAATGAAGCCAGTAGAATGCACAGTAAGAGGGTTTGAAGCCCTGCCGCCAGGAAGGACTGGGCGGCAGAAGCAGGTATTCGCCGTTTTTGACAACAAATTTTTCGTTGTTGTAGTTTAAATACAGGATTCCTTCTGTCATGACGATCAGTTCATAATTTGTCAGCGGAAAACTCTGATGCTTCCATTCCGCAGAAGGGGCTTTGAATTTTCCGGTCAGCTCGTAGCTGAAAAGCTGCTTTGCAGGTAAGCATAATGTGTTCATACTGCTTTTTCTCTTTCGTAGGATTGCCTTTGTTTCAGGTCTTCTTGTTCCGTCCGGTCATGTTAGGAAAATTTAACAATAGATATTTGAAAAAGTGAATATCACTTTGATTGGTTTGGTGTCAAAAAGTCAGGAGATGCAGGTGTTAAAAAGAAAGAAGTGGAAAAAGAACACCTAATGTATGGAAGTGATATTTACGTTATCAAGGAGTAGTGTTATTTTAATTTTGCAGTCAAGTTGCACGAAAGAAAAACAATATCATCGTTTTGATGTGATAATATGCTTAAAAAATACGAAGGCAGAACATGTGCGGGTGTTAAAAGTGTATAGTCATATTCTGTTGCAGCCTGACGTTGTATAAGAAAAGGGAAAGGAAGGAAAAGGTTTTATGAAGAAAAGAGCATTATCAATGTTGCTTTCCGTAGCTATGGTCGCGTCTGTTCTGGCGGGTTGTGGCGGAGGCGGTTCTGCAGAGACAGCCAGTGGTACGGCAGCCGCAGACACGGAGACGACTGAAAGCGGTGACGGTGCAGCTGCGGCAGACGGATCTGCATCTGCAGCGTCGGGGGAGCCGGTCAAGCTGAAAGCGCTGTTTATTGCCCACGCATTGACCAAGGACGTGAATGAGATGCAGTGGCTTGCGGAGGTGGAAGCAGAAGCCAATGTGGAGATTGAATGGGAAGTGATCAGGGCGGATTGGGAAACCGTAAAGTCCACCAGATTTGCAGCGGGCGATGTGCCGGACCTGCTGTTCAATGCCACGGTTGACGAAGATTATACGAAATATAACGGTCTGTTCCTGGATATGACCCCTTATCTGTCGGAAGAATTGACCCCTAATATCCTGTCCATGTTTGAGGAGGAGCCGGATACGAAAGTTCTGGCAACGACGATGGAAGGTAAGATCTATGCGACGCCGAAGTTCCAGGGTAAATGGCCGTCCACCAACACGATCATGTTCATCAATCAGGAATGGCTGGATAATCTCGGGCTGGAGATGCCGACTACCTTTACGGAATTTAAAGAAGTGCTGACGGCGTTTAAGGAACAGGATGCCAACGGTAACGGCGATCCTGATGATGAGATTCCTTTTGACTACAATGCATACGGCGGCAACAATGCGTGGTTCAACAGCGCTTACTCTCTGACGAATCTGCTTGGTTCTCTTGGCATCCAGCTTACCAACTGGGGATTCGACGGTTATTTTGCCGAGGACAGTCAGGTGAAGTGCTATGCGGTGGACGAGAGATATAAGCTGTTTATGAAATATCTGGCAGATCTTTATGCCGATGGTCTGATCAATCCGAATGCCCTGACCAACGACTATTCTGCATTCCAGTCTCTTTCCAGAGGTAATGAGGCGGGTGAAGCGGTAGTAGGATGTGTATTTGGCTGGGAGGAGACCGACAAGTTCGGACCGGAGCTGTACAGCCAGTATAAGCCGGTTCCGGCATTGGAGTACGATATTGACTGTGAGCCGGGCACCTATGATACGAGATGGCGGGATGACTATACGGGCCTGAATATGTCCAGCAACAGAGTATGTCTCAGCGCTAACTGTGCTGATCCGGAAGCTGCTATGAGATTTATCGACCGTTTCTATGATCCGACACATTCCGTAGAGTCCCTGTTTGGCGGCGTGACGGACGGCTGTATTGAGGTGACGGGTGACAACAGCTATAAGGTGCTTGATCCGTTGGATCCGAACACGGATTCCGGTACGTGGAAATGGACCAGTACATTTGCTGATAACGGCCCGATGTATATCAGAAGAGCAAGTGAGATCGAGATGGCACAGGATATGACCTATGCATTGGAGGAGAGAAAAACCTACGATGATGTCATCGCCAAGGCAAGCGTGTCAGATACTTATCCGCAGATGTTCATGAAGTATACGGAAGAGGATCGGAATACGATGGCTCTGACACAGGCCAACATCAACAATATCATTGACAATCAGTGGTCACTGTGGATGACAGGCGAGCAGGATATTGATTCCACGTGGGATGCATACGTGGAGAGCGTTAACAACGCCGGACTTCCGCAGATTCTTGAGATTCGTCAGGCAGCTTTCGACGAATATTTAAAGAGTGCAAAATAATCCCAATATAAAGGGAAAGAAAAGCGGAGAGGTACGTTCAGGGTATCTCTCCGCCTTTTTGTAAAAACCTGTCAGTAAAGAGAAGGGAGAAACGAATATGGGTAGTAAGAACCAAACTGCTACGGCAAATAAGAGTCTCGGATTTCGGACGAAAAAATATTTCGAGCATAACTGGCAGCTCTGGCTGATGCTGTTGCCAGCCATGCTCTACATACTGGTGTTCTGTTATGTGCCGATGTACGGCATACAGCTTGCATTCCGTGAGTACAGTTTTCAGACGGGCATAACGGGCGGCAAGTGGGTAGGGCTGAAATATTTCAGACAGTATTTTGAGAGTCCCATGTTTTTCAGTACGTTGAAGAATACTTTCGTTATTTCATTCTGGAGTATTGTGGTGGGATTTCCGGCGCCGATTATTCTGGCAATGATCATCAATCAGCTGCGGAACAAGAAGTGGAAGAAGACAGTGCAGACGACCGTCTATATTCCTTATTTTATTTCCACGGTTGTCATGGTATCCATGATCAACGTTATGTTTGCCAATGGCAGCGGCGTTGTGGGCAACTTCCTGAAGGCGCTCCATCTGGTGGCGGCAGATACCAATATACTGGGCAAGGAGTCGGCCTTCGTACCGCTTTATGTGCTGACCGGAGTATGGCAGGCGATGGGCTGGAACAGTATCATCTATATCGCAGCGCTTTCGTCCGTGGATACGCAGCTGTATGATGCCTGTAAGATCGACGGGGCCAACCGCTGGCAGACGATGCTGCATATCGACTTTCCGGCCATCGTGCCTACGATCATGATCCTGCTGATCATGAATATGGGAAATATCCTGAATGTCGGTTTTGATAAGGTGTATCTGATGCAGAACAGTCTGAATCTGGGGATTTCCCAGGTTATTTCCACCTATGTATATTCCGTGGGTGTCAAGTCCTCGCAGTTTTCTTTCGGTGCCGCGGTGGGGCTGTTCAATACGGTGATCAACTTCTTTTTCCTGGTGGTGACGAACTGGATCTCCAGACGTTCTACGGGAACAGGTTTGATGTAAGGAGGGGATATTATGAATAAAGCGATTGGAAATAGAAAAACCCTGTCAGACCGTATCTTCGGTTTTGCGATTCTGGCACTCAGTATCCTGATCTTTGTGATCATCCTGTATCCGCTGTGGTTTATTGTGATAGCTTCCATCAGCAATTCCAATCTGGTCAATCTGGGACAGGTGAAATTCTGGCCGAAGGACATCCGGTTTTACGGGTATCAGCAGATCATTGAGGATACCAGGATCTGGAGAGGTTATCTGAATACGCTGATCTATGTGCTGGCGGGCACTGCCCTCAACATGGTCGTTACCATGCCGGCAGCCTATGCCCTGTCCAGAAGAGGCTTCAAGGCGCGGAACAAGGTGATGTTTTACTTCGTTTTCACGATGTTTTTCAGCGGCGGTCTGGTGCCTACCTATATGACGATCAGCTCCCTGAATCTGATCTCCACCAAGACGATCCTGATCATTTTCGTAGCGGTCAATACTTATAATCTGATCATTGCGAGAACCTTTATCGAGAATTCCATCCCGGAAGATCTGTATGAGGCGGCGATCCTGGATGGCTGTTCACATTTTGCCTATTTTACGAAAGTGGTCGTTCCGTTGTCCAAGGCAGTTAATTCCGTGCTGGTCCTGTATTACGCAGTGTATCACTGGAACGATTATTTCAATGCTCTCGTTTATAACAGCAAGCAGGAAAACGCGCCCCTGCAGATCGTGCTGCGGGAGATCCTGCTGCTAAACCAGGCTTTTGCCAGCGGCAACGGCGGCGTGCAGGGCGGATACGGGCAGTCCTCCGCGGATCAGGTAAAATATGCGGTCATCATCGTGTCTACGCTGCCGATTCTGTGCGTGTATCCCTTTGTACAGAAATATTTTGAGAAGGGTGTTATGATCGGCGCCGTGAAGGGATAAGGGTAAATGAAAAAAGTAGATCTGCTTCACTGTTTCCGGGGGTTGGCCGGCCTGTCAGCTCCGGTGATTAATACGGACGCGGAAGAAATGCAATGGATGGAGCAGGAGAAGCTGAGCGGTATTGTGAAAGGAAACGGGGAAAACAAAGTGCGGATCAGGATATAGAAAGGGCAGATATATAAAAAGCTAATATATTATCCAGTAGTTGCATTTTATGAAGAGTTAGGATAAAATATTATCCATGAATACATCATTTTTTTTATCAAAAACGCCGGGTGAGATACAGAGACTTATCGCAGACCGTATCCGTACCATCCGCAGGAGACGGAAGATATCGCAGGTGAAGTTAAGTCAGTTGTCAGGCGTAAGCCTGGGGTCTGTGAAGCGATTTGAACGAAGCGGTGAGATTTCTTTTCTCTCCCTGATCAAAATTGCAACTGCGCTTGAGCTGGAAGAAGAATTGGAGCATTTATTTGTGGACGTTCCGCCTGCGTCTATAGAGGAGATCATTCGTGGACAGGATTAGACAGTTAAATGTGTTTTATCATGAAAGAAAGGTCGGAACCCTGGCTTTGTACAAGGAAAGGCTGGCAGCTTTTGAATATGACAAAGAATGGATCGAAAGTGGATTTCCAGTCAGTCCGTTTTCCCTGCCGTTGGAAAAGAGAGTCTTTCTCCCTAAAGCAGATCCCTTCGGGGGTCTGTTTGGTGTGTTCGCGGATAGTCTTCCCGATGGATGGGGCCGCTTGCTGGTAGACCGCCTGATGCTGAAAAACCATATAGATCCTGTCACGGTCGGAAATCTGAACAGGCTTGCTATCGTAGGGGACACGGGTATGGGGGCGCTTTCTTACAGGCCGGAGATACCTTTATGCGCGGAAGCGGCGGCACTGGATTTGGATCAGGTTGCCGAGGAATGTGAGAAGATGCTGAAAAAAGAATATTCGGATAATTTAGACCAGTTATTTCAACTGGGCGGTTCATCCGGAGGAGCAAGGCCCAAAATATTAACAAAGATAGACGGTGAGGAATGGATCATCAAATTTCCATCTTGTGATGACAAAAAAGATATAGGGAAACAGGAATATGAGTATTCCCTGTGTGCGAAAGAATGCGGTATTGAAATGATGCAGACAAGACTTTTTCCGTCTGAAAGATGTGCCGGATATTTCGGAACGAGGCGTTTTGACCGAAAACGGGATGCCGGAGGGGCCGTGGGCAAAATTCATATGCTGTCGGTCAGTGCCATTCTGGAAACATCACACCGTATTCCGAATCTGGACTATCATCTCCTGATGAAACTTACACTGGAAATTACGAAGGATTTTTCAGAAGTGTTGAAGTTGTATCGCCTGATGTGCTTTAATGTGTTTGCTCATAACAGGGACGATCATTCCAGGAATTTTTCTTATCTGTATGATGAGCAGGAAGCATGTTATAAACTTACAATACTGGAGGCAGCGGTTCAGGCAGGTATCAGGGAAACGCAGGCAAGAAAAACTGCGTGTGATATACGGGAGTGCGTTGAGGATATGCTTGAGGGATATCTCGAAAAGCATATGGTTTACAAAATATAAAGGAGGAAACAAACATGCTGCATTATTTTGAAGAGAAGGACGGCAGCCTGCTTTTCCGGGAGAATGGGGAGAGCGTGATGGTAACGCCCTGGGGTGCGAACAGCTTTCGGGTGCGGGCGGCGTTTCTGGGTGAGATCGAAGAGGGGAGCGTGGCCCTGTCTGCGCCGCAGGATCCGGCACAGGAAGGCAGTATCAGCATAGAGGAGCAGCGGGCGTCCATCACCAATGGGAAGATCCGGGCAGAGCTTACCGTGAATCCCTGGGGGAAGGCGCTGCAGATCACTTTCTATGATCAGAAGGGAAAAGTGCTGCTGCAGGAGATTCCCAACGGCGGCGCGCTGCAGAAGAAGGCGAGGCATTTCCGGCCTCTGGCCGGCGGCGGGTATCATCTGAAAGCCAGTTTCGTGTCCGATCCGGAAGAAAAGATCTACGGTATGGGACAGTACCAGCAGGAAACTTTTGACTTAAAGGGATGCAATCTGGAACTGGCCCACAGGAATTCACAGGCCAGTGTTCCTTTCTATATTTCCAGCCTGGGGTATGGCTTCCTGTGGCATAATGCAGCCATCGGTGAGGTGCATTTCGGCAGCAACACTACGGAATGGATCGCGGAAGATACCAGGCAGCTGGATTACTGGATCACGGCAGGAGACACGCCGGCACAGATCGAGGAGGCCTATACGGCTGTGACGGGCAGGGCGCCGATGATGCCGGAGTACGGTCTGGGCTTCTGGCAGTGTAAGCTGCGCTATTACAATCAGGAGCAGGTGCTGCAGATTGCCCGGGAATACAAGAAGCGTGAGATTCCGGTAGATGTGCTGGTGATCGATTACTACCATTGGCCCCGTTGCGGTGACTGGCGTTTTGACGAGGAATATTTCCCGGATCCGGCGGCGATGATACGGGAGATACAGGATATGGGTATCCGGGTGATGGTATCCATCTGGCCGCAGGTGGATTGGCGCAGTGAGAATTATGAGGAGATGAAGCAGCAGGGACTTCTGGTAAAAAGCAATTCCGGCGTAGACGTGCAGATGATCTTCCACGGCAACAATGTGTTCATGGATGCCACCAACCCGCGCACAAGGGAGTACGTGTGGGAGAAATGCCGGAAGAATTATGCAGATCTGGGCATCAGCACCTTCTGGCTGGATGAGGCGGAGCCGGAGTTTACCACCTATGATTTTGCAGATTACCGTTATCATGCCGGTTCCGTGGCCCAGATCGGCAATATCTATCCGCGGGAATATGCACGGCTTTTCTATGAAGGACAGAAGGCGGACGGACAGGAGGATATCGTGAATCTGATCCGCTGTGCCTGGGTGGGCAGTCAGAAATATGGAGCGCTTGTCTGGTCGGGAGATATTATGTCAACCTATGAGGACTTCCGCAAACAGATCTGCGCGGGCATACATATGGGGCTTTGCGGAATTCCCTGGTGGACCACGGATATCGGTGGATTCCACGGCGGCAATATCCACGACGATGGTTTTAAGGAGCTGTTGATCCGCTGGTTCCAGTTCGGTGCTTTCTGTCCGGTCATGCGTATTCATGGCTGCCGCCAGCCCGGGCAGCAGATCGTCAATCAAGCGGGTGAGGTGCGCGAGTGGACAGGCGCGGAGAATGAGGTCTGGAGCTACGGGGAAGAGAATTATGAGATCATGGTGAAGTTCATCCGTATCCGTGAGATGATGCGTGATTATACGCGGAGCGTCATGCAGGCGGCACATGATGTGGGAGCGCCGGTGATGCGGGCCATGTTCTATGAATTTCCGGAGGATAAGGTATGCTGGGAGATTCAGGATGCCTACATGTTCGGGCCGGATCTTCTGGTGGCACCCATCTGTCATGAGAAGGCAGCAGGGCGCAGCGTATATCTGCCTGCAGGCACGTTCTTCGTGCACGCCGGGACGGGTGACAGATATGAGGGCGGCCAGTGGTACGAGGTGGCGGCGGACATTCATACCATACCGGTATTTCTGAGAGAAGGCAGACAGGACTACCTGATCGGGAAGATTTGATCCGTGCCTGGAAGGAATGTTGAAATAAGAAATGTTGAAACAGGATAGACAGAGGGAGACTACTGTGAAAGAAAGTAGACCTTCATTACTATTTGTGCCGCTGACGGAAAGGCGGCGGAATGGAGATTACTATGGATAAAAACAGATTTGCCATCACCCCGCCTATGGGGTGGAACAGCTACGATTATTATGACACCACGGTGAATGAGGCACAGGTCAGGGCGAATGCGGACTATATGGCGGCGCATCTGAAAGCGTTCGGCTGGGAGTATGTGGTGGTGGATATTGAATGGTACAGTAACGATGCGGGAACGGTGCGGGACAGGTTCCAATATATCCCGTTCGGGGATATCGAGATGGACGAGTACGGCAGGCTGCAGCCTGCGCCGGAGCGTTTTCCCTCTTCGGCAGGCGGAAAGGGCTTCGGGCCGCTGGCGGACTATGTGCACAGTCTGGGATTAAAGTTCGGAATCCATATTATGAGGGGGATTCCCCGTCTTGCGGCGCAGCAGCGTTGTCCGGTGCCGGGGGCCAAAGAGACGGCAGACAGGATCGCAGATCCTTCTTCGATCTGTATCTGGAACCCGGATATGTATGGTGTGCGCGGTACGGCGGACGGACAGGCCTACTATGATTCCCTGCTTGCCATGTACGCGCAGTGGGGCGTGGACTTTATCAAGTGCGATGATATCTGTGACAGCAGACTGTACAGGACGGAGCCTTTCTCCGGCTGGGAGGAGACGAGAATGATCCACCGGGCCATCGAGAAATGCGGCCGGCCCATCGTCCTCAGCCTTTCGCCGGGACCGGCTCATATCGACCGGGCATGGGAGTACTGCAGGTATGCGAATATGTGGCGGATCACCGATGACTTCTGGGATGAGTGGAGCCTGCTCAAGGCGATGTTTGTCCGCTGTGAGATGTGGCAGGATCACGTGCGGGAAGGCTGTTTCCCGGATTGCGACATGCTGCCGCTGGGGAAACTGGGCAAGGGCTTCGGGAACGGCGAGTGGGATACCCGCTTTACGAGAGAGGAGCAGAAGACCATGATGACATTATGGTGCATGTTCCGCTCTCCGCTGATGATCGGGGCGGAGCTGACACGGCTGGACGACTGGACGCTGTCTCTGCTGACAAACGGAGAGCTGCTTGCAATGCTGGGGGAGAACTGCAGCGGAACGCAGCTTGTGCGCACGGAAGAATACGCTGTCTGGAAGAATAAAGACGAGGCGTCCGGCAGGCTCTGTGTGGCGCTTTTTAACTTAAGCGACGGGGACAGAGAGCTTTCCATTGCCCTTTCTGCGCTTGGCGAGGAGACCTGTGAGAAGCGGCGGGCTATGAGATCAAGCGGGGCAAGTTCGTTTCGTTCCGTGCGCCGGAGCAGGAACGCTTTACCCGTTCTAAGACGCTTGGGGAAGCCTACACCGTGGAAGCCATAACGGAGCGGATTGCCGGGACGTACCGGGCGAAGCCGAAAGCGTTAAGGCAGGAAAAGGCGGGCGTTTCCATGCTGATAGATATTCAGAACAGTATCAAGGCAGCGGAAAGCAGGGGTTATGAACAGTGGGCGAAGATACACAACTTGAAGCAGGCGGCAAAGACTTTGAATTTCCTAACGGAGCATGACATTTCAGAGTATGGGCAGTTGCAGGCGGTTCTTGATGAAGTACATACGGAAAGCGAAAATACCGCCGCCACGCTGAAAGGCTTGGAAAAGAGATTGTCCGACATATCCCTTTTGATGAAAAACATATCCGCATACCAACAGACAAAGGCGGTCTATGTGCAGTACAAAAAGGCAAAGGACAAAGAAAAGTTCCTGCGGGGCAACGAGAGTAGCATTATCATTCACGAAGCCGCCGCTAAGACGTTGCAGGCGGCAAAAAACGGCGGGAAGCTGCCCGACTTCAAAACGCTGCATACGGAGTACAAGGAGCTTACAGAGAAAAAAGACAAGCTGTATCAAGAGTACGGGAAGTTGAAAAAGAAAGTAAAGCAGTATGATACAATCAAGCAGAACGTAGACAGTATCTTGCGGCAGGCGAAGCAGCCGGAACGGGAGAAACAGACAGAGAGATAATGCGGACAGTTAGGGCAGGTGCAGGGAGCGTTTAAGGGCATTTCCGGGGCGTTTTGCGGCATAGGCAGGGAAAACCCATTGCCACCCGGAAAAGGGCTTCTAAGCGTCCACATGGAAGCAAAAAGACACCGGGAAATGACAATGTATCAATCATCATTCTCCGGCGTTTATCCGCTGAATTTATAGCCAACACCTAACACGGTTTTTATGTAGGTCGGGTTTTTGCTGTCCAGCTCTATCTTTTTCCGCAGGTTGTAAATCACGTTGACAACGCTTGAATGGCAGCTATCGCTGTCCATGTTCCAAACGGCTTCAAAAATCTGTTCTTGTGTGAGGACAATGCCGGGATTGGAAGCAAGGAATACAAGAGTGCTGTATTCAAGGCGGGTAAGGTTTACCTCTTTCCCGTCTTGAAATACTTTGCGTTGGCTTTGTTTTATTTCCAGTCCCGGAAAAGATAACACGGAAACAGGTGTAATCTGTATAGGTTCAAGCTCTACATAGTCAGATAGTGCCGTTACGATTTTATCAATTACTTTTTCTTCTTGTTCATTAAGTGTCAGCAGTAATAACTTGCTCATATTACCACCATTTTCTATACCTTTTTTGAAAAGGGAATTTATGTTTTATTTAATTCTATTTCTGCAATAGCCTTATCTAAGAAAATTTCCCCGTCTAAATGTTCTATTTCATGGCAGAAACATTGTGCAAGTTCATTTTCGCCAGTAATAATGATTTCCTCTCCATTTTCATTTTGCGCTTGAAGTGTTACTTTTTGCGGACGGATTGTTTTTACACAACGATTGGGGAAGCTAAGGCAGGCTTCATTACATTCTTGAACGCCGCTGCAACCGATTATTATAGGGTTTACCAGCTTTAAAAAGCAATTATTATAATCAATCACAACAAGTCGTTTTAATATACCTACTTGGTTTGCCGCAATAGCAGCACCGTTTTCAGTTTGTTGTAGTGTATCTAACATATCGTCAAGAATTTGTCTGATTTTATCATTGAAAAATTTTACTTCTTTACACCTTTTACGCAGAATGGGGTCGTCAAAGTATCGAATATTTCTTATTGCCATTGCTATCCCCCCCGACTACTATCAGCCCTTGATTTTCTTTGGCTTTCCTCGAATAAAAATACTTCTTCGATAGGACAGTCAAACACTTTTGAAATATCATAAGCAAGCCATATAGACGGTTCAAATTTTTCTGTTTCAATGGCGTTAATTGCCTGCCTTGATGTGCCTACCATTGCTCCTAATTGTTCTTGTGTTATTCCTTTTTCTTCTCGCAGTTCTCTAATTCGGTTTTTCATTTATAAATTCCTTTCTGTAAGGTTGACGTTACAGTGTATTATAACAGATTTTCTTGTAATGTCAACCTTACAAAAAGATTTCCATGGAAAATAGTTATTTTTGTAATATTACAATTTCCCCCTCTCCCTGTGGCTCTTGAAACCCCTTATAATGATGTTCTAGTATTTCATCTGTTATTATGAATGGTGAGTTTGCATGTAAAGATAAATTCCTTTTTTGAAGTCTTTTTCGTAAAAGCTCTTTATTAGCTTTCATGTATACCAATTCAACGATACCGCCCGCATTTTCAATCATATTTCGATAAAACTCCCGATTATCTTTGTTCCAAAAGCTAAAATCAATGACAACATTTTTCCCATTTTTGATTAAACTTATCATTTTTTGCCGAAGTAAGAGTTCTACTTTTTCAGATAACTCATCGTACTGGGTTTCCGAATAATCAATTCCTTTTTGTAAGCGACACAAAACATACCGTAGTGAATCTTTCTCAACTGATTGATATACTCTCTTTGTACTATCACAAGGAGGT
>ERZ808051.181-NODE-181-length-82052-cov-19.554023_pt1 | contig 82052 bp, 82 predicted proteins | sample MGYA00380199_ERZ808051 | MGnify/ENA primary metagenome ERZ808051 (study PRJEB31490, sample SAMN06133391) | mouse gut metagenome | isolation source: J11 | host: mice | place: China: Chengdu | collected 2015-05 ... | reverse complement strand
AAGTATCTCGGTCAGGTGGTGGGGTTCCCGGAACGCTCCGCCGATGTGCGTATGGCGCAGTATGAAACCGGGAGCCGTACCCCCAAGGCCGACCTGACCAGGACGCTGGCGGGCTTCTTTGAAGTCTCCACCGACGCCTTGACCGTCCCCGACATAGACAGCGACATTGGCCTCATGCACACCCTCTTTGCCCTGGAGGACATACGGGGGTTGACCATCGGGGAGATTGACGGCGAAATCTGTCTGCGGCTGGACAAGTCCAAAGGCAAAACCTATGTTGATATGCTTGAAATGCTGTCCGCTTGGGCGGAGCAGGCCAAGAAGCTGGAGGCCGGGGAGATCACCAGGGAGGACTACGACCGCTGGCGCTACAACTACCCCCAATACGACACCACCCGCAGGTGGGTCAAAGTCCCGTCCAAGGAATTGAGCGATGCCCTGACAGCAGCCTTCAAGAAAAGGCTGGGCAAAGACTGACAGACGACAAGAAAGCCCTTACCGACATTGCCATCGGTAAGGGCTTTCTAATATGGATTTTGTCACCCACAAGCCGCAAAGGAACACTTTTCACCTGCAATCCACCGGGGATACAGAATGATACGGCATATGGGGAGCGTTATCAAATCGTTATCAAAAGAGGGACGCAAAACCGCCTATCCCTTGTGTTGCAACGGGTTCAGGGTTTCAAAAACTCATTCCCACTCAATCGTCCCAACCGGCTTCGGCGTCAGATCATACAGCACCCGGCACACACCCGGCACCTCCGCCAAAATCCGCTGGGTGATCTTCTTCAGCACCGGCCAGTCGATCTCCGGCACGGTGGCCGTCATGGCGTCCACCGTGTTCACCGCCCGGATAATCACCGGCCAGTCGAAAGCCCGCTTGCCGTCCCGCACGCCGGTAGAGCGGAAGTCCGGCACCACCGTGAAGAACTGCCACACCCGCTCCGCCAAGCCCGCGGCGTCGAACTCCTCCCGCAAAATGGCGTCCGACTCCCGCAGGGCAGCCAGCCTGTCCCGAGTGATGGCGCCCAGGCACCGCACTCCCAAACCGGGCCCGGGGAAGGGCTGGCGCTCCACCATAGAGGCGGGCAGACCCAGCGCGTGGCCCACACAGCGCACCTCGTCCTTGAACAACAAGCGCACCGGCTCCACCAGTTGGAAGTCGAAATCGTCGGGCAGACCGCCCACATTGTGATGGGCTTTCACGCCGTCGCTTTCCAGGATATCCGGATAGATCGTCCCCTGGGCCAGAAAGTCGATGCCCTCCAGCTTCCGGGCCTCCTCCTCAAACACCTTGATGAACTCCCCGCCGATGATCTTCCGCTTGCGCTCCGGCTCGTCCACCCCGGCCAGCAGGTCCAGAAAGCGGTCGGTGGCATCCACATAGATCAGGTTGGCATCCATCTGATTCTGGAACACCTCGATCACCTGCTCGCTCTCCCCCTTGCGCATAAGGCCGTGGTTCACGTGGACGCACACCAGCTGCTTCCCAATCGCCTTGATGAGCAGCGCCGCCACCACCGATGAATCCACCCCGCCGGACAGCGCCAGCAGCACCTTCTTGTCCCCCACCTGGGCGCGGACGGCATTCACCTGTTCATCAATGAAGGCCTGGGCCAGCTCGGGGGTGTTGATCCGCTTCATATCCGCGGGACGCATATTATTTTCCATTTTTTCATCCTCCAGTTTTTTCTGTATCTGTACTGCATTATACACCGCTGAGACCTCCGGCGCAAGTGCGCTGAAGGCGCTCAAGACAAATTCCGTATCCCTTTTACACCCACCCTTACTCAAATTCCACCGTTGCCGGGGGCTTGCTGGTGATATCGTACACAATCCGGTTGATCCCTTTCACCTCATTGACAATCCGAACCGACACCTTGTCCAGCACCTCGTAGGGAATCCGCGTCCAGTCCGCCGTCATAAAATCGCTGGTAGTAACCGAGCGAAGGGCCAGCGTATAATCGTACGTCCGCCCATCGCCCATCACTCCCACCGAGCGCATATTGGTCAGCACCGCAAAATATTGACTCATACTCTGCTCCAAACCGGCCCTTTCAATTTCCTCCCGGAAAATGGCATCCGCGTCCCGGAGCGTGTCCAGCTTCTCCTTCGTGACCTCTCCGATCACCCGAATGGCCAGCCCCGGCCCCGGGAAGGGCTGACGCATCACTAAATATTCCGGCAGCCCCAGCTCCCGGCCCAGCTGGCGCACCTCGTCCTTAAACAACAGACGGAGGGGCTCCACAATCTCCTTGAAATCCACGCAGTCCGGCAGACCACCCACATTGTGGTGGCTCTTGATGACGGCAGCATTCCCCGCACCGGACTCGATGACGTCAGGATAAATGGTGCCTTGGGCCAAATAATCCACGGCCCCCACCCGCTTGGCCTCCTCCTCAAACACCCGGATGAACTCCTCACCGATGATTTTCCGCTTGCGCTCCGGCTCGGACACGCCGCTCAGCTTCTGCAAAAACCGCTGCTCCGCATCCACCCGCACAAAATTCATCGCCCACGAGGAAAACGCCGCCTCCACCTCCTCACCCTCATGCTTGCGCATGAGGCCGTGGTCCACGAACACGCAGGTAAGCTGCTCCCCCACCGCCTCGGCCAACAGCGCCGCCGCCACAGAGGAGTCCACCCCGCCGCTGAGGGCCAGCAGCACCCTGCCCCCTCCAATTTTCTCCCGCAGCGCCGCCACCGCGGTGCGCTTATAGTCCTCCATCGTCCAATCCCCGGCGGCGCCGCACACCTCATAGAGAAAGTTGCGGATCATATCCACCCCATGCTGGGTGTGATTCACCTCCGGATGGTACTGTACCCCATAGAACCTCCGCTTCTCGTCGGCGATGGCCACGTTGGGGCAGGCATCGCTGTGAGCCATGAGGACAAATCCTTCCGGCAGCTTCTCCATGTAATCCCCATGGCTCATCCAGGTAATCCCCTGTCCGGGCAGATCTTTGAACAGGCTGCACTTCATCTCAAAATAGGTCATGGTTTTTCCGTACTCCCGGGCAGCGTCATCCTGGGCCGCAGTAACCCGCCCTCCCAGGCTCTGGGCCATCAGCTGGCATCCATAGCATATGCCCAGAATGGGTACGCCCCAGGTATAAATATCCCCATCAATTTGAGGAGCGTCCTCCAAATAGACAGAATTGGGCCCTCCGGTAAAAATAATGCCTATGGGGTTCATTGCCCTCAGCTCGGCCAGGGGCGTGGTGTAGGGCTTGACCTCGCAATACACGCCGCACTCCCGCACCCGGCGGGCAATCAACTGATTGTACTGTCCTCCAAAATCCAAAACGATCACAAGTTGATGGCTCATATGCGCGCTCCTCTCCAAATCGTCCGTAATAACTGCGTTTATTTTAGCGTATCTCCCCCCAAAGGACAAGAAAATCTCAACCGTTTTTTCCTCTTTTCACAAAAATTGGGGTTTTGGACAAACCCATGGCATATCCTCCCCGCCGCAAGGGCAAAATGTTCAAGCGTCCATCTGCGAAACGAGGTGTTTTTGTGTTTGTCGTACTCATACGCACCGCTGTGCTCTACCTCTTTATTGTGGCGGGCATCCGCCTGCTGGGCAAGCATCAGATTGGGGAGCTGGAACCCTCCGAACTGGTGCTCACCCTTATCATCGCCGATCTGGCCTCCGTTCCCATGCAGGACAACGGCATTCCCCTGCTGTCCGGGCTGATTCCCATTTTGGTGCTGCTGGCGCTGTCCTCCATCATTTCGGTGCTATGCATCAAGTCCATCCGCTTCCGTACCCTGCTGTGCGGCAAACCCTCTATTGTGGTAAAAAACGGCGCCGTAATCCAGAGCGAACTCACCCGCAGCCACCTTACCATCGATGAGCTGCTGGAGGAGCTGCGCATTCAGGGCTATACTGACATCCAAACCATCAAATTTGCCCTATTGGAAACCAACGGACAGCTCTCTGTGCTGCCCTATACCTCAGAAAAGCCCGTCACTGCCGCCCAAATGGGGCTGAAGCCGGAGGAGACCGGCCTGCCGGTGGTGTTGGTCAGCGACGGGCGGCTGCTGGAACATAACCTCAAGGGGCTGGGCTACGAGGAGATCTGGCTGGAAAAGCAGCTGGCCTCCCACGGGCTGTCCTCCTCCCGGCAGGCCTTTCTCCTCACGGTGGATGAAACCGGGACCACCTACTGCATCCCCAAAAAGGAGGCGGCCACATGAAGCGGCTCTATGTGTCCCTGGGGCTGGTGGCGCTGCTGGCGGCCCTGTGCGCCGCGCACACCTTCCACCTGCTTCGCTTTACCACCCAGCTTACCGGCCTGCTCACTCAGGCCCAAATTCAGGCGGAGCAGGAGGACTGGGACCAGGCCTCCCGCCTGACCCAACAGGCCAAGGAGCGGTGGGTAAACCACGAAGGCTATCTCCACATCACCCTGCGCCACACCGACATCGACGCCATTTTGATTTCTTTCAACGAGGCTCTGGCCTTTTTGGAGGCCGGAGAGCACCAAAGCGCAGAATACGCCGCTGTCAATGCCCGGCTCATCACCCAGCTGGAGCTAATTTTTGAGGCCGAGCTGCCCACCCTGACCAACCTCCTGTAGCCACACCGGCGCAAGCCAAAGGCCCCCGCGTCAGCGGGGGCCTTTGCTATAGTTCCGGCGAGTGGAACAAATCCGGGTCCTGCCACTCGTCCAGCTCCGCGCCCGCCCGGGGCGGCGTGGATTGGGGCCCCGCCTGAATCCGCCCTGCCACCAGACTGGACAGGTCCTCATAAGGCGGCGTACGGTACTGAGGGTCCCGGCACACCCGCGCCGGGTCGTTGTCGCCTTTTGGTCTCATCGCTCTGCCTCCTCCATGCAAAAAGGAGCGGAGGGCACAACCGCCCTCCGCTCCCGCCGAACTCAGTAGCCCCGGCTGGTGGGATTCTTGTTCTCGGGGTTGTTGGAGTTCTTCTTGTTCTCACCGTTCTGCTGCTTCTTGTTCTCGGAGTTCTGCTGCTTTTTGTTGTCAGGGCAGTTGTTATTGCGGTTTTCCATTGTTATCACCTCACGCAGCACAGTATGCCACCCTTTCCACTCCATTATACACAGCGAAAAATTTTTTCAAAAAAGGATATCATATTTGGGACATCTATGTTATAATTTTTGTAATCGCTCCACCATATTCTGCCCGTTACACAGAAAGGATTGATGCCGCCGTGAAATGCCCGTACTGTGCCCAGCTGGAGAGTAAGGTTGTCGATTCCCGCCCCGCCGACGAAGGAAGCAGCATCCGCCGCCGCCGGGAATGCCTGGCCTGCCGCAAGCGCTTCACTACTTACGAGATCGTGGAAAGCCTTCCGCTCATGGTCATCAAGCGGGACGGCAGCCGTCAAGCCTTTGACAAGAGCAAGCTGCTGGGCAGTATGCTCAAGTCCTGTGAAAAGCGCTCGGTGTCCATGTCCACGCTGGAGCAGATTTCCAGCGAAATCGAGCAGTCCCTGCAAAATGAGATGGTCCGTGAGGTGCCCAGCACCGAGATCGGCGAGCTGGTCATGGAAAAGCTAAAGGACGTGGATGAGGTCTCCTATGTCCGCTTCGCCTCCGTCTACCGTCAATTCAAAGACATCAACACGTTCATGGCGGAGCTCACCCGCCTGTTAGAAGAAAAATAACCGCAGCCTCCTCCGGCCAGCTGGCCGGGGGAGGCTGTTCTTTCATTGTTTACGGGGCCTGCGGCGCGGACCCGCTTCACGACGGCTCCGCGCTTCTTGCTGTCACGCTGCGCCTGTTCGCGACGCGCGGCTTCGCTCCGACTCAAGCAAAACCCGGTCCCACTACGTGGGCCCTGGGCTTTTGCTTTCGCTGCGCTCCATCCGCGCTGCTCACGACGGCTCCGCGCTTCTTGCTGTCACGCTGCGAAGCGGCCAGGTTCTCGCCTTCGGCTCGGTCGGTGATGGGCGTTTGCCACCGGCAAACATCGCCGCTCGGTCGCTTTCGCTGCGATTCGGATAAAATACAGATTTGCTGCGCTAATCTTGGTTTTTTATCCTCACTCCGCTCCAAGCTCCCTCGCTGTCCGCTTCTCCGCGCTCATACGTTCCCGCTCGGCCTGACTTAATCGGTGGTAGCTGGGCGCCATGGCGGCGGCGGACGTCAGTTTTCCCATCCTGGCCAGCTCCAAAGCGGCCCTAGCCACCCCCCAGGCGGTCTGATAGCGCAGATGGGGCGGTGTGAGAATGCAGGGTAGGCCCGCCTCCTCCAGCGCCCTCTGCGCCAGGGCCGCCCCATCTCCCACCAAGCTCTGAGGCTTCCCCGACACGCGGACCTCCTGAATCAGCTCGTCCAGACCCATGGCCCGGTCCTCCGTGAGCCGTCTCAGCCCGCCATGTTCCGCCGCAAACCGGGCGCAGTACACCTGGTTGCGCCGGGCGTCCATCACCGCACAGATTTCCCCGCCCATATGGGCACACTGCCAGGCCATGGACTCCAGGGTGGAGCAGGGGGCGCAGGGCTTGTCCCCCGGCCATGCCAAGCCTTTGGCGGCGGCCACTCCGATGCGTACCCCGGTAAAGGACCCAGGCCCCGCCGCCACCGCCACCACGTCCATCTCCTCCAGGGTGAGCCCCGTATTCTTCAGCAGATCGGCAACCATGGGCATCAGGGTGGCGGAATGGGTCAGCCCGCTGTTCTGAAAGGACTGGGCCAGCAGCCGCTCGTCCTCAGCCACTGCCACGCTGGCCGTCACGGCCGAGCTCTCCAGCGCGATGATTTTCACAGATCCACCCCCTCAATGGTAATCATTCGGTCGTCGTCGCCCTCTCCCCGACAGATGGACACCCGCACAGCGTCCTCCTCCACGGCCTCGGCCACATTTTCGCTCCACTCCACGGCACATACGCCCCCCCGGGCCAGATAGTCCTCCCAGCCGATGTGAAATAGCTCATCGGCGCTGCCCAGCCGGTACATATCGAAATGGAACAGGGGCAGCCGCCCGCCCTCATATTCGTTGACGATGGTGAAGGTGGGACTGGTCACCCGCTCCTCCACCCCCAACGCCCTTGCCATGCCGGACACAAAAGCGGTCTTGCCCGCCCCCAGATCGCCGGTGAAGGCTACCACCCGGCCCTGCGCCAGCGCGTTGGCCAGCCGCGCCCCCAGTGCCTCGGTCTCCTCCCGGCTGTGGGTTTCAAACGTCATTGCGCTCACTTCCAAAATAAAGTTAAGATTCGGAAAACTCATTCAAAACAGTATAGCATATTTCCCCGTAATGTGCTATACTAATTTGCAGTTTTTACAGCGGGGGGGAACCACGTTTTGCATCCGACACGCACACTCAAAGAATTTTTCAAAAAAGGGGACGTGGCCCTGCTTCTGCTGTGCATTCTCGCCAGCCTTATGGGCCTGGTGCTCATCTACAGCGCCACGCGCTATCGGGAGGGCCTCTACTCCTATCCCTTGAAGCATACTATGTTCCTGTGCATGGGCATTGTGGCCTATATCTGGGTTACTTTCATCGACATTGAATACCTGATGGAGAAATGGTGGTGGGTGTTCCTGCTCCTGGGCCTGTTCGTCATCGCCCTCATCGCTCCCTTTGGCCGGGACGACGGAACCGGCAACAAAAGCTGGGTGTTTCTCCCCGTCATCGGGAAGTTTTTCGGCTTCCAGCCGGGAGAGATCGCCAAGCTGGCCTACATTGTGGTGCTGGCCTGGATGATTAACAAGGAACGGCCCCGGGGCCTGGGCCGGTTCCCCGCTTTGGTCAAATACGTCATCCTCACCGGCGTGTTCGCCGGGTCGCTGGCGGTGCTGTCCGGGGACTGGGGCATGGTCATCGTCTACCTGTTCATTTTTGTGGTCATGGCCTGGGTGGCCGGCGTCAGCAAGTGGTGGTTCATCGGAGTGGGCGCGCCCTTGGCGGGGACGCTGGTATTTCTGTGGCACTTCATCCTCCCCCGCATCGACAAGCTCTGGGGAGACTACCGTATTATGCGCTTCCGGGTGGTGGTAGAGCACTGGAAGGGCAACAACCTGGACCCCTTGGGCAGAGGCTGGCAGCAGAACCAATCCCTGGCCGCCATTGGCTCCGGCCAGCTCACCGGCATGGGCTGGCTTCAGGGCGTCAAAACCCAGTCGCCCCGGTCCACCAGCCTGCCCGCCCGCCACACCGACAACATCTTCGCCGTGTGCGGGGAGGAGTTCGGCCTTATCGGCTGCTGTGCGGTACTGCTGGTGCTGCTGGCCATTATCCTGCGGTGCGTGTGGGTGTCCCGCCGGGCCAAAAGCCATATGTCCGCCTATATCGCCATGGGCATCGCCGGGATGCTGATGATTCAGACCATCATCAACGTGGCCATGTGCTTGTATCTGGGTCCGGTCATCGGTCTGACCCTCCCCTTTTTCAGCTACGGCGGCTCGTCCACTCTGACGCTGTTCATCGCCATGGGCGTGGTGTCCGGCATCAAAATGCGGCCTCTGCCCAGCTGGCTCAAGGATCGAAGCCAGCTGTAGAAACGCTTCTCTCCCAAAGGCGTATGGGGTGGCGTTGCCTGTAAAAAATTCCGCGGGCGCTTTCGACTGGAAGCGCCCGCATATTTTTTCTCCTTTGGTGTATGCTACGCTTATATTCCTACAAAGGAGGCTTTCTTCGTGAAATCCCGCATCATAGTTTTATCTCTGTGTCTCGTGGGAGCGCTGGCCGCACCGGCCGCCGCGCTCACCGCTACCACCGCCGAGGTGGAAAACGCCGCCCCCATCGCGGAGAATCTCACCCTGAACACCTACAAGGGCGTGGCCATCTCCAGCCGCTTCGCCGCCGTGGACCCGGAGGGCGACCTGGTCACTTTCCAGATTGTGGACAGCCCCGCTCGGGGCCAGGTGACTCTGGATGAAAACGACCCCGCCGCCTTTTGGTACACTCCCTACGAGGGCAAAAAGGGCAAGGACAGCTTCACCTATGTGGCTGTGGACAGCGCAGGCAATCAGTCTGAACCCGCCACAGTGAAAGTCACCATTCAAAAGCAGTCCACCCATGTGAGCTACTCCGACATGAAGGGCAGCCCCTCCCATTATGCCGCCTTGCGCTTAGCAGAGGCCGGAGTGTACACCGGACGCAAGGTGGGCGGCCTGTACTGCTTTGACCCGGAGGCGCCCTTCACCCGAGAGGAATTTCTTACCATGGCCATGACGGCGGCGGGCGCGTCCCCGCTGGAAAACGTAACCCTCACCGGCTTCTACGACGACCAGGACATCTCCGCTTGGGCCAAGGGCTATGTGTCCGCCGCTCTCATCCAGGGCGCGGTCCAGGGCAGCCCCAATGAGGCGGGCCAGGTGGTGTTCGGCGGCGGAGAGCAGATCACCTGCGCCCAGGCTGCCGTCATCATCGACCGGCTTCTGGCCACCGGGGACGTGGCCTCCTCCTCCGTCTTTTCTACGGAGACCGCCCCCGCCTGGGCCTACCAGTCCGTGGTGAATATGGAGGCGGTATCCGTGCTCAACAGCAGCGCAGACCTGTCCCAGCCCCTCAACCATGGCGAGGCTGCGGTGATGCTGTCCGCCATGCTGGATGTGCTGGACAACCGGGACAGCGGCGGATGGTTTAGATAAGCGCCCTTTGTGGTCACGCCCGCCCGTCCGCCACAGGCGGCCCGGCACTTCCCCGCAAAAAAGCACCCTTCCGGGTGCTTTTTTGCTATTCGTCCATATCAAAGGGCGGCGCACCCCGGTCCTGGGGGACGGCGTCCCCCTCAAAGGGCAGCTCGTCCGGCACTGCTGCTACCATATCCTGACGATACTGCATCTCCGCCCACTGCTCCTTGGTGATGAGCAGCTGCCGGGGCTTGGAGCCCTCAAAGGGCCCCACGACCCCCTTCTCCTCCATCTGATCCACCAGCCGGGCCGCCCGGCCATACCCCAGCTTCAGCCGGCGCTGGAGCATGGACACAGAGGCCTGCCCCACCTCCAGCACCACGTCGATGGCGGCGGGCAGCAGCTCGTCGTAGTCGTCCCCGCCCCCACTGGGGTCGGAGCCGCCCACGCCCTTGGCGGCCTTGTCCTTTTCCTCGGCGTTCTTCTCAATCTCGTGCATGACGGCCTCATCGTACTGGGCGCTGGCGCCGTCCTTGATGAACTCCACCACGTTGGCCCGCTCCTCGTCCGTGATAAAGCAGCCCTGGACCCTCAGCTTATCCTGGCCTAAGGGGGCATACAGCATATCTCCCTGGCCCACCAGTTTTTCCGCGCCGGTGGTGTCCAAAATAATGCGGGATTCCAGACTGGAAGCCACTGCCAGAGCGATGCGGCTGGGGATATTGGCTTTCATAAGGCCGGTGATCACGTCGGCTCGAGGGCTCTGAGTGGCGATGATGAGGTGCATCCCAGAGGCCCGGCCCATCTGGGCCACCCGGCAGATGGATTCCTCCACCTCCTTGGCGGCCACCAGCATCAGGTCGGCCAACTCGTCAATGACGATGACAATCTGGGGCATGGTCTCCATGCCCTCCTGCCTTTGGGCTCGTTCGTTATAGGTGGCCAGGTCCCTTGCCCCCACTTCGGAGAACTTCTGATACCGCTTCATCATCTCGCTCACTGCCCATTGGAGGGCCCCGGCGGCCTTTTTCGGGTCGGTGACCACCGGGATGAGCAGGTGGGGGATGCCGTTGTAAATGCTCAGCTCCACCATCTTGGGGTCCACCATGATAAGGCGAACCTCCTCCGGCGTGGCCTTATACAGCAGAGAGATGATAAGGGAGTTGGTACACACAGATTTGCCGGAGCCCGTAGTGCCGGCGATGAGCATATGGGGCAGCTTGGCGATGTTGCCCACGATGGGGTTGCCGCTGATGTCCTTGCCCACGGCAAAAGCCACCTTGGAGGAATTATCCATAAAGCTTTTAGAGGACAGAATGTCCCGGACGCACACCATGCTCTTGTGGCGGTTGGGGACCTCAATGCCCACGGTGGAGATTTTGTCCGGGATCGGCGCCACCCGGACGGCAGAGGCCCCCAACGCCAACGCGATGTCCCCAGACAGGTTGGTGATCTTGTTCAGCTTCACCCCCTGGTCCAGTTCCAGCTCATACCGGGTGATAGACGGCCCCCGGATCACGTTGACGATGTGGGCGCTCACCCCGAAGGATTGCAGCGCGTCCTGGAGCCGCTGCTGATTGGCCCGCAGCTCTCCATCCGCAGCGGCGGCGTTGTCCCCACTGCTCTGATTCAACAGTGACAGCGGCGGATAACGGTAGGCGGGCGGGTCCTGCTCCATCCCCGCCTCAATCTCCCGGGCCACCTCCTCCTGGAACTGGGCCCGCTCCTCCTTGGACGACGCTTTGGGCACCGCCGGCTCCCGAATCACCGGGGGGGGCACCGGCTCCGGCTCATGGCGCTCCAGGGGCGCCTCGGGCTGCGCCGGCCCCATGGGTGCCGGCGCGGGAGGCGGCACCACGTCGTCCGCCGTCACGGCCGGCGGCGCTACCGGCTCCGGCCTGGAGGTACGGGGCGGCTCCCTCATGGGGCGCAGCTCAGGCACGTCCTCATACTCCGGCGGCTCCTCCTCCTGCGGGGGCCTGCTCTGCCCCGGAACGGCCACCCCCGCCACCTTGTCAAAGAAATTCTTTTTCCGCACGCCCGTCACCGGCGTGGTGGGCTTTTGGGCCAGGGCGGGACCGTCGTCCACTGGGATGTCGATGGCGGCGGACCTGCGCCGGGCGGGCGCAGACTCCACCTCCCGGCGGGCGGCTCTCTCGGGCCGCTCCTCCGGGTAGTCCTCCGGGTCATACTCCGGCCGGCTCTCCTGCCGCGCCCGGAGATAGTCCAAAATATCCGATGGGGTGAGGCGCAGGGCGCACAGCGCCGCCGCCGCGCTCAGCACCAGTAGAACGACCACCGCGCCCACGCCTGTGAAGGCAAAGCGGAATGCCATGGCCATCACGCCGCCCAGCACGCCGCCCGCCGTCATCTCCTTGCCCGCCGCCCACAGCAGGGCGGGCAGCTCCAGCGACCAGGCCAGCTCGGTTTTGCACAGGATGAGATGGAACACCGCCGCCGATAGCACCGGCAGCAGCAGCGCCCCCGCCAGCCGCAGGCGCACCGGCCTCCCCCGGTGGAAAATGAGTATGCCCGCCGCCGCCAAAAACAGGGGCGGCGTGATGTAAAAGCCGTATCCGCACAGACCTTTGAGCAGGTTGCAGAACAGGGCGATCACCGCACCCTCATCCGTCTTGAAATAACCGATGGCGCCAAACAGGGCCAGCAGCAGAAACACCGCCCCCCCGATCTCCCGGCGGTAGGGCCGCCTTTGAGGCGCGGACCGGCGGGAGGAGGACCGCCCCTTGGTTTGGGATGCGGCGCGCTTCCCTCCCCCGCTTTTCGATGCAGACGAGGCCCGGCTTCTGTTTCCGGACGAGGACGTTGTGGTTTTCCTTTGTGTCGATGCCATTGGGGAACCTCCCATTTTTTCGCTGCGGTCAAATTGAATTTACAGGAAGAAGCTGGCAATCAAGGCGACAGCTCCCACTACCCAGCAGTAATAGGCGAACCTGCCGAACTTGCCCTTGTCCGCCAGCAGCTTCACCAGCCGGATTGAGAAGTAGCCCACCACGCCCGCCACCGTCATGCCCGACAGGTACATGGGCAGCAGCGTCAGGTCCACCTCGCCCTCCACGGCCACCTTCACCACCTTGAGCAGCGTGGCCCCCAGCACTGCGGGCAGGGACAGCAGGAAGGAGTACCGCACGGCGAAATTCCGATCAAAGCCCAGGGCCATTCCGGCGGAAATGGTGGTGCCCGACCGGGACAGGCCGGGAATGGTGGCCAGACCCTGGGCCAGACCCACCAGCAAGGCGTCCTTCACCGTGACGGTGCGCACCGTCTTGCGCCCCTTGGCATAGTGGTCGGACAGGAACAGGATGCAGCCTGTGAGCATCAGCATCAGCGCCACAAACATGGGGTTGGCCCCCATCCCCTCCACCAAATCATCAAAGGGCAGCACCAAAAACAGGGGCAGCGTGCCCAGAATCACCAGCAGCACCAGCCTGCGCCCCTCCGGCGGATTCCCCCGCTCCCGGCCGCCCCGGGGGGAGGCCAATGCGGCAATTCCCCGGAAAAATTCCACGATCATATCCACAATATCCCGCCAATACACCACGCACACCGCAATCAGCGTGGCAAAGTGGAGCAGGATGTTATACAGCGCGTCCGGCTCCTCCATTCTGAAGAAATACTGCAAAAGGGACAGGTGCCCCGAGCTGGAGATGGGCAGAAACTCCGCCACACCCTGCACCGCACCCAAAATCAACGCCATCCAAAAGGTCATGCGCTCACCTCATTTATTTTCGCCGTCAATCGACAGCACATGGTCAGTATATTATATTAGCACACCGCTGGGAAAAATTCCAGTGCCAATCGCAAAGATATTGCTTCTTGCTCCCGTCCTATACCGCCAGCGCCGGGACCTGCTCTACTTCCTCCATGACTGACCCTTCGCCGGGGAACTTTCTTGTGCACTTTGCTGCCGGTAAAGTTCCCCGGTTTTCTTGCATTTTGTCCCGCAATTTGCTACACTAAAGTAACATACCTCAAATCGCCCTTGGGAGGAATTTACATGATTACGATACACAGCGCCCCCGTCCGCTTCTCTAACGGCGGCTTCGCCCCCGCCCAATCCCCGGAGGGCCGGGAGGGCACCATGGCCCATGCCATCCTCATGGCCCACAACCTCTCCAATGACCCGGAGCGCCTGTCCATCCGCTTTGACGCCATGGCCTCCCACGACATCACCTACGTGGGCATCATCCAGACCGCGAGGGCCTCGGGCATGACCGAGTTCCCCCTGCCCTACGTGCTCACCAACTGCCACAACTCTCTGTGCGCCGTGGGGGGCACCATCAACGAGGATGACCACGTGTTCGGCCTATCCGCCGCCAAAAAGTACGGCGGCGAGTTCGTCCCCGCCCACCAGGCGGTCATCCACTCCTATATGCGGGAGCGGTATGCCGCCCCCGGCAGCATGATTTTGGGCTCCGACTCCCACACCCGGTACGGGGCCTACGGCTGCATGGCCATCGGCGAGGGCGGCCCCGAGCTGGCCCGCCAGCTCCTCCGCAAGACCTACGACATCGCCTACCCCAAAATTGTGGCCGTTTACCTCACCGGCGCGCCCCGGCCCGGCGTGGGCCCCCAGGACGTAGCCCTGGCCCTGGTCGGGGCCACCTTCAAAAGCGGCGCGGTGAAGAACGCCGTCATGGAGTTCTTCGGCCCCGGCGTGGCCAACCTGTCCATGGACTACCGGGCGGGCATCGACGTGATGACCACCGAGACCACCTGCCTGTCCTCCGTGTGGCAGACGGACGGGCAGACCAAAACCGCCCTCGCCCTGCTGGGCCGGGGGGACAGCTATCGGGAGCTGTCCCCTGCCGACGGCGCATACTATGACAGCGTGGTGACGGTGGAGCTGGACAAGGTTGAGCCTATGATCGCCCTGCCCTTCCACCCCTCCAACGCCTACCCCATCCGGGAGTTCAAGGCCAATATGGCCGACCTGCTCCACCAGGTAGACGTGGACGCGGCCCATCAGCTGGGGGCAAAGAACGCCCCCTCCCTGGCAAGCAAAATTGTGGGCGGCCAGCTCCATGTGGACCAGGGCGTCATCGCCGGCTGCTCCGGCGGCACCTATCAGAACCTGAAGCGGGCCGCCGAGATTCTCAAGGGCTGCGCCATCGGCTCCGACGCCTTCTGGCTGTCCTGTTACCCCGGATCCATGCCCATCAACCTGGAGCTGACGAAGAACGGCGCCATCGCTCAGCTCATGGCGGCGGGGGCGTCCATCCGCTCCTGCTTCTGCGGCCCCTGCTTTGGAGCTGGAGACGTGCCCGCCAACGGGGCCTTCTCCATCCGCCACTCCACCCGAAACTTCCCCAACCGGGAGGGCTCCAAGCCGGGGGACGGCCAGATCTCCTACGTAGCCCTTATGGACGCCCGATCCATCGCCGCCACCGCCCGGATGGGCGGCGTGCTCACCGGCGCGGACGAGCTGCCCGACGTGCCCGCCGACCGGGCGGACGAACAGTGGAATTACGACGATTCCGCCTACCGCTCCCGCGTCTATTTCGGCGTGGGCAGGCCCCAGCCCCAGGAGAAGTTGGTCTTCGGCCCCAACATCGCCGACTGGCCGGAGCAGATATCCCTGCCCGAAAACCTGATGCTGACCGTATGCGCCGCCATCTACGACCCGGTGACCACCACCGACGAGCTCATCCCCTCCGGGGAGACCTCCTCCTACCGCTCCAACCCCCTGCGGCTGTCCGAGTTCGCCCTGAGCCGGAAGGACCCCCAGTACGTCCCCCGGGCCAAGGCCATCCAGGCGGTGGAGCAGCTGCGCCGCACCAATCCCAGCGCCCCCGAGGTGAAAGAGGCCCTGGAGGGCCATGACCCCGCCCGCACGGGGCTGGGCTCCCTGGTGATGGCCCTGAAGCCCGGCGACGGCTCCGCCCGGGAGCAGGCTGCCTCCTGCCAGCGTGTTTTGGGCGGCTGCGCCAACGTGGCGGAGGAGTACGCCACCAAGCGCTACCGCTCCAACGTAGTGAACTGGGGAATGCTGCCCTTCACGACGGAGGATTTGGATAAGCTGAACCTCCAGCCCGGCGACCGGGTATATATTCCCGGCATCCGCGCCCTGCTGGAAGGGGACGGGGAGACCGTCCAGGCCGCCGTCCTGCGCAATGGCGGCGAGATCCCCGTCACACTGTCCCTCCCCGGCCTGACGAGAGAAGAACGCGATATTATCCTGGCGGGCTGCCTCATCAACTACTACGCGGAGGGCTGAACCATGGAGCTGACTCTGAAAAAGGTGGACGCCAAAAATATTTGGGCCCTCACCGACCTTCAGGTGCACAGCGGACAGCGGGAGTTTGTGGCCTCCAACACCGTCAGCATCCTGGAGGCATACACCACCATCACCGCCGGGGGACACGCCCTCCCCTTCGGCGTGTACGACGGCGAGACGCCGGTGGGCTTTCTGATGATCGGCTACGACTGCGCCGACTGGGAGGCCGCCCCCGCCATTGCGGCGCATAACTACTGCCTGTGGCGGCTGATGATCGACGGACGCTACCAGGGCCGGGGCTATGGCCGCCGGGCGGCGGAGCTGGCCCTGGACCTCATCCGCAGCTTTCCCTGCGGTCCGGCGGAATCCTGCTGGCTGTCCTACGAGCCGGAGAATGCTCCCGCCCAGGCGCTGTACCGCTCCCTGGGCTTCGTGGAAAATGGCGAGATGGATGGCAGCGAGGTGGTCGCTGTCCTGCCCCTGACATGAAAAGCGCCCCTCCGCTTCATCGGAGGGGCACTCTTTTTACTTCATCCGAAGTAACCGTTCGATGTGCTTATACAGCAGGAAGGTGATGATGGAGTCCGCCACACCCTTCAGCAAATTGAAAGGCACCACGGCGAACAGCACCAATGTATTCACGCTGGTAATGGCCGGGTTGATGGCGGTACCCATGCCGATAATCACATCCAGCGGCTGCCCGAACAGAACGGAGAAGGTGGGAATTAGGTAGACGGCGTTGAACAGGCTGCCCACCACCGTAATGCACGCGGTGCCCACGGCCATGCCGAGGATGGCGCCTTTTTTCGTCTTGTTGGCAAAGTAGACCGCCGAGGCTGGCAGAATCAGGGCGCATCCCACCACAAAGGTGGACAAATCACCCACAAAGGCGGTGGACGTACCCTTCAGAATCAGCTTCAGCACCACCTTCAGAAACTCGCACACCACCCCGGCCACAGGGCCCAGGGAGAAGGAGCAGATGAGCACCGGAATCTCGCTGAAATCCAGCTCATAAAAGCCGGGGGCGAAGGGCAGGGGGAATTCGAAGTACATCAGCACGGCAGAGATGGCGGCGAAGATGCCCACATAGGCCACCCGGCGGGCCGGGGACTGCTTCTCCGGCTTGAGCCACAGCTTTTCCAACAGCAGCGCTATCCCGAAGATGCCAGCGAATACCACTAAGCACATCAGCAGGAACATGGCGTTATCCGCCACTACCGCTAAAAATTTTCCCGGATCCTTGAACATAATAAAAACCTCCTGAAATAGTCTGAAACGCCTGAAAAGACTGTCTTCCAGGCGCAACACTACCTCAAGAGGGGCCGCGCGTCTTCTTCCATCCGGACTTTAACCGTTGGTCCCGGAGTTTCACCGGGTCCACCGCTTTCGCGGGTTGCGGACTATACCGCCAGTGGGGAATTTCACCCCGCCCTGAAGACATTCATTCACTTGTTTCCCCCATATTATATGCCTGCCCCAGCCAAATTGCAACCCCTTTTCGCAAGATTCTCCTCAAATTTTTTAAAACGAACGTTCCATTTTCTCTTGACCTTTTCCCATTTTTACGATACAATCGTATCAGTTCTATGGATGGAAGGAGGGACTGATATGCCTATGGAGCGGACGCTCACCTGCTGCTTCAGCGGCCACCGGCCGGACAAGCTGCCCTGGGGGCTGAACGAAAGGGACCCGCGTTGCGCCGCGCTCAAGCTCAGCCTGACCCGGGAGCTGGAGGAGCTGTACCGCCGGGGCTTCCGGCACTTCATCTCCGGCATGGCCATGGGGTGTGACCTGTACTTCGCCGAGGCTGCTCTGGCCCTGCGGGAGACTTGCCCGGAGCTGACGGTGGAGGGGGCCGTCCCCTGCCCCACCCAGGCCGACCGCTGGCCGGAGGGACAACGCCGCCGCTGGCGGGATATCTTGGACCGCTGCGACCTGGAGACGGTGGTACAGCAGCACTATGACCGCTACTGTATGCACCGCCGGGACCGCTACCTGGTGGACCGGGCGGGGGCGGTGCTGGCGGTGTTCAACGGCACCTCCGGCGGCACCCAGTACACCCTGAACTACGCCATGGACCGGGGGCTGGAGATCCTGCTGCTGGACCCCCTGCGGCCCGAGGCACCCGCTGTACGGCTGGCCTTGTAACCTGCCCCTCGGCAGATCACCCCCCATACCGTCCCCAAAACGCCTCGTCTGTCCAGCATTCGATGAGGCTGGCGATCCCATCCCTCGACCGGGACTCAGCCCGTTCCAGTGGGGCGTCCCAGTCCTGCCCCCGGACAAGGAGCAGGACATAGCGGCCGTTCCTGTCCCCATCGGGATACCAGCCCAGATCGATCGCCAGCCCCGCCCTCTCGTGCCGCAGCTGAAGCAGATCCTCATGCAGGCAGAAGGCATCACCCTCCCCAGCTCGCTCCGGATCGTATTCAGTGAAATCATTAAACACCACGCTCCACCCGGCATGGAGCCGCAGCGGCTGCAATCCATAATCCATGTTCGGCCCTCTCCTCTCGCGACAAACGCGCCCCCCGGTTTTACCGGGGGGCGTTCTGCTTATTGGGGATTCAGCGTGTAGTTGGGGGCTTCCTTGGTGATATAGATATCGTGGGGGTGGGACTCCTTCAGCCCCGCCGCCGTGATCTGGGTGAACTGGGCGCGGGTGCGCAGCTCGTCGATGGTGCCGCAGCCGCAGTAGCCCATGCCGGAGCGCAGACCGCCCATCATCTGATAGATGGTCTCGGACACCGGACCCTTGTAGGGCACGCGGCCCTCCACGCCCTCGGGCACCAGCTTCTTGTTGTTCTGCTGGAAATAACGGTCCTTGGAGCCGTGGGCCATGGCCCCCAGGGAGCCCATGCCCCGGTAGACCTTGAACTGCCGGCCCTGGTAGACCTCGGTGTCGCCGGGGGACTCCTCACAGCCCGCCAGCAGGGAGCCCAGCATCACCACATTGCCGCCTGCGGCGATGGCCTTGGCGATGTCTCCCGAATACTTGATGCCGCCGTCGGCGATGATGGGCACGCCGTATTCGGCAGCCACCTGGGCCGCGTCAAACACAGCGGTGACCTGGGGCACGCCGATGCCCGCCACCACGCGGGTGGTGCAGATGGAGCCGGGGCCGATGCCGATCTTCACACAGTCGGCGCCCGCTTCAATGAGGGCGCGGGTGCCCTCGGCGGTGGCTACATTGCCCGCCACCAGCTGCACATCGGGATACAGGGACTTGATGCGCATCACGCACTCCAAGATGTTCTTGGAGTGTCCGTGGGCGGAATCCAGGCAGAGCACGTCCGCGCCGGCCTCCACCAGCGCCGCCACCCGGTCCAGCACGTCGGCGGTGACGCCGATGGCCGCACCCACCAGCAGCCTGCCCTTCTCATCCCGGGCGGAGTTGGGGTAGACCTGAGCCTTCTCAATATCCTTGATGGTAATCAGGCCCTTCAGGTGGAACTGCTCGTCCACAATGGGCAGCTTCTCAATCTTATGCTTGCGGAGAATCTCCCGCGCCTCGTCCAGCGTCGTGCCCTCGGGGGCGGTAACCAGGTGCTCCTTGGTCATCACATTGTCGATCAGCTGGTTCATGTCCGTCTCGAATTTCATGTCCCGGTTGGTGATGATGCCGATGAGCTTGCCCCCATCGCAGATGGGCACGCCGGAGATGCGGAACTTGGCCATCAGCTCGTCCGCCTCAGCCAGCGTGTGACCCGGGCCCAGCCAGAAGGGGTTGATGATGACGCCGTTCTCGCTGCGCTTCACCATGTCTACCTGCTCGGCCTGCTGGCCGATGGACATATTCTTATGGATCACGCCGATGCCGCCCTCCCGGGCCAGGGCGATGGCCATGCGGGATTCCGTCACCGTATCCATGGCCGCGCTCATCACCGGGATGTTCAACGTAATCTTTTTTGTCAGCTGGGTGTGCAGATCCACATCCGCCGGAAGCACGTTGCTCTCCGCCGGGATCAGAAGCACATCGTCGAAGGTGAGGCCGGTCTTTACAAACTTTTCGTTCCAAGCAAGCTGGGCCATATTCCACTCCTCCATTTTACCTTATTTTTGGATTTTATCTATTGTACGCTCTGGCTGGGGCACTGTCAAGCACAACCGACCACAACGTCGTTTTTCGGCACTTTCGCCCAGGAGAACTGACCCACGAGCTCTTGGGCTGTCACTTTTTCCGGCCTGTCCAGCAGCCCCGCGTACCACGCCAGCAGCCCCGTGAGCTCCTCCGGAGCGTACCGCATCCGCAGGACTTCCATATCCAAATCCCGGTCCCGCTTGGCCAGACGGCGCCCGTCCTCCGCCAGCAGCAGCGGCGTGTGAAAAAACTTGGGCGGTGCATACCCCAGCACCTCATGGAGCCAGGCCTGCCGAGGGGCGGAGCACAGCAGGTCCCGCCCCCGCACCACGTGGTTGACCCCCATGAGGGCGTCGTCCACCACCACCGCCAACTGATAGGCAAATACCCCGTCCGACCGGCGGACAATAAAATCCCCGCAGTCCCGGGCCAGATTTTCCATATACGTCCCACAGCTTCCGTCCTCCACGGTGACGGACAGGTCTGGGCAGCGCACCCGCCAGGCCGGCCGGCGGCCCTGGCGCTCCAGCGCCTCCCGCTCCGCCGCCGTCAGCTGAAAGCATCTCCCGCTGTACACCACCGCGCCATCGTCCCGGTGGGGCGCGGATGCCGCCATGCGCTCCGACCGGGAGCAGTAGCAGGGGTAAATCAGCCCCTTCTCCTCCAAACACCGAAACGCTTCCTCATAATACGCCGTGCGGCGGCTCTGCATATACTCCGGCCTCAGACCACCCCGGTCCCAGTCCAGCCCCAGCCAGCGCAGATCGTCCATGAGCTGCAGGGCAAACTCCCGGCTGGTCCGCTGGGTGTCCAGGTCCTCAATGCGCAGCACCAGCTCTCCCCCGCTACTGCGCACATCCAGCCACGCCAGCAGGGCGGCCAGCACATTGCCCAGATGCATCCGCCCGCTGGGCGTGGGGGCAAAACGCCCGATTACATCCATTGGCCCTCCCCCTGTCAGTCAAAAAATGTGAGCTGGCGGTCGCCATAGTTCAGCGTAGCCCCTCGAATGATGGATTTCATATCGTACAGAATGCCCAGTTCCCGGCAGGCCGTCGTGAACACCGCCCACAGCCGTTTCGCCCTTGGGCTGGCACACTGGTAGCGATCCCCATACTGCCGCAGATAGCGCTCCCTCAGCCCCTGGCCGGGAAAGGCCCGCTCCAGCCCGTCCAGGAAGTACTCCCGCTGGCCCTGGCGCATAGTGACGCCGAACGCGGGGTAGATAAACCGCGCCCCGGCCTGGGCCGCGCCCTCCACCACCGCCAGCACCCCCTCGTCGCTGTCCTCCAAAAAGGGCAGCACCGGCATAAGCAGCACCCCGGCAAACACTCCGGCCCGAGACAGCTCCCCCAGCGCCGCCAGCCGTGCGCTGGGCGGCGGCGCATGGGGCTCTATTTTCGCCGCCAGTCCGTCGTCCGCAGTGGTGACAGTGAGCTTGCAAATCACAGGGGAGTGGCGCTGGATGGCGGCGAGCACCTCCGCGTCCCGGAGGATCAGATCGCTTTTGGTGGCGATGGCCACGCCGCAGTCATAGGCATCGATGAGCTCCAGTGCGTGGCGGGTGAGCTTCAGCTCCCCCTCAAAGGGATTGTACGGGTCGCTCATGGACCCCATGGCGATGAACGCAGGGCGCACCTTCCGGGCCAAATCGTCCCGAAGAATGCGCAGGGCGTCCGCCTTGGCCCGCACCTGGTCAAAGCCCTCTACGTGGTAGCAGTCACTGCGGCTGTCGCAGTATAGGCAGCCGTGGCAGCAGCCCCGGTAGATGTTCATGGTGTGATCTGTCCCGAACCACTCGGTGGACCGATTGCGGTGGAGCAAATGCTTGGCCGGTATGGTTTCCATGTCCGCCCCCCTCCCGTCGCTTCCCTGCTGAAAAACGCCCCTCCCCACCGATGGGCAGGAAGGGGCGCGTCTCACTTCTTATTGAAAATGCGGAAGATGTCGTCAAAGGGGTCCGCCTCAGGGGGCTCCACCGCCGCGCTGGACAACGGCTTCGGCGGCATCACCGCGCCCACTCCGGCGGGCACGCACTCGGGCTTGTCCTCCTCTTTCGCGGCCTGGGGGGGCGTCTTGGCTTCCTCCTCCTGGCCGGGGACGGGGTTGTTCACGCTGCCAAAGCCGGTGGCGATAACAGTCACCCGCAGCTCGTCCTCCAATGTATCGTCAAAGGCTGTTCCCATCATAAATAGGGCGTCGGGGTCGGCCACCTGCTTGACCATTTCGGCGGCCAGCTCCACCTCCTCCAGCCCCATATCCATGGGCCCGGTAATGTTCACAATGATGCCCTTGGCCCCCTGGATGGACGTCTCCAGCAGGGGGCTGTTGATGGCGATCCGGGTGGCCTCCTCCGCCTTATTCTTGCCGGCGGCCCGGCCCACGCCCATGTGGGCCAGCCCCGCATCCTTCATCACGGCGGTGACATCGGCAAAATCCAGGTTGATGAGGCCGGTGGTCTTAATCAGGTCGGAGATGGACTGCACCGCCTGGCGCAGCACATCGTCGGCAATGGCGAAGGCGTTGGCAAAGGTGATCTTCTCATCCGTGGCATACTGAAGCCGGTCGTTGGGGATGATGACCAGCGAGTCCACCTTCTGCCGCAGCTCCTCAATGCCCTTGGCGGCCTGCTCCATGCGGCGGCGGCCCTCAAAATTGAAGGGCTTGGTCACAACGCCCACGGTGAGGATTCCCTTTTCCTTGGCAATCTCCGCCACCACGGGGGCCGCGCCGGTGCCGGTGCCGCCCCCCATGCCGGCGGTGACGAATACCATATCCGCCCCATCCAGCAGGGCGGTAATCTGTTCCTTGCTCTCCTTGGCGGACTCCCGGCCCACCTCCGGATTGGCTCCCGCGCCTTTGCCGCCGGTGAGCTTTTCTCCAATGGCCAGCTTCTGGGTGGCCTCGGAGGCGTTGAGGCATTGCCGGTCCGTATTGACCGCGATAAATTCCACGCCCCGCATCCCTGCGCGCACCATACGGTTTACCACATTATTGCCGCCGCCGCCCACGCCGATGACCTTCAGTACATCCTCATGGTTTGCGACGGAGTCCATTACAAACGCCATACCCACGTTCCTCCTATGTGAAACAAGTAATAGCTGTCAATTTCAGTCCAAATGACTATATCTTGTTCATTGTACCCTTTTTTCTCCATGGGGTCAATAGAAAATCGCAGATTTTTGGACTGAGGGAAAATTTCCCTCGTCCTTTACTTCCCCGGCTTGAAATATGCCTTTCCCTCCGCCACTGTGAGGTCCAGCGTCCCCGCCACCCCCTCCGGAATCTTTTCGCTGGTCAGCGCCCGCTCCGCCAGCTGAATATAGTAATCATAGTCTCCGCTCCGGGGCAGCTTCAGCCGGTAGATATCATAATCCAGCAACATATAGGTGGCCATCGAGCAGTCCAGCGCCGTACATTGGCTCAGGTGTCCCCGCTTCTCCAGCACGCCCAGCAGTTCCTTGACATACTCCAGGGTGCTCTCCTCCTCCTCGGGCACGCGGATCATACCTCCGGCGTAGGGTCCCACCGCAGTCAGCCCGGTGATGGTCACGCTGTCCGCCCCGGTGTCCGGCTCCAGCAGCTTGCCCTGGGAGGACATGAGCCAGCGGCCCTCCGACGAGTCCACCGACGCCGCCGCCACCCGCTCCGTCACCTTCAGCACCACGCCGTCGGGCAGCGCCTTGCGGATGGACACCCCCTCCACATAGGGCAGCTGCGCCCGAATGGCCGCGGAAATCCGGCTGCGGGGCAGCGTGATCAGGTTGTCGCCCATCTGAATGCCGGAGGCCTGGATCACCTCCGCCGAGGTATAGCGCACATTTCCCGTCACCTCCACGCTGTTCACGCGGAAAAAGACCACGCAGGCCATAACCACCGCCGCCACGACAAGCAAAACGGACAGCACCTTGTAAATGCCGCTGAAGCGGCCTCTGCGCCGTTTGGGTCTGCCGTGTCTGCGCTGCCGTGCCATGGTTATCACCTCTGATCTTATGTATCTGCGCGGAGTGACTTGCGCTTCTCCTTTGTCACGCTTCCCGCCGCTCCACATCTGCTCCCAGCAATCGGAGCATCTCCTCCAGCCCCTCGTACCCCCGGTCTATGTGGTTCAGACCAGACAAAACGGTGGTCCCCTCCGCACCCAGCGCCGCCGCGGCCAGCGCGCCGCCGCCCCGCAGGTCGGCGGCCTCCACCCGGGCTCCGTGGAGGCGCTCCACCCCCCGCACCAGAGCCACCCGCCCCTCGGTGGTGATGTCCGCCCCCATGCGGATCAGCTCAGGCACATGGCGGTAGCGGCTGTCGAATATGGTCTCCACAAACAGCGTGCACCCCTGCGATGCCGCCAGCGCCGCCATCACCGGGGCCTGGGCGTCGGTGGGAAATCCGGGATAGGGCGCGGTGCGGACAGTGGGCGCCCCCCGGAGGGGCACCGACCCATCCCGGAACAGCTCCACATACTCCAGCTTGCTCTCCACCCGGCAACCCGCCTGGTGGAATACGGACAGCACCGTGGCCAGGTGCCGCCAGTCCACCCCCCGCAGCCGGACGGTCCCTCCCGCCGACGCGGCGGCGGACAGCAGCGTGGCCGCCACGATGCGGTCGCCCATCACGGTGTACTCCCCGCCGGACAGGCAGCGCCCCCCCTCCACGGTGATGGTGGAGCTGCCCGCCCCCCGCACGCCGGCCCCCAGGCTGTTGAGAAAGCTCTGCAAATCGCCGATCTCCGGCTCCCGGGCGGCGTTGGTGATGGTGGTGGGGCCTGAGGCGCCCACAGCGCACAGCATGGCGTTCTCCGTGGCCCCCACGCTGGGGATGGACAGCTGCACCTCCCCGCCCTTTGGCCGGCCCAGGCAGTGAATGCCCTGCTCCTCTCTCACCTCACACCCCATGGCCCGCAGCGCGGAGAGATGCAGGTCAATGGGCCGGGGGCCCAGCTCGCACCCGCCGGGGTAGCTCAGATGGGCCTCCCCCGCCCGGGCCAGCAGCGGCCCCAAAAAGATGATGGAGGAGCGCATAGAGCGCATCTGCTCCTCTGAAATGGAGCAGCCAGACGCCCCGGTGGGGTCCACTACAATGGTGTGCCCCTCCTGCTCCACCTGGCAGCCCAGCCGCCGGAGTATGCCCAGCGCGGCGGCCACATCGGTGAGCCTGGGGCAGTTGTTCAGCGTCACCGGCCCCTTGGCCAGCAGGCAGGCCGCCAAAATGGGCAGCACACTGTTTTTCGCTCCATGGACCGCCAGCTCGCCCTCCAGCGGCCGGCCGCCCCGGATATACATCACACTCATGACAAAGCCTCCCCATAGAAAGATCTCCACCCATTCTATGTGGGAGCGTTCATCACTGCTATTTTTTCACCAGCTTCATCAGATTTTTATAGATATCCTGGGCCGCATCCGGCGCGGCCAGCCCCTTCAGCGCCCGGCCCATGGAGGCGCGCCGCGCGCCGTCCGCCAGCAGCTCCAGCGCGGTGCGGTACAGCCCCTCGCCGGTGCAGTCCTTTTCCTCCATCAGCTCCACCCCGCCCCGGTCCAGCAGCACCTTGGCGTTTTTATACTGGTGGTTGGCCGCCACAAAGGGAGAGGGCACCAAAATGGCCGGCTTGCCCAAGGCGGTGAGCTCCCCGATGGTGGACGCCCCCGCCCGGCAGATCACCAGGTCGGCCGCCGCCATCACCACCGGCATATTGTCGATATAGGGCCGCACTTCGCTGTCCGTCACCGCCACTCCCCACTTGGCCAGCTCCGCCGTCATGTCCTCGTAGTCCCGCCCGGCGGCGTGAATGTAGTGGAACCGGCGGCCCTCCGCCGCCCAGCGCTCCACAAAGTCCACCGTGCGCTCGCTCATATGCCCCGCCCCCTGGGAGCCCCAGAAGGAGATCACCAGCGGCTGGCTGTCGGTAAGCCCCAGCTCCAGCCGGGCCCGCTCCCGGTCCAGGGAGAAGAACTCTCCCCGCACAGGAGTTCCGGTGACGGCCACCGCCTTGGCGTCCTTGTAATACTCCGCCGCCTCCGGGAAGCCCACCATCACCAGGTCCACCTTGCCCGCCAGCGTCCGGGTGGTCAGCCCCGGGTAAGCGTTGGACTCGTGGATGGCGCAGGGGACGCGCCGACGCGCCGCCTCGTGGACGGCGGGATAGGAGGCATACCCCCCGGTGCCCACCACCAGGTCGGGCTTGAACTCTTTCAGGATGGCCGCCGCCTCATGCTGGCCCACAGGGAGCTTCAAAGCGCTGCCCACGTTGTGCCGCAGCACCTTCAGACTCCAGGACCGCTCAAAGGTGGACACCTTCACTGTGCGAATGGGATAGCCTGCCTGGGACACCAGCCGCTGCTCCATCCCCCGCTCCGCGCCGATGAACAAAATTTTGCAGCCGGGGTGGTGGGCTTCAAACTGCTGGGCCACGGCCAGGGCCGGATTTACATGGCCCGCCGAGCCGCCGCAGGTAAATATCACTCTCATGTCGTCCTCACATCACCGAAGCAAAGTCCGCTTGCTTCTCCTCTCTCCGCAAAACCAAAGACCGATGTTGCGGGGGCCCCTGTATGTCTCACAAGCTTCATTCTCTCGCCTCCACCTTTCTTATTCCGCCTTGGGGGCGGCAATCTGCCGGGATACGCTGAGCACCATTCCCATCTCCGCCAGCTGAATCATCAAGGCCGTGCCGCCGTAGCTGAAAAAGGGCAGGGAGATGCCGGTGGGGGGCAGCACGCCTGTGACCACGCCGATATTAAAAAACACCTGCATTCCCGTCAGGGTAGTGATACCCACCACCAACAGCGTGCCAAACCGGTCCCTGGCGTGTATGGCCAGCCAATAGCCCCGGATGATGAGCAGAGAGAACAGGGCGATGATGACGCAGGCCCCCACCATCCCCATCTCCTCGCACACAACGGCGAAGATGTAGTCGTTGTGCTCCTCGGGCAGAAACAGATATTTCTGCCTGCTGTTGCCCAGCCCCGCCCCCAGCAATCCCCCGGAGCCGATGGCAATCCGGGCCTGCCAGGGCTGATAGCCTCCGTTCTGCAAATCGCTGAGAGGGTCCTGCCATATCTCAATCCGGGCCTTCATGTAGTCCGTCTGAGTGATGATGAACCACAGGGCCGCCGCGGCCAGCCCGCCGCCGGCGAAGAACCAGTACAGCCGGATGCCCGAGACAAACAGCACCGACGCCGCCGCCACAATCACCAGGATCATGGCCGACATATGTTTTTGCAGGGCGATGACGCCCAGCACCACCACCAAACACACCCCATAGGGAACCAGCTCCAAAAAGCCGATGCGGTCCAGCTTCTCCCCCCACCGGCCGGTCAAGGTGCGCCGGCTCCACTTTTTGGGCGGGCCAAGCTGGCTGTTCCGCTTGGACAGCCGGGCGGAAAAGTATAGAATCACGCCGATTTTAGCGATTTCCGACGGCTGGAAGCGAATGCCTAAAATGTTGACCCACCGCCGCGCGCCGCCGCCGCTGCGCCCCAGGGGGGTGAAGACCAGCAGCATCAGCACCACCGACGCCGCCAGCACAAAGATGGACATCCAGCGAAAATGCTGATAGTCGATCTTGGAGATGACGAACATGGCGGCCACACCCATTACCGCGAAAACAAACTGCCGCTTGAAATAATACAGCGGGTCTCCCTCGGTGTTAATGGCCGGGTCCAGGTTATACATGGCGGAAATATAGGAGGCGGACAGCACCATAATCAATCCCACTGCGGCCAACAAGAGCACCAGCGCCAAAAACGGCAGGTCAATGGGCCCTCTGGCCAGCTGCTGCTCAATGGTCAGGTCCCGCTTTGCTTTTCGAGCCATCGGCATCCCCTCCTCCATTTATAGAACTGATGTTTCACGCGAAACATTGGCGTTTCACGCTTTGCGCCGGGGAACGGTCTCCGGCCCGCTGCGCGGGCCTGCGCTCGTCCTCGCTCCGGTCCATCTGGGGCGGCGCGCCTGCGCTCGCGCTTCTCTGCGCTTAAATCGCGTAGCGATACATCACGCCCACAAAGGCCAGTAGGCAGAACGCCACCGTGATTCCCGTGAAGGTGAGCACAATGCGCACCTCGTTCCAACCGCCCAACTCCAGATGGTGGTGCAGCGGGGCCATGCGGAAAATCCGCTTGCCGTGGGTGAGCTTGAAATAACCTATCTGGATGATGTCGCTCATGGTCTCGGCAATGTAGATGACACCCACAAACACCAGCACCAGCGGCACGTCTAAGGCAAAGGCCATGGCGCACACCGCGCCCCCCAGGAACAGGGAGCCCGTATCCCCCATGAACACCTTCGCCGGATAAAAATTGTACAGCAGGAAGCCCAGCAGCCCCCCTGCCAGCGCCCCGGCGAAAATGCCAATGGCGCCGAACTCCCACCATTTGGCCAGCACCACAAAGAACACCGCCACCGCCAGCGTCACGCTGCCTGCCAGGCCGTCCAGCCCGTCGGTGAGGTTCACCGCGTTGACGCAGCCCACCATCACAAAGGCGGCAAACACCAGATACGCCCCCCATGGCAGCGGCAGGGTCACGTTGACAAAGGGAATATACAGATTGGGCGTGAGGTGGCCGCTCCACCGAAGCAAAGCCAAAAAGGCGATGGCCGCTGCCAGCTGGAGCAGGAACTTCCACCCGGCGGTGAGGCCGGTGTTCTCGTGCCGGCGGATTTTGGCGTAATCGTCAATGAAGCCGATGGCGCCGCACACCAGGGCGAAGCCCAGCACAAACAGCGCCTGCCAGCTGCCCTGGGCGATGTCCTGCCAGCCGAAAATCAGCACCGACACGATGATGGCCGCGATGAACATTATGCCGCCCATAGTGGGGGTGCCCTCCTTGCTTTTGTGCCAGTTGGGGCCGATCTCCTTGATGGACTGCCCCGCGTGCAGCGCCCGCAGTGCAGGTATGAGAAACCATCCCACCACTGCCGAGACCACAAAGGCGGTCACTGCCGCCAACAGAATCCGCATTGTCATAATTCCTACCTCTCCTCTTTCGTATTCCCAATTCTCTCTCGTCAGCTTCCATTCAGACGCTCCACCGCATCGTTCAGCGGTAGGCCCAGGGCCAGGGCCCCCGCCAAGGCGGCCAGATGGTCGTACAGCCGGGGCTCCTCCCCCGCGCGCACCCTTACCCGCATCAGCTCCTGGCCGGCCAACACCTCAAACTCCAACCGCTCCCCCCGCAGGCGGACATTTTTCGCGGTCAAATCCGCCTGGGGCCTGCCGTCGGAGTAGGCGTACACCAGCCCACCGCAGGCTGCGGCAAAGCGGCGGCCCTCCGGCTCGTCCAGGCCCACCACCGTCACCGGCGCCCGGCGGGACAGCGCCCACCGAGCCGCGGCGCAGCCGCTCAAGCCCCTCTGGGCCGGTTGGTCGAAGTTCTCCACCACCACCGCCCGGCAGGGCCGCTCAAAGGCCGCCGCCTGGCAGGGAGTGAGCTCCACCACCGGGTGGGGCAGCAGCTTTCGAAGCAGCTGGGCCGTCAGCGTGCCGCCCCGCCCCACCACCGCCACCGGCGTCCGCCACCGGCTATTATTGGTCGCCATAGTTGATACTGCTGACAAAGCGCACCTCCACAACTGTGCCCGGGGACACCATCGTCCCCCCGTCAATCGACTGTCCCGCCGCAACCACGCTGGGATCGTTGTAGTCCGCTACGCCGGTGGCCCGCAGGAACAGCCCCATCTCCTCCAGCGTCTCCTTGCACTTGGTCGGGCTTACGCCCATCAAATTAGGCGTTTCCACCTGCTCCTCCGGCACCGTCTCGTCCAGATACAGCACCACCGTGGACCCGCCGGGGATGGACACGCCGGGGGAGGGCAGCTGCCCGGTGACAATGCTTCCCGTTCCCACGGTGCGCACATTGAACCCGGTATTTTGCAGCGTGCCCTTGGCCACCGTCAGCTCGCTGCCGATGACGCGGGGCATCAAGGTATCCTCCGCACCGGCCAGCTCGCCCTCGCTGTACTGCTTCTCCACACCCATATAGTCCAGAATGCTGGCAATCAGCGACCCCGCCATCGGGGCGGTGATATTGCCGCCGCTGATATAGGTGCCCGACGCGGTGTAGTTGGAGCCCGGCGACGAGCGCCTGGGCGAGTCATAGGCCAGCAGCACCAGCACCTGGGGATCGTCCGCCGGGGCGAAGCCCATGAAGGAGCAGATCACATCGTCCCCTTCCTCGTCCCGCTTCTCCGAGGTGCCCGTCTTGCCGCCGATGCGGTAGCCGGCCATGCTGGCGTTATGGCCCGAACCGTTGGCCACCACGCTCTCCAAAATGCTCCGGACGGTGTCGGAGGTGGTCTCGCTAATGACCTGGCGCACCTCAGAGGTCTCGTGGTAATACACCGTGCCCCCGTCGCTGTCGGTGATGGACTGTACCAGGTAAGGCTCCAGCAGATGTCCGCCGTTGATGACGGCGGCAAAGGCGGTGATCATCTGGATGGGAGTGACCTTCATGGTTTGGCCAAAGGAGGAGATGGCCACCGACATGGTGCCCGTGGGGCCCTTAAACTGCTCCTCCGGCCAAAACACCTGCGTGCCCTCCCCCACCAGGTCGATGCCGGTGCTGGAGCGCAGGCCGAAGTCATTAAAGTATTTCCACATGATCTCCGGACCCATTCTCAGACCAATGTCCATCAGCGCCACGTTGCAGGAGTTCTCCACCGCTTCTGTGAGGGTCTGGTCCCCGTGGCCGGTGTGCTTGTGGCAGTGCACGGGCTGGGTGCCTGGCACCACCACCTTGGAGCCGCCGCAGTAAAAGCGGTCGTTCAGGGTGACGTAGCCCTCCTCCAAGGCCATGGCCACGGTGATGGGCTTGAACACGGATCCCGGCTCGTAGGCGTCCGCCAGCGCCCGGTTGCGCCACTGCTTATCCCGGGCCTCCCTCCGGGCGGCCGTGTACTCGTCGCTGTCCTCCCCCTTTTCCGCCGCTATGGCCTCCAACTCCGCAGCCAACTCCTCATTGACGATGGCGGCGTAGTGGTTGGGGTCGAAATCCGGGGTACTGGCCATGGCCAGGATTGCCCCGGTCTTGGGCTCCATCACGATGCCAAAGGCCCCATTTTTCACGTCGTAAGTGGCGATGCCCTCCTCCATGGTCTGTTCCAGCATGGCCTGAATGCGCTCGTCCAGGGTGAGGGTCAGGTTGCAGCCGTCCTGGGCGTCGAAATACATCTCGTAGCCGGAAATCATCTCCATGCCGTGGCCGTTTTTGGAGGTCACAACGCGGCCCCGCTCGCCGGACAGGGCGTCCTCATACAGCGCCTCAATCCCCATGGCGCCCACCTTATTGTCTCCGCTGTTTTCATTTTTGGACATATAGCCCAGCACATGGGAGGCCACGGAGGAATAGGGATAATACCGCTTGCTGTTGGGGGTGAGGTAGAGCTGCTCTGAAAGCCTGTTTTTCTGTACAAACTCCCGGACCTTTTCCGCATCCTCCTCCTCCAGCTCCGTGGCCACCTCCACATAGGCGTTGCCCGTGTTCTCCATCCGCGCCCAGAGCCACTCCTCGTCATAGTCAAAGGTATCCGCCAGCCAATCCACAATCATCTCCCGCTTGTCACGCAGAGCCTGGCGGTATTCGCTCTCTGTCTTGTAGTCCTCCTCCTTCACCGAACCGTACACTCCCCTGGGGGACAAAATCAGCTTATAGACGGTGGCGGACATGGCCATGGTCCTGCCCTCCCGGTCATAGATGGTCCCCCGGCTGGCGCTGACGGCCACATCATTTCTCTGCTGGTTGGCCGCCCGCTCATCCCAGTAGCTGTGCTCCGTGATCTGCAGCTTATAGAGCTGGACAATCAAGGGGATAAACAGAACCACTCCCAATGTCACCATGAGAAAAATCGTACGCCGGAACAGGCTGCGGTTGCTCCTGCCGTGGTCGCCCCGGTGGGGCTTTTGCTTTTGAACCTGCATAGGCCTTCGCTCCTGAATCCTCAGATATGGGAAATAGGGCGCGGGAAACTGTCGTATTCCTCGCGCCCTGATGTTTCTCTATACGCAGTTTATGTCCCTCTCCGGCCCGCTTATGACAGCAAATTGGAAAGGTAGTTCTCCGCCCGCTGGAGCAGGGCGGACAGGCCATCCCCGGCCCCGTCGTAGTAGACCACGCTGTCCTCGGCGGACAGGTCCAGGTACACGGTCTGGCCCGCTCCCGCCCGCACCATGGAGCCGTTGGAGAGAAATTGCTTTTCAATGGCCTCCAGATCAAAAACCAGCTCGTACTTCGCCTGAAGCCGCTGCCCCTCGTCCTGGAGGCTGAGCAGGTCGGAGCGCAGATTCACAATATCGTTGTTCAGCACCGCCAGCTTCGCGCTGCTCACCACCAGCAGCAGCGCGCACACCAGCACCGCAAAAATGCCCACCACCGCAAAGGGCGCCACAGCGCTCTGGGTGCGAACCTGTACGCTGGGACGGACAACAGGCTGTCTGCGGGGCCGGATTTGCGGCCGCCTGGGCTGCTCCGGGCGGCGGACGGGATTGCCCGCTCGCTGTCCCCGCCGGGAAGGCGCGTGTGCCGGCGCCTGTTCAAACTCCGGCTGATAAGCCACACTGCCATAGGTGCGGTATTTTCTGCTACTGCTGTTCCTGCGCTCACTTGCCATGGGGCACTCTCCTTTGTCCTTGGTCCACGCCCCCGCAGCGGTGTCCGCAGGGTCCTAACGCGAAAGTCTTTCCGCCACTCGGAGCTTGGCGCTGCGGGCGCGGGGGTTCTCCTCCAGCTCTTGCTCCGATGCGGTGATGGGCCGCTTGCCCACGAGCCTCACCCTGGGGGTTTTGCCGCACACGCACACCGGAAAATCCGGCGGACAGGTGCACCCCTTCGCCCACTGGGCGTAAGCGGTTTTCACCAGCCGGTCCTCCAGGGAGTGGAACGAGATCACAGCCAGCCGCCCGCCGGGATTCAGCGCCTTCCACGCCCCCTCCAGCATCCGCTCCACCTCGCCCAGCTCATCGTTCACCGCAATGCGGATGGCCTGGAAGGAGCGCTTGGCGGGGTGCTGCTTCTCCCTCCTCGCCTTGGCGGGCATGGCCGAGCGGATGAGCTCCGCCAGCTGCCCGGTGGTCTCGATGGCCGCCCTCGCCCGCTCCCGGACAATGGCGGCGGCGATGAGGCCGGAATAGCGCTCCTCTCCGTACTGCCACAGAATGCGGCGCAGCTCCTCCTGGTCCCAGCCGTTCACCACGTCCCGGGCAGTCAGGGGCGCGGACTGGTCCATGCGCATATCCAGCGGCGCATCCTGAAGGTAGGAAAAGCCCCGGCTGCCGTCATCCAGCTGAGGGGAGGACACCCCCAGGTCAAACAGCATCCCATCCACCCCATCGACGCCCAGCCCGGCCAGAATTTCCGTCAGGTCCCCGAAGTTTCCCCGCACCAGGGTCACTCGGTCCATGTATCCTTCCAGGCGGCGGGGCGCCTCGTCCAAGGCCGCCTTGTCCCGGTCAATGGCGATGAGGCGCCCGGCGGTCAACCGCTTGGCGATCTCCCGGGAGTGGCCAGCCCGGCCAAGAGTTCCGTCCACGTATACGCCGTCCGGCCGGACACTCAGAGCGTCCAGGCACTCATTTAAAAGCACCGGCTTATGGGTATATTCCATATCAAATCCCCAGGTTCTTCATCAGGTTGGCAATGGTCTCAGGATTGAGCTGCTGCTGGGTCTTGGCCTTCCAGTTGTCCGCACTCCAGATTTGAGCCCGGTCGTTATTGCCGGTGACCACCACGTCCCGGTCGATTTTGGCGTAATCCTTCAAGTAGGAGGGAATCTGAAAACGCCACTGCTTGTCCGCCTCACACAGCTGTGCGCTGGCAAAAAACAGGTCCATGGCCGCCGCGTCGGTGGTGGACAGCTCGGACACCCGCGCGCGCAGCTTGTCCCAGGTCTCCATAGGGTACAGGGTCAGGTTCTCCTTCACCCCCACCGCCAGATAGAACGCGGACCCCAGCTTATCCCGCAGCTTGGAGGGCACAATGAGACGGCCGGCGTTATCAATGCTGTGCTCATAGGTGCCAGTCATCCCGTATCCCTCCATTCCACTCCATGAAATGGTTCTTCTCCTCCATTTCACTCCATTGTGCTTTTCAGTATACAGGACCCACCCATAAATTGCAAGAACTTTTTTTCGGCGAATTCCCCCTCTTTTCGGGTTCTGACAGCAGATTTTTATCGAACGGCTATTCGTTTCCTTTTTGCATACTCTCTCTGCTGGAACCGTTTCCGGGCCTTTCTCCATATCCTGCAGGGCGCGAAAAAGCCCTGCCGCACACTCGGCGGCAGGGCAAAATTCCATCGTTCTCTTTTTTTGGGCTCACATATCCGCCTCGGCATCGTACATCCGGCTGCCGCCGGACTGCCCGGAGGAGGAAGAACTGGTCCCCCCTCCCATGCCGGAGCGGAACTGGTTATGTACCTGGCGCATCTCCGCGTGGGCGGAGGCCAGGGCATCCTCGGTGCGCCGCAGCAGGTCCACACAGTATTCGTTGGTCTCCCGGCAGGTTTTTTTCGCCTCCGCCTCGGCATGGGCCACGATCTCCCGCGCCTTCTGGCGAGCCTGATTCATCACCGGGGCCTCGCTCACCATCTGATTGGCCTCAATCTCCGCCCGCTTGCGGATCTCCTCCGCCTCCCGTTTGGCGGCGGCCAGATACTCGTTGCGGGCGCTGAGAATTTTCCGGGCTTCGGCCAGGTCCACCGGGAGCTGCTTTTTTGCGTCCTCAATGAGATCCAGCGCCTTATCCCGGTCGATCACGCACTTGTCGCCGCTGAAGGCAGCATTTTTTGCCTCGTCGATCATATCAAAAAGCATATCCAGCAGTTCATCTACGGCAGTCGCCATATTCTGATCTCTCCTTATCTCCTTAGCGTTTCCGACGTGCGTTCCATCCCATCTACTACCCGGCGCTGTCCGCCACCTTGGCCCGCACCTGCTCGATAATCTGCCGGGGGACAAAGTCGGACAAATCCGCGCCATACCTGGCCAGCTCCTTCACCACGGTAGAGCTGAGATAGGCGTACTTGGGCCGGGTGTAGAGGAATACCGTGTCCAGCCTGGCGTTCAGCTTGGCGTTGATCATCGCCATCTGTATCTCCGATTCATAGTCGGACACCGCCCGCAGCCCCTTCACCAGCACCCTGGCCCGGTTGCGCTTGGCGTAGTCCGCCACCAGCTCCCTGGAGCAGTCCACCCGCACGTTGGGCAGCTCCTCCGTCACCCGGCGGATCAGCTCCACCCGCTCCTCCGGGGAAAACAGCCCGCCATCCTTGGCGGAATTGACGCTGACGCAGACGATGAGCTCGTCAAAAATGGCGGCGGCGCGCTTGATGACGTCCAGATGGCCCAGCGTCACCGGGTCAAAGCTGCCGGGGTAGATAGCGCGTCTCATGGATCATGCCCTCCTGCGATAAATGGTCACCTTGATTTTGCCGTACCGGTATTCGCCGCCCTGTTCATAGGGACCCGGCAGGGCGGGCAGCGTATGCTCCACCGGGCTTTCGCACACTATTATACCATTTCCTGTCACAATGTCAATCGCCGCGATGCGCTCCAGTGCGCGTTCCAGATTTCCCGAGGCATAGGGTGGGTCCAGAAAGACCAGGCCGTACTTCTCCCGGGCGCGGCCCAGAAAGGCGGAAAAGTCCTTTCCGTGAAAGGCGGAGCGGTCCTCAAACCCGCAGGCGCTCACGTTGCGCCTTGTCACCTTCAACGCCGCCGGGGCGCTGTCCACAAAGTCGCAGAAGGCCGCCCCGCGGCTGAGCGCTTCCACGCCCAGCTGACCGGTGCCAGCGAACAAATCCAGCACCCGCCTGCCCTCAATGTCGAACTGGATGGCGCTGAACAGCCCCTCCTTCACCCGGTCGGTGGTGGGGCGTGTGGACAGGCCGGGCAGCTCCTCCAGCCGCCTGCCCTTTGCGATCCCGGTGATCACTCTCATGGCGCGTCCTCCTTGTCTGCTGGTCCCTCTGTGGGGTGGAAGTGGGCGTATACCGCCTGGGCGGTGTTTTTGGGCACCGCCGCCGCCAGCTCGTCCAGCGTGGCGGCCCTCACCGCCTTCACGCTCTTAAACTGCTTGAGCAACTGGGCCTTCCGGGTGGGCCCCACCCCGGGGATGCCGTCCAGGGCCGAGCCCTTCAGGTGCCCCGCCTGCTGCTGGCGGTGGAACTCGATGGCAAAGCGGTGGGTCTCCTCCTGGATTCGGCCCACCATGGCGAACAGGGCCTGGTTGGCCTGTATGCCGATCTCCCGGCCGTCCCCCGCCTCCAGGGCGCGGGTGCGGTGGCGGCTGTCCTTCACCATGCCGTAGGCCGGAATGTCCCCCAGCCCCAGGTGCGCCAGCGCCGCCTCGGCGGCCCGCACCTGCCCCGCGCCGCCGTCGATGAGCAGCAGGTCCGGCTTATCGGCGAATTTCTCGTCCCCGTCCAGGTACCGCCTAAACCGCCGCTCCACCACCTGCTCCATGGAGGCGTAGTCGTCGGCATGGGGCATATTTTTCAGCTTGAAATGACGATAGTCCCGCTTCAACGGCCGGCCGTCGATGTGCACCGTCATGGACGCCACGATGTCCGAGCTGCCCGTGTTGGAGATGTCGAAGGCCTCAATCCGCCGGGGCGGCTCCTCCAGCCCCAGCAGGACTCCCAGCGCCTCGGTGAGCTTGGAGCGGCGCTCCTCCGCCGTGGTGGCCCGGAGGACCTCCTCGGCGGCGTTCTCGTTGGCCAGCTTCACCAGCTCCATCTTGGCCCCCCGCTGGGGGGTGAGCACCTCCACCCTGCGGCCCACAGCCTCCGTGAGCATTCGGGCCAGCTCCACCTGCTCGTCAATGTCGCAGGGCAGCAGAATCTGCTTGGGCAGCTGACTCCGCCCCCCATAATATTGAGCCGCCAGGGTGGACACAGTGGTCTGCTCGTCCTCCATGGGAACGCCCAGCAGCTCCCAGTCCTTGGCCGCCAGCTCGCCGCCGATGTAGTGCAGCACCACAAAGCAGCTCTTGGCCTCCCCCCGGTGGTAGCCCACCACGTCCGTGTCCGCCAGGGACCCGGCCACCGCCTTCTGCCGCTTGGACAACAGCTGGATGGAGCGGATCCGGTCCCGCAGCTGGGCGGCCTTTTCAAAGCGCAGCTCCGCCGCCGCCAGCTCCATCTCGTCGGTGAGCTCGCCCACCACCTCGTCCAGCCGTCCCTCCAGCAGCCGTACCGCCTGGTCGGCGGAGCGTTTGTACTGACTTTGGTCCATCTCAGGCCGGCAGTAGCCGTCGCATACGCCCATATGAAAGTTGAGACAGGGGCGCTCCCGGCCGATGTCCTTGGGAAATCTCCGGCGGCACGCGGGCAGGCGCAGAGCCTCTCGCAGCGCGTCGATGATGCCCTGGCTGGCCCCCCGGCTCCCATAGGGCCCGAAGTACCGCGCCCCGTCCTCCTCCACCCTGGAGGCCAGGGAAAACCGGGGGTAATCCCCCGGCGACAGCCGGATATAGGGGTAGCCCTTGCTGTCCTTGAGCAGAATATTGTAGCGGGGCTGGTGGCGCTTGATGAGGGCGCACTCCAGCACCAGGGCCTCGAACTCGGACTGGACCACGATCACGTCGAAGTGGTCGATCTGGCTGACCATGGCGCGGGTTTTCTCATTGTGGCGGGATTGGTCCTGGAAATACTGGCTCACCCGGTTTTTCAGCGCCTTGGCCTTGCCCACGTAGATGACCTCGCTGGCCGCATTCTGCATGATATACACGCCCGGCTTCAAGGGCAGGGCGTGGGCCTTGTCCCGCAGTTCCTCGAATGTCAATGAGACCACCCCCAAACCGTCAAATCAACCACAAAGCGTAACCCCATCCGCTCAGCCGCAGGCTGTGGGCCTGCCAGCCTACGCTCGCGCTTCTTTCCTGTCACGCTCGCGTTGGGCTGGCTTACGACCCGGCTTCCCTCCGACTCGGACTGGTCTCCGGCCCGCTGCGCGGGCCTGCGCTCGTCCTCGCTTCGGTCCATCCGGGCCTGCCAGCCTACGCTCGCGCTTCCTACGAAAAAAGCGCCGCTTTCAGCGGCGCTTTTCAAGATTTCGCTGGATTACTCGGTAAACTCGGAATTGATCAGCTCCACCAGGGCGCTGATGGCGGCCTCCTCGTCGGCGCCGTCGGCAATGAGATTGATCGCCGTACCCTTCACGATACCCAGGGACAGAACTCCTAACAGGCTCTTGGCGTTGACGCGGCGGTCGTCCTTCTCCACCCAGATGGAGCTTTTGAACTCGTTGGCCTTTTGAATAAAAAACGTAGCGGGACGGGCGTGCAGACCGACCTGGTTATTTACCGTAGTCTCTTTCATAAACATGAGCGATTCCCTCCATCAAAAAGTTTCAGCACCGGGCAGCTCATGCCGCCTGCCCGCCCTCATACCGAATCTTTACATGGTGATAGAATACCAAATTTAGCCCCTAAACGTCAAGAGCAATTTCACCAAAAATCACGGCGTCCATTCATTAAAACCGCCCAGAAGTCACCAGTGGGGTGCACGACCTCACGGCCGCCGTCGCCCCGTCCTCACGGCGCGGCGGCTTGGACGCGGTTGCTATTTTAACGTGGCCACCGTCACGCCGTCCTCCCCCTCACCGTACACGCCGGGGCGGTACTCCTTCACATAGCGGCTCTTTTTCAGGTGGTCCCGAACCGCTTTTCTCAGCGCTCCGGTGCCCTTGCCGTGGATGATGGTCACCGTCTCCAGCTTGCCCATGAGGGCGTTGTCCAAAAACAGGTCCACCGCGCCCAGCGCCTCATCCACCATCATGCCCCGCAGGTCCAGCTCCGCCTTGGCCGCCGACGCCCGGAAGGGCCGGGACACGGAGGCGGCGCGCTGCTTGTCCTTCGCGCTCTGCTTTTTCCGGGCGGTGACATCCTCCAGCACCCGCACCTCGCTCTGCTTTGCCTTCAGCTTCAGGATGCCCGCCTGGAGCTGGAGGGTGCCGTCCTTGTTCACCCCGACGACCTCCGCCTGGGTGCCCATTTTGGTCAGCTCCACCGTGTCTCCTATCACCGCGTCCCGGGTGGGCGGCGGGGGCGGCAGGTCTTCCTTCCGGCCGCCCAGGGCGGCGTCCGCCTCGTTGAGCTTTCGGCGCAGCTGGGCCCGCTGCTCGTTGTCGTCCACCCACTCCCGGGCCTGCTCCTGGCGGCGGCGCATCTCGTTGAGCTCCTTGAATGTCTCGTCGGCGGCGTCCCTGGCCTGCTCGATGATAGCCCTGGCCTCCGCCTGGGCCTTCTCGGTGGCTTTCCGCCGCTCCTCCTCAATGCGCTGGCGGTACTGCTCCGCCTGGGCGCGGGCCTCCTCCATCTCCCGACGCAGCTTGGCCGCCTGCTCCTTCTCCTTCTCCATGGCCTGGCGCTGGAGGTCCAGCTGACTGAGCACGTCCTCAAAGCGCACGTTCTCCGCGTCGATGCGGTCGGCGGCCTTTTGGATGATATAGTCGGGCAGGCCCAGCCGCCGGGAGATGGCAAAGGCGTTGGACTTGCCCGGAATGCCGATGAGCACCCGGTAGGTGGGCGCCAGGGTCTCCACGTCAAACTCACAGGAGGCGTTCTCCACCCCAGCGGTGGTCATGGCGTACACCTTCAGCTCGGCGTAGTGGGTGGTGGCGGCCACCCGAGCGCCCATGGCCCGGGCCGACTCGATGATGGCGGCGGCCAGGGCCGCGCCCTCCACCGGGTCGGTGCCCGCCCCCAGCTCGTCGAACAGAATCAGCGTCTCGTCGTCCGCCTGCTCCAAAATGGCCACGATGTTGGTCATGTGGGAGGAGAAGGTGGACAGGGACTGGTCGATGGACTGCTCGTCCCCGATGTCCGCCAGCACAGAGGAGCACACCTTTATCATGGAGCCGTCGGCGGCGGGGATGTGCAGCCCGCACTGGGCCATGAGGGTGAGCAGGCCCAGCGTCTTCAGCGTCACCGTCTTGCCACCGGTGTTGGGGCCGGTGATCACCAGGGTGTCGAAGCTCCCGCCCAAGGCCAGGTCGTTACGCACGGCGGTCTTGGCGTCCAGCAGGGGGTGCCGGGCCTTTCGCAGCTCAATGCGGTCCCCCAAGGCGGGCTCCATGGCCCCCATGGCGGAGGACAGCTTGGCCCGGGCGAAGATGCAGTCCAGAGACACCAGGGTCTGATAATCGTCCTCAATGCTCTCCTTGAAGCCCGCGCAGTCGGCGGACAGCTCGGCCAAAATGCGTTCAATCTCCTTCTGCTCCTTCACCTGGAGCTCCCGCAGCTCGTTGTTGGCGTTCACCACCCCCATGGGCTCAATGAAGAAGGTCCCGCCCGAGCCGGACACGTCGTGGACCAGGCCGGGGATGTCGTTTTTGTGCTCGCTTTTCACGGGCACCACATACCGCCCTCCCCGCATGGTGATAATGGCGTCCTGCAAATATTTGGACTGGTTGGAGGAGATGAGCCGGTTGAGCACATCCCGCACCTTGCCCGCCGCCGCCCGGATGTGCCGGCGGATGTCGGCCAGCTCGGAGGAGGCGGAGTCGGCGATCTCCTCCTCGCTGAGAATGGAGCCGGTGATCTTGTCCTCCAAAAAGCGGTTTGCGGTGAGGCTCTCAAAATAGCCGTCCAGCACAGTCCGCACCTCGCCGTTCCCGGCGCCGTACTCGTGGACGTTCCGGGCGCAGCGCAGCACCTGGGCGATGTCCAGCAGTTCCCTGGTGTTCAGCGCTCCCCCCCGGTCCGCCCGCTGGAGGGCCGCCGCCACCGGACGCACTCCGGACAGGGAGGGCGTGCCGTGCTTCACCAGCAGGTCAAAGGCGGCGGAAGTCTGCTTTTGCAGGCGGCTCACGTCGCTGGAAACACCGGTAGGCCGCAGCGCCAGGCAGCGCTCCTTCCCCTCCTCCGTCACCGCCTCCCCCGCCAGCAGGCCCAGCACCCGGGGCAGCTCCAGGGTTTCCATGGATTTTTCAAATAATGGCGTCATAATCATATCCTCAATTTCATGTAAACGTATTTCGTCAGTTTGGGACCGACGGCCTCCACAGGGTCTGCTTGTAAAAGTCCAGCGTGCGGAAGCCCCGCTCCAGCCGCGTCATGAGATAGGCCTCCGATGCCTCGCTCAGCCGCTTCATCCCCTCCTCGTCCAGCCGGAAGGACAGCAGCCGCTTTCGCGGGCCCCAGACGATGTGCCGCAGGGCGGCCAGCGCCGCAGGGCTCAGGGGCATGGACACCCCCTCCGCCAGCTTGTTCCGGCACCCGGCGCAGTGGACGGTCCCCTCTCCCAAGTGGATGTGGGGGGCCTGAGGCTGTTCCCGCAGACACACCCCGCACTGCTCAATCTGGGGCTCGTATCCCGCCAGGGCCATGGAGCGCCACTCAAAGGCGGCCTTCACCTGGGACGCAGGCAGGTCCAGCTTGTCCAGCGCGTGCAGGCAGTTCAGCGTCACCGCCAGCAGCCCCGGATCAGGCTGGCCCTCCTCGGACAATGCCTCCGTCACTTCGGCAAAGTAGCTGGCCAGAGCGATTTTGCTCAGATCCTCCCTCACCCCGTCGAACAGCCGCTCCGAGGCAGTCTCCTTCACCGACCACATCCCCCGAAACTCGTATAAGGTAAACTCTCCCCAGGCCAGCAGCTGGCAGGCGGCGGCAATGGGGCTGTCCTTTTTCCGACAGCCCCGGGCGGACACAGTGAGCCGGCCCTCCCGCTCGGTGAGGAGGGTCAGGATTTTATCCGATTCCTTGTAGTTCACCTCACGCAGCACAAGGGCGTTGGTGGTCATATGCATAATCATGCTCCTATGTACGGCCCCAGCGGGCCGTTTAGTAAAATCCCCACGGGCCGCCGGGCTTCTCCCCCGGCAGGCGGGTGCGCGGACCGGCCTGGGGCCCGAACAGCTCCCAGCCGGGCGCCGGGTCCATCCCGAAGGGCTCCTGCCCCCCATTTTTTCCATCCCGGCTCATCAGCCACGCCTCAGGCATCCCCGTCGTCCAAAACAGGTCCCAATATTTTGTGTCCATTGCCGTCCCTCCTGTCCATAGCTTTAGCATGAACAGGCCGGCGGCGATTATGTCAGGGAAATTTTGTTTATGCGCTCACCCCACCAAGGGCTTTACCATGAAAAGAAAATCCGCATAGCTCCCGTCCCGGTATTTCAAGGCCCGCGGGATGGTCCCCACCGTCTCAAACCCCAGCTTTCGGTACAACGCGAGGGCCGGGGCGTTGGCGGACACCACCTCCAGCTCCGCCTGCTCGTACCCGGCGGCCTTCGCCGCCCCCAGCAGCTCCCCCAGCAGAACGGACCCAATGCCCAGCCCCCAAAAGCTTCGGTAGAGCGTGATGTCCACACTGCACCGGTGGCGCAGGCGGCTCTCGGCAGCATTCGCGTACACAACCGCTATGCCCGCCAGCTCCCCGTCCGCCCTCTCCGGGCGGCGGATGATGCAGGACTTTCCGTTTTTCAGCGTTACCCGCTTTGCTGTGTACTCCATGTCAGCCCCTCCATTCCGCCGCTTCCGCCATGGCCGCGGAACTCCAGCGAAGCAGCCGGGCGAACACATCCTCCAACGGCTCCCCCGTGGGGGACAAGCCATAGGCCAAAATTTCCCCCTCGTCCCCGTCCAGCAGAGGCAGCAGGTCCCGTTTTGCCCGCACGCTTTTCCCCGTGCGCAGCTCGTACAGGGCCCGCAGGGTAAAAAACGCCCCCTTGTGGGCCTCCTTCAAGAATCCGGGCCAATCCTCCCGGGCGGCGTACAGGTAGGTGTGGACTGCGGCGTGGTAAATCCCCGACGCGCCCACGGCGGCGGCCTGGGCCAAATCCCCCCGGCCCATCGCCGGTATCAAGCCGTCCAGCGACCCGTGAACCGCCCGCGTATCCTGCACCAGCGACAGCAGGTCAAGCTTTGGCCAGCGCTTCAACTCCTCCGCGCCGCACAGAAAGCCGCAGGCCTTGTCCCCCTCCGGCATGGCGGACACAACAGCGCGGTAAGCGTCCAGGTCTACAAGTGTCACCCAATCCAGCACCGTCACCACGTCGATGTCGCTGTCCTCATTGGCCTCCCCCCGGCCATAGCTTCCCTGGAGGCCCAGGAACAGCAGCCGGGGACCGAACTGCTTTTTCAGCTTTCCGGCCAGCCCGTCCATCCAGCTTTCGATGCTCACCATGGCTCAGTCCTCCGTGTAGCCAAAGTTCTGGATGGCCGCCGGGTTATCCCGCCAATTTTCCCCCACGCAATGTTCCATTGCGCGGGGACCCCGGATTTCACTTACATCGCCGGAAGTGAATTCCGGCGATGCCAAGGTTTTGCTTTGCAAAACGCTTGACGCGCCATAGGCGCGGCTCGCTGGCGCTCGCAGGAAAACTGGCCTCATGCTTTTCCCCATCGCTCAGTCCTCCGTGTACCCGAAGTTCTGGATAGCTGCGGGATTATCGCGCCAGTTTTCCTTCACCTTGACCCAGGTCTCCAAATACACCTTGGCCCCCATGAACGCCTCCATATCCTGCCGGGCCTGGGTGCTGATCTTTTTCAGCATGGCCCCGCCCTTGCCGATGATAATCCCCTTGTGGGAGGCCTTCTCACAGTAGATGGTCACGTGGCAGTCGATGATATCGTTGTCCCGCTGGGAGAATTTCGTCACCTCCACCGCCGTGCCGTGGGGAATCTCCTGGTCCAGCTCCCGCAGCAGCTTCTCCCGGACGATCTCCGCCATGATCTGCCGCTCCGGCTGGTCAGTCACCGCCCCGTCGGGGAACAGCTGGGGCCCCTCGGGCAGCCAGCCGCCCAGCACCTCCAAAAGCTCGTCCACACCCTCCCCGGTCTTGGCCGAGATGGGCACCACCGCATTCCAGTCGTGAGCCGCGCCGTACGCCGCCATCACCGAGAGCAGCTTCTCCTTCTCCACCGTGTCGATTTTGTTGATAACCAAAGCGGCGGGGGCGCCCAGGGCCTTGATGCGGTCGATGAGCTCCTGCTCCGGCTTACCGATGTAGTCCACCGGCTCCACCAGCAGCATCACCCCGTCCACGTCGGCCACGCTCTGGCGCACCACCTTCACCATGTAGTCGCCTAAGCGGGTGCGGGCCTTGTGCAGCCCCGGCGTGTCCACAAACACAAACTGGCTGTCCCCCCGGTTGAGAACGGCGCAGATGCGGTTGCGGGTGGTCTGGGGCTTGGGGGAGACGATGGCCACCTTCTCCCCCGCCAGGGTGTTGGTCAGCGTGGACTTGCCCACGTTGGGCCGTCCGCAGATGGTGATGATACCTGATTTTTTGATGTTCATTAGATGATCCTCAACTTTCTTGAGCATTTTAGTAAGTATGCTTAGTTTTCTCCGTGGTAGTCCAGGTCTTCCCATTTCGCCTGCTCGTCGAAGAAATCCTCCCCCGGGGGAAACTCCTTGTAATACACCTGGGTCAGTTCCCCGTCGATTCGATCCTCCACCTTGATCCCGTAGGCGAACACCGTCCCCTCTGTCTCGGGGATCACCATATCTGTCTCCTCCCACCACGTCTCGATCCGCCGGACGCACACCAGCTCCCCGTCCTCCCAGCGGTGGAAGGTGGTCACGCCGTCCCCGGCACCGCTGTTCCGGGCCCAGCCGTCGATGATCTCCGTCTCCGGGTTGCAGCGGGGAAGGGATATCTCCCGGTACTCCGGTACCTCCACAAACTGTCCGGCCCCCTCGTCCCACACCCAGAGATACCAGTATCTGGCTGCGTTTCCCATGTTATACAGGACGCTGAAGTCCACGTACCCGTCGAAATTGGCATCCACCACCTCGTGATGGCCAAACGCCATATCCTCCACCAGGACAGCCATGGTCTGGAGCGGCGCGTCCATATCCCCCGGGTTCCAGACGGACAGCGTGGTGTGGTAATCGCCGAACTCCGTGTCCCTGTCCTGTTCCCCCTTTTCCGCCGTCACCAGCAGCGTCCCCAGCTTCCCTCCCGTCTCCACCAGGAAGGCGTCGTGGGTGTCGTCCATGGGCTGCCGGGCCAGTAGCTCCTCCGGGGTGAGAACCTCCGGCGGCGTACTCGCCGGCACACTGGCCGTGGGGAACGGCTCCGGGGAAGCGGCTTGCTCACTCCGCCCGCCTTCACAGGCCGGCAGCATGAGCAGCAGCGCGGCGGCAAGAACGGCGCAAATTCTCTTTTTATCCATATCGACGCCCTCCTTCGTCTCCACACTCTTTCTTTAAGGCCGCCAGCCCCATCAGCGCCTGCGCCGCCCAGTCCACCAGCTGGGCCAGCACCAGGGAGCATACCACCACCGCGGGCACCGCCACAGGCATCCAGAACAGCCTGAGCTGGGCCTGGACCACCGCCCGGTTCAGCACCGGGTAAATCAGCTGGTCGGCGATGTACGACGTCAGATACATGGGCAGGGCCAGCTTGGCCACCCGGGCCACGCACCAGCGCACCGGAGCGGGAAGCCCCGTCCCCTCCGCCTTGCGCAGACAGGAGAACAGGCACACCGACTCCAGCGTCAGCGCAAGGCTCCCCCAGCCGTCGTCCGCCGCCAGGATATAATTCCCGCCCCCGGCCCGGAGATACCCCTTTACCCCGAACACGGCGGCCAGAGCCAGCCAGCACAGCAGCAGCTTCCAGCCCTTCATTTTCACCGGATGCTCCCGCAGCCACACCCCCAGGGCATAGTACGTCAGCGGGTACATTCCAACCCACCAGTCCGGCAGCAGCTCCCACCGCTGGTTGGTCAGAGTGGGCATCGCCGTCAGCCCAAGCAGGGTGAGCACCAGCGCCTTTTTTCCGCCGTCCCCCAGCCCGTGCCACGCGGCGTTGAGGAAGGGGCTGAGCAGGAACAGCCCGATGTACATCTCGATATACCAGCCGTAGGGAGCCGCCCGGTAGGAGCTGAACATCTGCGCCGCCGTCCCCAGCCCCCAGCGCTCCCCCAGCCAGAAATAGCGGAAGGCCACGCACGCCGCCCCGGACAGCACATAGGTCAGCAGCACCGGCAGCAGCTTGCAGTAATACCCCTTGGACCACTCGCGGTTGACACAGGTATACCCCGTCAAAAGCATGAACAGGGGTACGCAGCTCATGCACAGCATCCGCACCATACAGGCCAAAAGCATGGATTTGCCCGACGCGGGGGTGTCATAGAAGCCGTTGTTCAGGAAAAAGTGGACGCTCAGGGTGAGCACGCCCGCCGCCGCCCGGACCATATCCAACCCGAAGACCCGCTGACTTTTAACCCCCTCCATTTCAGCGCTCCCGAGGCAGGCCCAGCCGCTCCATGACGGCCTCCTCCCGCCCCCGCATCTGCTCCTTCATGGGCCCCTCGTCCAAATGGTCGTAGCCCAGCAGGTGGAGCGCCGAGTGCACCGCCAAGTAGGCCAGCTCCCGGCGGTTGGCGTGGCCGTACTCCTTGGCCTGGGCCTTCGCCCGCTCCAGAGAGAGGCACATATCCCCCAGGGGCACCAGCCCCGTGGCGGGGTCGGCATCCTCCGGCCGGGGCTTGTCCCCCGGCGTGAACTCAAACATGGGAAAGGACAGCACATCAGTGGGGGCGTCCACCCCCCGCATATCCAGGTTCACCTGATGAATGCCGGCGTCGTTGGTCACCAGCACATTGATTTCACAGGGCGCGTCCACCCCTTCCCCGTCCAACGCGGTGCGAATCACCTTTCTCAAAAAAGAGCGCAGGCCCTCGTCCACGCCGGGAACGTCGGCGGAGATGATAATTTCGTGTTTCGGCATCTTGCTCATCCCCTATCTTTTGTCCCGCTTGGCCGCCCGCCGCTTCTCATCCTCCTCGTAGGCCTTGATGATGCGCTGAACGATGACGTGGCGCACCACGTCCGCCCCGGTGAGCTGACAGATGGAGATGTCCTCCACCCCCTTGAGCACCCGCATGGCCTCTTTCAGCCCGGAGGCCTTGTCCGCCGGCAGGTCGATCTGGGTGGCGTCCCCGGTGATGACGATTTTGGAGCCAAAGCCCAGCCGGGTGAGAAACATCTTCATCTGCTCCCGGCTGGTATTCTGGGCCTCGTCCAGAATGATAAATGAGTCGTCCAGCGTCCGGCCCCGCATATAGGCCAGGGGGGCCACCTCAATATTGCCCCGCTCCAGATACTTTTGATAGGTCTCCGCCCCCAGCATATCGAATAGCGCGTCGTACAGCGGGCGCAGGTAGGGGTCCACCTTGGACTGCAAATCCCCCGGCAGGAAGCCCAGCCGCTCCCCGGCCTCCACGGCGGGCCGGGTGAGGATGATGCGGTTGATCTGCTTCTCCCGGAAGGCCGCCACCGCCGCCGCCACGGCCAAATAGGTCTTGCCCGTGCCGGCGGGGCCCACGCCGATGGTGACGGTGCTGTTCTTGATGGCGTCCACGTACTTCTGCTGACCGATGGTCTTGGCCTTGATGGGCTTGCCCTTGGCGGTGACGCACACCACGTCCCCCGCCAGCTGGGCGATCTTCCCCTCGTTGCCGGACCGGACCAGCTCGATGATATAGCGCACGTTCTGCTGGCCGATGGCCTCCCCCCGGGCAGACAGGGAGAGCAGACCCTGGACGGCCTTCACCGCCAGCATCACGTTCTCCCCCTCGCCGGTGATTTTCAGGTTGGACTCCCGGTTCACCACCGCCACGCCCAGCTCCTGCTCAATGATGCGGATGTTTTCGTCGAACAGGCCGAACAGGTTGACGGCCTCCTCCATCCGTTCGATGCTGATGTTTTGCTCTGTCATGAAATGCACCTCTTTTGTGTTTCACGCGAAATGTTCGTTCTATTTTTCGCCGCGCTGCTCACGACGGTTCAGCGCTTCTCTGTTGTCACGCTTCGCCTGTTCGCGACGCGCGGCTTCGCTCCGTCTCAGGCAAAACCCAGTCCCACTACGTGGGCCTTGGGCTTTTGCCTTCGCTGCGCTCCATCCGCGCTGCTCACGACGGCTCAGCGCTTCTTCAAGCCAACCTGCCCCTCCCGCTCCACGGTGCGGCCGATCTCCTCCCGGCACTCCGCCAGCAGGGTCACGGTGAGCCGTCCGCCGTCAATCCGGGTGACAACGTCCGTGTGCAGCACCTCTCCCTGCCGGGCCGCCATCAGCTCCTCCAGCCGGACCATCAACACCCTCTCCAGCCGGGCGGCGGCCTCGTCCTGGTCGATGGGCTCCTCCCGCACAGTGTATTCCCGGTACGTCACCGTGGTCAGGGCGGCGGGCATCGTGCGGTCAAACAGGGTCAATTTCCTGGTCTGTGCTATTTTATCATATCTGCCGCCTAAAATGCTACTGTTTTCAAAAAAATCCACATCAAACCACAAAAGCCGCAGCCCGTACTGCTTGTGCTCCGCCCCGGTATACTCCTTCACCCCCGCCGTGAGGGGGACGGACTCCTCCAGCGTGCGCCACGTGCGGGCGGTGACAGTGCCTGCGGCGTGGACCACCAAATAGCCCAGGTCCACCGTCCCCCCCTCCGGCTCCTTCAAATCGATCTCGCCGGAGATGAGCACCTCCCCCTTGCGCACAATGTCGCCGTCGGCAAACACGGCCCGGCCGGTGTCCGCGTGAATCTCCTCAATGATGCCGTCCGCCGCCGCCACCACGTCGCAGGGCACGTCCTCCCGCAGCAGCTCCGGCGTCTTCTCCGCCTCCCGCACCACCACCTCGGCCCGGGTGCCGTAGATGTTGATGGCCATGTAGCTCAGCTCGGGTAGACCCATCAGGGCGGCGTTGGCCGCCTCCCGCTCCCGGACGCCGGGGCCATAGGCCCCTGGCCGCACCCCCACCCGCTGGAGCTGGGAGAGAATGACGGCGGTGGACACCGTCTCATTGCCCGTCACCTCCACCACCAGCACAAACCGGGACAAATAGCTGACCGCCAGCAGGCACAGGCCAAGCCCCAGCAGAAACCCCCACCGGCGCCTCATCCCCGCCGCCACCACCGCCGCCCCTCGGCGCTTGCGCTCCGACAGCTCGCACATACTGCGCTGGGCCAGCTCATCCAGCCGCTTTCGGTCCTGGAGGGCCACGCGGAAGGTAAAGCTGGTCTCGTCCAGCCAGCACAGCTTCCAGAATTGGAGCCGGTTCTGGGCGCACAGGTTCAAAAGCCGCTCGGGAAAGGCCCCCGTGACCAAAATTTCCACATAGCCCCGCAAAAGATTGATGAGCTTTTTCATCGCCTCACCTCACAAACTCCACAGCTGTGATGGTCCCCGTAATCAGAAGCTCCTCCGGCGTCATAGCCCGCAGCTCCAGCCCGCTGCCCCGCACCAGCACCACCATATTGCCGCCGGATATGTGAATTTCCTGGGTCCCGTAGGCCAAAATACCCCGATGGGGCCCCATACGCAGTTCGCCGTCGCCAATGACCTCCACCCTGGGCGCGCCTGCCAGCGCATCGGCGGGCAGGTCGAACATCCGGGACGCCCGGGCCAGCAGCCCCTCCTTTTCTCCCACCATACATCACCTCTGGCAAGCTTATGACGGAACGGGGCGCGGCTTGCTTGTCCATCGGAATTTCGTGGACTTTTTCCCCGTGCTGTGATACAATGCTACCGATGAAGCGGCCCTCCCCGCCCAAAGGGCGGAGAGGGCTCAGAAAGGCGGTTTCTATGAAACATCAGAACAGACGCCGGGAGGCCGAAGCCCCCGTTTACACCGTGACCGAGCCCGACACCCTCCTCCCCTTCCTGCTCTCCCACGTGAAGGGCAAGAGCCGGAACAACGTGAAGTCCCTGCTGGCCCGGCGGCTGGTGGCGGTGGACGGCGTGCCCCTCTCCCGGTTCGACACGCCTCTCTCCCCCGGTCAGCAGGTGGCCCTCCTGCCCTCCTCCGCCCCCAAGGCGGACGCCCTGCCCTTCCCCCTGCTCTACGAGGACGAGCACCTCATCGTGGTGAACAAGCCCGCCAAGCTCTTAAGCGTAGCCAACGACAAGGAGAAGGTGCGCACCGCCTACCACATGGTCACCGACTACGTGAAGGCCCGGCGGGTGAACGACCGGATTTTTGTCCTCCACCGGCTGGACCGGGACACATCGGGAGTGCTCATGTTCGCCCGGGACGCCCAGACCAAGGAGCTGTTCCAGAGTAAGTGGAACGAGATGGTCACCCGCCGGGGCTACCTGGCGGTGGTGGAGGGGGTGCCCAAGCCGGACCGGGACACCATCCGGTCGTATCTGGTGGAGACGGACACCCACCTGAGCTTTTCCGGCGCGCCGGGGAAGGGAGCCAAGGAGGCCATTACCAGCTACGAGGTAAAAAAGGCCGGGGGCGGGTACGCCCTGCTGGATATCAGCATCGAGACGGGGCGGAAAAACCAAATCCGCGTCCACATGAAGGAGAAGGGCTGCCCCGTGGCGGGGGACAAGCAGTACGGCGCCCGCACCAACCCCATCGGGCGGCTGTGCCTCCACGCCAGCGAGCTGTCCTTCACCCACCCGGCCACGGGGGAGCAGGTGACGTTCAAGGCAAAGATGCCACGGGATTTTAACCGGGTGTTTCGGTAAAAGGAGTGTGGGTTATGTCCCGAAAAGTACAGCACTCCACGACGCGGCTGATGTCGACACTTCTGTTTATCAACCTCTTGATCTTTACCATTACAAAAATCATCTGTGTTTTTGTGTATCACATCGTTTGGCCATTTTTGGCGGCGTACCTGGCTGTATTCTATTTTCTGCGTCAGGACAAACGGTGGGCCGTGTGGTGCTACCACTTTCTGACAGCCTTCTCCCTTTTTCTCACAGTCCTCTTCATACTGCAAATACGCAATAAAATGCGCTGGCCGGACACAGCTTCACCCAATTATCTCTTAGGAGGCTGCTATGCCGCGATGGCCCTGATCCATCTGATCACCTCTGTTTCGCTTTGCTTAACACGAAGAAATAAGCGCTCAAAATGATGGTGCCGCAAAGAAAGGACAGCGTGACGCAGTTTGTGTCACGCTGTCCTTTTTACGAACAAAATTCAGCTCAAGAAATCCTTCAATTTCTTGCTCCGGCTGGGGTGGCGCAGCTTTCTGAGGGCCTTGGCCTCAATCTGCCGGATGCGCTCCCGGGTGACGTTAAACTCCTTGCCCACTTCCTCCAGGGTGCGGGTGCGGCCGTCCTCAATGCCGAAGCGCAGGCGCAGCACCTTCTCCTCCCGGGGGGTGAGGGTGGACATCACGTCCACCAGCTGCTCCTTCAGCAGGGTGAAGGACGCGGCCTCGGAGGGCTCGGAGGCGGTGTCGTCCTCGATGAAGTCGCCCAGGTGGCTGTCCTCCTCCTCGCCGATGGGGGTCTCCAGGGAGACGGGCTCCTGGGCGATTTTCAAAATCTCCCGCACCTTCTCCACCGGCATTCCCATCTCCTCGGCGGTCTCCTCTGGGGAGGGATCGTGGCCCAGCTCCTGCAAGAGCTGGCGGTTCACCCGGATCACCTTGTTGATAGTCTCCACCATGTGCACCGGAATGCGGATGGTGCGGGCCTGGTCGGCGATGGCCCGGGTGATGGCCTGGCGAATCCACCAGGTGGCGTAGGTAGAGAATTTGTAGCCCTTGGTGTAGTCAAACTTCTCCACCGCCTTGATGAGCCCCAGGTTGCCCTCCTGGATGAGGTCCAGAAACAGCATGCCCCGGCCCACATACCGCTTGGCGATGGATACCACCAGGCGCAGATTGGCCTCCGCCAGCTGCTGCTTGGCCCGCTCGCCGGTCTTGATGGTCTTTTTCAGCTGGGCGCGCACCTCGTCGGGAATTTCCTCCCCCGACTTCTCCAGCTCGCTCAGCTGCTCCTTGGCGGCGGCCCCCGCCCCCATCTGCTGGGCCAAATCCACCTCCTGCTCCGGGGTGAGCAGGTCCACCTTGCCTATCTCCTTCAGGTACATCCGCACCGGGTCGTCAATGGCGAAGGAGTCCACCAGGGTGTTGGGGTCTACAATCTCCTCCTCCGGGATTTCCTCCAGCTCGTCGGTGGGGGGCATTACGTCGTCGTCCAGCTCGGGCACAAAGTCGTCCCCGGTGGTGTCCACGCCCAGATTTTCCAGCACGTCGTACACCTTGTCCAGCTGCTCCGTCTCCAGGGTGATAGACTCCAGCACCTCCATCATCTCATTGGAGGACAGCTTGCCTTTTTTGCAGCCCGTCTCCACCAGCTCCAGCAGCTTTTCCCCGCCCTGGACGCCCTCAATCATCTTGCTCAACTCCGCCTTGGCCGCCTCCAGCTTCTCCGGGGTCACCTGGGCGGGGGGGGCTGCGGCTTCCACCTTTTTCACGGTCTTCTTCTTTTCGCTCATTGGTCGTTCATCCTCCATAGGCTTTTTTCTGTTTGAGTACCTGTTTCAGGGCGTCGAGATCGCTCCCATCTGATATGTCGGCCTTGCTGTACTCCAGCAGGATTACTTGCTTATAGTCCTCCAGCGCCGCCTGGGCGGTGTTCCCAGGCTGAACGTCCTGCACGGCGGCGGCCAGCTGGTCCATCTCCTCCGGCGCAAACTGGCCTTCCAGGGCGGACAGGGCCACGCTTTTCCCCTGCCGCCACCGCTCTTGCAGCAGGCCGAAGGCCCTGCCCAGCAGCGGCGAGGAGAAGTGGTCCGGGGTGAGCGGGTCGGTCTGCCGGAAATACTCCCCGTCCAGCAGCACCACCCGCAGCACCCCCTCCTCCGCCCGGGCGGAACGGACGTTGGTATACCGCAGTCCCCGGTCCCTGGGCTGAAGCTGCCGGGTGGGGGTCAGATTGCGCCGCTCCTCCTGCTTTCTGGCCTGCCACGCGCCCTTTTTCCGCCGGCGCTCCACCTCCTGGAGCACCGCCTCTTTGGATACGCCCGCCGTCTGCGCGCACCGGGCGGCGTAGATTTCCCGCTCCACCGGGCTTTCAAAGCCGGCCACCACCTCCGCCGCCGCCAGAAGGTACTGGGTTTTCTCCTCGTCCCGGCTCAGGTCAAAGTTCGCCTGCACCGCCTCCAGCCGGTACTGGGCGGAATCGGCGCTGCCCCGCAGCAGCTCCTCAAAGGCCGCGCTCCCGCAGTTTTTGATGTAGTCGTCCGCGTCCTGCTTGCCCAGGCTGCCGTCGGCCAGCTTCCGCTTGGGCAGGCGCAGCACCTTCACGGAAATCCCTGAATTTTTCAGCAGGGCGATGGCGCGCTGGGTGGCGTCCTCCCCGGCGGCGTCGTTGTCGTAGCACAGCACCAGCTCCTTGGCATACCGCTCTATCAGGCGCGCGTGCTCCTCGGTGAGCGCGGTGCCCATGGTGGCCACCGTGTTGTCAAAGCCCGCCTGGTGCAGGGTGATAACGTCGATGTTTCCCTCCACCAGAATGATGTTGGGCCGCTTGGTCATCTTCGCGTAATTCAGCCCGTATAAAATGGACCGCTTTTTAAATATGGCGGTCTCCGGCGTGTTCAGATATTTGGGGGTGGAGTCGTCCATCACCCGGCTGGTGAAGCCAATCACGTCCCCCCGCGGGTCAATCACCGGCAGCATCAGGCGGTTGCGGTATTTATCGTACACGCCGCCGCCCTTGCCCGCCACGGCCAGCCCCGCGTCGATGAGGTCGGCCTTGTCGTAGCCCTTGTCCCGCATGGCGGAGATCAGGCTGTCCCAGGCGTCGGGCGCGGCCCCCAGGCCGAAGCGGGCCGAAAACTTCGGGCTGATGCGCCTTTTTTCCCGGATATAGGCGGCCACAGCCGCCCCCCTTGAGTCGGTAAGCATGGCGCGGTAAAACCGGGCGGCCTCCTTGTTCAGCTCCAAAATGCGCCTGCGCTTTTCCCGCCAGACGCCGTCGCCGCCGTCATCCGGCACCTGCAGCCCCGCCTGCTCCGCCAGCTTGCCCACCGCCTCTGGAAACGACAGGCTGTCCATCTCCATGACAAAGCGGATGGGGCCGCCCCCCTTGCCGCAGCCAAAGCAGTGGAATATCTGCTTGGGCTCGCTCACAGAAAAGGAGGGGGTCTTTTCATGGTGAAAGGGGCAAAGCCCCCAGTAATTGCCCCCTTTTTTGGTCAGGGGCAAATAGGCGGAGACCACGTCCACAATGTTCAGCCGTCCGTTCAAATCGTCCAGAAAGCTTTCCGGAATGGCCATGGTCTCACCCCCAGATATTAGCCATTTTTTGCATTTTTTATCCCATCAGAGAAAAATCTGCCCCAAAATCGCAGTTTTTACCCTCGATTCAGTGGAACAGCCCGAAAAACCTCTCCCGCCTCCAGCACCTGGACGGTTCCCGCGGAGACATCCAGCAGGTGGGCGGCAAAGCGCTCCGCCTCCTCCTCCGGAATCAGCACGGACAGCACCACGTCCGCGCCGTAGTCCACCTGCTCCTCCACGCCGCCGAAGCGGAGCACCTCCCGGCGCACCTCCTCAAACTGACCGTAGGTACAGGGCGCCTCCATGGCCACCCACCGACGCACCACCGACATCCCCGCTGCGTCCAGGGCGTCCTTGGCGCTGCGGGCATAGGCCCGCACCAGCCCACCGGCCCCCAGCAGCACCCCGCCGAAGTACCGCGTCACCACGCAGCACACGTTGGTGACGCCCTCCTTCTGGAACACCCCCAGCATGGGCTGCCCCGCGGTGCCCTGGGGCTCGCCGTCGTCGGAATAGCGCACCGGCCCGTCCTTGATCGTGTAGCACCAGCAGTTGTGCCGGGCGTCATGGTATTTCTTTTTCATCTCCTCGATGCGCTCCCGCGCCTGCTCCTCCGTCTCCACCGGGAAGACGTGGCCGATGAAGGTGGAGCGCTTTTCGGTGAACTCGGTCTCAGATGCCTGGGTGGGGACAAAGTATTCGGTCATAGCTTCCTCCGTTGTCATGCTGCGTAGACGTCCGGCCGCACCGCGCTTCTATTTCACCACCCACCCCCTGGGGATGAACAGGTTTTTAAACTGCTCCACGGCGTAGGTATCCGTCATACCCGCGATATAGTCCAGCACCGCGCGCTGCCTCCCCTCCCGCATCAGAATGTCCTGATATTCCGAGGGCAGCTTGTCCGTGTGCTTGTAATAGTATTCGTACAGCAGGCAGATCATGTCCTCCGCCTTGCCCTCCTCCCCTTTGGCCAGGGGGTTAAAGTAGACGGACTGGAACATGAACTCCTTCAGCTCCGCCATGGCCTGGGCCACCTCTGGCGTCTGCCGGACGAGCGATCCCTTGGCGCTGGCACGGATGACATCCATGCTCAGCGTCTCAATCCGCTCCCCGTGGGTATAGCCCAGCACCTGGGAGATGTGCGCCGGAATGTCGGTGGGGAAAATAATCCCGCCCCGCATGGCGTCGTCAATGTCGTGGTTGATGTACGCAATTTTGTCGGCGAAGCGCACCAGTTGGCCCTCCAGGGTGTCTGCCACCGGCCCGGCGGTGTGGCACAGAATACCCGAGCGCACCTCATGGCACAGGTTCAGCCCCGCGCCGTCGTTCTCCAGCCGGTCCACCACCCGCAGAGACTGCTCGTAATGGCGAAAGCCCCCCTCCACCATCCGTGACAGAGCCCGCTCTCCGGCGTGGCCGAAGGGGGTGTGCCCCAAATCGTGGGCCAGAGCGGCGGCCTCGGTGAGATCTTCGTTCAGCGCCAGGCCCCGGGCCATGGTGCGGGCAATGCGGGATACCTCCAGGGTGTGGGTCATGCGGGTGCGGTAGTGGTCCCCCTCCGGCTGGAGAAAGACCTGGGTCTTATGCTTCAGCCGCCGGAAGGACTTGCAGTGCACCACCCGATCCACGTCCCGCTGGAAACAGGTGCGCATGGGGCAGGGCGCGATGGCCGCCGCTCTGCCCTTGGAGGCGGCGGCCAGGCAGGCCCTGGGCGACAGGGTTTGCCGCTCCAGCGCCTCGGTGCGCTCCCGAATGGTCTGCTCCATCCCCGACCCCTCCCCGGACGTTACTTCAATACTATCTCTACGTACTTATACACCATGAGAAACCAAAAACCTTTTTTATTTTTCATTTTTTCAAATTTTTTCTTTCATCATATTTTCCTCCCCGTTCCCATATGCTGAACCAGCATCTTCACCATGATTTTATCTCGGGGAGGGAGCGTCATGGACGTGAGCGCCTCATTGGCCCGCCTGCTGGTGCTGGCGGTGATCTTCGTCAACGGCTGGACCGACGCCCCCAACGCCATCGCCACGGCCGTGGGCTCAGGGGCCATCTCCTTCCGCCGCGGCGCGGCGCTGGCCGCCGTGTGCAATTTCGCCGGGACGGCGCTGGCCTGCCTGTTCTTTCCCGCCGTGGCCGCCACCATAGAGGAACTGGTGGTCTTTTCCGATCCCCGCGCGGCCGCGGCCGCGCTGAACGCCGCCCTGCTGGCCATCGTGCTGTGGGCGGCGGCGGCCTGGCGGTTCGGCCTGCCCACCAGCGAGAGCCACGCCCTGTTGGCCGGGCTGTCCGGCGCGGCGCTGGCCCTGGGGCGTGGAGCCGCCCAGCTCAACGCCGGGGCGTGGCTCCAGGCGCTGGCGGGACTGGCGCTGTCCCTGCCCGCCGGAGCGGCGGCGGGGCGGTGGCTGCGAAAGCGGCTGCGGGGCCGGGTGAACCGCCCCGCCCTGTGGCAGCGCCGGGCCGCGGCCCTCACCGCCCTGCTCCACGGCGCTCAGGACGGGCAAAAGTTTCTCGCCCTCCTCCTGCTGGCCGGCGCGCTGGACGGCGGACGGCCCGCCAGCCGCCTCCCCCTCGCCCTGCTCACCGCCGGGGTGATGGCCCTTGGCACCGCCTTTGGGGGAAAGCCCATCGTGGAAAAGGTGGGTTCGGAGCTGGCCAGCCTCTCCCCTTCCGACGGACTGGCCGCCGACCTGGGGGCGGGGGCGGTGCTGCTGGTGTGCTCGCTCATGGGCCTGCCCGCCTCCACCACCCACGCCAAGGTAGCCGCCGTGTGCGGCGCTGGCCAGAGCTCAGACCGGCGGGTCATGGGCCAGATGGCGGGGGCGTGGGTTCTCACTTTCCCCGTCTGCGGAATGGCGGCGTTTTTGCTCACCAGGATTATGATGGGATAAAAAGGCCCCCGGAACAGTGTTCCGGGGGCCTTTCGCGCGGTTTGTCCAGGTTTTCGTGAATCAGGCGGCCTCGTCTGCGGCGAGAGTCTCGTACTCCTCGCCAAAGAACTCAGCCAGAATCTCATCACAGTTGAGCACGGCTTCGTCGTCCTCGCCGGTGAGCGTGGTCAGCTCGGCCACAGCCACGGTATTGGTGCCGAATACCTGGGCGAATTTGTTCAGGATATCCCGCACATCGGCCACTGTCACCAGCTCATCAGGCTGGAATGTCCCATCCTCATAGGCCTCAATGATGCCAACGGACTTGGCCCAAGCCATGGCCGGAGAGAAATCGTGTTCATCGGTCACATCCTCAAAGAGACCGCTGTCCTCCGCGGGGGCGGGCTCGCCCTCATGACGCCACAGGTAATCCACAAACTCTGCCCGGGTCACCGGGCCGGCAGCCAGAGGCACCGCCTCGGCCTCGATCTCCACAGTGGGGCCTGCCGTCTCATCAGGAGTTGGAGGGCTGACAGGAGGAACGGGATTTACAGGCGTCTCCTCAGGGGGTTCCGGCGTCTCGTCCTCGCTCCAGCTCGCCACCAGGGTCAGGGTCCCGGTGACGGTGCCGGTGGTGGGATCAAAACTCTCACCGTCCACCAACCAGCCCTCAAAGGTATAGCCAGGGCGCTCCGGGACATCGCCATTGAACCCGGGAATGGCGCTCTCGTTCTCCACCTCGTACTTCTGGCTCTCAAACAGAGAACCATCTGCGCCGTCGCTGTAAACCACATCGAAATACTGACCGTGGGCGGCCTTCAGAAAGCCCCAGCCAGACCAAACCCCATTGACCTTGCCATACTTGTAGTAGGCATTCTTTCCGCTGCCGCCCCAGCCGCTGTCCGTCGCGGAGCCACTGTCGTGATACCAAGCGTTAATCGGCTTGCCATCCTCGTCCAGCTGGAGGGCATTTCCATTTTCATCGGTCATTGTTTCAGCGCCCGGCAGCGTAAGGGTTCCCTGGCAGATTGCAACGTCATCACCGCTTAAAGTCGACATATTGTTGGCGATTACACTGCCTGTGTTCACCACTATTTTAGACAAGGTGACAGAGATTCCGCCGCCGGTATAGGCTTTATTTCCAACAATTTTAGTGTTATTGAGCGCGACACATTCCTTGTTGTTTATGCCCACGTGCATACCGCCGCCCAGATTGGTCGCCACATTTCCGGAAATGTCCACGCCATTCATTGTGACGCTGGAGCCACTCAAATATGTGCTGCCGATACGATTTCCGGTGATGTAAACGCCGCCGCCGTCACCGGCCTTATTTCCCTCAATGGAAACATCAGATATTTCAGCATTACTATTTGAAATATAAATTCCACCGCCAGTGCCACCGCTCTTATTGCCACCGGTAATCGTACCCTTTTTGCCGTCCTCACCCGCGCCGTTAACGGTCAAGGTCGCGCCGTTTTTCACGCTAATGACGTTCCCGTTGTTTAGTCCGTCAACCGCATTTCCGTCTTCATCCTGAAATGTCCCAGTCTTTACATCCAGCGTAGCATTCGGATTCAGGTTGATCGTATTGCCATTCATGTTCAAGGTCACATCGGTTTCCTTGCCTTTGATGACGATACCGCCATCCGCGTCGCCTTTCTCATGATTGACATCTTCGTTAAGGTTCACATTACGGGTGCCGTTTTCATCCCAAGCCTCAATGCCAAAGCTTCCGTCATCCCTTTCGGCATAGCCATAGCGGCCGGTTCCCTCGTCGATCAAGGTACCCCCTTTGCCGTCAATGGCATCTTGGAGCTGGCTGAAACTGGCGGCAAGCGCCGGCATGACCATGCTGGCGCACAGGGCCAGGGACAGCCCCACAGACAGAATTTTGCCGAATTTCTTCATCTTTTTCCTTCCTTTCTTTGCATTGTTCGGACGCAAAGGGTCCGGCAGCCGGGCTGTCCTGGCGCGACGCGCTTTAGACCCCATAGCTTTGCGTCCCGCGGTTTCCCGCGGTTTGCGTGCAGCCGAACGAGCACAGAGCCGTTTACACGGCTCCAAGCCTCTGGCTTTGCGTCCCATCGTTTCCAATGGTTTGCCAAGCGCCCTGCCCTCGCCCGCCGCCCCGGCGCCAGAGCGGCGGGCGGCGCCCACGGCGGAGTTCTCTCCATCGCTCTGACCTCCTTTGCCTCCAACGTAATCTGATTCGTGTGTACACACGAATCAAGGCCCATGGGCCTTGATTTCATCTTACCACTCTCCCGCCCAAAACGCAAGCCTCGCGGGGAAAAAACTTGAAAAATTGGAGCCAGACCAACCGGTCCGGCCCCAAAACTCACTTATTCCAGTTCAGTACGTCCCGGTTGAGGACGAAATACTCAATCCCGGAGTACAGCGTGGTGCCCGCGATGACGACGACGCACACCCACCACAGGAGCGCAGAAATGGGAAAATGCAGAACGCACAGGCACACCATGGTGGAGGCGGTTTTCACCTTGCCCGACCACCCGGCGGCGATCACCCGGCCGTTGTCCACCGCCACCAGCCGCAGGCCGGACACGGCGAACTCCCGGGCCATGACGATCACCAGCGCCCAGGCCGGGAACTGGCCCATAGAGCAGAAGCAGATCATGGACGTGATCACCAGCACCTTGTCGGCCAGAGGGTCCATAAACTTGCCGAAGTCGGTGATTTGGTTGTAGTGCCGGGCGATGTAGCCGTCCAGCAGGTCGGTCAGACTGGCGATGACAAACACCGCCAGGGCGGCGTAATTGTTGCCGGGGAAGTCCAGGTACCACAGCACCAGGTACACAGGGATGAGTGCCACCCGCAGCATGGTCAGCTTATTGGCTGTATTCATGATTGTCCTCCTTTATGTTCCGCGTCCTCCACCGCCCGGGCCCAGCTCTCCGGGTACTTCTCCCGCATATACCGGGCGAAGGGGGAATCGGGCCGGGCCAGCAGGTCCTGCTCCCGGATGGTCATCAGCTCCACGTCCACCACCCTCGCCCGGCGCTGGGGGGTGGCGTCCTCCCAGCGCACCACCTTCAGCGCCCCCCGGTCCACCTGCTCCATCAGGGCCTCGTACACATCGGGGATGGCCGTCTCGCTGTCCGCCGGGACCTCGTTTGGGGTGACGTACTCGTTGGGAATCTCCGTCGCCCTCATGTCCTCCCGGAGGGAACAGGTATAGAGGCAGGCCGCTTTCCCCCGGTACAGCTCCTTCAGGGCGTTGGGGAAGTACTCCTCATAATAGATTCTTCCGTCCCGCGTATAGCCGTAGGTGTACTCGAAGTGCTTCACGCCGTACATCAGGGCCATGGGCAGGCTGGCGGTCAGGCAGACCTGGCTGGGCTTGCCGAAGCTCACGCTGGGCCGGAGCACCGTCAACCCCGCCGTGGGCGAGCAGTGGTACAGCGTCATTCCTCCACCTCCCCGGTCAGGTCCCCGTCGGACACCCCGGTGACGCGCACCCACACGAACTCCCCCGCCGGGACCAGCCCCGCCGCCGTGAACAGCACCCGGCCGTCGATGTCTACCGAGTCGGCGTAGGTGCGGCCCACGTAGCAGCCCGCCTCGGCGTCAAAACCCTCGCACAAGACCTCCATGCACGTCCCCAGCCGGTCCTCGTTGTACTCATCCATAATCCGGGATTGGAGGTCCACCACCAGCTCCACCCGCCGCTGGGCCACATCCGGGTCCACTTGGTTTTCCATGGCGGCGGCCAGGGTGCCCTCCTCCGGGGAGAACTGGAACACCCCCGCCCGCTGGAGCTTCTGCTCCCGCAAAAACTCGCACAGCTCCTCAAACTCCGCCTCGCCCTCGCCGGGCAGACCACAGATGAGGGAGGTGCGCAGTACCACGTCCGGCATGGCGGCGCGCAGCTTGGCAAACAGGGCCTGAATCTCCGCTTTCGTACTGCGGCGGCGCATAGCCTTCAAAATGCCGTCGTTGGCGTGCTGGATGGGAATATCCAGGTAGCGGACGATTTTCTTTTCCCGGGCAATGACGGCAATCAGTTCGTCCGTCACCGCCTCGGGGTAGAGGTAATGCAGGCGAATCCAGTGGAAGTCCAGCTTACACAGCTCGGTGAGCAGCCCCGCCAGGGTGGTTCCGTCCTTCAAATCCCACCCGTAGCGGGTGATATCCTGGGCGATGACAATGAGCTCCTTCACGCCGCTGTCCGCCAGCCCCTTGGCCTCCGCCAGCAGTGACGCCATGGGGCGGCTGCGATATTTTCCCCGCAGCTTGGGAATGATGCAGAAGGCACAGCCGTTGGAGCAGCCCTCGGCGATTTTCAGATAGGCCGTCCATGGCGGGGTGGTCACCCAGCGCGCCCCGTCCTCATACGTGCGGTGGATATCGCCGAAGCATTCCGGCCGCTCCCCCGCCATCACCCGCTCCACGGCGGACACCACATCGGTGTAGCTCCCGGTGCCCAACAGGCCGTCCACCTCGGGCAGCTCGGCGCGGATGTCCTCCGAATAGCGCTGGCTGAGGCAGCCCGCCACCAGCAGCTTATTCAGCTTCCCGGCATTTTTCAGCGCCGCCAGCTCCAAAATGCTGTCGATGGCCTCGCTCTTAGCGGACTCGATGAAGCCGCAGGTGTTGAGCACCGCCACGTCCGCGCCGTCCGGGTCGCCGGTGACGGTATGGCCTGCGTCCCGGCACAGAGCCATCATCTGCTCAGTGTTCACCAGGTTTTTGGCGCAGCCAAGGGAAATAAATGCAACCTTATAGCTCAAAGCAAATCCTCCACATCATTGGGATAATTCTTCTATCAAGACAATGCAATGGTAGACCATCCCGCTGCCGCTCCGGCCTGGGATGGGCACATACTGGACGCGCAACCGCTGCCCTTCCCGAATCAGGCCGCCGCCCCGCTTGAACCAAAACCGCATGGGGTAGCCGGGAAGCCCGCTGTCAAATGTCTTCGGTCCGCTGGCAAACTCCACGCCATTGATGGTAAATACCTCGAAATATTCCCAAAAATCCTGGCGCAAGGTAAAATCTTCCACCGGCCCTTCCGCCGTCAGCGTCCGGCCATTCTCATAGGCGTCACGCACCATCCAATAATCCAGAACCGGCCGGATAACAAATCCATATGCTGCTGCCATCTCCAAAAGTAGGAAAAACACGGTAAACGCCAGCAGCCCTCTGTCCGCCCGGCCCGTTTCCCGGCGCCTGCGCCGCAGCCCGCTCCAGCCAGTCCAAACGAGCGCCGTAAGAAGCCCCAGGCCGCCCACAACGCTCATCACATATGGCGCGTCGAAGTGGGGCCGCAACTCGTAGAGCACCATCGCTCAGTCCTCCCACTCCCCCCGAATGAGCTCCAGCGCAGACGAAATCTCCTCCCAGCCGTAGCCCCGGCGGGCCAGGTAGTCGGACACCTTTTTTAAATTCTCCCTGCTCGGCTGCGCCCCCCGCAGCTTCTGCCGGGCCAGCTTGACCACCTGGTCCTCGTCCGTCTCCCGCTCCTCCAGGGCCTCCTCCCAGTACTCCCGGGGCACCCCCCGGCGATACAGCTCGTCCCGAATTTTCCGGGGACCGTACCCCTTGGCGGCATAGTGGCGCACCACCGTGCGGGCGTACTCCTCGTCGTTGAGCAGCCCCAGCTCGGTAAGCCGGCTGACCACCGCCTCCGCCCGCTCCCGCAGAGCCTCCTTCTGACTTTGCAAAAGCTCCGGGTCCGACCCGTCGTCCAGCTTGTCGTAGGGGTACTTCTCCCGCTTCCGCCGGGGTGGGGCGCACAGCTTATCCAGCAGCTCCTTCCGGGACATGGGCCGCAGGGCAAGCAGTCCCACCGCCCGCTCCATCAGCCGGGACTGCTCCCCGGCGGCACACAGCGCCTCCCCCTCCTCGTCGGACAGCTCCTTGCCGGCGTAGAGGCCCAGGGACACCACCTCCCCCTCGCCCACGCGGACAATGGAGGCGTCGTCCAGCCACACCAGCCAGCGGCCCTGCTTGTGCTGGGAGGGCTCCAATTTTTCAATTCTCATCACAAATCCATCCAGACCGCTTCGTCGTGAATGGTGGCATTCTCCACCGACCGATAAAAACGCAAGGAGTCCGGGTTGTGGGCCATGATGGCAATCAGGGTGTCCGCCCCCCGCTCCTTCAGCTCCCGGCGCAGCTCTCTCAGCAACAGCTGGGCCACCTGCCGGTGGCGCTCCTCCTTCAGCACGCAGATCCAGTCCAGATACGCGCAGGTACAGGCGGCGTCGCTCCGGGCGGCCAGAATCACCCCGTCAATCCGGCCCACCACCCGCCCGGCCCGATAGGCCAGCAGGGACACCGCGTTGGAAAACCGGCCGTCGCCAAAGCTGCGCTCCAGCAGAGTCCGGTAGCTCTCCCCCGCGTCCATGAAAAAGGTATCGGGCTCCTGCCGGCGCAGCTCCGCCTCAAACTCCAGCACTGCGTCGATTTTGTCCCTGGTGAAAAGCTCCACTGAAACCATGACCTCAGCCCTCAAAGTCGTCGGCGGACACATCCACCGCCCGGCCCGCCGCCTTGGCCGCCGCCTGGGACTGCTTGCTCATCAGCTTGAAGGAGTTGGCCCGAACGTCGGCCTCCACCTTTTCCGCTATCTCGGGATTTTCGGCAAAGTACTTTTTCACCGCGTCCTTGCCCTGGCCCAGACGGGTGTCCCCCATGGAGAACCAGGAGCCGGACTTCTGCACAATATCCAGCTTGACGGCCAGGTCCACCAGCTCGCCCATTTTGGAGATGCCCTCGCCGTACATGATCTCGAACTCCGCCTCCCGGAAGGGGGGGGCTACCTTGTTCTTCACAATCTTGGCCCGGGTCCGGTTGCCGATGATCTCGGTGCCGTTCTTGATGGCCTCAATCCGGCGCACCTCCATGCGCACGGAGGCATAGAACTTCAGCGCCCGGCCGCCGGTGGTCACCTCCGGGTTGCCGTACACCACGCCCACCTTCTCCCGCAGCTGGTTGATGAAGATGACAATGCAGTTTGTCTTGGCGATGGAACCCGCCAGCTTGCGCAGGGCCTGACTCATCAGCCGGGCCAGCAGGCCCACGTGGCTGTCGCCCATGTCGCCCTCGATCTCCGCCCGGGGGGTGAGCGCCGCCACCGAGTCCACCACCACCACGTCAATGGCGCCGGAGCGCACCAGGGCCTCGCAGATTTCCAGCCCCTGTTCGCCGGTGTCCGGCTGGGAGATGAGCATGGAGTCGATGTCCACCCCCAGGGCCCGGGCGTAGGTGGGGTCCAGGGCGTGCTCGGCGTCGATGAAGGCCACCTCACCCCCCCGTTTCTGAGCCTCGGCCACGATGTGCAGGGCCAGGGTGGTCTTGCCGGAGGACTCGGGGCCATAGATCTCAATGATGCGCCCCTTGGGCACGCCGCCGATGCCCAGGGCAATGTCCAGAGACAGCGACCCAGTGGGGATGGCCTCCACCACAATGTGGGCGTTCTCCCCCAGGCGCATAATGGAGCCCTTGCCGTAGTCCTTTTCAATCTGGGCGATGGCCGTATCCAGGGCCTTCTTTTTGTCCGACGCCGGAGCGGCGGGCTCAACCTGCTTTTTCTTGTCTGCCATGTACAATCATCCTTTCCCGCCGGCGCAGTTTGGAACTGGCCGGTCTCTTGCTATCCCATATGCTACGCTCTTTGATGTCCCATAAACCGGGCTCAATAATAAGTATCCCTATCGGATTTTCCTATCTGCGACTTCTGATTAGAAACCGCTGCAAACGGAGAAGCTTTCCCGTCTCCGTCTCGAACTCATCCAGTCCCTCTTTTCGGAACTCGAATTTCTCCACCAGCTTCATGCTTCCCATATTTCGCACGTCCGCCTCATATACGTACCAGTCCTTGAAGTAGGCATCGTCCGTGAAGCTCAGAACGCCTGCCAGGGCTTCATAGGCGTAGCCCTTTTGCTGCTCCCCCTTTTTGATCCAAATCCCCAGTTCAGGATATTCCTCCTGAATGCCGTGCACCTCAACGCCGCCCACAAATTCCCCGTCCGGCGTCAGAATGGACAGAAACAGCATCTCGTTTTGCTCCATCAGGTCGATAAACCCCTGCAGCGTCTCTCGGGCCGCCTCCGCCGACGCAAAGGGGTCCGGATACTGATATTTCGTGATTTCCCCGTCAAACGCCGAGATATATTCCTCCAGACGGCTCATTTCAAAGGGCACAATTTTAAGCCGCTTCGTCTCAATCATCATGTCCATGCCCGCACCTCTATTCCACATTATTGTATAGCTCAATGCCCAGCACTTTGACGACAACGCCCTCCTGATAGGGGTTCTCCGCATCCAAATCAGTCAGCCGGTGGACCCTGGACACCGTATACAAAAGCGCCTTGTATTCCACCGTTCCCCCGTCCTTTAAATGGAACGGTATGGGAAACAGACAGACCAGCAGCAAGATGGCCGCCGCGATGAGAATGAGTTTCTTTTTCATGAGATACCTCCGGGCTCCGCGCTTCCTTCCACAACCCGCCAGTGCATCCCCGGGTCCAGGGTGGTCTGGATGTCCTGATAGCCGTTCTCCGCCAAAATGTACTCTACCGCCGGGGCCTGGTCGTAGCCCACCTCAAAAATCAGCTTGCCGCCGGATTTCAGCGCCCGCTTCCACTTCTTGGCGACGGCCCGGTAAAACTTCAGCCCATCCTCCCCGCCGTCCAGGGCGATGTGGGGCTCGTAGTCCCGCACGGAGGGGTCCAGCCGGCCCACCTCCAGCGTGGGAATATACGGGGGATTGCACAGGATGAGGTCAAAGTCCCGAAGCAGCCGGGGGGGCGGCTCCAGGGCGTCCACCTGAACTGGATCGGCCTGCCGGGTGAGGCCGATCCGGCGGATATTCTGCCGGCACACCCGCAGCGCGTCCTCCGACCACTCCGCCAAAATCACGTGGGTATTGGGGCAGTTGTCCGCGATGGCAAGGCCGATGCAGCCGCTTCCCGCGCACAGGTCCAGCACACGGGCGCCCTCCGGCAAGTCCCGGGCAAACAGAATGCCCCGCTCCACCAGCGTCTCAGTGTCCGGCCGGGGGATGAGTACGTCCCGTGTGATGTCCAGTGTCAGGCCGTAAAATTCCCACTCTCCGATGAGGTAGGCCACCGGCTCCCCCTTCAGCCGCCGCTCTAACAGCCCCCGGAACCGCTTCTCCACCCCATCGGAAGCATACAAAGTCAGGTCCCGGAGAAACTCCGCCCGGCCCTTACCACTGGCAAAGCACAAAAGCTCCCGCGCCTCCAGCTGAGCCTGCTCCACCCCGGCGCTTTTCAGGGCCTTTCGGGCATCCAGATATAGGTCGTTGTACGTGGCGGGCATGAGCTGTCACCCTCTCTCTGCGTTGTTATCACACTGCGCTGATCACGATGGCTCCGGGCTTCTTTCTCACCACTGATCCGTTCCCTTCTCCTGAGGCAGCACCCGCTTGAGGGCCTCGATGCCCACCTCGATCATGGAGTCGTCCGGCTCAAAGGTAGTAAAGTTCTGCATCCACATCCCCGGTCCCCGCAGCACCCGGCACAAAGCGCCGTCGTGGCCACCCACATAGCGGTTGAACTCATAGGTCACTCCCACGATGATGGGCAGCATCAGCAGATGCAGCGCCATGCGCAGGAAGGTATTCTCAATCTCCAGCGGCGTGAAAATCACGATGGACAGGAAAATGGACACCGCAATCACCACAAATAGAAAGCTGGTGCCGCAGCGAGGGTGGTGCCGGGGCTGCTTGCGGACATTTTCCACCGTCAGCTCCAGGCCGTTTTCGTAGCAGTAGATGGTCTTGTGCTCCGCGCCGTGGTACTGAAACACCCGGTGAATCTCCTTCATCTTAGAGCACAAATAGAGATAGGTCATGAAAATGACCACCTTCAGCACACCCTCAATCACCGAGCGCACCCACAGCGGCATGGTTTTCCACACAAGGCCGATGAGGCCGGTGAGCGCCGTGGGCAGCAGAATGAACAGCCCGATGGAAAAGGCGATACCGATCACCGCGGCTAAGGTGATGATGATGGCCGTGGCCTTCTCATCGTTGAAATGGTCGCTGATCCACTTGTCCAGGCCGGTGAGCTCCTCCTCCTCGTCCATCCCCTCGCCGGATACCTCGGCGGAGTACATCAGCGCTTTCATTCCATGGACCATGGAGCCGCCGAAGATAAACAGCCCCCGGATGAACGGCAGCTTGGCCAGCCCGCGCTTGGGCTTTATCTCCTCCTCCGTGATATCCAGCTCTCCGTCCGGCTTGCGCACCACGATGGCCCGCTTTTCCGGCCCCTGCATGAGAATGCCCTCCAGCAGAGCCTGACCGCCACAGGTGGTTTTGAACGGCGTACTATGTGAGTCTTGATTTGCCATGAATGTTTCTCCTTTGATTGATATATCTTCTGCCAGGATGTCCTGGAAATGTCACCCGTTTTCCTCCCCTATGGGCAGGCTGATGGTTACCACGCACCCGCCGCCGGGAGCGTTGCCGATGCTCAGCGCACCGTTATGGCTGTTGATGATCTCCTCGCACACCGCCAACCCGATCCCGGAACCCCGGACCTTAGAGGAACCTTTATAAAACTTATACTTAATGAAGGGCAGCTCATCCTCCGGCACGCCGGGGCCGTAGTCCCGGATGCGGATCACCACGCTGTCCTCCTCCCGGCCCACGGACACCTCGATGCGCCCGCCCCCTCCTCCGTGCTTGTCCGCATTGTCCAACACGTTGCAGAACACCTGGCGCAGCCGCTCCGGGTCCCCGCTGATGATGGGCAGGTCCTCATCGCACTCCGTGTAGTCCAGCTCCAGCCCCTTACGGCGGAAGAACTCCCGGTAGGTGTATACCGCGTCCTCCAGCTCGGCCAGGATATCGATGGGCTCCACCGACAGGTTGAACCGCCCCGTCTCCATGCGGGAAAACTCCAGCAGCTCCTCCACCATGCGGGTGAGGCGCTGGGCCTCGGACACGATGATGCCCATTCCCTTCTTCACGTCGGAGGCGTCCCGCACCTCGCCGTTATACAGCGTCTCCGCCCAGCCGCTGATGGCGGTGAGCGGGGTGCGCAGCTCGTGAGACACGGAGGAGATAAATTCCGACTGGGTGCGCTCGGCCTGGTCGATTTTCATGGACATATCGTTGATGGCGTCCACCAGCTCGCCCATCTCATCGTTGGATTTTTTCTCCATCTGTACGCCGTAGCTGCCCGTAGCGATCCGCTTGGCGGTCTCCGTCACCCGGATCACCGGCTCCAGCACCGACTTGATGAAATAGTTGGCCCCAATTCCCATGATGGCCAAAATCACCAGCCCCAACGCGGACACCGCCGCCACAATGCGGGTCATCTGGGCCTCCACCTGGCGCAGAGAGGTCACCATGCGCACCACGCCCACCACCGTGCCATTATACACCACTGGAGCGGAAGCGGAGATAATGTGGTCTCCCGTGTTGGGATCCGGCCCCAGAAAGGGCACCACCCGCTTGGTGCCGATGGCATCGGACACATCAAAAGTATCTACACTGGCGCCGGATATGTCCATCATGGACGACATGAGCACCCGGCCATTGGAGTTGAGAATCTGAGCTTCGATGGTGGTTTTTTCTTCAAACTGGTTGATAAACTGCCGGGCGGTAAAGAGATAGGTGGTCTCGGTATAGTTACGGAACATCCCCGCGGCGGTCTGGGCCTTGCTCTCCAGCGTAGCCAGAATGGTAGAGGTATAGTAATTATACATCACCAGGGAAAAGGCGGTCACCGCGATGGACACCACCACAAAGGTCGCAGCCAGCGTATTCAGCAGCCACCGCCAGCGTAGCCTGCCCCTCAGCCCCTTTTTATCCACACGGCCCTGAAGCTCCTCCGCCAGCGGCTCTTTTTTGGGCTGCGCCGGCGTAGTCTTCCGCCGCTTTCTGCGGCCATCCTGCTCCATCTCTCTCCCCCCTTTATGGCGTCGTATAACGGCCCTATATTTCCCACTTGTACCCGTAGCCCCACACGGTAGTCACATAGGCCGGGTTCTGCGGGTCGTCCTCTAATTTAATGCGCAGGCGGCGGATATTCACGTCCACAATCTTCAGCTCGCCCAGATACTCCTTGCCCCACACCGCCTCCAGTATCTCCTCGCGGCTGAGGGCCTTGCCGGGGTTATCCATAAACAACCGCACAATAGAGTATTCCACCTGGGTCAGCTTGATCCGCCGGCCGTTTTTCTCCAGGGTGCGGTTGCGGGTATTCAGCAGGAAGGGCGGCTGTTCCAGCTCGTCCACATCCCGAATCGGGGCTCCGCCCGTTCGGCGGTACAGCGCGTCCACCCGGGCGGTGAGCTCCGCCGGAGAAAAGGGCTTGGTGACATAGTCGTCCGCCCCCGTCATCAGGCCGCTCACCTTATCCATCTCCTGGGTGCGGGCGGTGAGCATAATGATGCCCATCTGGGCGTTGCCCGCCCGAATACGGCGGCACACCTCGAAGCCGTCCATCTCACCAGGCAGCATGATATCCAGCAGGGCCACCTTCACGTCCGGGTTCTGCTGAATGAGGGCCAGCGCCTCCTCGCCGGTGCCGGCCTCAATGGCATCGTACCCCGCCCGCTTCAGATTGATTACCACAAAGCTTCGGATGTTGGCCTCATCCTCCAGCACCAAAACCTTTCTTGTCAAAGCATTCACCACTTTCTCATTGTCACCTTCCAGCGCGCTGCTGGGTGGCCCATTCCGCCGTGATGGGCTTAAACCGCTGGGTCAGCTCCGCCTCATCCAAGCCACAGTCCCACACGCCGGCGTTCAACGCCGCGCAGTATATGCTGGTCCCGTCGCTGTACAGCGTAATGCGCCCGGCCTGCTTGGACCGGGCCAGCCGGTTGCTGCCGGTGAGGCGGTAGATGCTGAGGAACTTCTCCGGCTCCCCGTCCTCCTCCTCCGGCCAGTAGTAAAACACCACCGCCCGCTCGCCGCGGATGCTCAGGCTGTCGTCCCGCACCGCCGAGATGCGCTCCGTATCCCACCCGTTGGGCAGGGTCAGGTACCAGCTGTCCGTCACAGAATGGTAGGTCATGCAGCTGGTGCTCCCTCTCCCCTTGGAGTCAAACTGCTGCCAATAGATAAAGTACTGGGGAGAGCTGTTCTCCGCATCCAGGGGAACCAGTTCCCGCGCCCGGGGAATTTCCATTACGCCATCGTTGTTAATGTCCGCCGCAGCCACCTCGGTGTAGGCCCGTGCGGTGGCGTTGCTGATGCCGCTCTCTGGGTCCCGGGTGACGTTGGCCAGACCGTCTCGCTCCAGAGTCAGGATATCGGTGAGCAAGCCGTTTTCAATCTCCACCGTAACATATACCCCCAGCGTTCCGTCCGCCAGCCGCCCCACGGAGGAGGCCACCACGTCCCGCATCCCGTCGGACAGGGGGGCCACGGCGGTTCTGGTCATCACGCCCCCCTGGTAGTCGTAGTATTCCGCCAGATTATAGCCCTCGCCGGTGCTGTCCTGCTGGAAGATCAGAATTTCCTGCCCTCCGTCCCGGTCCAGGTCCACTACCATATAAGTCTCGTTGTAGTTAGTACTCATCAGCTCGTCCGCCTCGGAGCCGGTGAGATTGTAGGCCGCCAGAATGTGCACGCCGCCGCTGAGCTGCCAGCTGACAATGATCTCCCGGCTGCCGTCCCCCGTCAGATCCTCATAGGTCACGGAGTTAATCGAGTTGCCCTCGCCGGACAGCATATGAATCTGCCGGTAGGCATGGTCGCTGCCCTGGCGGAACAGACACACCCGCATGGGCCGCTCCTCCGCCGAAGTCACCCGGAGAAATACCGCCGCCGTCTCCTGCTCGCCGTCGCCGTCCAAATCCAGGAGCTGGATGGTGGAGGTGTTGTTGCCGTAATTGATGGTGGCGTACTCCGCCCCCAACTCGTTCATGGTGGAGTCGATGGTGGATTGAAGGTCCCGATACTCCTGGGGCAGCACGGGCAGAGCGTACAGATTGTCCACCGGCTCAAACACGCAGCCGCTCAGGCAGACGCCCAGCGCACACGCCAGCAAACCGCATAAAATTCCGCGCCTCATTTTCCCACACTCCCTTTGCCCGCTGTGTCCTCACGCTTAAAGGATAGTATAACACAAGTTATCTCCCCTGCCTATGGATTTTTGACAACAAAAAATAAAAAAATAAAAATTTGAAAAAAACTCTTGCATTTCTCATTTCGCTGTGGTAATATAAGCAAGGTTCCACGAAGGACATGCGGCTGTAGCTCAGCTGGATAGAGTGTTTGGCTACGAACCAAAAGGTCGGGGGTTCGAATCCCTTCAGCCGTACCATCCAAAAAACTGTCCCGCCCAATGGGCGGGGCAGTTTTTTATTTTGCTTTGGGAGGAATCGCTGTGAACAGCCGCCAAGCCAACGACAGTCTGGACTACCGCCCCCTCTCCCCTTCCCGTCCCATCGCGGTGCGCCAGCTCTATTCCGTGCACTACTTTGAATATACGGGCAGCTACGCCTATCCCGGCGAACGCCACGATTTCTGGGAGCTACTGTACGTGGATAAGGGCATGGTGCGGGTCACCGCCGGCGACCACAGCTGCCAGCTGAACCAGGGGCAGGTTATTTTCCACGCGCCGGGGGAATTCCACGCATTTTCCGCCGTGGGCGTGGCCCCCGACCTGGTGGTCGTGGGCTTTGGCTGCGGCGGCTCTGCCATGGACTTCTTCCGGAACCGGGTGAGCCATATCCGCGCCGAGGAGCGCACCCTTCTTGGCCGCATCGTGGCGGAGAGTGCCGCCGTCTTCTCCACGCCGCTGAATCTATCCGCCGTCACCCAGCTTCAGCGCCGGGAGGAGCAGCCCTTCGGTGGAGAGCAGCTCATCTGCGCCGCGCTGGAGGAGCTGCTCATCCGCCTGATCCGGCGGGAGGCTCAGCCCCAGTCGACGGACGGGCGGCGGGGAGAAGACGACGGCGTATTCGCCCAGGTGGCGCATTATCTGGAGCAGCGCCTGGACCGCCCCCTCTCCGTGGAGGAAATCTGCCGGGACAATTTGGTGGGCCGCAGCCAGCTACAAAAGCTGTTCCACACCCGCACCGGCGGCGGGGTGGCGGCCTACTTCAACCAGCTGAAAATTCAGGCCGCCCGGCGCATGATCCGGGAGGGACGCTTCAACTTTACCCAAATCGCAGCCCGCCTGGGCTTCCAGTCCGTCCACTACTTTTCCCGCCGCTTTCGCATCGCCACCGGGATGTCCCCCAGCGAGTACGAGCGCAGCGTCAAAATGCTGTCCGAAGGCGCGGCCCCATTGACGGACGATTGTGCAAATAATGTAGACGATTGCATATTCCCTTTCCCGCCCAGCCCGCTTACAATAGAGTCAGATTCCAAACACAACTCACTGCCCCATCATTAGAAAGGAGCGCTCACCATGTCCATTCTTGTCGCCGGCGGCGCCGGCTATATCGGCAGCCACACCTGTGTGGAGCTCATCCAGGCGGGCTATGACATCATCGTGGCGGACAATCTCTACAATTCCTGCGAGGAGGCCCTGGTCCGGGTGGAAAAAATCACCGGCAAAAAGGTTCCCTTCATTAAAACGGAGCTGTGCCATGAGGACGAGGTAGAGGCGCTGTTCGTCCAGCACCCCAACATCACCGCCGTCATCCACTTTGCCGGGCTCAAGGCGGTGGGCGAGAGCGTGGCCAAGCCCCTGGAGTACTACTCCAACAACCTGATCAGCACCCTGTATCTGCTCCAGGCCATGCGCCGCCACGGAGTGAAGAACTTTGTGTTCTCCTCCTCCGCCACGGTGTACGGCGACCCACACACCGTCCCCATTCAGGAGGACTTCCCCACCGGCGGCACCACCAATCCTTACGGCACCTCCAAGCTGTTCCAGGAGCAGATTCTCTCCGACATCTGCGCCGCCGACCCTGAGCTGAACGTGGCCCTGCTGCGTTACTTCAACCCCATCGGAGCCCACGAGAGCGGCCTCATCGGCGAGGACCCCAACGGTATTCCCAACAACCTGGTGCCCTATATCGCCAAGGTGGCGGTGGGCCAGCTGGAAAAGGTCCACGTCTTCGGCAACGACTACAACACCCCCGACGGCACCGGTGTGCGGGACTATATCCATGTGGTGGATCTGGCCCGCGGCCATGTGGCCGCGTTGAAGAAGCTAGACACCGGCTGCGGCCTGTTTGTCTGCAACCTGGGCACCGGCAACGGCTACTCCGTGCTGGACGTGGTCCACGCCTATGAGAAGGCCTGCGGCCATGAGCTGCCCTACGTCATCGAGGCCCGCCGCCCCGGCGACATCGCCGCCTGCTACGCCGACCCGGCCAAGGCCAGAGACGAGCTGGGCTGGAGCGCCCAGCTGGGCATCGAGGAGATGTGCGCATCCTCTTGGAAGTGGCAGTCCATGAATCCCAACGGATACAAGGGTTAACGGGAGGGCGAAGGCAATGAACAAACCTGTATTGGTCATCATGGCCGCCGGCATGGGCAGCCGGTATGGCGGCCTCAAGCAGCTGGACCCCGTGGGCAACCACGGCCAGCTCATCATCGACTACTCTATCTATGACGCCCACCGGGCCGGGTTCGACACCGTGATTTTCGTCATCAAGGAGGAGAACGAGGCCGATTTCCGCGCCTGCATCGGCGACCGGGTGTCCAAAGTAATGGACGTGAAGTACGCCTTCCAGCGCAAGGACGACCTGCCCGCGGGCTACGCCGTCCCTCCCGAGCGCACCAAGCCCTGGGGCACCGCCCAGGCCGCCCTGTCCGCCCGGAACCTGGTGGACGGCCCCTTCGCTATCATCAACGCCGACGACTATTACGGCCCCGAGGCGTACAAGCTTACTTATGACTATCTCTGCGCCCACCCGGACGGAGACGTGTATGAGTACGTTATGGTGGGCTACCTGCTCAAAAACACCGTCACCGAGAACGGCAGCGTAGCCCGGGGCGTGTGCACGGTGGACGGCGAGCACATTCTGCGGGACATCCATGAGCGCACCGCCATCGAGAAGGACGGGGACAACGCCCGCTTCACCGAGGACGGCGGCCAGACCTGGACCGCCCTGCCCGGCGGCACCACCGTGTCCATGAATATGTGGGGCTTCACCCGCAGCTTTATGGACGAGGCCCTGGCCCGGTTCCCCGCTTTCTTGGACAAGGCGCTGGCGGAAAACCCCGCCAAGGCGGAGTATTTCCTGCCCACCGTAGTGGAGCAGCTCATTGGCGAGGGCAAGGCCCAGGTACGGGTGCTGCTCAGCGAGGACAAGTGGTACGGCGTCACCTACCGGGAGGACAAGCCCACCGTAGTCGCCGCCATTGCGGAAAAGACACAGGCCGGGCTCTACCCCGACCAGCTTTGGGAGGCATAAGGATATGGAACAGCTGCAAGCAGTGCTGAACGAGGCGCTGGAAGCCTTCGACTTCGGCGCGCCCGTGGTGGGCGCCATCCGGTTCGGCCAAGGCCATATCAACGACACCTTCGTGGTACATACCCAACCGGAGGACCTGTGCTGCCGGCGCTTCATCCTCCAGCGCATGAGTCCCGCCGCCTTCAAACGGCCCGACCAGCTGATGGAAAACATCATCGGCGTCACCGACTACCTGGGCCGGGAGATTGAGAAAAGCGGAGGCGACCGCACCCGGGAGGCCCTTCAAGTCGTCCGCCCCCGCAGCGGCGAACCATACTTCACCGACAGCCAGGGCGGCGCATGGCGGCTGTATCCCTTTGTGGAACGCACCGTGTGCTACCAGTCGGCGGAAACGCCGGAGCTGTTCGCCGCCTCCGGCCGGGCCTTCGGCCGCTTCCAGAAGCTGCTGCGGGACTACCCCGCGGACACCCTGTACGAAACCATCCCCAATTTCCACAACACCGAGGACCGGCTGGCCAAGTTCAAGGCCGCCGTGGCCGCGGACAAGCTGGGCCGGGCCGCCGAATGCCACAGTGAAATCCAGTTTGTGCTGGACCGGAAGACGGACTGCTCTGTGGCCCTCAGCGCCATGCGGGAGGGCCGGCTCCCCCTGCGAGTGACCCACAACGACACCAAGCTGAACAACGTTCTTATGGATGAAAAGACCGGCGAGGGCGTGTGCATTATCGACCTGGACACCGTCATGCCCGGCCTGGTGATCTACGACTTCGGCGACTCCATCCGCTTCGGCGCCAACCACTGCGCTGAGGACGAGACTGATCTGACCAAGGTAAACCTGGACGTGGAGCTGTTCGCAATCTACACCGACGCCTTTTTGAGCCAGGCGGGGGATGCGCTCACTGACGAGGAGATCGCCTATCTCCCCTGGGGCGCCAAGCTGATGACCCTGGAGTGCGGTATCCGCTTCCTCACCGACTACCTGGTCGGCGACGAGTATTTCCACATCGCCCGGGAAAAGCATAACCTGGACCGCTGCCGCACCCAGTTCAAGCTGGTGGCGGACATGGAGGAGCGCTGGGCCGAGCTGGAGGCCATTGTGGCAAAGTACCGCAAGGGCTGAGTTCTCCAAAATTTGAATAAGCCTATTGTACACGGGGCATATGCCCCGTGTACGCTTTGCCTTGAGGCAAAGCGCCATGAGAGGGAGGCTGACACAGCTTGAACACCCTGTTTGACGAGGCGCGGCTGCGCCGGCTCATAGCCAATCTGGACACGCTCACCGGCGTTCCTGCCAATATTTTAGATGTCAACGGCCGGGATATCCAGCTGTTCAGCGGCCATCCCCCTTTCTGCCGGGCCATCAACGCCGATCCCGAGGGGCACCAGCGCTGCGTGGCCTGCGACGCTTGGAAGGTGCAGACCTACGCCGGGGACGGCGGATTTCAATACTACCGCTGCCACCTGGGCATCTGTGAGGCCCTCATGCCCCTGTACACTCCAGAAAAGCCCCTGGCCTATCTGATTTTCGGCTGCTACCTGGACCGCACCCCCGTTGAGGAGCAGTGGGAGCGCACCCGCGCTCTGCTGGATTGGTGGCCCGGGGACCTGGAGGAGCTGCACCGCTCCTTTCTCCAGTTCCGCCAGTGCTCCGACGAGGAGCTGCGCGCTTACGCTGAAACGCTGGAGGCCCTGTCCGCCTATATCCGCCTGGAGGACATGATTTTGTCCGCCGAGCAAACTGACCAGCAGCGGCTGGAGCGGTATATTGACCAGCACTATATGGAGAAGCTCTCTCTTGCCTCCCTCTCCCAGCAGCTCCACATCGGCCGCACCAGACTGTGCGCCTTGGCCAAGGAGCTGTCCGGCGGCCACACTCTCTCCTACCTGATCGCCCAGCGCCGCATCACCGCCGCCAAGCGCCTGCTGCTTCAGAGCGCTATGCCCATATCCGCCGTGGCCGACGCGGTAGGCATCAGCGATTACAATTACTTTACCAAGGTGTTCCGCTCCGTCACCGGTATGACGCCCAGCCGCTTCCGCAAAAGCGTACGCCGCACGCCGGAGGAAATGAACCGAGAATAATTCCGCAAAAATCGTACGAATTTTCAGATTCGTACGATTTTGCTATAAACTGAACGCCATCACCTATTTATTCACAGAACACCCAAGTATAATCATCATCAGCAGAGCCTGTTTGTGAAATTTACCGACAAGCTTTGCCCCCTCCCGGCACCTGTTTGCGGAAGGGGAATATCTTATTCAAGAAGGAGAATGAAAATGAAGAAGATTCTTGCACTGCTGCTGGCCGCCACCATGATGTTCTCTCTGGCCGCCTGCGGCAACAAAGCCGACGCCCCCGCCAGCAATCCCCCCGCTGAGAACAGCACCCCTGTCGAGAACAACAACGACAACAACCCTCCCTCCGCTGAGAAGATCGACATCAACGTCATCGCCGCTGAGTACGGCCAGAACACCAAGCAGTGGTGGGCCGATTTCCAGAAGGAATTCAACGCTGCCTATGACAACATCAATCTGACCGTGGAAGTGGTGTCCTGGAATGACATCTACACCGTGGTCAACACCCGTCTGGGCGGCAACAACGCCCCCGATATCCTGAACATCGACGTGTTCGCCGACTACCAGGCCGACAATCTGCTCCTCCCCGCTCAGGATTACGTGTCCGAGGAGACCTACGCCAAGTTCTATGACGCCTTCCTGGAGCAGTCCGTGGTGGACGGCACCGTGTGGGCCATCCCCGATCTGGCCTCCGCCCGCGCCATGTACTACAATGTGGACATCCTGGAGGCTGCCGGCGTAGAGGTTCCCACCACTTGGGACGAGCTGAAGGCCGCCTGCGAGGCCATCAAGGCCTATGACTCCAGCATCTACCCCTGGGGCATTGACATGACCACCGACGAGGGCCAGGCCGCTTTTGCCTACTACGTCTGGAACAACGGCAGCGATTTCACCGACGCCGACGGCAACTGGATTCTGAACGACCCGAAGAACGTGGAAGCCATTGAGTACGCTATCGGCTTGGTCAACGACGGCTACACCAACTCTGACCCCGCCAACGAGACCCGCTACAACCTGCAGGACCTGTTCGGCGCCGGCAAGCTGGCCATGGTCATCGGCCCCAACTCCATCCCCACCTACATCGCCGACAACTATGCCAAGGCCAATACCCCTGAGGCGGATCAGATCAACTATGCCTTCGCCGCCATCCCCACCAACGGCGGCAACGCCTCCGTCTCCGCCGGCGTTATGGACCGTTTCATGTGCTTCGACAACAACCACTCCCCCGAGAAGATCGAGGCCATCAAGACCTTCTTCGATTTCTTCTATGAGGACAGCCGCTACTCCGACTGGGTGCTGATGGAGGGCTTCCTGCCCGCCACCTCCGCCGGTGGTGAGATCGTGGCCGCCTCCGACCCCGCCATGGCTCCCTGGGTTGACATCGTGGGCTCCTGCAAATTCTATCCCACCGCCAAGGCCGAGTGGGCCGACGTGAAGCAGGGCGTCATCAATGTGGAGCAGCAGGCTCTGCTGGGCGGCAACGTTCAGGAGCTGCTGGATAATCTCCAGTCTGAGATCGCCGGCTAAGCCCATCCTGCCTATCTGAAACCGAAATATTGAACTGCCACGGGCCAGGCCAAAGCGGCCTGGCCCGCGGCTTCTTTCCGACGTTTTCAAAGGGCGGCCTGCGCCGCGTTTTGAAAACGGTCGGAAGGAGCTTATATGAGAGAAATTAGGGAGGTGTCCACCAGTGAAAAAAACGACCGCGCCCACCGCTGTCCCCGCCAATCAGAAAACACTCCATTCGGGCAAAAAGGTTTTTCGCGCCATTGAGCCGTACATCTGGATTGCCCCCAGCGTCATCCTCATGGCTATCTTTATCGTGATCCCTATCTGCAAGGTGTTCCAGATGTCCATGAATGCGGTGACAAAAACCAACCAGCTCAAGGGTTTTAACAACTTTGAAAACTTCATCAAGGTAGTCAAGGCCCCCGCCTTCAGCCTGGTGCTGAAAAACACCCTGGTGTGGACCATCGCCGTGGTGGTGCTCTCCACCGTGCTGGGCTTCATCCTGGCCCTGATTCTGAACAACAAGTTCCGCGGCCGGAAGGTCGCCCGTGCCATCGTGGTGTTCCCCTGGGCCACCACCCTCGTCATCCAGGCCAGCGCCTGGGGCTTCATCATCAACAAGGACTATGGCACACTGAACACTCTGCTGATGAAGCTGCACATCATCAGCCAGCCGGTGAACTGGACGCCCACCCCGGAGGCCTACTTCGCCTGGGAGATCGCCTGCGGCATTTTCGTCACCGTCCCCTTCGTCACCTTCTGCGTGCTGTCGGGGCTTCAGAGCATCGACGCCTCCTACTACGAGGCCGCCACCGTGGATGGAGCCACCTACTGGCAGAAGCTGTTCAAAATCACGCTGCCCCTGGTCAAGTCCTCCCTGACGGTGTCCACCGTGCTGAACATCATCTACGTGTTCAACTCCTTCCCCATCATATGGACCATGACCAAGGGCGACCCGGCCAACCGCACCGACACCCTGGTCACCTACCTGTACAAGCTGGCCTTCTACAATGGGCGGAGCGGTGAGGCGGCGGCGGTGTCCGTCATCGGCTTCCTGATTCTGCTGGTGTGCGCCAGCACTTACATGATTTACACCCTGCGGAAAGGAGATGGCGACGTATGAGCAACCCGTCCGGAATTGCCGTTAAAAAGCCCGTTTCTGTGAAAAAGACCATCCTGCGCGTGCTGCTGTACTTCGTGGTGCTGGATGTGTGTGTCATCACCCTCTACCCCTACTTCGCCATACTGTGCACGGCGCTGAAAAACCGGGTGGAAATCTTCTCCGGCAACACGATCCTCCCCGTCACCGCCCTGTGGTCCAATTTCATTGAGATCTGGAGCCGGGCTCCCATGGCGCGGTATCTGCTCAACTCCGTGCTCATTGCCGGCGGCTCCACCCTCATCGCCATGCTGTGCGGCATTCCTGCCGCCTACGCCCTGGCCCGCATGAAGTTCAAGGGGCAGACCGCGTTCCTGGGCTTTGTCATCGTCTCCCAGATGTTCGCCCCGGTGGTGCTGCTCATCGGCATCTACCAGGTGATGCAGGCCCTGCACTTGACGGACAGCATCCTGGGGCTGGTCTTCATCAACGCCGCGTTTAACCAGGCATTCACCATCTGGCTGCTGCGGGGCACCTTCATGGGCATCTCCGCCGAAATGGAGCAGGCCGCCACCATCGACGGCTGCAACCGGATTCAGGCCATGACGAAGGTACTGCTCCCCGTGGCCGCCCCCGGCATTGTCACCACCCTGATTTTCATCTTCATCAACGCCTGGAACGAGTATACCGTGGCCCTGTGCCTGATTTCCACCGACACCCTGAAACCGCTGACGGTGGGCATCAACACCTTTAACGGCTACAATATGATTGAGTGGCAGTACCTCTTTGCCGCCTCCATTTTCGCTATCATCCCGGTGGTCATTCTGTTCATGTGCATTGAGAAAAACCTGGTCAGCGGCCTGGCCTCCGGCGGCGTTAAGGGATAATCCCCCAGTCGCCCGCAGCCTCTCGCCAATTACAGCAGCCCGCCCTTTGAACATTCAGAGGGCGGGCTGTTTCCTCTCCCGCCAAATCCTTAGAAAAATTTAAAGGGATTTCGTATTTACACAGCCCCCGGAACAGTATATAATAGACTTTGCTTGTAAACTTCGCAGGCGCCTCCCCATGAGGGAGCTGTTTCGGGAAGGGAGGACCAACATGGCAGACACGTACCATTTTGACCCCGACGACAGGGGAACCCAGGGAAGCTCCGGCCAAAATCAGCAAAACTACAATTATCATTACAAATACAGCTATGGCTCTGGCTCAGGTCAGGGAACCGGCGGCGGGCGCAAGCCCCCCAAAAACCCAAACGATTGGGGCGAATGGGCGAGCATTGGTCTGATGCTGTTCATCCTCCCCTTTTGGTTCTGCAAAATCATCGGCATCGTCTGGCTGATTCGCAAGCTGGTCAATATGGCCAACTCCGGCCAGAGCGACCGCTACCGCCAGGAAGCGCGCAATGCCGCCAACCGGGCCAAGAGCACGGCGGAGACCATCTTCCAGCAGACCGCCGATACCGCCCGCCAGGCCGCTGACACGGCGCGTCAAGCGGCGGACAGCGCCCGCCGGCAGACGCAGCAGGGCGCTGCCTCCTTCGCAAGCTACTCTTATCAGTACAGCCAGCAAAAAAAGCAGGCCGAGCCCTGGGAGCATAAGGCCCAGCCCGATGCCTGGAACGTGCGGGACCCCAGGGAGAACAAGCGGAAGAAGGCCAAGGGAGAGGGCGGCGGCACTGGCCTTATCGTCGGCGGCAGCATTTTGTCCGGTATCTTCGGCCTGACTGTTTTCATTTTAGGCATCATCGGCATGGTGGAGAATGTGGCGGAAATATTGATCCCCATCGGCATCTGCCTGCCCTTCCTGGCAGGGGGGCTGGGGATGCTGTTCTCCGGCATCGGCCGCAACCGCCGCAGCGAACGTTATCTGAATTACCTGGCTTACATTGGCGCCAACCGGGAGGTGGATCTGGCTCCCATGGCCGCCAGCTTCGGCATCTCCGTCAATAAGCTGTGCAAGGACCTGCGTCGGATGCTGGCCAAGGACATTCTGCCCACCGGCTATCTGGACTTGGCGGAGGGCAAGCTGTTCCTCACCGAGATGGGCTACCACGCTCAGCCCCGCCAAAAAGCCCCAACCGTAGAGGAGGAGACCCCTCAGCAGGCCGCCGCCCGGGAGGACGATATCCTCCGGGAAATCCGGCAGGTGAACGATGAAATTCCCGACGAGGCCATGAGCGCCAAAATTGACCGCATCGAGGAGATCACCAGCAAAATCCTGAACTATCAGAAGTCCCACCCCAATAAGGAGGGGCAGCTGCGCACCTTCCTGAACTACTACCTGCCCACTACCCTGAAAATCCTCCGGGCCTACGCCCAGCTGGACGCCCAGGGCATCGAGGGGCAGAACATCTCCGCCGCCAAGAAGCGCATCGAGGACATGATGGATCAGGTGGTGTCCGGGTTTGAGAAGCAGCTCGACAAGCTGTTCCAGGACGACGCCATGGACATCACGTCGGACGTGGAGGTGCTGGAGAATATGCTCAAGAAGGACGGGCTGTCCGACGAGGGCGGCATCACCATGACATTATAAAAGGCCCCCTCCCCGCCGCCGGCGGGGAGGGGGTTCTTTTTATGCTTTGCCGCCCTTGAGGGCCTTCATCCGCTTCTCGTGGTTCAAAATTCGCTTGCGCAGGCGCAGGTTTTCCGGCGTGACCTCCAAAAGCTCGTCGTCCGCCAAAAACTCCAGGCACTGCTCCAGGCTGAGCTGCTTAGGCGGCACCAGCCGCAGGGCCTCGTCGGAGCCGGAGGCCCGCATGTTGGTGAGCTGCTTCTTCTTGCACACGTTGACGGAGATGTCCTCCATCTTGGGGCACACGCCCACCACCATTCCCTCGTACACGGGCACCCCCGCGCCGATGAACAGCGCCCCCCGCTCCTGAGCGGCGAACAGGCCGTAGGTCACCGACTCGCCCTGCTCGTGGGCCACCAGGGAACCGGTGTTCCGGCGCTGGATGTCCCCCTTGAAGGGGGCGTACTTCTCAAAGACGGAGGCCATGATGCCCTCGCCCTTGGTGTCGGTCAGAAACTCGTTGCGGTAGCCGAACAGGCCCCGGGAGGGCACCAGGAACTCCAGCTTGGTGCGGCTGCCGATGGGGTCCATGGACAGGAACTCGCCCTTCCGGGCCCCCAGCTTCTCCATGACCGCCCCCACGCAGTCGGCGGGCACGTCGATGACCACCCGCTCGATGGGCTCGCACTTCTTGCCCTCCACCTCCTGGTACACCACGCGGGGGGGCGACACCTGGAACTCGTACCCCTCCCGGCGCATGGTCTCAATGAGGATGGACAGGGACATCTCCCCCCGGCCCGCCACGTTGAAGGCGTCGGTGTA